>Ga0075120_10000014_pt1 | contig 117520 bp, 121 predicted proteins | sample AntAceMetag02UKL_FD_69792 | JGI IMG/M metagenome (GOLD analysis project Ga0075120, IMG submission 69792) | Saline lake microbial communities from Ace Lake, Antarctica - Antarctic Ace Lake Metagenome 02UKL | ecosystem: Environmental > Aquatic > Non-marine Saline and Alkaline > Saline | place...
GTTGACGTAATCTGTGCCGTTGAAGTGAAGGGTACAGTTGCCAGTCTCACTTAGGTTGACACAGATCTCGGTATGGTCCACGTTTATCGAGGAATTGACATCAGTCCAGTTCCAGTCAAGTAGCGGCGGATCCGAATCCACATAGTCATCACTTAGCGGGAGGTAATCTATATTATCCGCATCCAGCTGTAACGAGGAGTCACAAAAGCCGTCTTCGTCAGAGTCTGTACAGGTCTGGCTGTATCCACATCCACTAGGACCGGCCCAGTAGTTCCCACCTATTTCTGTGCCGTTGGAGAATATCCTATGACCACTTTGCTGTGAAATGTTCCAATAGTTGCTAATTCCCGAATATACATAAGTATTGTCTGTATTGTTAAGCAAATTGTTATAGATTAGCATTGATTCGGTTCCGTCATCCAGATAAATTCCATAATCCGTATTGTCGGCTATAAGCGAAGAGCTTATTGTATTTCCTGTTATAAAGCCGCTTGTCCTTATACCAAAGGTATTGTCGGTAACACTCAGGTTCATAAAAACGTTGTTATCGGCCCCATTCCATATGAGTATCCCCCTGTCATTATTTGCAACAGATACCCTAGAGAAGTTATTGACGCAAAGACCCTCAACAACAAGACCGTAGCAGTTATCATTGCTTGTGATGTTCTCAAAATGGGAATATGTATTGGCTCCGGTAGAATGATAAAGCCATATACCGTAATTTTCGTTGCTGTTTGCAGTGATATTAATAAGAGAGAGGGCAAATTCTGCCATATTAGAAACGTCTAGATCAATACCATTGTCCCAATCGGTCACGACACAATTTCTAATAGTTGTATTGAACTTAGTCGATTTGATACCAGTCGTATCAGAAGTGTCAATACCATCTATTGTATGGTCCTGGCAATCGAGAGTGACTCTGCTGCGCCTATTGTCACAAATCCCAGTAAGACTGCGACAATCCATATTTTATGCTCTTTCACCCACATACTAATAGTGATAATAGTGATACTTACAATAAGTAGTATCAAACCCCGTAAATTAATGATTGGGAGTATAAAAACTCCGACTAAAAGTTACATCCAATGTAAGCTAGTTTTGTTACTTAAGATGAAAGTTTGAGGATTTGCTTTTTATAGCTAATATATCAAAATAAGCCGCTTTTGCTACTCCCTTTAACAAATACGTTTCGCAAGGGCGTAACAATTATCATGGGCCGGTAGATCAGCTCGGTTAGATCGCCTGCTTTGCAAGCAGGAGGCCCCGGGTTCAAATCCCGGTCGGTCCACATAATCTTAAAACATTGGCAAATCATGGGCCCGTAGCTCAGTCTGGTCAGAGCACCTGGCTTTTAACCAGGGCGTCGCGGGTTCGAATCCCGTCGGGCCCGCCTCAATTATTATCTAGTTAGTCTTGGCAAGCCCCGCCAAAGTCATATGCCAAAGGTGGCGTCCACTTTGACATCTGCGTCGGGCCCACCTTATATATTATATATTATATGGATAATTATAATGCACGGTTTGCGGATATATCTACGACCCAGATTCCGGGGCAAAGCCAAACCCGGCTTTTGAAAACATACCTAATGATTGAGTATGCCCCGTTTGCGGTGTTAAAAAGGATATGTTTGAGAAGATTTAATCCCCTTTAAAGAGGAAACTTACGCAAAAAAGTGTCTTGTCCCTAATTAAGTCATTTAAATAATAGAAGCCTCAAATAGGGCCGGATGCGCTTTTTCTATCAACCCGATAATAAAAAGCGCGAAACACAAAGGCTACGATGAGCCTTGTATGCGAGTGGATATAACTCTTTCTTTTGGAAAAGTAAACTTCGCGCGCGAAAAAATAAAATCATTGTAAAATAAGAAATAAAATGAAATTTGAAGAACTCAACATCGCAGAAGATGTAAAGCGTGTTGTGAAAAATTTGGGTTTTGAAGAACTAATGCCCATACAAGAACAATGCACACCCCTAATGCTTGAAAAAAAAGATGTAGTAGGACAAGCTGAAACGGGATCTGGGAAAACAATAGCCTTTGTTCTCCCGATAGTAAACGACATATATTCTGATGAAGGCATCCAAGTCCTTGTCTTAACACCCACCCGTGAACTTTGTATCCAGGTAGGTTCGGTATTTGAAGACTTTGGAAATCCCTTAGGCCTAAAAACCCTTTGTATTTATGGTGGTGTTTCGATAGTCCCGCAGATTCGGGATATTGAAACGGCAAATATCATTGTCGCAACACCGGGAAGGATGCTTGATCACATTGGAAGAAAGACTATAGACTTCTCAGACTTAAAATTCTTTGTGCTTGATGAAGCCGATAAGATGTTTGAAATGGGTTTTATTGAAGATGTCGAAGACATTATCAGTTATACTCCAAAAGACATTCAGGCAGCAATGTTCTCGGCAACATTCTCTGACGATGTTTACTGGGTAATGGAGCGCCACTTGAATAATCCTGTTGTAATAAAAACAAAGGATTCAGTCGACCCGAGTAAACTCAAGCAAACATGCTATGATATAATGGAGCAAGGAGACAAGTTCTCTGTGCTCTTACACCTCCTAAACGAAGAGAACGGAAAGCTTGCAATAGTGTTTTGCGCGACGCGCCATGAATCCGAATACATTGCCCGCAACTTGCGCAGCCATAAAATAAACGCTGCTGCAATCCACGGAGGTATGACTCAGCATGCGAGGATAAACTCCCTTCAGAGATTAAAGAATGAAGAGATTGATGTTCTTGTCGCAACCGATGTTGCGGCGCGCGGTCTTGACATAAAGAATGTAACGCACGTTTATAACTATGATGTTCCGGGCTGTACAAAAGAATATTTGCACAGGATTGGAAGAACTGCGCGCGCCGGAGAAGAGGGTGACGCAATAACCCTTCTTACGCCAAGAGACCACGACAATTATCGAGGCATAAGAAAGGACTTTGGCGAAATAATAGAAATGAAGGACGCGCCTGAGGTAGAATCTGTAAAAATGCTTCCACGAGGTGGTGATGAACGCAGTAAAGGCGGGCGTGACGGCAGGCGCGGTGGACGCCGAGACTCAAGATCAGGCTCCAGGCACTCGTCTGGAGGTCGTTCAAGGTCTTCTTCAAGCAACAATTCGAGGTCTTCTTCGGGTAATTACTCGAGGAGGTCTTCATCCAGTAGTGATTCAGGGTCTTCACGAAGTGGAACTTCAAGAAGGTCTTCGGATGGTGATTCCAAATCCTCATCTAGTAACTATTCAAAAAGGTCTTCGAGTAGGGACTCTAAGCCCCCCTCCGACACTCGTTCAGGATCTTCATCTAGTAGCTATTCAAAAAGGTCTTCTTCAAGTGACCGCCCAAGATCCTCAGAAAGGAGCAATTCACGAGGTGATTCAGGGTCTTCACGAGGTGGAAGTTCAAGAAGGTCTTCTTCAAGTGACCGCCCCAAATCCTCATCTAGTAGCTATTCAAAAAGGTCTTCTTCAAGTGACCGTCCAAGATCCTCAGAAAGGAGCAGTTCAAGATCAAGTTCAAGTGACCGTCCAAGATCCTCAGAAAGGAGCAGTTCAAGTTCAAGTGACCGTCCAAGATCCTCAGAAAGGAGCAGTTCAAGTTCAAGTGACCGTCCAAGATCCTCAGAAAGGAGTAGTTCAAGAAAGTCTTCTTCAAGTGACCGTCCAAGATCCTCAGAAAGGAGCAGTTCAAAAAGGTCTTCTTCAAGTGACCGTCCAAGATCCTCAGCAAGGAGCAGTTCAAAAAGGTCTTCTTCAAGTGACCGTCCAAGATCCTCAGCAAGGAGCAGTTCAAAAAGGTCTTCTTCAAGTGACCGTCCAAGATCCTCAGAAAGGAGCAGTTCAAAAAGGTCTTCTTCAAGTGACCGCCCCAAATCAACGTCTGGGAAAGATTCAAAGCGTTCTGCGCCCAAGAAGAGTTCAGATAAGAACAAGACTGGGCGGCTCTAAATCCATTGGAGTCCCAGGGCAGGGCCCTAGAGTGATGCTATCGACTTTTGGGTCAGAGCATGCTTCGCATGGATTATTAAATGTCTCTGCACAAGGATAAGCCACACATTTTATTGAACTATTAAACCAACCGCAAGTTGGGTTATATTCTTTTGTGCACATAGTTGCTTGTTTTTGCTTTGGAGTACATGGTGTAAGGTCTCTCCATGGGCAAAACACGTCACAATAGCCATCAGTGCAGCGAACGCTGTATGGGCAATCTGACCTAATTGCATAACTCATCGGAAGCATACAGTCGCTATCTACTGTGCACGACTTTTCCTTGCCGCCATAAAGGTCTGTTAGCATATACATTTCGTCATTTAGCTCGACAGTATACGGGCTGCTTTTATTAAGTCCGGAAATAGTGTAGCTTAGGTTGCTTTGGCATATGCAAAGTGTGCAAAGCCCTTCTCCAACACATAAACCGACTTCTTCATATTTTAGGGTTATAGAATTTCCATTAAAATCTGCCTTGCCGTTTGCAACTTTGTCAGCACAATTCACTGTTGCTGTAGCATATATTATAAGGTCTCCGCTCTCGTCCCATTTGGCGCTTGTTAATCCGTCTGAGCCATATAAAAGTCCGTCACAAGGCGTCACACTGAATTCTGTTGTTATGTCCGCGGGCTCTTGAGTCTTAGATGAACAATAAGCCGAATGTATAAAACGTCCGACGCCATCGGGTATTTCTGAAAGTTGGGTGCTTGTGTTATCTATTGTTAGTTTCCAGTCGCTGTCCTTATTATACCCCATCAATCTGTATGCAAGGTCTGTTGCGCACATACAACGCAAGCATTCACCTTCATCCACACACGGGCCTTTTACATCATAAGAAAGGACTATCCCATCACCCTTTTGCACAGCGCTTCCTCCGACGACCTCATCAGCGCAGTTTATCGTGACAGTTACAAAAACCGGGAGTTTTCCGCCTGAGCCACAACCCATTCCCGTAAATTCTACTTGAGAGTCTATGTGCTCAGTCTCATTGCAGGGGCGCGAATTGAAATCTATCTCTATTTCTTTTGGCGTCTCTGAAACATTAAGAGGCTTTGATTGTGACTGCTTTGGACTTAAATCTACTAAGAGAAATAGTGAAGCAAGACATGCCACTAGTATTAATGAGATTATAATATACAGTGAATATTTTTCCATGCTAAAATTAAGTGATGTGAAATAAAAGCTTACAAATTATAGGTGGAATATGGTAATCTTAGTCATTTTCTTATAAATAATCGGAATTATACTTAATTTTCCGTTATATTGTAGGTTAAAACACATCTTTTGCCTTCTTTTTATACAATGGCTCTCAAAAATAGCAAAACTCTATGGGGAATACTATGGAACAAACAAAATACTTGCTTGACGAAAACCAAATGCCAAAAAAATGGTATAACATTATGCCGGATTTGCCGACGCCTCTTGCACCGCCCCTCAATCCAATGACGGGTGAGCCGCTTGGGCCAAAGGACCTTGAGCCACTTTTTGCAAAAGAGCTAATCCGCCAGGAGATGAGTATGGATCACTATATCACAATACCTGATGAAGTGCGTGACATTTACACTACATGGAGGCCGTCTCCCCTTTACCGCGCACGCAAGCTTGAAAAGTTCCTTGGGACGCCTGCAAAGATATTCTATAAGTATGAAGGTGTGTCCCCGGCAGGAAGCCACAAGCCAAATAGCGCAATACCTCAGGCTTATTATAACATGAAGGAAGGCACCGAGAGACTCACGACTGAGACGGGAGCCGGCCAGTGGGGAAGCTCCCTTGCCTATGCAGGGAAGATGTTTGACCTTGAAATAATGGTTTATATGGTTCGTTGCAGTTTTGACCAGAAGCCTTATCGGAAACTCATGATGAAAACATGGGGTGCCGAGTGCGTCTCGTCCCCCTCAAGCCTGACTGAGACAGGAAAACGCATCTTAAGGGAGTCCCCAGACACCCCTGGAACCTTGGGTATCGCGATTAGTGAGGCTGTCGAGGATGCTGTCGGACGCGAGGACTCACATTACACCTTAGGATCTGTCCTAAACCACGTCCTTACCCATCAGTCGATAATAGGCCTTGAGGCAAAAGAGCAGCTTAAGATGGCGGGGGTAGATAACCCCGATATTGTCATCGGCTGCTGCGGAGGCGGCTCGAACTTTGCCGGGATTGCCTTCCCTTTCATGAAGGATAAACTAGATGGTAAGTCTGAAACGAAGTTCATTGGAGTAGAACCAGCCTCATGCCCCACAATGACAAGGGGAAGTTATGCTTATGACTTTGGCGACACGGCACAAATGGCCCCTATTGTTATGATGTACACCCTTGGCCATGGGTTCGTTCCACCGGGGATCCATGCCGGAGGCCTCAGATACCACGGAATGGCACCCCTTGTCTCAAATCTGATAGCTTCAGGGCACATAGAACCACGCTCAGAACACCAGCTGGTTTGTTTTAAGGCAGCAGTTGACTTTGCAAGAACTGAAGGATTCATCGTAGCTCCTGAAACAAGCCACGCGATAAAGGTGACAATTGACGAAGCACTTAAGGCAAAGGCAGAAGGAGTAGAAAAGACTATAATCTTTAACTGCTCAGGCCACGGTAACCTAGACCTTTCGGCTTACGATGCTTACTTCTCTGGGAAACTTAACGATTTTGCATTCCCTGAAGAAAAGCTTACTGAATCCTTAAAAAGTCTTCCAAAGACAAAAAAGGAAGAACCTAAAGAAGCAGGTTGCGATGCCTGCGGGGGGTGCGTTTAAAATGGGATGGAATTTATCCAAAAGAGTATAGAAGTCGAGTATCTAAACCCTATAAAAGCATATCTTGCGGTTAGGGAAAAGGACACTTATATCCTCCAGTCTATAGGAGGGGAGGGGAAAAAGGCGCGTTTTACCATAATAGGTTTCTCCCCGCTTCTTCGCGCAGATATCACTGACGGGAAAGTAAAACTCTCTGGAAAGCTTGCAAAGGACATCCCAGAAATAAAAGAGAATGATACCTTCCTTGCTCTTGAAAGATTATCGGGCGAGCTTTCATGCAAAAAACCGATTACAGGACAGTTTGCAGGAGGGCTTGTCGGAAGCCTTGCTTATGATGTCGTTTCCGAGAAAGTAAAACTGGAGAAGGGTAAAAGAAGTACTGGTGTCCCTCACGCCTCATTTGTTCTTTGTCGCTTTAACCTTATCTTTGATCATGTCGAGCACAAATCAATTCTGCTTGAAACAAAGGAAGACTGCGACCTTTCCGAACTAGATAGCGCTCGTCTCGCCTTGCAAAAGGAAACTCTCCCTCCAAAAAAATGCATCGTCGGGGAGTTTAAGGACGTCGGGGGCAAAGAAGACTTTGAAGAGTCTGTAAGGAAGGCAAAACATTACATAAGGGAAGGCGACATCTTCCAGGCCGTCGTCTCAAGAAGGGTCGTTGCAAAATACTCGGGAGACCCGTTCTATTCATACCTTAAACTGCTTTCGATTAATCCCTCCCCCTATATGTATTATCTTGATTTAGGGACTCGCCAGATTGTGGGAAGCTCCCCTGAGACCCTGGTGCGCGTCGAAGGAAAGACTGTTTACACTTACCCAATTGCAGGTACCAGAAAACGCGGTGAGAATGCGATTGATGACTCTGAAATCGAACGTGAGCTTTCCTTAGACAAAAAGGAGCAATCAGAACACATCATGCTTGTTGACCTTGGTAGAAACGACATTGGACGTGTGAGTGAGTATGGTTCTGTTGAAGTGACAAAATTCATGGAGCCAGAGTACTTTAGCCACGTAATACACTTGTCAAGTGAGGTTAAAGGAACATTAAAAAAGGACTGTGATGCAATCGGCGCCCTTAAAGCGACATTTCCCGCAGGGACTGTGTCAGGCGCCCCTAAGGTTCGCGCAATGGAAATAATATCAGAGCTTGAGCCAGAGGCACGAGGTGAGTATGCTGGCTGTGTTGGTTACATTGGCCTTAATGGCAACCTTGACATGGCAATAACAATTAGGACTCTGGTATTTTCTAAGGGCAAAATATTTGCTCAAGCGGGAGCAGGGATTGTTGCCGACAGTGTCCCCGCGCTTGAATTCAAGGAGACAGAAAACAAATCGCGCGTACTTCTTAATGCGCTTAAGGAGGACAAATCATGAAGACTCTAGTTATTGATAATATCGATTCTTTTGTTTATAATCTTGTCCAGTACATTGGAGAGGCCGGCGGGAACCCTGTTGTTGTTGAAAAGACGATAAGTGATGAGGATCTTCTTAAGCTTGCAAAGGATTGCGACGCGATAGTGCTTTCCCCTGGACCCGGAAAACCGGCTGATGCCGGAGCGACCAATGCCGCAATACGGCTTTTTGCAGGTAAAAAACCGATTCTTGGGGTGTGCCTTGGACACCAGGCGATATTTGAGCATTACGGCGGCGTTGTCACTTATGCTCCTGAACTGGTTCACGGACGGGCAAGTGAGATTAAGCATGATGATTCGGCGCTCTTTAAAGGTGTAAAAAACCCGTTTTTGGGCGGACGCTACCACTCCCTTAGCGCGGACGAAAAAACAATGCCAAGTGAGCTTATCATCTCGGCAAGGGGGGTTAGGGGAAATGAAATCATGGCAATAAGACATAAAGAGTTTCCTGTCTATGGCGTGCAGTTCCATCCGGAATCCATATTGACTGAGGACGGGATGAAGATAATTAAAAATTTCTTAAAGGAGGCAAAGAAATGACGATACTTGAAAAACTCTTGAAAAAGGAGGATTTAGCGCCAAACGAGGCTGAGCTTCTTATGGGGCAACTCATACTTGGACAGATTGATGATTCTGAGGCTGGAGGTATCTTAATTGCCCTTGGCTCGAAGGGTGAGACTTCAGAGGAGATTGGGGCTTTTGCAAAAGTCATGCGCAGGTATGCGGTTTCTGTGACACCCAAAAAACGTCCGCTTCTTGATATCGTAGGGACGGGGGGGGATTCTTCGGGGACATTTAACATTTCAACGGCATCCATGTTTGTTGCAACGGGAGCCGGGGCTCATATCGCAAAGCACGGCAATCGCGCCATAAGCTCAAAATGCGGGAGTGCTGATGTGCTTGAAGCACTTGGCGCAAGGCTTGACTTGAGTCCGGAGGCGATTGCAGACTGCATTGATACAACTGGTTGTGGGTTTATGTTTGCGCCAATGCATCATCCTGCGACAAAAAATGTGATGCATGTAAGAAAATCACTTAGCGTGCGCACAGTCTTTAATATACTGGGTCCCCTGACAAATCCTGCCGACCCCGAGGGAATACTTCTCGGAGTCTATTCTAAGGAACTCCTTGTCCCAATGGCAGAGGCCTTAAAGATACTTGGCATTACGCGGGGCGTTGTTGTTCATGGCGCAGGCGGCCTTGATGAGATTTCAACTCTTGGCATAACTGAGATTTGTTTAATAGAAGGGGGAAATATCTTAAAGGACGTCATAGACCCTTCGCTCTTTGGATTTGGGCAGGCAAAGATTGAAGACTTGGCTGGTGGAGACGCCAAAAGGAATGCTGATATTATAAGAGATATTCTGTCTGGAGAAGATACCGGGCCAAAAAGGGATATTGTCGCGCTAAACGCGGGGGTAGCACTATTTGCAAGCGGGCTATGTGAGAATTTTAAGGGAGGAATCGCCCTGGCACAAAAGTCAATAGATTCGGATGCTGCGCAAAAAGCACTTAATGATTATATAACATTTACCCAAAGATGAAAGAAAATGTGCTTGGTGAAATAAGAAGGACTAAGGAAGAAAGTTTCTTAAAGGAAAAACGTAGCCTCACTCTAGCGATAAACTCTGCAAACGCGCGGGGAGAGATTGCAATAATTGCTGAACTAAAGCGCGCAAGCCCGTCTTCTGGACTAATTGATTCTATGGAAAACGTGGGCGCAGGCGCCAAGACTCGCACGTACGAGTCTTGCGGGGCGTCTGCAATATCAGTCCTTACTGAACCATCTCATTTTAATGGAAGTCTCAATGATTTACTTGAAGCCTCAAAGGCTGTTAAAATCCCTGTTATGCGAAAAGATTTTTTGATTGAAAGGTGGGAACTAATCGAGGCAAAATGCTTTGGGGCCGACGCTGTTTTACTGATTGCCGACCTTCTTGGTGAAAATACCCGCGAGATGCTTTACTTCGCGCGTTCCTTAGGCCTTGAGGTGCTAGTTGAAGCCCATAGTAAAAAGGCGCTTAGTTATGCAATTGAATCGGGCGCAGAAATAATCGGGATTAATTCACGTAATTTAAAAACTCTTAAAGTCGATCTTGCGACATTTGAGGAGCTAGCTCCCCTTGTTCCAAAAGAGTGCCTTCTTGTCGCAGAAAGCGGGATTACTGATGCAAAGGATTTAGCGCGCGTTGCCAAAGCAGGAGCAAATGCTGCCCTAATAGGGACTGCAATATCAAAATCAAAAGATTCCTGCGGGTTTCTAAAAACACTTCGGGAAGTAAAATATGAATAAAGTACCTGACGCAAAAGGTCATTTTGGAGAATATGGCGGGCGATATGTCGGCGAGACGCTAATGGCAGCAATAATCGAGCTTGAAGAAGCTTATTTAAAGTATGGGAATTCTGATGAATTCAAAAAGGATTTTAACGCACTTTTAAAGGATTATGTCGGACGTCCAACACCCCTTTATTTCGCAAAAAGGCTTACTGAGAAGCTTGGTGGAGCAAAGATATATCTTAAGCGAGAGGATTTATGCCACACAGGAGCGCACAAGGTAAATAATACCATCGGTCAGGCGCTTCTTGCCCGGCACATGGGCAAAAAGAAGGTAATTGCAGAAACCGGAGCCGGCCAGCACGGTGTTGCAACGGCAACGGCTGCCGCCCTTCTCGGAATGGAATGCAAAGTCTTTATGGGAGTTGAAGACATAATACGCCAGGCGCCAAACGTACAAAGGATGAAGCTTCTGGGTGCAGAGGTTATACCTGTTGAGTCTGGAACCGGAACATTAAAGGACGCTATGAACGAAGCCATGCGCTACTGGTCTGGGACTTGTGAGGATACGTTTTATGTTATTGGAACAGTTGCCGGACCTCACCCATATCCGCTGATGGTGCGTGAGTTTCAAAGAGTAATAGGGGACGAAGTCCGCGTCCAGTCTCTTGAGCAGCTGGGTAGGCTTCCTGACGCTATGATAGCGTGCATTGGTGGAGGTAGCAATGCTATCGGGCTTTTCTATCCCTTTATTGATTATGATGTCGAACTCATCGGTGTTGAGGCCGCAGGACGCGGGGTTGATACTGACGAGCACGCGGCAAGTATCAGAGGGGGCCAAGTAGGCGTACTTCACGGCTCAAAGTCTTATGTTCTTCAAGATAAAAACGGGCAGATAAAAGAGGCTTACTCAGTCTCGGCAGGACTTGATTATCCTGGTGTGGGACCGGAGCACGCATTCCTTGCAGATGTGGGCCGGGTGCGCTACGAATCGGCAACTGATAATGAAGCTCTTGATGCTTTTAAAGTCCTTTGTGAGACTGAAGGAATAATCCCCGCCCTTGAAAGCGCACATGCTATTGCCCAGGCTATAGTCGAGGCGCCAAAGATGGGTAAAGATAAGATTATTGTTGTCAATCTCTCAGGCAGAGGGGATAAAGATTTAGGACACTTTGAAAAATGAGCAGAATAGATTCAGTATTTGGGAGGCTTGGTGCCCAGGGGGAAAAGGCGCTTGTAGGATTCATTGAGGCGGGAGACCCGGATTATAAAAAAAGTCTTGATATTGCAGTTGGGATGTGCAAGGCGGGTGTTGATGTCTTAGAACTTGGCGTGCCATTTTCAGACCCGACGGCTGACGGCCCAGTAATCCAAGAGGGTAGTCAGCGCGCAATAAAATCCGGAATGAGTCTCCTTAAGGCAATACGTCTGGCCGCTGACATCAGAAATGAAGTGGGGAATGATGTTGCAATAGTCCTTTTTGGGTATTACAACCCCATATTTAAGTACGGGGCAAAGGAGTTTTATAACTACTGCGTTTCAGCTGGAATCGACGGAGTCCTTGTTGTGGACTTACCTCCTGAAGAATCTGACGAATTGACAGCTCAGTTTGGGGATAAACTTGATTTCATTCGCCTTATTGCCCCAACGACAAGTGATGCTCGCTTAAAGTCAATATGCGACTCGGCTTCAGGCTTTATCTATATGATATCACGGACAGGAGTTACTGGATCTGGGAAGAAAATAGATACAGACTACATTAAGGAGAAAAGGAAAGAAATCTCAAGGCTATGTGAGCTTCCAGTATGCGTTGGCTTTGGAATATCTGATGCGCAAGACGCCGCCCTTATTGCTCCTTTCTGTGATGGTATTGTGATAGGAAGCGCCTTTGTCAAAAGGATTGGTGATGGGGCAAGTCCAAAGGATATGGCAGAGTTTGTAAGAAAGATAAAAAAGGAATTATAGGTTTTATTCTAGAGTCCTCAAAATAAGGGAATCATATTAAAAATGGAAGCTAAAGGAACAACAAGACTAAAGGAGGGGTTTGCCTCCATGATGAAGCACGGCGTAATAATGGATGTCACAACACCTGAGCAGGCCTCAATTGCTGAGGACGCAGGAGCCGTCTCAGTCATGGCTCTAGAGCGCGTACCAGCCGACATAAGGACACAAGGCGGTGTTGCAAGGATGTCAGACCCAATTATGATTGAAGGGATTATTGGAAACACAACAATTCCTGTTATGGCAAAAGCAAGACTCGGCCACTTTGTCGAAGCCCAGATTTTAGAGGCACTTGGCGTTGACATGGTTGATGAGAGCGAAGTTTTAACACCGGCTGACGAGGAGCATCACATTGATAAGAGTAAGTTTACAGTTCCCTTTGTCTGCGGCGCGAGAGATTTGGGTGAGGCCCTTAGGCGAATTGATGAGGGTGCGGCAATGATTAGGACAAAAGGTGAAGCCGGAACCGGAAACGTAGTTGAAGCTGTGCGCCACATGAATAAGATTAAATCTGAAATCGAAGAATTAAAGGGTCTTGATGCTGAAGGTCTTGCAAAGAAAGCTCGCGAGTACAATGTTCCGCTGGCACTAGTTGAGAAAACACGCGACCTTGGACGCTTAACTGTAGTCAACTTTGCGGCTGGCGGCATTGCAACGCCGGCTGATGCGGCACTTATGATGCAAATGGGCTGTGACGGTGTATTTGTCGGCTCAGGAATCTTTAAGTCAAAGAACCCAAAGAAAATGGCAATTGCAATCGTTGAAGCTGTGCGCAATTATGATAATGCTGAAAAGCTTGCCGAGATTTCAAAAGGTCTTGGTTCGGCGATGCCTGGAATTGACATCCGCGACCTTGAGGATAAGGATCTTCTTGCAAAAAGAGGCGTCTAAAGTTTCTATGATAATCGGCGTCCTTGGAATCCAGGGGAACCTTGAAGAACATGAGAAAGCAGCTAGGCTTGCTTTAGAGTCCCTTGGAAAAAAAGGTGAAGTTATTCGCGTTCGCGATATTAAGTCTCTTTCTAAAACTGACTGTCTGATAATTTCTGGGGGGGAATCTACAACCATGTGGAAGCTCCTGAAAAAAGACGGTCTTTGGGAGGGTTTAAAAGCTTATGAGAAACCCATTCTTGGAACGTGCGCCGGAATGATACTTTTGTCTAAGGAAGGGTCAGGGCGCGACTCTAAGAAGAGTGGGCAAGAGTTCTTGGGAAAAATTGATGCTGTTGTTAATCGTAATGCTTTTGGAAGGCAAAAGGAAAGCTTTGAGGCTGAGGTGGACTTCTGCGGGAAAAAGATTCCAGGGGTCTTTATTCGTGCGCCTTGTCTCGAGTCTGTGGGTGACGGGGTTGAAGTCTTGTCTAAGGACAAGGGGGGACGGATCCTCGCCGCGCGCGATAAGAAATCAAATGTTATGGTTACGGCGTTCCACCCGGAGTTAACTGGGGATTTAGAAGTGTTGAGGGTGTTTTTAGGTAATTAGGCCTTTTCTTTCATCCACTCTTCAGTTATACTCTGCCACAAGTTATCTTTATTTTTAGATTCATAAAATTCCTCTAAAAAAGAATCTGGGTCTTCCTTCCATGCAATAAGTCTCTCGCACTTCTTAGAAAAAGTATTAAATGCTGTCTTTGCAGGAACTTTTGAATCTAAGTGTGCGTCCACGGTACCATTATTGATAGCTGGCCTAAGTCCTACATATGCCACAGCTACATCTATTTTTTCTAAGGGGATATCATGGATGAGTGAATAAGCTCGCTTGTAAGCTTCAAGTTGCTGTTTGTGTTTAGATTTCTCAGAACGATCCGTCTTCCAGTCGACTATAAGATACATGTCATCTTTCTTAAAGACTGCGTCAATAAAGCCTTTAAATGAGAGATCTGAAGAGGTATCAATTATCCTATTTATCGGCACTGAGAAACGCTCTTCGGCACTAACGATATCGGGATACTGCGATTTTATGGTAGAAATGAGCTTATCGACATTATCTGTATACGATTTTATCTCTTTATCACTTTGGGTTTCTTCGCCAGTCAGTATATTTCTAGCGTAACTATGTACACGACTACCCACAATGACACCGTTTCCAAAATCGTTTATCTTAAGTATCTTTGATAGGAAATAATCCTGCGCATTATCTGCTAACTGACTATAAGATATATGATCAAGATCCCTGAAATAGTCATGGATGAAGGGAATCAACCATTTCTCTTCATCAGAGATAAGCTCTTTTGCCCGCTCGTATTCTCCAGCTACAAAAAGATTATATGCGCGCTTTGCTCGCTCATAGAAATCTGAGGATTCATTATCGTCTGTTTCTATTTCGCTTGTCTCTGAAAGCTCGCTTGAATACTTAGTTGAGTTCTCAGACATTATATAAAGTTTTTTCTTGGCTCTTGTAAATGCGACAAAATCTATGCGCAGGCCGTCTTCTTCAAGTTCTTCTTTTGCATTTATTCCCTTGCTTTTAAGGATCGCTTCGACTACTCTATCTTGGAAGTTCGTCTTATCTCTCGGTCGTGATGGGAGGTAGAGGACATTATCAAACTCGCGGCCTTTTGCCTTGTGAACTGTTGTTAAGATTATCTTTTCACTGCTTGAGGGTTCTTCGGAAAGTAAGTCAGACGAGTTAAGATAAGCGATGAGCGAATCAAGTTCCATATTGTCCAAAGTCGCCATAGCCTCCTCAAAAGCTCTTTGCACGCTTAATGTGGCTAAGAAGTACTCTTTCCCATAAGCTACTGAAACTGGCAATATATGCTCCCTAAAAAGTCGGTTTATGTCTTCTGTGTTACGGACACATCCCCTTAATCGTCTGAACTCGGGACACCTTGCATAAATGCCTTCTAAGTCCAAGTTCTTCTTAGAACTTATCTTAAATGCATCCTGAATTGATATCGGGAAAAACGGAGTGTACATAGAGTTCCTTAGGTCCTGAGGATCAAAACTGAGGATGCCCTTAATGAAGGTGATGATATTTTCCTTTGCAGTCTTTGAACCTGAAAAGAAACTGCTTGAATGTTTTATCCCCCTTAAAGAAAGCTCACGCGAGACTTCCATTATTTGGGTATTTGTCCTAGCGATAACCGCAAGAGTCTCTTCGGTCTTTGCGATCTCTGCGACACAAGCGATAAGCTTGTTGCGATCTATAGAGAATATCTTGGGCTTTTGGCATTTATCGCATTTTTTGTTATGCAAGCATTCTAACTCTTTTTGGTGCTCGTCCCGAGACGTTCCGTTTATGAATTGGTTTGAAGCGTAATTCAAGATCTCATTAGAACTTCTGAAGTTCTCTGCCATTATGAACTGGTTTGAATCCTTAAAGAGTTCGAAATTGACTATCGAACCTCCTTGAAATCCAAATATGGCCTGTTTTTTATCTCCGACGACAAAAAACTTGTCTGCTGATTTCAAGGCTATCTCAGCTTCGAGTCTATTGACATCCTGGAGCTCGTCGACTAGGACGTTCTTATAATGTGGCGAGTTTTTCAATTTCAGGAAATCTATAAGGAGGTCTGTATAATCTAGGCCCTTATTGGCCTTTGTCTCTTCATAATGTTTAAAGGTTTCAACAAAGGCTTTTGCAAATATGATAAGCTCCTCTTTACTGTGTCTTTTGTCTTCCTCAAGGAGCTTGTTTACTTCGTCAAGGTCGATATCAGGGGGAGTTATCCCAAAGTTCTTAAGATATCTTATCAGATTCTCCATCTTAGGGACGATCTCGCTTATGAGGTATGAGTCCCCATAAGTCAGAACCTTGTTTGTCTTAATGTAATCAAATATCGAGTATCTAAGGAAGTTTGCAGTTATGATATCGGACTCATCAAGGTTCTCCTTAGCATAGGAGTGAAACGTGAAGATATTGAGTTTTGATTTATCAATTTCCAATCCACAATCTTTGATTAAGCCTAGTATCCTTGTCTCCATCTCGAGCTTTGCTTTGGTCGTAAAAGTCAAACAGAGAATGTCTTCTGGTGAGAGGCCACTTAAGAGTAGTTCCAGATATTTATAGGAAAGAAGCCTTGTTTTACCAGTGCCTGGATTTGCTGTCACAAGGACATTACCTTCGCATTCCAAAATCTCTCGTTTTTCAGGGTTGAGCCCATCTAGGAGCGAACTTAGTTTATCCATAATAGATTAGTCTAATTTTAAGGATAGTCAATAATAACAGAACATTGTTACTATTATTACCAATGGGACGACACTAAAGAATTTGACAATTGCCTTAGACCATACTCACAACCACAGACACTTCAATCTACAATAGTAGAAATTTGACAATTGCCTTAGACATGAATCTGCCAATCCTCATCAGTCTCACAAATCTACAATAGTAGAAATTTGACAATTGCCTTAGACTTTCTGCATTGTGGACTTTCTCCATAAATCTACAATAGTAGAAATTTGACAATTGCCTTAGACCAATATATGGAAAAACTATATATTCACATCTACAATAGTAGAAATTTGACAATTGCCTTAGACAAAGACTAAATGTCATGGGTCAGGTGCGATCTACAATAGTAGAAATTTGACAATTGCCTTAGACTTTCTCAAGATTACGTTTGTCAGTCCCGCAATCTACAATAGTAGAAATTTGACAATTGCCTTAGACGACACGAACTAATTGATTTCCATCCCATTATCTACAATAGTAGAAATTTGACAATTGCCTTAGACTTCAAACTTAAACAAACAACTCTTAAATCTACAATAGTAGAAATTTGACAATTGCCTTAGACAAATTCTCCTATGCAGGCATGGACGTATCTACAATAGTAGAAATTTGACAATTGCCTTAGACCAAGAGGCTCTATTTCTACTAGCAATACTATCTACAATAGTAGAAATTTGACAATTGCCTTAGACATTGGCTAGAGCTCCTGATAAGTCCTTACGATCTACAATAGTAGAAATTTGACAATTGCCTTAGACCTTCTGTGGACCAAAGTATTCAACCTGCGATCTACAATAGTAGAAATTTGACAATTGCCTTAGACTCGAATCGTCTAACCCTGTAAGCAAGTCATCTACAATAGTAGAAATTTGACAATTGCCTTAGACCTATAAACTCATCGGGGACTTATTCTGATCTACAATAGTAGAAATTTGACAATTGCCTTAGACATTTTAGTGGATTCAGGCGCATCGGTATCTACAATAGTAGAAATTTGACAATTGCCTTAGACGCGAAAATCCGACAAGCCATGGTAGAATCTACAATAGTAGAAATTTGACAATTGCCTTAGACGAGTAAAGACAACCATTACACACGTTCAATCTACAATAGTAGAAATTTGACAATTGCCTTAGACCGAGAAGGTAAGCTCCTTGTTTATATATTGCTTATCTACAATAGTAGAAATTTGACAATTGCCTTAGACACGGGACTATGATATGTGATGCCGTGCCATCTACAATAGTAGAAATTTGACAATTGCCTTAGACCATTAGAGATTGTGATGACTTCTGTTCTCATCTACAATAGTAGAAATTTGACAATTGCCTTAGACCTGTACAGTAAGTAGAGTGCAGTATCGATCTACAATAGTAGAAATTTGACAATTGCCTTAGACCACAGAAGACAGAGTCAGTAAAGCGATATCTACAATAGTAGAAATTTGACAATTGCCTTAGACCCTCGTGAATGTGAGGACGAAGATGGAGAAATCTACAATAGTAGAAATTTGACAATTGCCTTAGACTGTTTTTTTCTTAATTACACTATTAGTGTATCTACAATAGTAGAAATTTGACAATTGCCTTAGACAAAGATAAAGTAACAGAAAAAACAAATATCTACAATAGTAGAAATTTGACAATTGCCTTAGACCTGGAGTATTACTATAAAAGAGACCCAGCAGATCTACAATAGTAGAAATTTGACAATTGCCTTAGACTTCGTTTCGCCTTAATCACCAAGTCCAATCTACAATAGTAGAAATTTGACAATTGCCTTAGACCTTGTCGGGATAGTGGTTCTAGCCAATCTACAATAGTAGAAATTTGACAATTGCCTTAGACGGCAAGCGAGGTATTAAGCGGTATATACATCTACAATAGTAGAAATTTGACAATTGCCTTAGACCTATTGCTTCAAGGTGAAGTTTCCATAATCTACAATAGTAGAAATTTGACAATTGCCTTAGACGAATTAGCAAAAACCCGGATAATATTATATCTACAATAGTAGAAATTTGACAATTGCCTTAGACTGAAACCATTATCAAGAACATCATCAATCTACAATAGTAGAAATTTGACAATTGCCTTAGACAGTTGGTCCATTCTACACCATTATTTTGTCTAGTTATCTATTAATATTGTCTTTTGTTTTGCCAATGAAAGATTAGACGTGCGTTGCCAGTGTTTTTACCTCCTTTGAATTTGTTTTAGTCATTTAAACTAATTTTTTGCCTTTGATATTCATATTGCTTTTTGCAGGTTTTTTATCTCAACTGATTTTGATCTTTTTGATTAGAATATTAAGGGATTAAGCTCAAAAAGAGCTATATCTGGTTCATACGAGTTCATTTTATTAAAAATAAGGACATTGGTTTGCAATTTTTAACTCATTAAGAGATCGGTTTCCTCGTTTTTTGCATAGCCAAAACGCGTTATCTGATCTTCACGCGTTATCTGGAATATAAAGACGCTATCTCCCTGTCCAAACCTTTTCTCAAAGCGGTCTGTTATCTTTATCTTAACGATATCAAGAATCCGCTTGCTGTTATCAATCTCATATACAGAGTATTGAAGGCGTCTGCCGTAAGCAAGGATAAACTTTGAGAACTCACTTCTAAGCTTGTCATCTTGAATATCATAGGTCAATATTATCAATTTATATCCTCAAATCGAATCGTGGGTAATCCTTTATACCTTTGTCTTTGACAAATGAACGATAGTATGTCTGCGCGTACAAGAAAATCGGTTCTTTGTGCTTTAATATCTCCTTTAGGAATATCTTTGTATATTTCTTATTGAACTCCCTTTTTATGAAATATTGGCCATTTTTAAAACCGAAGTCGTCTGGGTTTATCTGATTTAGATTAAAACTCTTCCTAAGGCGTCTATCGATTATGCATCTGAAAGGTTCTATTATATCACAAACTAGAGATTTCCTTTGGAAAAAGAATTTATGATAGACGCCACAATATGTGTCAAAACCATATAGCTCAAGATTTGCTTCTATGAAATTAAAGAGATAGTGATAGCCTATGTCAAGTAGCAGATTTAATATGTCATTCTTGCAACGCGGCTTCCTGCCTTTAAACTCCATGTTCTTGAAGTAAGTCTCAAAGAAGGTCTTTGACGCAGAGCCTTCAATGCCTAGGAGCTCCTGGGAAGAATGAGAACTCTGCACTTGCAATAAAAAGCCTTTAGCTCTTTTTACAGAAGCTTTCTCGCGTGGAGTCTTATATCTTAATGACTGCATCAGGGCTATTTGGTTTCCTATTTTGTTTTCAACAAGATGTTTTGCTATCTCAAAATCCCTTTTTATGTCTGAGTACTGTTTTTTTCGTAAAAGGAAATTCCCTTTGTTCTCTGGAAGTATCGAAAGATAGGGCTTTAAGTTATAATTGAGAAATATTAGTGGTATCTCGAATTTCTTTGCGCTCTTTATGAGTCTTGATGTTATTGAAAAATCACCACAGATAAAGACGACAAATATCTTATAACATGACTGCTGGAGTAAAGTCTTACCACTACCCTCATCGACAAGAACTAAATTAGAGTTCCTGAATTTTATCTTCTTGGACTTATCGCTTTCTAAAAACACTATCTCTTTAGACATGAAATCAGGCCTACTCATCATCCTTTATAATAGTCACAAAGTTGATTATATATGCACATTTTACATTTGGCGGGATTTTGTGAGAAATTGGGGTTGCTTAAGTCAAATGATCTCATTTCCGATATCACCCTTTTTAACTTCTCTTTCTCATCAGCACCTGGGGGCGGTACATCATATGTCTTGTTGTCCTGAAGCGAATGGAAACACATACTTTTGATGACATAACCCATCTCGACCATACAAAAGTACTGCGCATAAAGCTGCAGATAGTAACCTTCATAAATCTTTTTGATGAGCTTTTTCCTTTCGATGAGCTTTTTTGAGTCTATATCATACAGGTCGATCTTGCCGACAAGACCCAATTCTTCACTAAAGACATCGACGCTCTCAAGAACCGCCTTCTTTGAAGAATATGTCTTAGAATCTATTCTTTCGTGGGCTATCTTTCCTTCGACTTGAAAATGGCTGTGATATAGGCCTTCATCAAACCCAGAATAAAGATTATGGAAGTATATGCTCCTGGGACAGAAGATGAAATCATTGAGGTTTGAGATGATTATGTTTTCTTCCATGGCTAGATTAAAGAGCTCGTTTCATGACAAAATTAAGAAACTCGTTCCTGTCAATCCTAAGGTCGAGTTTCTTGGATTCTAAATCACTATTTTTCAACCTTTCAACAAGCATCAGACCCTTGAGGGCTATGTTGTAGGCCCCATTAGCATCGGCATCTTTTGGTTCGTTGTCATTTGCTTCTCTTGAATCAAAGAATCGTCCGTTCTTGTCCTTTACGCAGGAAAGAATATAATCCTCGTTAGTCCCGGTCCTTGAGTTCCTGAGTTGTAAGGTACACTTTAAGAGATATATTAGGTTTTTAAAGAACTCGGCATTATCCTGAGAGGATATGGCCTCGATAAGGTCATTGCCCTCCTCGAATTCTATCTGGTTTTTGCTGAAGAGTGACTTTAACTCCTCTGTCAGATCCTTTTCAATGGTCTCATAACCTCTGCTTTTCTCAAGTCGTTTATTGACTAGTCGATTACCAACGCTACAGACAGTCCAGTCATCCTTTATGATAGCATCTTTTTCCATATCTTCGATGAAATTAGAATATCTAAAAGAGAACTCAAAATAGTCCTTTGAGCTATTGAACTTTATTGAATCAAATTTCTTAAAGAACGCTTTTGCTTTTTCAATGTTTTCGAATCTCGGATAGAGGAGATTGACAAACCCTGTGGCTGGGTCTATTTTTGATGTATAGCTCGCAGGTACATAATATAAAATCCCAGATTGCTTGCCAAGAACCTTGAAACTTTCGAATTTCTTTGTCAATTGGTATGCATGTAATGCGCCACCTATTTCATCTTCTAATCGGTCTTTAAAAACCAGATAGTTCAATTTATCGATAAGCTTCTTTTCGAATTTCTCATATACCTGTTTTTCTATTTTGAAGCGTCCTCGCTTAAAGCCAAAATTCAAATCTTCAAGTGCAATTATCGCATTATTGTCTATTGCAATATTTGAGATCTGGTGTACCACCTGTGAGAGATAGCCTTCTTTTAGTTCTTTTATATTCGCTATCTTTTTCCAATTTTTACGTGCCTCGTTCCTCGAGCCTTCGAGTGTATCCAGTTTATTCTGATAATCACGAGTTCTTTCGAAATCATCAGACGTCACATTAAGGGAACTTTGTGAGATTATCTTCCCTTTTGAATCTATTAAGACATAAGAGGCAAGATTGCGTTCCCCTCGGTCTATACCTAAGATACATATATCATCACAGTTCTTAGCTACGTGTTCATTGACTTTCTTATTGGTCTCCCAATTCTTGTCCCCTGCTTTGAAGTTAAGAGTCATGGGACAATGAAAAAGGAACTTGTCCTTACTGTATCGTTTATCTTTTATCAGATTGTACGGGAATGTACTTGTCTTCTTGCCCTTGATTGGATCTTTGTTTTGGATCGGCTCGTTCTTTGGATGGGTGATACAACCTTCTAAGGAAGCTTCTCTGTAGAAGAGCTCTGCTTCCCCGTTAAGTTTATACACCACATCACTTAGATTTTTCTCACTGAAGAGTTCTTCCCAATAGATTGTGTGGAGGTTCTTCTTTCCTTTAGAGAACTTCGAGAAGTCTTTGTTCCATATCTTAAACAAGTATAGTTTACCGTCGTCCACTAATTTGGTTATGTAGTCCGAGTCGATCTTTTCAAAAAATATTCTATACCCCTGATTTGCAATATCATTATAGAATTCAGATATGTCCGCGTAATCATCAGTAGCTTTAAACCTGAAGCCATATTCGCACCATTCGGGATGTTTTTCTAGGCAAGTCTTGTAAAAATCTATCATCTGGTGACAATCATCCAAATCGAATTCTTTTTTATCAAAATCGGTCTGGGGAGTACCACCTTTTGTGTATGAAGCGTGGTCCCTTATGGACAAGATTTCTTTGGATGGATTGAAAAAGGCTATATTCTTCTTTGAAAAAATGACTTTAGGAAGCATCTTATTGGGTCCTGGGAGCAGTTTATAATTCATTTTTTCAAAATAGTCTGAACAGTCTTTCAGATTGGGCATTGTCTTTGAAAATATCTTATTGTCTTCAGAGGACATTATCCCTAGATAATAAAGCCCGTCTTTTCTAAAAATCACAGACCAGTTGTCGCGTTCTTTATTCTTATCCCACCCTGCAAGGAGAGTCGAGTTCTGGAAATTCAATTTGAATTTCTTCGTGCTAAATGGTTTTTGTGTTATATAATTTCGTACTTTATCATAAAGAGGGCTTATCTTGTTCAGGGCATCATAAGCCGCATTGAATTCTAAATAAAAATCTGGATCTGTCTCAAATGCATCTTGGAGACCCTCTTCAGACTTTTTCTTAGGTTCAAGATGCAATGGTTTTACAAAATGTAATATCCCAAGTATCGAATCAAGGAAAGCTTTAATCGTTTCCATGTCAGCCTCTCGTGATCTTGTCAACAGTTTCCGATCATCACTAACTGTTATGTCAAATAAAGGCTTTGAGTTGTTTTCCATCTTTTCAAATAAGTTTCGTTCGCCCTTATCAAATCTGGATAGATAGGTACATATGGGATTTTTTGCCGCATCCTTGCTTTTTTGTCGTATTGCTTCCTCTAATTCATAGATTGAGAAATAACTTTGTTTTTGTACCCAAGCCTTGGCTTTTGATTCTTTTAAGCCTAAAACAGATACTGCATATTCCTGCAAAGCTGAAGTGATGTATGCCCAATTATCAAAGATTTCCTGTGATATTTGAGTCAGATTCGCATCGTTTTTTAAGTATACTCGCTCCAAGTCGTACTCAGGAAGTTTTAGGGTTATATCCTTTAATTTATCGATTATTTGAATGGAACGTATCTTTTCATAAAAGTCAAGGAGTTCTTCCATGAGCTCCTTGTCATTATCAAATTTCTCGGAGATAAAAGAGAAGCTTTCTCTGTCACTTAATATCTGTTTAAAAAGCGGGATCAGTTTTAGCCTGCGAATAGCTTTATTGTCCTGTTGCTGGGAGAACTCGTTTATTATATTGTTTAAACCTTTGAAATGTGTGCCGCCCTCATCGCTCTTACCCCCGATGATAAGATTAAAAAGATCAATACCACTCTGATTCAAACAATTGTTAAAATTGTCTAAGGAGAAGACGTCGTTTAGGCATTTCCCTTCGAGTTCTTGTTTAAGATTGGATTCGACCTCGCTATAATCGAATCCATTTAGTTTCTTTAGTTCTTCAAAACGTGAGATGTCATCTAGAAATTTGGGGAGATTGTCGTTTACTATGCGGTAGATAACAGAGGTCGGTATCTCTTTTTCAGAAAAAACATTCTTCCTGTTATCAAAGAAACCTGTGAAATATGTTGACCATTTATTAAATTCCAGGACTCTTTTAGCATCTTCTGTGCGATCTTTATCCCCTAGCCAGGTTGGTAATATTTTAGTTAAGAACTCTTGCTTGAAAAGATGTTGGAAATTGGGGTTTTCATTAATCCCTTTAAGGATTTGTTTTCTTAGATACCCTTGTGCTTGGGAAAACTCTTTTTGTAATTTTTGGTTGGTCCTATCTTTTTTCAAGGAGTTATAGATCTCTTGATACCTCTTTAGGTGGTTTGTGTTTATTGCGACATTAACCAGGGATTCCTCGATAAAATGGCGATAGTAATCATCCATCATGTTCTTGACTACATCGAAGTTTTTCTCCCTCTCTTTATCTTCTGTAATCAAGCCTCGCTCTTTAATATATTCTTGAGTTTTTCCAATCGGCTTTAATTCAAAACGCAAGGTTTTTGACAAGCTATACTGGTTTGTAAATCCGTCCCATATTGATTCAGTTCTTGGCATTTTAGTGTTGTGATTAGCTTATATTGAAGTTGTTTGTTATTTCTTTAGAGTTTGGTGATAAAAATTAGGACACTAAAATTAAGGATTAAACATAGAATACATTTAGATTATTTTGTAAACGTAATAATATAAACTAATTCTCGTTACCATTGTTACTATCACTTAATTTTTGTGGGTGGAAATTTGCAAGAAACTACTAATGCGCGATGTACTGACTCTGTGAGAAGTATTGGAATCTTGCCTAAGAACGAATAAGGATACTCCATGTGGGAGATAAAATCAACTATTAGGGTTACGATATTTCACTCGGAATTTCAATATGGCTTTGTAGAAAAAGCGATATGTGGATAATGTAATTAAGTAACGAACCCTAGTTACCAAACTCAATATTAGCAATATCTTTAAAGGTAGAAACACACCAATCCTCTTTTCCACAAGGCTTTCCGACTAGGATTGCTTTCATGCCCAATTTTTTAGCACCTTCAATGTCTCGCTCATACCAGTCACCGACCATAATGGCTTCCTCAGGCTTGATGCCAAGCTCCTTTAAGGCTGCCTTAAATGGGGCTTCATCAGGTTTTCGCTTACCTGTGTCTTCATATGCTACAACAACGTCAAAGAGTTTATCCATCCCCATTAAGTTGAGCCTTTGCCAGGCTTTAAGTTTAGGTGCATCTGTAATCACGCCTATTTTATAACTCTTCTTAAGCTTCTTAATTATATCCACTGCCCCAGGCACTGGATCAGTATTGGCTAGTTTTCCTCTAAGATATCCATTTATTCCGGCTGCTAGAATCGGGTCTTCCAATTTGCCTAAACGCTTAAGGAACTCCTGGATAGCCGAGTTGGATTCGATTCCTACTTCCCAGAATGTGCTGTTGAGCTTTTCGTAGACATCTGATGCTTTCATGTCAAGGCCTGCTTTGACCATGGACTTGGCTGCTTCGGTTATAGCTGCTTTCTTCATGCCTTTGAAGTCTATTAGGGTGTCGTCGAGGTCGAAGAGGATTGCTTTCATTGAGGGTAATTAAGTTTAAGGGAATTAAAGGTTATGCATATTACAAAACACCATAACTTTTATCTCACACATCACAAGAGTTATACTAACAAAATACAAGAGATGAAATTCTCCGAACTTAAGGATTTTCTAGAGAATAAGATGCGATTGAGTCACATATACCAACCCTTGCTCGTGAAAACCCTTTTGAACTCTGGCGGGAAGGCCACGATAAGGCAATTAGCAGTCAGTTTCCTCAACGATGATGAAGGCCTCATAGCAGATTATGAGAAAAGGCTTAAACAAATGCCCATAAAGGTTCTCTCAAAACATGGCATAATCTTGAAAGATGGGGATATAATAAAACTTAATTCTGAAAAATTATCATTAGAACAAAAAGCTGAGATAAAGCTTATATGCGAAAGGAAAATGCAGGAGTATATCAAATCTCGTGGAATCCATATTTGGGATTATAGGTTACTCGATTTACCTGTCAGCGATAATCTGAGATACCAGATTCTGAAGGAAGCAAACAGTCGCTGTTCATTGTGTGGTGCTACTAGAGACAATGTTCCATTGGATGTTGACCATATTATTCCTCTTTCAAAGGGTGGCAAGACTGAATACGAGAATCTTCAGGTATTGTGCGCAAAATGCAATAGAACCAAAAGAAATCGTGACAAGACTGACTTTAGAAAATTGAGGGAAGATTATGACCCACATTGCAAATTCTGCAGGAAAATAAAGTCGAAAGACGTTTTAATGGTGAACGAATTGGCTTTTGCAATTAATGATATTTATCCTGTGACTAATGGTCACACACTTATAATGCCAAAAAGACATGTTAAGGATTACTTCCAAACTACTGAAGCTGAAAGGGTATACATGGATGAGATTCTAAGAGTAGTCAAGAAGCAGTTGCAAAGTGCAGATGCTTCGATAATGGGTTTTAACATCGGCATTAATGTAGGTGAAGTAGCTGGGCAGAGTATTGAACACTGCCATATTCATCTGATACCAAGGAGAAAGGGTGACTGTTCAAAGCCAAAGGGTGGAGTTCGTGGCGTTATACCCGACAAGATGTCCTACTAAATGTTGTACTATAATTATTTTATCATTTGTGATTTAAAGAATTTCTCAACCCCTTTGTGATAAGGGCGTGGTTAATTGGGTTCATGGTGCACTAAATTTAATTAGTTATTCGTGACTTAAAGTATTCCTCTGTTTCTTTATCTACAAAATGAACATAACAACCTTTCATCCCCCTGGACATTAAAACTCTGTAAATATTTTTCACATATTCATCAAATTGATCCTTGTTCCTTTTCAACATGGGATCTTTCGTCTCTTCTCGATCCCCAATTAAACAATCATTCTCCTTATCATATTTTAAATCATTTCCAACGATTACACCAATATAATCAAATTCGAACCCCTGTGCTGTATAGATGCAACCAACTTGCTTAATTCCTTCAGGTTTATATGCCCATTCATACCATTTGACATAACCTTCTGGGGGTTTAATATTTCCATGTGTTTCCCAAGACATTGCAAAATTTCCAATTTTTACATCCTTTACCAATTCACCTTGGAAATCTAATTCCTTTGACCAATTCCAACAATATCCTGCAGTCAATCTTGCAGTTTGCCCCGCGTTAGAATTCTTTTCCACGATTACCTTATAGAGTTCTTCTGGAGAATCAAATATTTTAAAATCAAAATTATCTTCTTTTTTCAAAATCCTCTTTTCATTTGAATGGCCCAACGTAGATTCTAACCAATCTAAATAATTGTCTGAACCGTTGCACCTAAATTGGGATTTTAATTCAACTTCTATGACATTTCGACCATACTTTTTTGAAGCTTCCCTAATTAAGTTAGTATTACCTATCTCAGTTCCTCTTATTACTTGCTTATCATCAATGAAAAAGATGGATGTTTTTGCACACCGTATTAATTGTTCGACTTGGGGCATCTCGGTCCTATCTTCTGGTTTTGTAAACTGCCCATTAGAAGTTTTCCCAATTCTATGAGCTTCATCAATAATCAACACATCCAGTTCATTTTCTTCTTTTCTAGATGGTACAAATGGACTTAAAGAGGCAAATAATAATTTTGAATTATTTCCACGATCTATTTTAAATTTTATGGCTTCAATGAGGGGTTTTGATCTAGATGAAAAAAAGATATTATATTTCCTTTTCTTATCTCCTGCAAGTTCTGCTAAAATGTGTAAGGCAATAACCGTTTTTCCAGTTCCAGGCCCACCCTTAACAATGACAACACTATTATCTCCTTCTTGTTGTGCCTTTTTTATTTTCCCGATAATTGTGTTTCGAGCAAAAATTTGGTCATCAATTAACACAAATCCAGATTCATCCTTAATAACATTTGAAACATTATCTAATAATTTTCTTGAAGGTTTGTTGGGCGATTGCATAAATTTATTGAAAATATCAAACCCCTTTTCTCCACTCAGTAATTCCTTTAATCTATTGGATAAATCTAAAATATCCTCATTAGTGTAAACTGGAAATTTTTTGAGAATTTCTGTATAGGTGTAATTAAATAATCCTTCCCCATCTATTTTATGATAATTTGGACAATAAGAACAGCCAATTAAATCCATTTCACCTTCTTCAAAGATTTCAACAAATCCAAGAATATAATCATGATATCCCTTAACTTGCTGGGAGGGGTGAACCACTTTTCTTATGTTTCCCCCTGTATATGTTTCAACAAAATTACCGTCACAATCCAATGCTTCGACTTTTTGCCACTGTTTTAATTCTATATGAATGACAATCCCCTTGCCTTGTTTATTTTTTCCAAATAACAAACAATCAACCCTTTTTTGAGTGTAGGGAACTTGATATTCAAAAGCTACATGTACATTTTTTAATTGACCTAACTCCAGTAAATTCTTAATTTTTTCTCCGGCATCTCTCCAAGAATTGTATTCGGGTTCTCCAGGTCGCCTTCCAAAAGAAATCTTGAAATTTTCTTTCATGGAATCTGCAAATTTGTTTAAACGAACATCCTGAAAGAAATTTTCTTGGTCGTTATCATAAATTATTTTAGTGTTAATCATCTTCAATCAAACTCAGTATATTTTTTATTAGATCCCTTAGATTTTTCTATTGGATATTTCTTCTTATTCTTTTCAAGTTTTCTGGAAACCGAGATAGCTAAATCTATATCATATTTTTGAGCAAGTCTTAAAACGAAGAATAAAATGTCGGCTAGCTCGTCACTTATTGCTTCCTTTTTTATTTCGTCGTCTAAAAAGGCCTTTGCTTCGTCCTCAGACTTAAATCTAAAATGCTCCAAGAGTTCAGAAGCTTCAGTTATTATACCAATAGATAAATCTTTTGGGTTATGGTATTTATCCCAGTCTCTTTCCTCACAGAACTTTTTTACTTCGTTTTTTAGGTCCTGGAGTGTTGTCTCTGAATCCATTGCGAATTATTTAATATCCTAAAGACTAACTTAAGTTACTAATTGAATTCATATCTATATCTTTGAATTCCTTATCATAAGGTCTATGGGATACAAGTAAAATTTGTTTGTCTTTTGAGATTTCCTCCAGGTTTTCCATAGTTTTCCTGAGCCGTTGGCTGTCAAAATTATGGAAAGGATCGTCAAGTATTAGGGGGAGATTCTTCTCACCACTTAATTGATCCACCATGACACTTCTTAAAACAAAATATGCCTGGTCCTTTGCACCCTGACTTAGTAAAGAAACATCGATGAATTCGTTGAGTTCGGGAGCCTTGAGTTTAATGTCCAAAGTTTCCTTATCGATCTCAAGTTCTGTGTAATGTCCATTTGTAATTGCTTTTAAGAGCGGCGTGGCCCCGGACTGGAGCTGAGGAGTAAACTTTTCATGAACCGCCATCTCAGCCATTTCCAGATACTTTGTAGCCAAATCATATTCATACTTACGTTTTTCCATTTCATCTAGTTTCTCTTGGAAAGTATTAATTTTCTCCTCAATTTCATCAGGACTTTTTGCAAAGGATTTAGTTTTATTGATACCAGTTCTCAATTCGACTTCTTTTTCTTTTAGATGTTCAAGCACTCCCCTAAGAGTCTCAAGCTCTGCAAAGTGGTTATAGTCAAACTTCACATATTTATACTCATCTAATCTTTTTTCCAAAACTGCTTTTTTGTCAATAAGTCCCTGTTTTTTGCCATAATGATCAGCTATCCGATTATTTACAGACTGGTCTACGCTCTTAGTGATACCACCATGAGTAAACCTATACAAACCATAGAAGATGAGTGGTATTCCTATTATCGCTCCGATTACAGTAAGAGAAATAATTACTCCGGATATTAACGCAAGTAACGCAATTAAATCATATTGATTTGATGGTTTATTCTGTTTCGTCTTGATAACGCCAACTAGCTCATTAAAATCATTTATTTGTTCATTAATTTGCTTAAGGTCCTTATCTAAACTCTCTTTTTCATCAAACACTTTTTTTTCATTCTGGAGCTTTTGAAACTTATTTTGTTTCTCATTTAATTCCTGATAAACTGTTTCATGCTGACTCATCTCTGACTTGACATCATTGTTTATTTGTGATGCATCGTCAAATTCATCTTCTAGAGTATTCAAAGTTTCTTCAATTTTTTCAAGCTCCTTTGAAGTGTCTTTTGAATTTATTTTTATCTTCTTTATAGCATTAGTGGCTGAAGATTTTGCACTGCCCACAAAGACTTCTTCTATCATATCCCGTATCTTATTTTTAGTAAGATCATCTGCTAATATCTGCATTTGTGACTGCCTTATAAATGCAGTATTCTCAAAGACTTTCTTGTCATCGAAACCAAAATGGTCTTTTAAATAAGGAGTAATATTCTTATCTGCTGAGGTAATCTCAGTAAAGCCCCCAGATTTTAACTTTTTCTCCAGTCGGCGCGTTCCGTTTATATAATCTGAGGTTATCCTGAAGATATCTCCGTCATCAGTTGCATACTCAATAGATACACGACAAACATCTGGATTATCCCAGCAATGGAAATTTTCAATATGGTCCCGTTTACCATATTTAAAAATTGATGCCATTATAGCTTCTAATACTGTACTCTTGCCAGCTTCGTTGGGACCGCCAATGTAGTTTATGCCTGGATTAAAACTTATCTTTTTCTTGTCCTTGAATTTCCCGAATCCTTCCAGTTCAAGATTTATTAAATTCATCTTGTATTTTTATCTAGATAGGCTATACCAAGCCGTAGGGCATTCTCAAGACGTTTTTTAGTTTCTTCATCGTTTTCCTTGTCAATCTCAGCTTTGATAAGTTTTATAAATGTGCCACGAATTGTTTCATCTTCTGTCAGATTTTCGGGTATATGTATGTTATCTGTCAATTTTAGGTGAAAGTATTTAGTTTGGAACTCGTTCTCAATCTCAGTTATATCCAAGTTCAAATCAAGTGGTGGAGTTCCCTTTAAAACTAAACGGAAAATATTTTCGTTGCTACAATTTTCATTTAAAATATCTCTAATTTTAAGATCGCTATCAATGCCTGTGCAATCCAGTTCTTTTGAATCAAAATTCCTTATGTTAAGTTTAATTGTATCTACTTTGATCTCACCATCTGATAGAATCACGTGCAGTACATTTCTTGGTCCCTTGTTCTTGAACGTCAGGCCTTCGGGACAACCCGAATAATAACAGGGCTTGCTAAGTTTCAGTAGCTTTGAGACATCAAGAGTATTGTGGTAGTGGCCTAATGCCAAATAATCAAAATTGCTCTTAGATATTTCATCTTTACTAATGGGGCCGTATATGTCCTCGTAATCATCCCATTTAAGATCAGTAAGAGACCCATGTACTAAGCCCACTTTAAAATCATTGTTATCGTCTACAGTGAATCCCTTCAGAGGGTGACGCTCATCCTGAGAATATGCTAGGCCATAAACGGTGAGGCCATTTATGTGACGAGCTTCGACTTCATTATTTGAGAAAATAATAACATTCCTTGGGAAATCGTATGTGGCCCAAACACTATCTTTGGTGTAAGGGTCATGATTGCCTGGGACTATAAACACATAAATACCTTTTTTCTCTAGAAAATCAAATTCTCGAATAACCATCTGCACAAGTGTCTTGGGAGGATCTGGCTTGTCAAAAAGGTCTCCAGCAATAAGCAGAGCATCTACTTTCTTGGATACACATATTTTAATTATATTTGAGAAAGTGTCTTGACAATCATTTCTATGAAGTTTAGATTTATCCCCAAGAAATTTGAATTTTGCACCTAGGTGTAAATCAGATGTTTGTATGAAGCTTACTGTCATTTTCGTACTCTTAGATTATTTCTAGTAATAAATATGTTTCTCCAATAGCTCCCATGTTTTATTTACATCCAAAGGACATGGAAAATTAGACATTGCACTAATCCGACTCATAAAAATCTCTTTGCTTTTTTGGGGTGTAATTTTCTCTTTTTTAATTATCTGCTTGATTATTGATGTTATGAACGGTGCAACAAAGGCACAATCTAAAGAAAATGGTGGAAATCCGGAAAGTGAATTACCATTTTGGTCCAATCCAACATTACATGCCCCGTTTACATCAAGATAGAAAACCTCAAAATACAGTTCTAATGCAGTGTATAACTTGAGTTCACTTCTAAGAAGTTCTGCCATGCCAAATCTTGCATTACGATACAGTCCCCATTGTGCTTTACTTAGATACTCAAGACATTCCCCATTATAAATTACCCACTTAACATCATTATCTGAGGGTTCTTTTCCAAATTGTTCGTGTAGTCTTTCTTTAATTTCATTAAACCTATTTTGTGAAGCCGAGTAAGTTTCTCGGATTCCTGCTATAAGGTCCCATTCTTCATCGATTTTATCTTTTTGTTCTTCAGTTACCCAACCTCTTTCTTTGTTTTTCGGATCTGTTCTGACATATATAAAATTATGACAGTATGGACAACCCGTCTTTCTTGAAGGTGCTTTTTCCAAAGACTTATTGCAGTAAGGACAATTCATTTTTACACTTTTGATAGGTTTTATTTAAAGTTTTAGACTTTCATAGTGCTCGAGAATCCGCACGTCCCGCACCAGCCTTTACCGATTTCTGGATTAATCTTCTTACGCATAACTCCAATAGCCTTAGCGCCGCCGTAGAATGTGAATTTCATAGTATCTCCCAATGTCCGCCTTTTGCTGAACCTTTCCTCCGTAATTTTCCAAGACTCTTTAAGTTCTCCAGCTGATACTTCACAGCCCGGTCACTTACACCCACTTCAGAGGACAGTGTTGATATTGTTATTTCGGGATTCTTTTCTATTAAACCCAGGATTTTCTGGGAAGTCATTTGCTTTACTTCCCCAATGATTTACTCCGAACATTTTTTCCGAACCAGATAAACCCATATCTTCTTAACTATATTGACTCTTTATGTTATACATTTTAGTGTATAAGGGATTTTGATTATTCTTTGACTATGTCCTGTGGATCGATACCGGTTAAGGAAAGACCTTCTTTAATCCTCTTTTTCATGTCGTCTGCAAGTTCTCCTTTTTCCTCTAATTTTCCAAGTTCCTCAAAAGAGTATCCAAATTGTATCCCCAATGAAGGGCAGACATTATAAGGCGCATCACTGAATTCTTCGGATCTGAGTTCTTCAGGGATTGTTAGGAACTTCTCATTCTCTAATTTTTCTAGAAGTTCAAGCACCTCAGACCAAGTCTTTTTTTGTTTGACAAATTCTTCGTCCCAGTCTTTCCAAAAGTCTATGTAGCGCCTCGCATCTTCTTTTGGCATCTTGAACCAATTGATTCCAACAGAGCACCTTAAGAGGTGGAAGTTTGTGCGGACTATCCACCCCTTTTCTTTTAAGTCTTCCAACTGATCAACTATTTTATCTATGCCCTTCTCTCTTACAAGTTTATAAAACTCCTTGGCCTGCTGGTTTACATCCCCATACCACATGGATATGTATATACCTGGTGCTAAATCTTTATTATCTAATGTAGCTTTAGGATTAAGCTCAAAGCCGATAAACTTAAGCTCTTTATAGCTCTCGGGTACATCAATCTTGGATGCCCAGCCACGGTGGGTTGTTACGGGGCCTTTGACTACATTTTCCTCAAGAAAATTGATAAGGTGCTTTTCTATGAGTTCCAGATTGCCTTTGCATATTTCAAAAGTACCATATGGTTGCAATGAGCTATATCGTGGGCTTGATTCTATGAAGTCAAAAAAATCGCCTATGAGATTTTTCTCTGCTGCAGATAACTGTCCCGAGTTAAATAGGTTACGTAACTGAGCGATTATATCAGCCCACATTATGACTGAGGGGACTTTTATTATCTGTTCTTCTGGTTTGAAACCATCTGGAAGACTTGACTCTGATGGGTGCAACTGTTCTTTCCAAACATTTTCGCTTTCGGGCTTATTTTCTATGATTATACCAAGGTCGGTTCCGATATAAACCTCGCCATCATATCTTGCCCTATTAGATCGGGTTTTATTCACGGCAGAACAATCCTGAGGAATTTTATTTGTTAAAAGAACTGATGCAAGACGGTTGCATTCACGAATATCTGTGACTTGCGTTTTAACTTCGATAGTTTCACCGTATTCCATACTTGAAAGAGTAGGAAGACCCTCAAAAATATCATCTAAGGACAAGTCCGCATCGGTCTTGTTCATTGAATCTTTTAGGCCTTTTAAAAAGAGGTCATAGAAACCGACAAATGCCATCGGAATGTTTTTTAACAGCACTAAGTATGCTCTTGTCAATTGGTCTTCATGTAAATCGTCTTTGTGCTCATACCTGCAAAAGTAGTTCAAATGGTTTCTAAGTTTTTGGTCTTTTGTCATTTTTAGAAAAATATGTTATTATCTGTCAACTTGTCAATAAAAATCATTCATGAACTCGCTTTTCCTAAGCAATGCCAAACCATTCTCTTCCCTTATGTAATCCTTCCTTTTGTGGTACTCACAAAGGATGGATGTCTTTGGGCCTTTTGCTTTCTTATGCCCTGTTGCGATCCATTCAACAAGTGCCTTTTTCCCGCAGGAGTCACATGTGTATGTCTCAATCACGCCCACTTTGCTTGAGTCTATCTTCTCTATTAACATCCTTCCGCCGCAATCACAGTCGCCCGGAAAATCCTCTGGTGGTATAAGCGTTTCCCAGGCCTGCCAAAAAGTAGAGTTACAGCCTTTGCATACGATGAACTGGCTCATACTATAAGCTTCTTTTTTAGGATTGAAAACGAGCCTTGTCTCTTTTATTACAAAAGCACGCCTTCCGCAGACAGAGCAGGACATGAGGCGCTTCGGGTTCTCCTCAAAGCTGCCATCTATTTTCTCTTCTTTGAGTTCGCCTAAAAGCCTCTCCTCTTCCATCTTTAGTCTATATCGTACTTCTTGCGGATTACTTCGATTGCGCTTGCGTTCCCTTGCCTAACTGCGTTCAGGAGCCGCGCGTGCCCTAAGTTTTTAGGACCGATACTTAGCTCTTTTTTTATTGCGGCCTTGAGCGCATCGTCTTTATCTGCCCCATAATGACTATGTTCGCGATAAGTGTCTACCGTTTCGTCAAGAACGCGCGCTTTTGATTGCTCAAGGATGCCTGCAACACTAATTGCATCAAGGCTGCTTTCATCGATTAGTTTATTTATCAGGATATACATCAGGTTTCTTGTATGCTCCTCGCCCTTCTCAAATTCTTCGCTTAAGAGATTTTCAAGCTCGTCCCATTTCCAATTAGCCATCTCCCCAGGTTCCCAAAAAGGGTCATCTTTGTTAATTTTGGGAATCCATTTTTCCATACTATCCAGTCGCTTGTTTATGCGCGCTTCTAACTCCTCTAGGCCGTTATCTTTTTTTGTAGTCATTTTTATTTAATTTGACCGGAATAGCATATTAACGTCTCTTCGTTACTATTGTTACCTTTTTAAGGGGCACCCCTAAAATGTACTTATGGCAATACTCAAAAAAAGGGTGCATATTGTCCCTGTTGCATTCGAGTTTGATCGCGCGGTTCTGCCTGTAACTGATATTGGAGCCGATAAAGTCTATCTTCTGACTGGCGCCCAGGAAGGAGAAGGACCAAAGAGTTCTCTTATGGGTGCAAGGGTGCATAAAGCCCTTAAGGATAAAGTAAAGGAGATTGAAATTGTCAACTACGGCTTTTATGATTATGATGCAATCTTTAAGGAGTTAGTAAAAATCGCAAGGAAAGAGAAAGGAAGCGAGGTTTTAATAAATCTTTCCTCGGGCGGAAGAATAGTCTCTATTGCAGGGATACTTGCCGCCTCAATGTACGCCTGGACTCCTTACTACGCCAAACCAAAAGAGTATGGTGGAAAGGAACGAAGCAAGGGGCTTAAGGAGATTTTTGAAATCGCGACTTACCCGGTAGAAGCCCCGACAGAAAAACTTGTGGCCTGCCTTGGTGAAATTGAAGGAATCGAAACGCAAAAAAGCCTTATTTTAAAGCTTCAAAGAAAGGGGATAATCCAAGCTGAAGACAAGGATAAGGCCTCAAAGAAAAGCTATATGGAATTTAGAAGGGATTTTCTCAACTCCCTTTGTGATAAGGGCTGGATGACTAAGGAAGACTGCGGGAGAAGCTCCCGGCTTGAGATAACTGATGCTGGAAAGGAAATCCTAAAGATATTTGGATAACCTGTTGAAAACCAGGAACCCTATCTAGAGAACAATTCTTCTGTAGTACAAACTTTAACTAGTTTTTGTTTTTTTAGATGCTTATCATCACTCCAAATAATTGAACCGGAGATTGAAAGAGAACATGCAACAAAAACCGAATCTTCTTCATCAATGTCTCGCATTACATCGAGTGCTTTATCTAAATCCTTAGAAAAAACAGCCCTGGGTACTAGTTTAATCCTAGTTAAAAGGGACTTGAGTAATTCTTTTAGTTCGTTTTCAGTTGCAGAGCTTTTCCTAAGTATCATCGCCTGATATTTCATAAGGCTTTCTAAGGCTACGCGTGGTATGAAAAAGTCGTTATTTGATTCAATTATATAATGTCTAGTTGATGAATCTCGTATCAAAGCCGAAAAAAGTATGTTTACGTCTATTACTATCTTCATTTAATGCCAAGCTCCCTCGCCATATCTTTTTTTACGATTTTGGCAATTTCTGTGGCATCTTTTTCTGATAGATTGATTTTTTCTGCAAGCGCGTCCATTTTTTCTAATTCTGAAACCTTACTCTCAAGGGCTTTTCTTACTATCACACTCCATTTGACATAATCATAGACTTTCATCCGTTTATGGAGTTTTTCTGGTACTGAAAGAGTTATATTTGTCATAAGTAAGTTATGTGTGCGCACATAAAAACCAATCAAGCAGATAATGCCCGATACTAGTTTGTTCTTTTGTAGCCTTATAGTTATCACAGGATAATTTTATCCCCTAAGAATAACCATCGCTCACTGGCCAGACACACCTTTCTTTTTTCAATAATCCTCTTCATTATATCATCTTCATTTTAATATTTGTTATATGTAAGTATATAAGACTATGGAATACAAGAATTTAGCATATAATCCAACATTAGAATCTGTCCTAATGGTAGAAAAGACTGCAAAAGAACATAGCCAGGAATGTGGGAAATACCAACTTTGGAAAAAGCTTCCAAAGAAGATGATGTATCAGACTTATCAAACGATACTCGATTACTTAGAAGACTCCGGGAAGATAATGGTTGACAAGGACGGAATAATTCTTTGGACATATAACCCTGAAAGGATCAAAAAACTGATAGATTCCAGGTTAGTGGTCAGATAAAACCATCGCCCACTAGTCACCACTAGCACTCTTTTTATACCCTTTCTCCCCAAAATAAGACGATGACACATAATGGAAGCCCTCAAAGTAGTATTCTCAGTTTATAACGCATTCACATAAGTAATCTAAACCTGACTCGCATAAACGGCAACTCCAAAATCCACACCAGTCCTTAACGGCTTCTGGATTAACCTTCTTACGCATATCTTCAATATCCTTAGCGTCGCTGTAGAATGTCAGTTTCATTTTAATCTCATCTCGACTTCAGAAAGGAACTCTTCGGCAATTATAAGAGCTCGCTTGGCTTCCCCCTCGCTTACCGTGTCTGCCATATCATAAACTATCTTGTGGCGACGCTTTCTGCTGCGATCAAAGGAATCAAGGAGCCTTTGGGCAAAGGCAGGAGAGCTTTCATCAACAAATTTTACAACCGCAACATGCTTAAACTCTCCACAAGGTCTAAAGCCCTTAGAAAACATAAGTGCGCGCCCGACTTGAAGCATGGCATTGTATGCTATTGCATAGGCCCAGTCATAATCCTCATCATCAAGTAGTTTATTTGCGGATTTTATGTCCCTTCTGGCAAGTTCAAGGGATCTTTGAACCTGAGCCTCGTCAGAGACTATGGGTTCCCAGAATTTAGAGGGCTTCTTTTCTGAACTCATCTTCATCTCCGATTATCATTAAGACTCCGCTTTTTAGCATGGTTTTTAGAAGGGCGCTTCCCTTCCTCTTAGAAAACGCCTTATCATCCCACAGGATATAATTGAGCTCCCTTGAAGTCTCCTCTTCGAGATGGCGGACAATTGGCAGAAGTTTGTCTTCTTTTATCTCAGACACTATTAGGAGGTCTATATCACTTCCCGTTTTTTCTTCCCCGCGTGCAAAGGAACCGTATATCAGAACAAATTTTGCTTTTCCCTCAAGTTTTTCCCTCAGGAATCCTCCGAGATAATCCGTTTTGATAAAGAGGTTCTTTAGGTCAGTGAGGATGGGGGAACTAGGATCCATTGAGAAAAGACAAAGGTTACCCAGGCGTTCTTCTCTTACTATGCCCGCTTTTTTAAGTTTTGAGAGCTCCTTTGAAGTCTGGGGCGGGCTCACGCCGGTCTCGCGCGCAAGTTCCCTTAGATGAAAACTCTTTGATGAGAAAAGTAGTTTATTAAGGATTTTTACTCTGGCAGTCGATGTAAAAAGAGTTGTTAGCATTTTAGTTACAATTGTTAATATATAACTAACATCTATAAAAATCGCCATATTAAACAATATTCAAAACCAATCAAGCAGATAATGCCCGATACTAATTTGTCCTTTTGTGGTCTTATAGTTATCACGGGATAATTTTATCCCTTGCGAATAACCATCGCCCACTAGTCACCACTAGCACTCTTTTTATAGGCTTTGCCCTCCAAAATAAGACGATGGCATCTCATCCCCTGCTTAAGGAAGGTCCCCCTTTACGGGAATACCAGGAAGCCTCCTTAGCTGTTGCCCTTGAAAAGGATACTCTTGTTGTTCTTCCAACAGGACTTGGGAAAACGATGATTGCAACGCACCTTGCCGCCTACAGGCTTGGGAGCCTTAAAGATTCTAAGGCGCTAATTCTCGCCCCGACTAAACCCTTATGCCAGCAGCACGAAGAAACCTTCCGCAAGGCTCTTAACTTGGGAGAAAAAGAATTTGCGCTTATCACAGGAAGCATTAACGCAGAGAAAAGAAAGATTGCTTGGAAGACTGCAAGACTTGTTATTGCAACGCCTCAAACCATTGAAAACGACGTCATCTCGGGAAATATCCACTTAAAAGACGTCTCCTTAGTCGTCTTTGACGAGGCGCACCGGGCAGTTGGCGACTATTCTTACACTTTCCTTGCAAAGAAGTATGAAGAGCAGGCTAGAAACAAGCGCACTCTTGCCTTAACTGCCTCCCCGGGAAGTGACAGGGAAAAGATTGATGAAGTTATTAAGAATCTTTGTGTTACTGAAGTTGAGATAAGGACAGAAGCCGACCGCGACGTAAAAGGCCATGTACAACGCAGAGAAGTCGAGTGGGTAAAGATTCCCTTCCCGGAGAATTTCATGCGTCTAAGGAAGCTCGTTGAAGGCGCCATAGGAAATTATGTTAAAACACTTAGAACGCAAGGCTACCTTCCCGGAGTCGGCATAAAGACCCTTAGGAAAAAAGATATCCTAAGCCTGCAATCAGAACTCAGGCAAGCAATGGCAAAGGGCGAACCTGTGGGTGAAGACATCTCGGCAACAGCAGCACTTTTAAAACTATATCACGCTGAAGAGCTTCTCGAAACTCAAGGCCTTTTCCCACTTAAGGAATATTGGGGTAGACTCCGAAAACAAAAAAGCAGGGCGGTTTTTGGAATCCTTTCTCGCAAAGATATCAGAAACGCTATTGGCTTAACTGAACTTTTATGCAGCCAGAACGTCGAGCACCCAAAACTTGAAAAGCTAAGGGAAATCTGCCACGGGCAAATAGAGGCAAGCCCAAACTCAAAGATAATTGTTTTTAGCCAGTACCGAGACAGCGTTGATAACATACTTAAATCACTAGAATCTCTTGATAATGTTCTTGCAAAAAAGTTGATTGGCCAGGCAAGGACTGATAAAACCGCGGGGATGAGCCAAAAGGCGCAAAAAGAGACCTTGGCAGAATTCAACTTGGGCGTCTTTAACACTCTTGTTGCAACCTCAGTTGGAGAAGAAGGACTTGACGTTGATGAAGTTGATTTAGTAGTTTTCTATGAACCGGTTCCAAGTGAGATAAGGACTATTCAAAGACGGGGACGAACTGCAAGGAAAAAAGAGGGCAAACAAGTTGTCCTTGTCACTCAAAACACGCGCGATGAGGCGTTTTACTGGTCTGCGTTCCATAAAGAGCGCCGTATGAAAAGTGCAATATCAGACTTAAAGGACGAGCTTTCAGGGGTCAAAAAAGAGGAAGGCGACCCGAAGCAAAAAAACCTTTCAGGATTTATCCCGGAAGAAAAATCAGGCAAGGGTCTTGAAGTAATTGTCGACCAAAGGGAACGCGCTTCAGGCATCGCAAGAAAACTAAGTGAACTTGGAGCAAGTGTTAAAATCGAGCAGCTTCCTGTTGCTGACTTTATAGTAAGTGAGCGTGTTGCAATCGAAAGAAAGGAAATTGATGATTTTTTAGAGTCGCTAATTGACGGGCGCCTCCTTAGGCAAGCAAAAGACTTAAGCGCTAATTTTGCGCGCCCGGTAATCATAATCGAAGGGGACGCATCAACCTTATACTCAAGAAGAAATATTCACCCTGAAGCAATAAGAGGAGCTTTATGCGCCCTTGCAACAGGCTTTGAGATTCCAATACTCCACAGCAAAGACGAAGAGGACACAGCAAGACTTATCCTTTCCTTAGGAAGAAGAGAAAGAGAACGGGGAGAGTCTAAGGAGTTTTCACTCAGAGGGGATAAGCACGCTATGAGCGACTCTGAACACAGGCGCTACATAATAGAATCGTTGCCTGACGTATCAAGTGTCCTTGCAAAACGCCTTATTGATAACTTTGCTTCTGTGGAATCAGTCATCTGCGCAAGTGAAACTGAACTATGCCTGGTGGATGGAATTGGAAAGAAGACTGCAAAAAAGATTCGCGATATTGTTTCCTCACAAGAAAAGTAGAGTTTACGTTTTTCTTAGGGGTCTCTTAAATTAAACCAGATAGCAAAAAACCCAAGTTAGACAGCCATTTGAGATATAGAGTTCATACTGGAAAAAATGGAAACAAGAATAAATAAGGAAGGCGACAACGTCCTTCACATTCACGATAATATAGCAGTCCTTTGGACACAAGGCTCATTGCCAAACGACTCGCAAGAACTTCTTGAAAGTACGATATTTTGTGCGATTACAAAAGAGTATGTAAATAGCCTTGAAGAAAAAGATTCTCCCATCTTTGAAGTCTTTCCAAAAGGAATAAAAATAGATAAGGCCGCAGAGCTTGCAACAAGCTTCATTTGTACGCTTGGAAAAAAGAAAGTAACTGAACTTTCCGGAAACGAGGACTTTTATCCTATGTTAAAGGATCTTACTCTTGCAGATGCTTTTGTCAAGGGACTCTTCAATTACTGGCGCTCTTTTGAGCGTTTCCTCGTCCTCCGCTCGCCTGCCGCATCAAACTATGACGGTCAGCCTTACCGCGCATTTAACGCAACAATCGAGGAATTAAACCATCAGGTAAGAAAGGCATTTCGCGAGATTCGCGAGAACATTACCGGTGCGCATCCAAGGATTTACCGTCAGACTGCAGCAGGCTTTGAAATCGGAGTTATTGCCGCGCGAAAAGATATTCCAATGCCTAAGGATTATGATTATCTCAATGAAATCCCCGTAATAAGGCAGCTTCTTATTGAACCGCCCCTTATACTTGACCCCCCCATGAACAAACGGCGCGGGATGTTTACTAGAGTGGATGAAAATCCATTAGAGGGTGTTGATTTTTCAGATGGAGAATGGCTTTGTTATCCTGCCAAGGTGGGCGACCTTATAATCCACACCTATTTTCACAATAAATTCACACCCTTAGGATGCTCCCTTGCAAACCTATTTGACTTGGCGTGGACTGAAGACCTCGCAAAAAAGCCTGATGCAATTTATGCTTATGGTGTCCCGGCAAAAAAGCTTGAGCGCTTTGGAGATCTCCCTACAGTGTTCTACGACGATGAGAAAAACGGCATGCTTGTCGGCGTTGTCCCAGAAGGCGATGAATATGGATATTTTGGCTATCTAAAAAAGATGATACTTACTCTTCATAATATTATTATGATGAAGCGTGGGCGCATGCCAATTCACGGCGCCATGGTCAAAATAACCCTTAAGAATGGGAAAAGTGCAAATATCGTTATTATGGGCGACTCAGGGGCTGGAAAAAGCGAAAGCCTTGAAGCCTTCCGTTACCTTGCCCGCGACAATCTAAGTGAGATGATTATCATATTCGATGATATGGGCTCATTTGAGATTGATGATAAAGGAGTCTTGCGCGCTTACGGGACTGAAAGTGGCGCCTTTATGCGACTTGACGACTTAAGCCCTGGTTTTGCCTTTGATAATCTTGACCGCTCGATAATCATGAGTCCGCAGAAGCTAAACGCTCGTGCTCTTATCCCGGTTACAACAATAGAAGAAATCCTAAGGGGATACAAAGTAGACTACTTCCTCTATGCGAACAATTATGAGCCTGTTGAGGATGGGCGCCCACACATAACGCGATTTAATTCCCCTCGGGATGCAATGGATGTTTTCTCTAAGGGTATGCGGATGTCAAAAGGAACAACTGATACATCAGGTGTAGTCTCAACATATTATGGAAACCTCTTTGGTCCGGCTCAGTACAAAGCACTTCATGAAGATATAGCCAAAAGATATTTCAAAACTCTCTTTGATAATGGCACATATGTCGGTGAGCTAAAGACGCTTCTTGGGGTAAAAGGCTTTGAGAAAAAGGGTCCGCAGCTTGCAGCAAAAGCGCTTCTTGAGGCAATCTCAAAAAAGAGCTGAAAAGGAAGGGAACTCTTTTGTCCTCAGGCCACAATTTGTAAAATGTGTGGGTATGCCAGAACATGCGTTTATGGCATCAATCGTCTTTGGTGATGGGACATCGGCCTTGTCTGAAAAGTGGTGTATGTCATAAAACGGAACTGCTATCTCCTGCTCTGCAGAAACAGTTTTAATCAGTTTTTCCACTTTTGGGTTCTCTGACTCCACAGTTTTGCAAAAGTCCGGGTCTGCAAAGGCGCCAGTCCAAAGAGGACCAGCCCACGATAATTGTGAGGAGCAATTTGGGCAGGAATCGTTAAACCTATCGACATCCACATAATCCCGCCATCCACAGGAATAGCAATGTTGTAAATAGTTTATCTTCTTCACTGATTCGTTGGCTGCAGTTATCCCGCGCTTTGCCCTTAGAAAAAGCCTGAAATAATGTCTGCCGGAATATGAAAAGACAGGTTCAAGGGTCGAGTCATATCTTGCCATGGCGCGAATTGATGCTCCAATCAGGATTCTAAGGCCTATTTCTTTAGCATATGGCGTCTTAAGGGGGCGTGCCCCGTATCTCCTTAGACTGGTCTTAACTGAGACTCCACACAGAGGTGCAGTATCTGTTGAGGTAACACAAATCAAACCATTTTTACGGTTTATTGCCCGCACAGAAGAGTCCATTGCTCCAATAAAGGGACCGAATGGGTCAAGGTCTATTACATCAATCTTTTCGCATTTATTCTGCCTAAGAAGCTCGTTTACATCAAGACAATGGATTTCACCCTCTACTGCATTTAGTTTCAGGTTCTTTTTAAGAAGCTTTGTGGCGTCTGGAGAGAGATCATTAAAGATTGCGCGGGAGAAGCCTGCCTCCTTTATCGCGCGAAGCCCGCGGATGCCTGAAGCGCACATGCCGTCAAGATAACTCATCCCCCCGTTTGCCTTTGTTATTGCAACGGTGAGGTCTCGGTCAAACTCCATAAAAGGATTATAAAATACTGGGAGCTTTTTTGAAACCTGCTCGGAACCGGCGTCAGCCGCATAGAATTTGACTTGTCCTTCGCTAAATAGCTTCATTTCAATTTAGTTTTGAACTTAAAATGTTTAAAGGTCCTTAAATTCATCAGGAATTATTTCTCCCGAAACGTTCTCCCCTTCAGGGATTATCACGTCCGGACCTATTCTTGAACCTGCCCTAATCCTTGTCTTGGGGCCGATTTTTGTCCTGTCCCCAATGACTGAAGCCTCTATTTGGACGCCTTCTCCTATGACAGAGTCCTTTCCAATAATCGAATCAGATATGGCGGCTCCAGAGTATACCTTTACTCCGGGGAAAAGCACTGAGCGCTCAATTGTGCAGTCTTCTGCGATATCGCAGGAATCTGATATGTAAGATTCCTTAAAATTGGGGCTCTCCTTGCAACCCTCGGGTGTGCGAGTCTTGCCTGAGAGGTAATGTCTTGTTGCGGCAAGGTAGTCCTCAGGACATCCGATATCCCGCCAGTACGCCTTTGTAACTGAACCTGATATCTTTTTTCCCTCACTTAGCATCTTTGGGAAAAGATCTTTTGAGAAGTCATAAAACGCGAGAGGAATCATGTCAAGAACCTCTGGCTCTAAAATATATATCCCGGCATTTGCAAGATTTGAGAAGGTCTCACTTGGCGTGGGCTTTTCCTTAAAGCGCACTATAGCGTCGCCTTCCATTTCAGCTATTCCAAAATGAGAGACTTCATCTACTTCCATTAAGCATATTGTTGCCAGGGCGCGGGCCTTTTTGTGCTCGGAGATAATCTTTTGGATCTTGATGTCGCTTACCGAGTCGCCTTGAACTACGGCAAAAGTCCCATCAATTTTCCCGGCGGCATTTTTGACTGAGCCTGCAGTACCGAGAGCTTCTTTTTCGTTTACAACAGATATCTTAATGCCTAAATCTTTAACACCGCAGAAATAATCACAAATCTCATCTGCTTTATAGTTTGTTGTTATTATGATTTCAGAAAAACCCTCTTTTTTTAATTTCTCAACTATTCCTTCCATTGCAGGTTTTCCTAAGAATGGGACCATGGGCTTTGCGCGAGTGTAGGTAAGGGGCCTTAGGCGCGTGCCTTGTCCTCCTGCAAGAATTACTGCTTTCATATCTATTAGTTAGAAGCTAGATGCTATTTATGCGCCTTTTACTCAAACTCTATTGTTGCCGGAGGCTTGTTTGTCAGGTCATAAAGGACTCGTGTTACTTCCCTGACTTCTGAGGTTATTCTATCAGCAATCTTTCTTTGGACCTCCCACGGGATTTCCATTGATTTTGCAGTCATGGCATCCAGACTTTCAACAGCGCGCACGGCAATCATGTAGCCGTATTCGCGTTCATCACCTTTAACTCCTGTCGCGCGACCCGGAAGTATTGCGGCTAGAGCCTGCCAGGGTTTGAGATTCGCTTTTTCCAGCTCTTCAAGGACTATGACATCAGCCTCTTTTACTGCCACGAGACGCTCGCGGCTTATTGCTCCAAGTATTCGGACAGCAAGACCTGGGCCTGGAAAAGGCATCCTTTCTGAAATCTCAGGGGGAAGCTTAAGGGTGTGTGCAACCTTGCGCACTTCATCCTTGTATAAATCACGAAGCGGCTCGACGAGTTCTAAAATCATCCCATCGGGAAGTGTCAGGTTGTGGTGGCTTTTTATTTTGCCCCCAGTCTCAATCCAGTCCGGAGCTATTGTTCCTTGTACAAGGAACTTTGAATCTGCGATGCGAGCTTCGCGCTCAAATACTTCAATGAACTTGTGACCGATTATCTTTCTTTTCTCTTCTGGGTCCTCGATGTTTGCAAGGGCGTCAATAAACTCATCACTCGCATCAACAAGCTTGAAATTAAGTCCGTACTTGCCTTCAAAGGTCTTTTTGACAAGCTCGGGTTCGTTCTTTCTCATAAATCCTGTATCGACAAAGACTGCCGTTAAATTGGAGCCTATTGCTTTTGCAACAAGAAGTGCTGCAACAGAAGAGTCAACACCGCCTGAAAGGCCAATTATTGCGTGCCTGGCCCCCACCTGCTCCTTTATGGCAGATACAGCGTCATTTATGAATGCTTCCATTTTGAAATGTTAAAACTGCAAGTCGACAAAACTTCCTTCTTTTAAACCGAGGGCTTCTTTGAGATTTTTTTCTGCGATGACTTCGACTATACCTTCTTCTCTGTTTTTGCCTTTTTCTGGAAAGACTGCAAAGGCGCGCTCAAAGTTGACGGCACATGGCGCTATTTCTACTGCGCCAAACTCCCCAAAAGCTTCAATCTCTTCAACTTCAAGAGGTGGTATAAACCCTACGTCAAGATTAAGGGTTCCGTGGAACGGCACGATTCCTGTCAGCTTCTTTATTTTCTGTGCATAAACTTCTACATACCGGGCCCCTTCACCCTTGCCCGCAACAACTTTCGCTTTCATCTTGATTAAAATTTATAATTCGCAAACTGGTGGCATACTGCGTTTATGCCCAGTTTTTTCTATCATTAAATCTACCTTCTTATTTGAGCTTTTCCCTTTAAGAACCGAGTCAAGGTCTTCATAACTTATTCCCAGTTCACCCTCGTCTGTTTGTCCTTCCCATAAACCTGCTGAAGGCGCCTTTTCGATTAGTTCGCTTGGAATTTTAAGAAAGCGCGCAAGTTCCCAGACCTCAGTCTTAAAGAGTCCTCCAATGGGGAGCATGTCGCATCCACCATCGCCGTACTTCGTGAAATATCCGACAGAAATCTCGCTTTTGTTTCCTGTACCAAGGACAAGATAATTAAGCCTGCGGGCTTCGTAATATAAAACTGCCATGCGCATTCTTGGAGAAAGGTTTGCAAGGGCATCTTTGTCAGCTGGAAGCTGTGAGGATATCGCTGAGACTGCGCTACCTATTTCAATTTTCTTAAAACTGATGCCAAGCCACTCTGCAAGAAGAATCGCATGAGCCTCATCTTGCGGGTTGCTGTTTTTTGAAGGCATGATTAAGCCTAATACATTCTCTTTTCCAAGGGATTGGGTCGCAAGTGTTGCGACAAGCGAGGAGTCGATACCTCCTGAAAGGCCAATGACTACACCTTTTGCGCGAGCCCCTCTTACTTGATTTAGGATAAATTCCTTGATTTTTTCTGCAGTGTCTGAATAGTCCATTATAGAAAATGCGCTTAATTTGGCGTTTTTATTAGAAAAAGAAGATAACAATACACAGCCCAAAATGTATAAGTTTTCAAAGATAACGAGTTCCTTAGTCTCATCAGAGGATGTTGCAAGCCTGCCTAAATTCAAAAAGAAAAAAGGAGAACTTGTCTGGGTTGACGCTCTTGCCCATACGTATTCTGATATCAGCGAGCTTGAAAGCTCCTTTGGAATACATAAGCTTGTCCTTGAAGACGCGATGGGTTCTAACCAACGCCCAAAAGTCGAAGTCCATCCAGAGTACACCGTCATAATAATAAAACATATTGAAGGGGCAAGCCCGCTTAAAATAACACAGGTAACAGCAATTGTCGGGGAGGGCTTTATCGTGACAATCCATCAGGTAAAGCTTGATGAGATAACGAGTATCCTGGACTCCTTGATTCCTAAAGATTGTGAGGGGGCGCGACTTGCTTATAAGATTCTTGATAAGGTGGTAGACGGTTATTTCCCCATTCTTGACAGTATCGAGGACGAAATAGAGCTTGTCGAAAAGATAATAACAGCCACCCCGACTGCAAAAGGCATTCCTTCTGAGATTCTTGACATAAAACGTGATTTGCTTCTTGTAAGAAAGGCAGTCTGGCCATCGCGTGATTCATTTGCGCTTCTTGCAAAAGGCGGTATGCCAGGAATAAGTGATGAATACTCGATTTACTTTAGGGACATCTATGACCACATAGTCCATGTAATCGACCTTGTTGAGACTTACAGGGACTTAATGGGAGGCATAATGGAAACATACCTTTCTGCGATATCAAACTCTACAAACGAGGTTATGAAAGTCCTGACAGTAATTGCAACAATATTCATCCCACTAACATTCATAACTGGACTTTACGGCATGAACTTCAAAATAATGCCTGAGATAACTTGGGAATATGGTTATATATTTGCGCTTCTTTTAATGTGCGTTACTGCAATAGGACTGATACTTTTCTTTAAGAAAAAGAAGTGGCTCTAAATTCAAAATGACAAAAGAATGCTCTGGCGAAGGCAATGCAAAGGAACATGGAGAACTTGAGAAAAACGTAGCTGAGATGATTGGTGCAGGATACCAGCTCTCCCAGATTTGGGATATGCTAAAGGCTGACGGCTTTACCGATGCCCAGATAAAGAGAGCTATGGCTCCTTTTGATACTGCAGAAAAAGAATAATAATAAATTTTTTCCTTTTTTTCTTATTTGACAAGGACGCGCACGTCAAGCGCCCTTAGTCCTTCACCTTTTTCGTATACGCGAACCGGGTTTATCTCAATATCTGTGATACTTGGACACTTACAGACTATTGTTGATAGTTTTACAAGAGCATCGACAACCGAATCTATGTCGCGCGGCGACTCGCCACGCATTCCCTCAAGAAGTTTATAAGCCTTAGTCTCCCGTATCATACGCAATATCTCTTCGCGGGAAAGCGGCGTTGCCCTGAATGAAACGTCTTTTAGGAGCTCTACATAGATTCCGCCAAGACCGCACATTAGTGTCGGTCCGAATTTCTCGTCCTGACGGGCTCCGAGGATAAGCTCTGCACCCTGTCTTGCCATCTCCGATATCTCGACGCCTTCAATTGCTGCGTTTGGTACTGCTTTTGTGCAATTCTCAATTATCGTGTTATATGCGGTCTTTGTCGCATTTTCATCTCGTATGCCAAGTATTACTCCGCCGGAGTCGCTTTTGTGGAGGATATCTTTTGAGATTACCTTCATTACAACTGGGAATCCGATTTCTGATGCTTTTTTAACTGCGTCATCTGCGTTTTTTGCAATCGCAGAACTTGGCATTTTAATTCCAGTTATCTCCATTAGCTTTGCGCCCTCATCAGCAAGAAGTGCCTTGCGCCCATCAACTATAGCGCGGCTTGCAATCTCGCATATTGCATGGGTATCAATGTCGGCTATTGCGTCTTCTTCCTCTGAAAGCTCTGAAACGTAATTCTCATAACTGTACAGGGCACCCATGCACGAAACTCCTTTGTAAACGTCATCAAAGGCCGGAATCCTCTTGTGGCGGAGTTCTACAATCGCGTTTTCAATGCGCTCTCCCCCGAATATGCAAAATAGAAGCGGCTTTCCTGCTTCGCGGTATTTGTTATAGTTTTCCTCAATCATTGGGGCAAGGTTCTCGTAGTCAAAGACTGCAGTCTCGCAGTATAGTGAGATGACAGAATCGATATTCGGATTATTAAGTGCTGCCTCAAGTGCCTCGTTGTACTCTTTTGATGTCGCGCCGCCAGTTATGTCAACCGGATTTTTTGTCGAACCAAAAGAAGGTGTTGCGGGTTCAAACGTCTTTTTGAGGTCTTCCTGATTATCATAAAGGGGAACACCATACTTTTCACACGCATCAGCTGCCATCACACCGATACCACCTCCATTGGTGATAATCGCTGTTTTTGTGTCCTTTGGCATTGGAACACGCCCTAAGAACTTGCACCAGTCAAAAGCCTCTGCAATCGATTCAGCGCGAAGGGCACCGCACTGGCGCATGATATCATCAAAAAGCTGGTCTGACCCTGCAAGAGAACCAGTGTGGGACGCGACGGCAAGTGCACCTCTTTTTGAGCGACCGGATTTAATCACGATAACAGGCTTTTTGGCACTCGCCTTTTTTAGCGCCTTAACAAGGTTCTTGCCTTTTCTGACGCCTTCGATATAGATAAGGATTTTTTGGGTCTGTTCTTGTTCCATTAAGTATTCAAGAAGCTCGACTTCTGTGACATCGGCTTTGTTGCCAACTGAAACTATTGCAGAAAGTCCAATGTTCTCAACTGCTGTCTTTCCAATCATCGAAAGACCAAGGGCGCCTGACTGGGTGATAATTGCAACGTGGCCGTGCTGTATCTCATCTGGTCCGAATGTGGCATTAAGGGAAGACTCTGCTGAAAAGACTCCGAATATATTCGGCCCGATTACACGCGACCCGTTTGAGGTTGCGTAATCTACTATCTTTTTTTCTTCAGTGTGATTTCCGATTTCAGAGAATCCTGATGTGATAATCGGGAGAAATTTTACGCCGGCGTCAGTACATTCTTTTACAGCGTCAAAAACGAATTTTGCAGGAACGCATATGTCTGCAATATCAATGGGACCGGGACAGTCGGCAACAGAAGTATAAACTTTTTTTCCTAGGATTTCCCCGCCTTTTGGGTTTATAGGATATATATCGCCTTTGTATCCACCCTTGATGATGTTCTCAAGGACTTTGTATCCAATCTTATCAGTGTTGTGTGAAGCCCCAACTACTGCCACGCCCCGAGGCTTAAAAAGGTATTCCATATCTTGTGCTGCCATTTTTCCAATACTTGCATGTTTTGCAACCTGGATTTTTCTCCTTCTACTAAATCGGTCCTGGATCACAAGTCCGACGAAGGTTAAAATAAAGTTACCGTGAAAGATGAACTATGAGTACCTAAAAACTAGGAGTTTTAAGGCGCTATATTTTAAGTTGCTTATTAAAAAGCTTACGCTTAGAAACTAGGTTTTTTGGTAAGCCTAAAAAGCCTTTGTGTGGCCTGAATCTATTATCGTAAGTTCGGCGACTGAAAACAACTCTAAAGGACAGTTTGCAACAGAACCGCTCTCGCGCATGACCTCACCAAACTTTGAATCATAAAAACCTGTGTTTTTCGTGACGATTGTCTCAAAGTCCTTAAAGCCTCCAAAATCCCCCATGAGAGTTACCTGTCCATCATAACGGATGGCGTCATTAAGGTCTGCTGCCGGGTCCCCAAGACCAAATTTTGCGGTGACATTACTTGTCGCCTTTGTTATCTTGAATTCATTGAATTTGTCCTCTGCAAGAAACATAAGGCGGAATATTGCTGTTTCTATTGCGCGTGCCGGAACATTGATATACTGGGCAAGAGAATCTTCTTGCGTTCTTATTATCTCTGCGCTTTCGATGCCTGCCTCCCTTAATTCTGAGATGACTTGAGAGTCTGATGCGTCGCCTTCAACACATATCACGGGTGCTGGGTTATTTACTGCAAAGTCAAGCTTGTCAAAAATCCATGATGGCTTTTTTGCAATCAAGCGAAGCGAACCGCTCATGATAGTTTCAGAACCTACGCTCCAACCGCCAAGCTGACAGCCAAGGGTCGCAAGAACAGGATGTTTCGTAACAGTTTTTACAACTATGTCATCATCACGTTTGTTATACTCAACGTTTCCAAAAAACCCCATGGAAGCTTCAGCAAATACCTGACCTGAAGCAAGATCTTCTGCCCACCAGACAGGAAATGAAGAATCTCCACCGCTGGGTTCCCCCATGCGCTTTTTGATTTCGCCCATAGGATATTTACAAATAGTTTAATAAAACCGCCTTACTTTCTTAAGGCAAAAAAGAACAAAACAACAAAGATTGCGCCAAGTGCGCCCAGAACGAGCCATTCAATACTTAATGTCATGTTGCCTGCGACAAATGCTCCTGAAGGCGAATTACTTATATTCTCTGAAGAACTGGATGCTGCTGCGTTGCATGAGCTAAAGCATGTTGACGGGCAGTCTGCTGCGCCTGAAACTACTTCTTCGCCCCCATTTGCACAACACGTACCTCCACGCTGCTCACAGGTATAAACAGTTGCCGGAACCTCATAAACAGGACACGAGCCACAGTCTAAGGAACATGACGAGCATGATTCACCAGCTTCACATATGCCGTCTCCACAATATGCAATATTACAAGGTCCACAGTCAGCCGGACATGACGAGCATGACTCATCAGAAGAACAAATTCCGTTGCCACAATAACTCTGAGCACTACAATCTGAAGGACATGTGTAATAGGTTTCAGGATACTCACAACGCCCATCACCGCAATACGCTGTCGGCTTGAAATACTCGCTTACAAATATGCGCGTCTCGCGCTCTTCTGTTTCTCCGTCATCACCATAAACACGAACCTTGTACTCATGGTAACCTGGAACATTTTCGACTATTCCAAACTCTGCGGTGCAGCGTGTCGAGCCGCCACAATCCACGTAATCCTCATAATTGCGGTCAACATAAAGTCGTATTTTCTCAATGCCATCGTCATACTTAGCCTGCGTCTGAATCTCAAAATATGTGTTGGCATTAGGATTGTTTGGGACTGCATAGAAATATGTTATCTCAAGATTCTCGGGTTCATAATCTTCGCGAATCTGTATTCTTAGTTCTTTAGTCTCATAATCACCGTCATCGTTATAGACCTTGACTTCATAATAGTAAAACCCATAATCGCGCTCATAGCTTTCAAATTCGACGTCACAGTGCTTGTCACCGTCACAATACTTTGTTCCGATAAGGTCGCTGTCATCATCGTAAAGCTTTATTCTGTCAATACCATCTGAGTCATAAGCCTCGATAATGACGTCAAAATCTTCACCTTCATAAGGCTTTGAAGGATTTGTGTAGAACTCTTCTATGTCCGGGTCAGAACATAAAGCGACGCCTGGAATAAGAAGTAGTGCCAATGCGAATACTGCTATAATCTTTTTCATATTGCCTTTTAATACATAGAAAAAGCATAAAAAGTATAGAAAGAGCTGATTTATCGCAATTGTCCTTATACGCCTAAGAATTCGGGAGATAATGAAAGCTTAAGGACCTTTCCTTTTTGTCGTGTTTCTATAAACCCTTTTTTCTTGAGCTTGCCTGTTGTTACTAAAAGCTCCTTTTTTGGTGCCGTAAGCCACTGCCTGATGTCGTCAAAAAACGCTTGACCACCCGCCTCAAGAAGCGCGTGCATAACAGAAAGCTCCCAACCATCAAGCTCGTCAAGCTTCTTTTTCATTTCAGGAGTCGGGTGAATCTTCTCTAGCTTAATCGGTTCTTTGTGGTGCGTCATTTTCATAATGACATAAAGTATGAGGAGGAATATTCCAAGAGCTAAAAAAAGCGCCGATACTGGAAAAGCGTCAAATCCGTTTGTCATTTCCTGCGTGCCCTCCTTTGTTTCTTCCTTGCCTTTTTTTGTTTGAGTTTTTCCTGTTCTCTTGCCCCTTTTTGTTTGAATTCCCCATGCAACTTGTCTATTCCCTTTTGTGAAGTGAGTGATTCAAGCTCTTTTAAGTTCTTGTCGCGCCGGGCTTCAAACTTGCTTCTTTTTCTTTTGGACATGCCTTCTAAGTTTGAAACTTGAACATCAGGTATTACTACGCGACCCTTTCTAATGTCAATTCCCATATCTTCAACCCCCAAATTGGCACTTATTCCAGGGTGCTCCCTTTCAAGTTGTCTTAACTTACTCGTTATAGCCAGCATTTGGTTTTGAATTGGGTGTGAACTTAAGTATTCAGGTTGATGTCTGACTAAATCACCCATTGGCATAAAATATTGTCGGCCGAGTACGCCCATTTCATTATTGGGTGGTATTGGATACAATCTTTTTTGTATTGTTACTGCAAGTGGAACTCCATTGAAGGTTCTTACGCCCTCGTGACTTTTGACAAGATGCTCTGATCCAAGGTAACGCGTCATAAGGTCGCGGTCGGCTTTTAGCCTGTTTGAGTATACCCATTCTGTATACGCTTTCTTGCCCATCTTGCGTCCTGCTCTCTTTGCACGCCATAAGGCAAAGTTTCTGCCCAGTTTTGTCGCATATGCCCCCGTTACCACGCGGTTTACTTGAGCTGCTTCATGCTGGTTTATGAATTCGTTTCTTTTTTCAATGTTCCCAGGGCGCTTGGAATCGATAAGGAGTACTCTTGAATTTGCTTTATTTGGCGAGTGGGAAGTCTTAATTATGTAAAGGTCGTTGGCATACTCATGTGCTGACTGGAATTCCCCGTTGCCCAAAAAACTCCCTATGGGGTATTTTAACGGTTTTACAGAAGCCTTGAGTCCTGCTACTGATGCGTTTTTTGATTGGCTCCTGTAATGTTTTCGGAAACTACTAACATCAATCTTTTGGGTTTTGGCTTCCATTTAGGGGTAATAAGATTTAAGGTAAAAGGGATATAAATCACAGCGCGCGGGCAATTATTGCTTTTGCAACATCATCTTTTGAGCCTAAAAACGCCTCTTTTTTCTTGTCTGAAAATATCATGACACTCGTGTCATCAGAGCCAAATTCATTCTTTCTGATATCGTTTGCGACCAAGAAATCCAGTCCTTTTTTACTCCTGTAAGAATCAAACGCGTCTAAGGAAGTTCCCCACTCTGCCTTAAAACCCACGATTTTTAGCTCAGGAAATTCCGCCCTTACTGAATCAATTATTTTTGGGGTTGGCAAAAGATCTATAGTAAGTGCAGTTCCGCTTTTTATCTTGCCGTCTTTTTTTGCAGGGGAGAAGTCTGCAACTGCGGCACTTGAGATAAAACAGTCATAGTCGCCTGAACTAAGCTCGCTTAAAACAGCATCCCGCATCTCATTTGCTGTTGTGACATTAATCGTTTTGCAGTCAGGAAGTGATATTGAAACGGGTCCTGCAATTATTGTCGTTTCATTCCCAGAATCGATTACGGCTTTTGCAAGGGCAGTACCCATCTTGCCGGAACTTGCGTTTGTGATGAACCTGACATCATCAATGGGTTCTCGCGTCGGCCCAAGGGTTATTAGGAATTTCATTTCCTTAGAAAAGATTTAGAACTAAATCACATACTAAATTATAATCGAGCTTTTCCTTTCCTTCCTCGCTTTTTGGTTCGATTATAGTAACGCCCGCTTCCCTTAGCTTCCTTAGATTCTCTGCGACAAATGGATTTTTTGCCATTGACGCGTGCATTGCAGGAGCAATAGCGACTTTCATGCCTGAACCAAGGGCTGTTGTTGCAAATGTCGTCACAGACGTATCATCAACGCCAGTTGCAATCTTTGAAATCGTGTTTGCAGTCGCGGGACATACTAGAAGAAGGTCTGCACGGCCGCTCCAGTCGCCACAATAAGAAACGTGCTCACACGCCCCCCCAATCTCGGTTATCGTCTTTTTGCCTGTGATGCATTCAAGGGCCCACGGGTGAATTATGTTTTGAGCCGCGTTTGACATGACACACGTCACATCGGCACCATGGCGCATGAGTTCGCGTGCTATCTTTGGCGTCTCGATTGCAGCGATGCTTCCAGTTACTGCCAGGACTACTTTTTTCCCTGAAAGCTTATTAGACTTCGCACATGAAATTGTCTCCTGATGACAGGAAGGAAGCATCTTTTCCATTTCTTCCTTTTTGAAGGCTCTAGTATTAAAGCTTTATAGCATAAGTCTTCAAAATAAGAAAATCATACTAAGCCAGAATGGAAGTAAAAATACTTGATACCACTCTAAGGGACGGCGAACAGACGCCAGGCGTCTCACTTTCGCCTAAGGACAAGCTGGATTTGGCTAAGGCCATAGACTCCCTTGGTATCGACTTCATGGAGGCGGGATCTGCCTGCACAAGTCCGGGGGAAGCAAAGAGTATAAAACTCATTGCAAACGAAGGTCTTTCCTGTAAGGTGTTTTCATTCTCAAGAGTTACTGAAAAAGATGTTGACCTCTGTCGTTCCTGTGATGTAGATGGTCTCTTTCTTGTCGCACCGACAAGTGAGGAGCACATAAAATACAAGCTTAAGAGTACGCCTGAGGATTTCCTTGCCCACTTAGATAAAACGGTTGATTACGCGCGGGACTATGGTCTTTACATCGACCTCTGTTGTGAGGACGGCTCACGGACCGAAATAGACTACATGAAAAAGATAATTGACGTTCTTGGAGACAGAATAGATCGCTTTACAATAGCTGACACGGTAGGTGCCTCAACGCCGGAAAAAATGGCAGGTTTTTTCACTGAACTCTGCGCGTACAAAAAGATGAGCTACGGCGTGCACTGCCACGATGATGTCGGGATGGCTGTGGCAAACACAGTTGCCTCAATAAGAGCAGGAGCAGATACTGCTGATGTTACGATAAACGGACTTGGGGAGCGTGCCGGAAACGCGCCGATTGAGGAGGTAGTGGCAAGCCTTGAATTACTTTATGGCTACAAAACTAACATAAACACTGAAAAGATTTATGAGGTCTCGCGCCTTGTTGAAGATTTGATGGGGGTTCCCGTGCAGCCAAATAAGGCACTTGTCGGGAAAAACAGCTTCCGCCATGAGTCAGGAATACACGTTGACGGACTCCTTAAACACGCCGGGACTTATGAATTTGTCAAACCTGAATACGTGGGACGAAAGAAGATATTTGGTTTTGGAAAGCATGTGGGTGGAAAAGGCTTAAAGGCTATACTTGATGCCCTGAAGATTGAAGTGACTGAGGAAGAGTTCATGGCGGTATTTAACGAGATAAAACGCATGGGCGACTCAGGAAAGTCTGTGACTGACGCAGACCTCCTTGCAATAGTGCGCACTGTAAAAGGCGCCGGTGGAAACGAGTTCCTTAAACTTAAGGACTTAAAGATAAGTTCCGGGACAAACGTAAAGCCTTCGGCAACAGTCGTTGTCGAGATAAACGGCAAAGAGGCAACAGAAAGTGCTGAAGGCAATGGCCCAGTAAATGCGGCGATATCAGCGATAATGAACGCTGTGGGAGATAAAACAATAAGCCTTGAGGAGTACCATGTCGATGCGATAACCGGCGGCACGGACGCTAATGTCTCGGTGACAGTTCGCATGAAATCTGAAGATAAAGTGATAACGGCTTCTGGAGTGGACTGTGATATAATAACGGCATCAGTTGAGGCTATAATCTCTGGGATCAATGGCCTTAAAAGCTAAAATGGCGTCAAGATCAAGCAAGCCGCTCAGTAATCAAACAATAAGAAGAAGGCTCAGTATATGCCACAATGTTGTCCCAAAAGGTATGTACCACGTTGAGGGAAGCGCGGAGGCTATGAGGCGGGGATTTCTTACAAAAAAGCAACTGGAAGATCTTGGGAGACTTGGCCTTTTTGATGGCAAAATAAATCCCAGATTTCAAAAGAATCCAGAATTGTTTAAAAAGGCCAAAGTAAAAGCCTATAATGACTTCCTAAAACGATATAAGAGATTTATAGTCCCGGTTGAAGAAGGCTTCAGGCAAGGGATAGATGAAGGAAACCATAAGGTGTTGCCAAAGGGCGTCAACCAAGAAAGATTAGGTCAATTTAAGTCTCAACTAAATAATTGGGCTATGTCACAGAGTTATAAAATTGATGCGCACAAGCTAAATAAGACTTAGATTGCAAGAACCTCGTCGTTAGAGTAAAGTTGTTTTTTGGCAATAAGATTGAGAACACGGCAAGTATTAAATTCATTATTATTATTGCAAGAATCGAAGTCTTAAGCGCGTCTGCCATCGAACTGTCTGCTATTCTTTCAAGCTCGTCGTAAAATGCTTGCGGGTCTTTTAAATTATCTGTATAAACAATCAGGCCGCCCACCAGACATCTTTTTTTGAGGAGTCTTTTGCCATGTTTTACAGAGATATTAAGTCTCTAATGTTAAAAATATCTCTTTGCTATTTTTATTTATCCCCCCGTTCTCTTAAAAGAAAAATGGCGTCCAAATCAAAAACACTCAAAAAGATAAAGGGGAAAGTCGGTGAGGATACTTTTGAGCCGACTTACGGCAGAAGATATTTTGATTCGACCGTTCCAAGAAACGAGATTCCGGAAGGAGATATGTCGCCTGATGCTGCTTATCAGATAATAACCGACGAACTCAATCTTGACGGCAACACCACCCTTAACCTTGCCAGTTTCGTTACGACTTGGATGGACCCTCAGGCCAGACAACTCTATCTGGATACGTTAAATAAGAATTTTATAGACTTTGACGAATACCCTCAGACTGAAACTATCCATAACCGCGTTGTCGAGATGACCTGGAAACTCCTTAACGGGCCCAAAGGATGCATTCCGACAGGGACTGCAACAATAGGCTCATCTGAAGCCATAATGCTCGGACTTCTTGCCCACAAGTGGAAGTGGAAAGAGCACATGAAGGCAAAAGGAAAAGACTGCTCAAAACCAAATATTGTAATGGGTGCTGACGTTCACACCTGTTGGGAGAAATTTGCCAAGTACTTTGATGTTGAGATGAAGCTTATTCCAATGGAAGTGGGACGCTATGTTATAGGACCAAAAGAAGTGGCGCCCTTGCTTGATGAAAACACGATTGCAGTTGGCGCAATACTTGGAACAACATTTACAGGACAAATAGATGATATTGCAGGAATCAACAAGCTCCTTCTTAAAGTCAAAAAGGAAAAAGGCTGGGACATCCCGATTCACGTTGACGGGGCAAGCGGTGGATTTATCGCGCCCTTTGTGTATCCAGAAGTGAAATGGGACTTCCGTTTAGAACAGGTAAAATCGATAAATGTCTCAAACCATAAATTTGGTCTTGTTTATCCCGGGATGGGAACAGTTGTCTTCCGCGATAAGGTCGATTTGCCTGAAGAACTTATCTTTAAGATAAACTATCTCGGAGGTGAGATGGAGAATTACAGCCTAAACTTCTCACGAGGAGCGAGTACGGTACTTTTACAATACTACAACTACCTAAGGCTCGGAAAGAAAGGATATCGTGATATAATGAATAATATCATGGAGAACGCGAAATATCTTGAAGCTGCACTTGTTAAAACAAAACACTTTAAGATTTTAAACGCTGCCAAATACCTGCCTGTTGTTGCTGTGACACTTACCGGTAAAAGAGATTATACTGTCTTTGATGTATCCGAAAAGCTAAGAGAGCGCGGGTGGATAGTCCCGGCTTACACACTTCCTGCAAACGCAGAAAAAATCGCAGTGTTGCGCATGGTCGTTAAGGAGAACTTCAGTCGGGACATGGGAGAACTCCTGATTGCAGACATAAAAAGAGCCATCGCAAAGCTTGAAGGAACTTATGAGAGGAAGCCTCTACATAATAGGAATAAACGGCGAGCCTGTTAAAAAAATTAACAAAACTATATAAAACTAAAATGGCAACTGCTGTAAATGTGGAAAAGAAGAAGAACATAAGCCCTGTCATAAAAAATAAAAAGGTGATTTCTGTCTTTACTTTGGCTTTGTTAAACGTAGCTTTGGTTGTTTCACTACGTTCGCTCCCAATGATGGCAGAAGACGGGATGTCCTTAATCTTTTTCTATGTATTTGGCGCACTGATATTCCTCATCCCTTCAGCACTTATTTCAGCTGAACTTGCAACAGGATGGGACGATGGGAAGGGGGTATTTACCTGGGTAAAAGAAGCCTTTGGTGAAAAATTCGGATTTGCCGCGATGTTTTTACAATGGGTTCAAAATATAGCGTTTTACCCCATAGTTCTTATATTCGGCGCCGGCGCTTTTGCATTTATTGTAACCCCTGAACTTGCCCAAAATAAGTTTTATATGCTAGCTGTCATCCTTGGTGTGTACTGGATATCAACACTTATAAACCTTAGGGGAGTAGGTCTTGCAAGCAAGATAAGCAGCATTGGTGTGGTTCTCGGTACGTTAATACCGGCGGCAGTAATTATACTCCTTGGAGTTGCATGGTTTCTTGGAGGCAATCCTTCGGCAATACCTATGGATGCAAGAAATATAATTCCTGAGTTTAGCGATCTTCCAAAACTTGCTCTTCTTGTGGGGGCACTTTTGACATTTGCTGGAATGGAAGTAAACGCAGTCCATGCTAAGGAAACAAAAGACCCACAAAAATCCTTCCCAAAAGCGATGCTATTATCAAGCGTAATGATACTGGTAGTATTTATTTTAGGGTCACTGGCAGTTGCTTTGATATATAATCCCTCTTCTCCTGAGGCAATAGCGGCAGGGGGCCAGGAGATGGTAGCTGGAATGATGGTTGCCTTTGAGCAGTACTTTGACCATTATGGCATTGGATTCTTAACACCCATTTTTGCAATACTTTTGACAATAGGTGTTGTCGCAGGAGTCCTTGCATGGGTTGCAGGTCCTTCAAAGGGACTCTTTAAGGCGGGGCGAGAAGGTCTTCTCCCGCCTGTTTTACAAAAAGCAAATAAGAATGGAGTACAGGTCAATATACTTTTGATTCAAGGAGCTATTGTAACGGCATTTGCTCTCTTTATGCTAATACTGCCAAGTATCCAAGACGCTTATTGGATATTTACAGCACTTACAATACAGCTCTATTTAATCATGTATATTTTGATGTATGCCTCAGCCCTAAAACTTCGTTACAAAAGGCCTGATGTAAAGCGAGCATACACAATACCTGGTGGTAATTTGGGCATGTGGATAATAGCTGGTATTGGTATTACGGGTGCAATTCTTGGGATTGTACTGGGTTTTATTCCGGCAAATACTGAGTATTATGAAAATGCATTAAAAGATCCCATGATGTTTGTCTCGTATGCTCTAATGCTATTTATCGGCATATCAGTCTTTGTACTTGCGCCTTTTGTCATCCACAGGTTCAAAAAGCCTAGCTGGAAAAAGGAGTATACCGAAGCAGAAATGAGCTGACCCTTTAGACTCGGACACCCGAGTCTTGAAGGCTAAGCTCTTTTTATCTTTTATTTTTATTCTTGGTTTTTGGAAAAATAGGGCAAAATGAGAAAGCCTGTTAAAATCGATATGAGAGGTTTTTTGTCCTTTTATATTCTTTGGATACTTAAGCAAAGACACATGTGTGGGGAAGAGCTTATTCGCGAAATTGGGCGCAGACGTGATGATGCCCCATCTCCCGGAACACTTTATCCCTGCCTTAATAAACTAAAGGAAAAGGGACTAGTTTCAAAGGAAAGGGATGATAAGCGCGTTGTGTATTCCTTAACTCCTGCCGGCATAAAGGAGCTTGACTTGGCAATAGATTACTTTAAGGCAGTTTACGGTGAGATAATCCTCAGGGGTGATATTGTGAGCTCGCGAAGCCATAGTTATATGCCCACCAAAAAGACTGCAAGCCAAAAAGACGAGCTTGATATAGATTATATCTAAACTTAAAATCTGATGATTGGGGTTGTTCTTGGTAATATTATTTTAGGCTTTGTTGCAGGAGTGCCGTTTGGGCCTGGAAATGTCGAACTAGTAAGGCAGGGTACAACAAAGGGGACCTCACATGCCATCATGGCACTTTTAGGCATTATGCTCGCCGACCTTGTCTATATCTCCCTTGTCTCCTTAGGTGGAGCCGTTGCATTATCAAATCCCACAGTACTTCTCACCCTGACTGCGGTAGGTGTAAGTGTTCTTACTTTCTTTGGCTTAACTGAGATTAGGGTTTATTTCAGAAAGGATACGCCTAAGGAAAAGAAATTAAGTTCCTTAAGTAAAAACCCTTTTTTGCGGGGGTTTGTAATTGTTATAACAAGTCCTTACACCATCCTTTTTTGGGCTGGAGTCGCTGGCCCCCTTGCAATTCTTTCTGGGGGAGTAATTGATGCATTCATCACATGTATTGCAATAGAAATTGGTTGTATCCTTGCAGGCTGCGTATACATAATGTTGTCTCACGCAGGAAAAAGATTTATGACGGAATCAAGAAAGCGCACGATATCCCTTATCTCTGGATTATGTCTTTTGGGCTTTGCAGTATACTTATTTATACGCGGACTTTCGTTCCTTTAAATAGAATCTAGATGTTATTTTGCTGGTATAACTGCTTGATTTTGTGCTTTTTGGACAGAAGAAGCCTTTTTCTTTAAATACCCTCAAAATATACATAACTGGGGGATATGTTCGTTCTAATCTTAAAATAAAAATGGCTCTAAAAAAAGCAATCATAGGGGGAACCTTTGATAATTTCCACAAGGGGCACGAAAGGCTCCTTAGAACTGCATTTGATGTAAGTGACTTTGTTGCAATAGGTATTAGCAGCGATCAATTCGCGCAGAGGTTTCGTACGGGAGAAGTAGAAAGCTATAAGATGCGTTGTGATGTCATAACTCATTTTTGCCAACAATTCGGAAAAGAATTCAGGACTTTTGAGTTAAATGACTTCTATGGACCTGCAACAACGGATCCAGAGATAACAACAATCGTTGTTTCTGAAGAGACTTCCCTTCGCGCAAAAGAAATAAATGCTGTAAGAGTGAAAAAGGCTATTCCTAAGCTCATAATTGTTGAGGTCCCATTTGAACTTGCAGATGATGGAAACCCAATAAGCAGTGAGCGCATAAGGCTAGGAACTATTGACAAGGACGGCAATCTCGCATAAGACCGTTTCTTAACAGGGGAATGAAACCACTAAAAATCTTAGCATTCTCCGACATGCATGGGGAGCGTCGGGCTGTTGATATGGCTCGGGCTCTACTTGAAAAGGGCGACTACGATCTTGTTGTTTACCTTGGCGATTTCTCAAAGGCAATAGGGGACACTGCAGCAAACTCTGCTGATGCCGCATATTTGTTTGACAAATTAGAGCCTTACGCTGAGGTATCAAGCCTCTTTGGAAACTGTGATTCTGAAGAGTTTGCAAAAAGTCTTGAAAAAGAAGGGAAATCCCTGCATGGAAAACTTATCTTTAAAGGCAATACTGCAATTATTGGCTGGGGGGGCTCGCATCCGACGCCGTTTCACACTCCAATGGAACCAAGCGAAACTGAAATAGAAGAAGGTCTTGAAAAACTCATTAAGGAGGCCGCCAGTACTGGTGCAGAAAAGTTAATCCTGTTTACACATGACGCTCCAGCAAGAACAAAAGCAGACCTTATACCATCGGGACACGTTGGAAGTGAGGCAATACGTACTATAATCGAGCAACATCAACCTAATATTGCCATTTGCGGCCATATACACGAGGCAAAGTCTAAGGATAAAGTGGGGACAACGGATGTCTTTAATGTCGGACCGGCCTCGGAAGGGAATTTCCTTGAGATAACAGTTGGAGAGGACTTAAGTGCAAAAGAGATAAAAGTATAGGACAAAATGATTCATATCAAGGATAAAGAGGGTGAAGACGTACCTTTCGTGCGTGAAGTCCTTGTCGAAAGCCTGACAAAAGCCGGGATGAAACCCTGGCAGGCCCACAGCTTTTCACGTGAGATTGAAACAGAACTCATCGCAAAGGCAGCTCAGGAAATAGATCGTGAGGACTTTATTGAGATTGTCCATAGCAGACTTACTAATGTCAATTCTAAAGTCGCCGAGCGCTTTCGTGCCTGGCGTGAGATAAAGGGTAAAGACCGCGAGCCAATCATCGTTCTTATTGGCGGGGGGACTGGCGTTGGCACAACAACTGTTGGAACAGAACTCGCTTACCGCATGGGCATCAAAAATACAATCTCAACCGATTCAATCCGTGAAATAATGCGAAAAACCGTCTCTGAAAAGTTGCTTCCGGTTCTTCACGTCTCATCATATGAGGCCTATAAACAAATGAAGGTTGATGTCGGCAAGAAGAAGGGTGCGAGCGAGGCGATAATCGCAGGATTTAAGCTTCAGGCATCAGAAGTCAGTGTTGGTGTGGAGGCAATCATAGAAAGAGCATTAAAGGAGGGGACACCCACCTTAATTGAAGGTCTGCACATCGTTCCTGGCATGATAAACGAGGAAATAATGAAAAAACCCAATGTCATGATGTTTATCCTGCACCTAAAAAACGAAAAGGAGCACAAAGACAGATTGTATTCCCGCGCTTTTGAAACAAAGTTCAGAAGGTCTGTTGAGAATTATGTTGATAATTTTAAGGGCATCAGGGAAATCCAGAAATTCATAACAAAAGAGGCAGAAAACAACAAGGTAGAATTACTTGAAAACAAGAACTTTGAATTGAGTATCACCGAGATTATGGACGACGTCATTTCAAACATTGTAAAGCAGCAGAAGAAAGATGATGCCTAAGCAATAGCGTTTATATTTTACAAGAAAAGTGCCTGCAAAAAAGTCTCTTATAAAATCGCTACGAAGCGACACTGTCCCTGTAATGCTATCTGGGGATCGCATTATCATATTTGATAAAAAACTTGTATCAAGGCTTGCAGGAAGACAATTTGGGGAAAATACAAAAGAGGGTCTTGTCCTGACTCTCTATGAGGCTTGTTTCCTACTTAAAGAAGGAAAGATTCCCGAGCCTTTTTGTTCTGGTTCAGAAGGGAAAGCATTATCACTTAAAGAACTCTTATGCATTGGGGAAGACTTAACGCCTGCTTTTTTGATGAAATTCCAGGTCTTTTGCGACCTGAGAAAGAAACGCGGCTTTGTCGTTAAGTCAGGAATCAAGTTTGGATGTGATTTTGCGTGTTATGATAAAGGAACAAAAATCGGTGCCAGCCACTCCAAGTGGCTTATTCGTATAATCCCTGAGACTGCAAAAATAGATTATTCTGAGATAACAGGAGCTGCAAGAATGGCTCAGGCCGTAAAAAAGAGGCTTCTTTTGGCTTCGGCAACAGAACGTGGCCCGGTTTATTACGAGATAAATCACTCGCGCCCCTAACTTTTTGAGAAACTCATATTAAATTTTTATCGAAAGAAATTTTTAGTTTCTTTTTAGAACTATTCTTTTTTATTTTTGACCTGTCTATAATTCTATAGTCCTAGTGAAAATGGAATCGAAAAACGAGTCATTTGATGAATGCGATTTAGATGATCTTGGGAAAGATGACCACAAAAAGAAGTCCAAAGATAAAAAGGATATCGTGGACGAGCTTTTTGGCGATGATAAGGACGAGGATGATCCTAAATTGCGCAAGAAATGCAAGATAAAGGATGAGTTTGACGAACTATACGAGCAAAGCTTAGGTGACGGCGAGGACATATATGCATCTGGCGATTTTGCAACCTATGACGACGGCGTGCCCAAATAGCTTATTATTTTAGTTTACCTTCTTTGTCTAAGCTGGTCTAATACCAAATCAAATTCGATTCCCTTAGCGGCGCAAAGTACCATTAAGTGGTAAAGAAAATCCGCACATTCCCATTCTAAGGAATCTTTCCCGCCGCCGCAACAACCCTCTTTTGCAGACTGCTCTATTTCTCCCAACTCTTCTTCAAGCTTGCTAAAGATTAGCGCCTCGTCTGAAAGAAGTTTGTTTGTATATGAATCCTCTTTGGGGTTCTCACGCCGGTCTTTTATGACCTCCCAAAGCTCGTTTAGTATCTCTGCGTCCATCCTGTATATTGTTAAAGTTGAATCACACAAAAGAAAAAATCATAAAATCCTGGAAATCCCGTCTTTTTTATCAAATCGCAAAACATTCTCTACAAAGTTCTCGACTTTTTGGTCGTGTGAGACGATTATGACCTGCTTGCATGCAAGCTCGTTTAATATGTCTCTTACTGAGTCTATCTGCTCGCCTGAAAAGCCGTCTGTGGGCTCATCAAGTATCAAAAGGTCTTTTGTCCTGATGTGTTCTGTCAGGGTGTTTATCGCGCGGTTTAAAGCCAGCCTGTAAGCAAGAGCTATTGCAGTACGCTCGCCCCCTGAAAGAAACTCATACTGGGTGTCAAAACCGTCCTGAGTTATAACGACTGAGAAGGTCTCGTCAACCCTTGCCGAGAGTGAATCGTCTTCAACAAGCATAGAAAACCACTTTGAGAAAAGTAATCCGAACTCCTGGGATATCGTAGCCATGGCATGCTTCTCGATTGTTGCCATAAGGGGGGCAAAGAAGTTGCCAGTCCATTGCGCCATTCTCTGGCAATCCTCCATCTCTTTTTTCTTTTCCTTTTTCTTTCCTATTTCTGCCCCATACAGTTTAAGCTGAGAATCTAGTGACTCTATCTTTGTAGTTATGGCTGACTTTGCAATCTCAGACTTTCTTAACCCTGCTGCTGCCGCGTCGTATGCGCCAGAAAGTTCTTTTTGTCGTTTGGGCACATCACTTGAATTTATCTTTGATGCTATAACATTTATTTTTTCTGCCAGCTCCTTTTGTCCCAGTAAAAGTTCTTTTGACTCAGCTTCTGCGATTTGAAGATTCTTGCTCAAATCTTTTTTCTGGAGTGCCAATGTTTCAAGCTCGCTTTTTGCAAGAGCATATCTTCCGACAAGCAATCGTTCACGCTCAAGTCCGGCCAGTGATATTTTTATCTCTTCGCGCTTTTTTTCTGCGAGTTTGATTTGCTCTCGCATCAACTCAATTCCTTCTCTGAATGTTTTTGGGTCTGAAACGCTTTGGCCGCAAGTGCCGCACTGTCCGTTATCAAGTATGCGCATCAGAGGGTCGATTTTTGTCTTTAGGGAAGATGTCTCAGAAAGAAGTGAATTATCGGTCTTTAGAAGCTCCCTTATATGTTCAGATGCTTCTTTTTCTCCCGTTTTGGGTGCTGGGACTTTTCCCAGTTCAAGTTCTTTTGCTAAAAGAGCCTTAATCTGCTCTTTTGAACGCGCAACTTCGCTTTTTGCCCGCAAGCCTGCTGATTTCTTATAATCAAAATCTGTTTTTAGCGATGCGTATTCCTCTTTTAATACAGATACACCCTGTGCCTCTTTTGCCAGCTCATCAAGTGCTTTTTTTCTTTTGAGGAGAAGCTCTCTTGCGCTTTTCTCTTCGTCGTTAATTCTACTAAGTTCGCTTTTGGCAAGCTCGCTTTCCTTTGTTATCTCTTCTTTTCTCTTTTCTTTTTCAGGCAGGTCTGAGACCGTTCCCAAAAGCTCTCGCGCACGCCCTCTAAGCTCAAGAGCGTAAGTTGATGCATTATCTGCAATGCGTGCATACCTGTCCATCGCAAAAAGACGCCTTATGAGTTCAAGTCTTTCTGTTTCTTTTGCCTCAATAACAGAGCGCATTTGTTCTTGTGGCGTATAAACTGTATATCTATAAAGCAATGCAGAATCCTTTTTTAGGGCTTCGGCGGGATACCCCAATAAGTCTAGGATGTATGCTCGTGATTCCTGGGCGCTAAGGTCTTTTTGCACTCCATCTGAAATGATAAAGCCTGTTTTTTGCCCAACCCCTCTTTTTGATCGTTTAAGGGTGCGCTTTATTGTAAATTCCTTGCCTTCAAGCTCAAAATCAAGCTCTACATCGCCTTCATCTGTGCCATGCCTAAGGAGAGCGGCACCTGTAAGTTCATTTTGGAGGCCGAATAGAGCAAAGTCTATTGCAAGAAGGGCTGAGCTTTTTCCTGCTCCGATATCTCCGGAAAGAATCACTGAACCTTCCGGAAAGACTATCTCTCCTTTTTCATAACTACGTATATTAGAAAGTCTAAGTCTCCTTATAATCATTGGATTTATTGGGTGGAATTCTCAGTTATTGTCTCCATTACCAGTTCAGAGTAGCTCATAAGGCCGTCAAGAAGCAAGTCGCATTCTGCTGAACAGAAATCAGACGGTTTTGAGGCAGAGCATGTTATGAAATCACGCCAGTTATCTTCTGTGAGATTATATCCCTGTTTCATGGCATCAAGTGCGATACTTAGCTTAAGTTCCCCACAATAGTTAACCTGAGACGCCTCGGTGCGCCCTTTGACATCTAGAGTACATACAGTTCCGCCGTTGGCATCATACTCCTTTGGTCCCTGCAGGAAATATGTTATATTGTCTGTGCTAAGCGCGCTGTTTCCTTTCATGAATATGTAACACTCGTTTAGTACCTCGGCCTCAACAGGTACATTGAAACTGTTTCTAATCCAGCCCTCATCGGCAATAACCTTGCGGTCCGGGTAAAGGATACCGGTTCCACCCCATTTAGCGTTTGCATCCTCTGCAAGCTTTGTTCCAAATGGCATTTTTGTCATAACTATCTCTTTTACTGGAGCTTCTGTGACGTTCTCAGTGATATTCCCAATAGGTTTTGTTGTGGTCGGCTCAGAGGGTCTTGCCATAATCATTATTGCCCCGACAAAAACTATAAGTATCACACCTAATATGAATAATTGCTGTGTTTTTTCCATTTTGACAAATTGAAATTAAGCTAAGAAAAATCGAAACAAAAAAAGCCATCGCCCATCGCCCATAAGGCAGGGTCAACACTTTTTATACCCCCCTGCTATTTTACATTGTGGGACGCCGCCCCGTACGAATATTTAACACGCGCAAAAGACAGAGCCACAAGCGCCGTTCGAAACATAACAGTGCGGGGACGCGGGGGCAAAAAAGCCCCACCCACAAAAACAAAAAAGAAAATGGAAACTGGAGGAAATTTAGGAATATCTGCATCTGACATCATAGCTATTGCAAATAGGATTGACGACCCGTTTAAGGGCATACTGCGCATTTAGGATGGACGCGTTATTCGATAAAATCGCAGGAGCCTTTATTCCTGATAAGATATTTCACTAGAATCAAGCTATTTCTATTCTTTAATTGGGACAAAATCATCGGGCCCCTTAATTGGGGTCCGCTATTTCTCTTACTTTCGAGATTTTTTCTTTCTTGGTGCAGGGGCACGATTTTTACGAAGATTTTTTGCCCTTGGCATTCCTTTTTTCTTTGGAACGTCCTTAGGCTTTCGCATATTAAGATAGGATATTCCAAGAATTGCCACTATAACAATTACAAGGATTACTATAATCCATGGGGCGGACTGACTCTTTTGTTCAACAACAGGTATTTTTTCTACAATGAGCTGTTCGTCCTTCTTTAGTTCTTCAGGGAGTTTCTCGGGAGTTTCTTCTTCTTTTGTCCCGTCTGCTGAATCATTCACGACCTCAGTTGCGTTTTCTTTTGATGGTTCTACCTGCTCTTTATCGTCAGCTATTATTGGGATCTCCACGCCCTCTTTTGCCGCAACATAAATCGAGTGTAAAACATCAACTTCATAATTGATTATATTGTTGAAATTGCGCCCTGCGCACTTAATCCACTCTGGGTTGGTGTAGTCATAGTTTACATCCATCCAGATTGCAGAACAGTTACCATTCTCGCCTTCATAAGTCTCGCGTCCAAGCTTTGTTACAGCGTCATAGGGTGACATCTCGTCAAGTGAACCGTCAAATTCTATGAACTCCCCGTATGTATCCATAAATTTCTGTGGGGGATACGACTTTGCGGAGGGGGAAATTGTCTGTAGTGTAGTATAATCTGTGAATTTTGCGCCGTTTGCGGCGTTGCTTATGACTCTTGAAAAAAGTCCTGCGTCAGAAACATAGGAGAGTATTATACCTATCTCTTTTGACGCGTATCCGTTTGCCGCCTTGCTAAGCTGGTTTACTGCCCCGTCCCATTTCCTCTGTGCGATTTTGGCAAGGTTTGCATCAGTAAGTTCGCCTTGCGAATCAAACCTGATGTACTGTCCAACGCTGTCACAAATGCTCTCTTTTTTAAAACAGCTGTCAGGCAATTCCGTACCATAATAAAGAGATTTTTCTATTATCCACTCAGCCTCTTCTGGAGCGACTTCCTTTAGCATATCCCAAGCTTGGTCTGCCAAGAAATCATGAGTCGCATACATCGTGTCGCGCTTCCACTCATCAATACTATTAGCAAGGCGTGGGTCTTTTGAAGGAGTGCCGTAAAGCGGGTCGTAATAAGGAGAATATCCGTTGCCCCAAGCTAGCGCGCCAGGAATAATAAGACAGATTATTGCAAAAAGCATAATCGGGGTTTTTGCGTCCATTTTGAATCGGGCTATTCTGCTAAGATTATAGGTTCAGGTTATTTAAACCCCAGTTGTAGCCTTTGCTTCGGCAATCGTACGTTCCTTAAACGCCTGCACACCCTCTCCATCAAGTTTCTCAATGTCAAGGGCTGCCATAAGTCCTGGTATTAAGACTGTTTCTGTTTCTTTTGGAAGACTTGATTTTCCAATACTCTCAGAAATTATGTTTCGCTCCATTTCCTCGATACCTTCAGTTTTTACAGATACCTCAGAGTAAGATATCGCCCCAAGGGCGCTTATATTTCTCCTTATTGCGATAGCTCCGTTTTCTGCCGCAAACTCTGTTATGTGTCTAAAATTTATGTCGGAGGGTGCGCCTTCCTTAAGCGTTCCTTTGAGCCTGATTAAAAGAATGAATCCTTCAGAATCCAGTTCTGATATCTCCCCTTCTATCCTTGCCTGGAGTTCAGACGGACTAAGGCCCTCTGCATTAACAGTTATCGTTTCTATTTCACAAACCTTAAGTTCCTTAAATTCAATATCGGCTTTGCCATTTTCTACCGATACAATATAGAACCCACCTTTCCCAAAACGCTCAAGTTCTGCAAAATTGGCTGGAAAAAGCGCTCCTGGGAACGCGACTGTCCCACCCTCGAAGTCATGCAAAGAGGGATGGTGTATGTGCCCTGTAGCATAATAATCGAATCCTTTGGGGAGAAGAGAAAGAGGCATGGCATCAACCTCTTTTAAGTATCCTGGCAAAAATTCCTTTATTCCAGCATGGAATGCGAGTATCTTAAAATCGCTTGGAGCATTTAGTCTTTCTGAAAGTTCTTTTTTGTCAAGGGCAATAAAAGTGTTCTCATCAAGAGCAGCCTTCCTTCCAGATATTCCGCATATGAGAGTTCCGTCAGGCGTCCTTATCGCATCTTTGCCAGCTTCTTTTGGGTCATCTTCACTCGCACGCCCGACATTGACTAGAAGTCCTGCGGACTCAAGAACACGAAGAAAAGTCTTTCCAGAAGGTGAGAAGTCGTGCGAACCTGCAACTGAGTAAACCGGAATCCCTTTTGCCTTTAATTTTGAGAGTTCTATTGTTATGAAATCAAGAACCTCAAAGGAAGGCATTGCCGTGTCAAAAAAGTCCCCTGCAATTATTATGAAATCTACCTTTTCATTTATGCACATGGCTGTTGCTTGTTTGAATGCTTCTTCAGAGAATGCTTCTATTTCCGGGTCGCGCCAGCCACCCAGATGCAAGTCTGCTAAATGTGCGAATCTTACCACCTTAGAAATGTTCCTGTGAGAGCACCTGACCGTCTACAGCTGAGAAAAGAAGGTATTTCTGCTGGTTTGATTTAAGGTTTGTTATAAGCGCCTTGTACTTGGGATAGTATATCGTTTCAATCTTTAATGTCACAGTCTCTGAGACTTTTTTGTTGGCGTTTGGAACGCGCCGTATTAGGCTTTGGGTTACAAGTTCGTCTTCTGCAAGCTTTGGCGTATACGCATTTGCAATGACTTCGGTCCTTGGGCCTGCTTTTTGCGGGTCAAAAGACTCCAACTTCTTGCCTTTGACATATATTTCAAGAGCAGGTTTTGGCACGCCTTTTGCATCATAATACTTGCCGGCTTCGTTCTTTTTGACAATTGTCTGAAGGCCTGTTAGTTTTAGGCCTGAGCCTCCCGAACCAAATAACCCTCCGCCACCGGTGCTTGACTTTATGTCATAAGAATCTGAACCTATCTTGACCTTAACTGTATCCTGGTCAAGAGCCAGGTCAAACTCGCGGTTAAGCTCAAATTTCCCTTTGTACTCTGCTACTGCGCGGTTTATGGGCTCATAAACAAGAGTAATAGAATCGACTCGGACTTCTGAAGGACTGGGGCTGCTAAAAACACTTGAGAATGCTTTGCATTTAAGGGACTCTGACTCGAGTTTGCGCTCGGCTCCTGTAAAGTCAAACTCCACTTGGACTGAAAGTACGTCTGGCTCTTTTCGCTTTATGTCCTTTGGGTCAATTACCTGGACTGGAGCGGGTGCTGGAGCAGGTGCTGGAGCAGGTGCTGGAGCGTGCGCAGGTTCTTTTGGTGTCTTTTGAACCTCTTTTTTTGTAGCTTCAGGGGCAGTCCCGTCGATTTTACTTCCACATTTAGAACAGAATTTATGGCCGTCTTTTATTTCGGCTCCGCAATTTGGACAAAACATTTTAATCAAAGATTTAATTTTCTTTTATTTTGACTTACGAGAAAAAAAACCAACTAGGAAACTTACAAGGTGACAAACTTAACAGAACTCGCATCATGTGTAGTAATAAGGGATGACTCGATTCTTCTTTTAAGGAAAAGGAAATGGGGGCACTGGGAATTCCCGGGCGGCAAGATAGAACCTGGGGAAAGCGGGAAAGATGCTGCGGTGCGTGAAGCAAGAGAGGAGACTGGCTGTGAGGTAAGAGTACTTGAAGGTTTTGGTCATGACGAGTTTTCTGTTGGTGGGAAACATTTTAGGTCTAGTGTGTTTATCACCGAGATAATCAAGGGAAACCCAATAGTCGCAGAACCAGATAAATTCGATGGGATTGGTTATTTTAAGATTAGCGATTGTGCGAATGGCTCCTTTGACTTGTCTCCCAGTGTCGTTTCTTTTGCAAAAAGGTTCCTTGGTGACAAGGGTCTTGCTTTAAAGCGCAAATCGGCAAAAAAGTAAAACAAATGGATACTATCTTTATTCCTTGCAAAGCATCAATTGATGCAAAGGCTATCGCAAAGACTGTTTCAAAAAATATTTCTGAAAAAAGAATCGGTTTGATAAGTACTGCCCAGTTTTGTTCAAATTTAAGAGAGCTTAAGGATCTTTTAGAACAAACTGGAACTTCTGTTACAATGGGGCAAGGCAGGCCGAACGTTGGACAAGTCCTTGGCTGTGACGCACTTGCAGCAAGAAACTGCGGGGATGTTGAGGCGTTTGTGTACATTGGAACTGGCGTCTTTCATCCCCAAAGGGCTGCTGTTGAGACTGGCAAGAAAGTTTATTCTGTTTATCCCGACGGGAAAATGGGTGAGATTATTGATGAAGAATACGTCAAGCTCTTTAACAAGAAAAAAATGGCGCGCATCTTTAAGTTCCAGGAAGCCATGAATATTGGAATCCTGGTATCAACAAAACCTGGTCAAAACAAGATAAATGAGGCATTAAAGTTAAAGGAAACTCTTGAAAAGGAAGGCAAGAGCGCAGTTATAATCGCGGCCTCAGAACTAAGTCCGACAAACCTTCTGGGGTACAAAGTGGATTGTTTTGTCTCAACTGCTTGCCCAAGGCTCGTTGAAGATAAGTTTGGCGCGCCGTGTGTTGATATTTCTGAGATACTTAGCTAATTTATATAGTTTTGGGGATTAAGTAAGTATGTCACCCCCTAATTCATCAAAACCTAAAGAAATAAAAAAGGCATACTTACTCGTGCATCCTTTCTACGGTTACTATGGGGGTGGGCAATTGGCCAGGGACAAAAAAACCCAGAAGTATACTGGATACTTACCAGTTGACCCGAATACTCGATTTTATAGAGAACGTTTAGAGCTTGAGTGGGCAAAACAAGGACCAGAAAGAACTCTTAGTCAGGAAGAAATAAATGCAAAAAAAAGCGAGCTAACTGCGGGTTTGGTAAGTTTTGATGGATTAAGTCCTGAAGCTAGAAAAGGTTTTGAAGAAAGATTTGGAGCAGGGAGCGCCAGGCCAATTTATGATGGAATGCTAAGACATCAACAAGGGGACGCCGACTTGAAATTTAAAAAATGGTTCTATGATAAATCCTACAAACATCCTAGTGCCAAAGACATTGAAATTTATGCGCGAAAAGCTAAGAAACTCTATAAAGGTGCAATCAATGAGGCCTCAAAAAGGAAGGACTCTGTTTTTGTCACAGTGAGTACGCCCTCTGTAAAAATAACTGCATTGCCAATAAAACATAGCCAACAGCTAACAAAGAGAACGCATGAGTACGGGCTCCTGAAATATTCCAAAGATAAATTAGGAAAGCGCTCGATTGTACTGCAGGAACACTTTTCCCCGACAACGTTGTTTAAAGTCCTAAACGCGCGGGGATACAAACTCTCGCCGAATGTTGAAGTTGAAGGTTTTGGGGAAGTGGGGACGCCCTTAGAAGGATATGAACAGATAGGATGCGTCCCTGATGCTATGATAAGGTTAGGTGAGTCTCTTCCAGAAATGCGAAAGAGTGTTGAGACTGGAAGCATAAGGACTAAGAAAAAGGAACCTCCTCCTGAAGGTGGCTTTGACAGTAGAGACTTGTTTACGGCACCTAAGGCAGTGGATCCTTATGGGGAGATGCCGAATTGGCTCAACTTTGCAGACAAAACACCAAAAAAGAACGGGAAAGATTTATTCTGGATAAATCTATCAAGAAACGGAATTCCTCTTAAGAATATCGAAAGGTTCTCCAGAAAAGTAAGACACAGAAAACCTGGTCGTACTAAAAGAGTCAGGAAGAAATAAGGGACCTGTGTACCAGGGATGCTACCGCCAACTTCTAAAAAATTTGAATCAATAGAACTTTCTCTAGCTGTCATGATTAATTAAGGGTTAAAAGAGAAATAGAGGCCCAGGTGCCAGGCATTCCCGACACCAGGTTGGGCAGATTTCTATGGGGGTGGTAAGTAAATCCCGATTGCTCGGGAGTTAGCATTATTTTCCATATCTACTTGTGATTGTGAGACGCCTGATACGGGTTCAGGGCTTTTCTCTGTACCCGCTTTTTGGGTTGCCAAACAAGCGGGGATTGGCCTAATGTACTCCCGCACGTGTTTGCCCATTGACAAATGTGCGGGGGCTTTAAAATGGCCTATTTTGGGTTGTGGCTTGGGTTTTTAGCAAAACAGTTTACTTGGGTTCCTGGGTTGTTGGGGGCTTGGGAGCTTTGTAGTAAACAGTCCTGCCAGAGTGAATTTTTGATAATGCTCCAACTGAATAGAGCTTGTGGAGTCGTGATGATGCCGCGTTCTTTCCTTTGTATCCAAGTTTTTTCTGGACGTCTTCTGCCGTGACTTCAGCTCGAGTCATGACAAAATCTAATATCTCGTGATCCTTCTTTGAAAGACCGATCTCTGGGGTTGTTTGGCTTGGAATGTCTGTTTCAAGCGAGTTAAGTCGCTTGTCGATTTCGGTCAATCGTATATTGAGATCAACAAGAAGTGAGTTGAAATTCTCCATTGCGGCCTTAAGGCCAAGGAAGATTTGTGAGAAGAGGAATGGGTTTTCGGAGATTGCTTTGTATTTTTCTGTGACTTCATTCAACTCCGTCATCTGGTCTGCCAGGTTAAGAGTATATTTTTGAGGTGAGAATTGTGGGGGCATTTCCTCATCTCCAGTACTTGTCATAGTTCTCTCCATTTAAATCGTGACTATATCACGACACAGTCTATATAAATGCGTGCTTTTTTCGTGACACTATAATAATTATTATGTTATAAAACGCATGCTTTCAATCATAATAAAAAAGCTCCAAAAGCATTAGCCTTTTTATAGTTTGTGTCATTATATACCGGGGGAAATGACAGAGAGTTTTGCTCTTAAAGGGGCAGCAAGATACTTGCGGGAAAATCATGACGGAAACGAGATAGATGATGTCTTGCTTATCTGTCACAATCTTGCAGATTCGTTATCTAAAGAGAAGGGGTATCTCCATCCGCGCGCGCTTGCTGCGGCGTCATCACATATATATTTAACTGGCCAAGGTGTCTCTGTGACTCTTGAGAAGGTCTCAGCCACCTTTAAAATATCTTCTGCAACACTTCGTGAGTATCTAAAAACATCCCCAGGTACAAGTGCTGAGGATGCATGCGAGAAGATGCTTGAAAAAAATCTTTATGGATACAGTCTTCGTGAAGCACTTAAAGCGCGTGACTTGCTTCTCCCTTCAATAAAACAAAAAAAGAACACTGTAAACTCTGCAGCCCTTGCCGCAGCTTCAGTTTATGTGTCCCTCTACAAAGGAGGGCAGGAAGTCTCTTTAAGTGATATAGCGCGTGATTACTCAATTTCCGCATCCACTCTTCGTGATTATGTCTCATGTTATGAAAAAGGTGTGGATCCAAAAGAACGCGCAATGAAGCTTCTTTTGAGCCATGCTCCTAATATCGATGAAAGGCAGGCTCTTCGTATCTTAGAATCCGCAGCAGAAAATACAGGTATCAATACAGCCCGAATTCTGGCTGCAATAACTTTTTATCTTTATACTGTCGACAAGCAGGAATATGCGACAGTCGAACGTGTCGCACGTGATTTTAATGTCTCAATTCCTGCACTCAGATCATATCTGGAGCCGTATATGCCTTCGATTGCAGGAACTTACCTGCTCTTTAAGAAGGGGGGCGGCAGTGCAAGAGTATCACTTTCCCAGCTAAATGATTCTGAAACGGCTCTTCTTAAAAGTGCTTATGGGAAGTTCGGGACAAATATTTTTGAAACGTCTGAGTTATTTCTTCTTGGTAATGCGCCAAGGGGGCGTTGGCAATTGCTTTTAAGAAAACTCGGAAAACTTGGGTTAATCGATATTTACAAAAGACCTCTTGACCCGCGACAATATTGCTCAATTAGCCAAAGTGTTGTTGATGTGCTTTCGACTGCAGAAAGACTTGAGAAATGGGTAGGCTAAAAATAAAATTCCTAAAGCGTATTCTAGTCTATTTCACAGTACCCGATAAGACGCCATTTCATCTCAATCCTCTTTGAGATAGCTATCCTGTCGCCTTTCTGTGCAACAATTGGGATTTTAAGGGCCATTGTTGCAGAGTCTGCCTTTATTTTTTGGACAACACCTACTGTGACCGCAGTACCAATTGAAAGCATCAGGGGCTCTCCTGGAAGAATCTCAAAGCCTACGTCAATAAGCTCCCTTTCTATCATATGGATTGTACAATCTATAGTTTTTAGGGGTTCGGGTAAAGTTCCTTTTAGACCTAGTACGTTTCCTGATAAAGAATCTGATTTTGTAAGATATGGGTCAAGCTCTGTTTTAAGTGCGATTAGGCCTCCGGGAACTGCTGACTGTGCAATCTCCTCACCATAATTAATTTCTGTTATTTTTGTGGTGACGGGTTCCCAGACATCCTGATTATGTTTCTGTGTCTTAATTCCAGGCTTTATTTCAATCTCGTCGCCGACCTTAAGCTTCCCTGAAACAAGACTGCCTCCAAGAACGCCTCCATTTATGTCTTCAATTGGAGTTCCCGGTTTATTTATGTCAAAAGAACGGGCAATAAACATCTTAACGTCCTCCTGACCCCTGTTTTTCGGCGTTGGGATGAATTCTTCTATTGCCGCGAGAAGAACATCAAGATTTGCCGCTTCGTTTGCAGCTAAGGGTATTATTGGAGCCTCAATCCCTACTTTTTTGAGGAATGCTTTTATCTGCTCGTAGTTATTCTTTGCGTCCTCAGGGGTTACGACATCAATTTTATTCTGAACGACAATAATATTTTTTAGACCCATTAGCTTTAGAGCCAATAAATGCTCTTTTGTCTGTGGTTGAGGGCACTCCTCATCTGCAGCAATAACAAGTATTACGCCGTCCATTAAGGCTGAACCAGAAAGCATTGTTGCAATAAGTGTCTCGTGACCTGGCGCATCAACAAAAGATACTTTGCGCAGTAATTTTCCGCCAGACTTATCATCAGCGCTAAATGATTCAAAACCGTCTTTTCCAGTAATGGAATATAAAGAGCAGTCAGCGTAACCCAGCCTTATTGATATTCCACGCCTAATCTCTTCGCTGTGGCGGTCTGTCCAAACACCTGAAAGTGCCTTTGTAAGTGTAGTCTTCCCGTGATCAACGTGCCCTACAAGACCTATATTGGCTTCTGCTTGTGTCATAAAAATAATTGAAGGATTATACCCTTTATTGGGTGGTTTCTCCTTCTGCCGGTGCTTCTGTAGCCTCACCCTCTGGGGGCTTTTCCAGACCAAGAAGCTTTGGGATTGAATCTTTTCCAGATTTTAGAACTACTGTGTTTATCTGCGATATGCTTTCGTCTATTACGTCGCCAACAACAGTCTTTCTCATCCTTATGCCGTGTCCGTCTGGGTTATATCCTTGGGTTCTTGTTGAAAGAAGAGCTTTTCCGCGCCCGGCTTTATGCATATCTTTTCTCATGGGGAATCCCTGTTTATCGGATCCACCACTTATCTTCACCTCATATCCTTTGAGGCCAAGTGGGGTAACATTTACCGTGTCCCCGATGTGCTTACCGAGGAAAACAGCAGCCCCCTCGTCTTTTGCTTCGAGGTTGTAGGACTTTCCGTCCTTTGTTCCAACAACTATTTTCGCTTCCATTTTATATTTCTGATTAGTGGCTTTCTGTTCTTGAGGAGAAAGCGGTTTATTTGAAGCTAAGGGTATTAAAGGATTAAAAATACTCAAAACACGTTTATTCTTATCCAAGAAGATGGAATACGCTTAATGAGCTAATCAAAAGGGAATAAAAATAGGCAATTTAAAGGACAGAAAAGGATAAGACTTATTTGGCCTTCCTTACAATCTGTGCAATATTCTTTAGAAGCTCCTCGTCCTCCCCGTTTAAGAACTTTTTGCCTTTGTTTAAAATCTCTTCGTACTGGTTAAATGTTATGTAAGTAAGGAAGTGATCGCCTTCATCAATGTTTCGGCCGACTGTTGCCCCTTCAATCGAACATGCGACCTCCATTCCCTTTGTTGCTTCTTCTACCTTCTCTTTTTTTTCCTGTAAGCCCTCTATGCGACCGATTCTTGTCCCATCGGGCTTCATAAGTGGATACCCTGGCCTTACTCTGCCTTTTAGAACTGCAATGCCGATAACTGATGGTGATGAGCGCCTAAATGTACAATTTTCAAGATAGCGAATCTCTGCTGGGAACGGGACTGAATCAAAAAGAGCCATTTCCTGCTCGCGTTTTACATCCTTCATCCATTCACCATAATCCCCAATAATCTTATAGATTACTTTGTCTGCAAGTATGCGCACTTTTGCATTTTTTGCAAAGTTTTCCATGTCTTCTGGAACCTCTGTATTAAACGCCATGATAAGACCAAACTCGGGGTTCTTTTTCCTGACGGATTCTGCCTCAATCATATCGGTTTTTGTAACTGCCCCTATATCGGCTTTTCTGACAGGAATTTTTAGTTTCTTTAGCATGCCAAGTATTGCCTCAAGACTGCCTAATGTGTCTGCGCGAACAATTATTCCCTCATCATCGTGGTCGAACTTGACAGACTCAAGCTCTGTTGTTATCTTCTCTTTTAGTTCTTTGATTGTTTCAGGACTTGTTACATATACCTGTCCGCCGGGAAGAGCATCTTCAATATCCGGGGCGACAAGTTTTACGCCTGATGCGGCATGGACTGAAGGTATGTTATCAAAGCGGTCTTTTGGGTCGCGCATCTCATCAAGGGGTTTTGGTTTAAGGAGCGCCCTCACTTTGCTTACTATGGGGCCGTTTTTACCAGAGATGACAACGGAGTCATTTCTTGATATTGTCCCGTCATAAAGTATTAAATCCAGACTAAGTCCCAGGCCCTTTGTCTCCTTGACTTCAAGAATGCTCGCCTTGCCAGGTCCTGATACTTCAATCTGCAGGTTCTTCTCAAGATACTTTTGGGAAAGCCCTGAAAGAAGCATAAGGGCCTCGCCCATGCCTTCCCCTGTTTTGGCTGAAATCGGAATTATTGAAACCTGTTTTGTGAAATCATCAACTCGGTCGAATCTCTCTGCATACACATTCATTTCAGAAAGCTTTCCGATAAGTTCATAAATCTTTTTGTCAAGTTCTTTCTTTACAAAATCCTGTTGTTCCTTAATAGACTTTCCAAAAGAATATTGACCTGTGTTTTTCCATCCCATAAGAAGGTCGCATTTGTTTGCACATATTATAAATGGTGTTTTGTAGTTCTTAAGAATCTCTAGAGCTTCAATTGTCTGAGGCTTAAATCCATCGCGAATATCAATTACAAGAACGGCCATATCAGCGATACTGCCCCCTCTTTTCCTTAGATTTGTAAACGCCTCGTGCCCTGGCGTGTCAACAAAAAGGAGACCGGGAATCTTCATAGTAACACCCATTGACTTAAGAAGCGGACCACATACCTTTTCTACGGTATCTAATGGGATTTCAGTAGCACCAATGTGCTGGGTTATACCTCCAGCTTCCCTTGCCGCAACAGAGCCTTCCCTGACTTTGTCAAGAAAACTCGTCTTCCCGTGGTCGACGTGACCCAAGACTGAGATTATCGGCTGGCGTATCATTTTCCTCGCATATTTGAAAGACTCTGCAAAAAAAGTATTAATGGGGTATTTTTAGGGACAAAACACTAAACTAAAAAGAAAACGAATGGATAAAGGTAAACTCATAGAACATATGATAAAGGAGGGCGAGCTAAAAAGTATCGCTGTCGAAAAGGCATTCATGAATGTTGAGCGAGGGAATTTTATCCCCGATGACCAAAAACTAATGACCTATTTTGATGTTCCCCTCTCAATATCATGCGGACAGACAATATCCGCACCATCTGCAATAGCAAAAATGCTTGAACTTGCCGAACTAAAAAAGGGATTAAAGGTTCTTGAGATTGGGACTGGCTCAGGTTATAATACTGCGCTCATCTGTGAGATTATCGGCGAGGAAAATGTAACAACTATAGAGCGTTACCCCGACCTTGCAAAATTCGCAAAAGAAAACCTAAGGAAAAACGGTTATTCCAAAATAGAAATCATTTGCGGGGACGGTAGCTTAGGATTTCCAGATAACGCCCCTTATGACCGGATAATTTCAACAGCGGCCTCACCTCAGATACCGTTCACCTGGATAGATCAAATAAAGAACATGGGACTTATCATCGCCCCGATAGGTGGCCATCACCTTTACCAAGAACTAATGACCGCAAGAAAAAGCAGTAACGGGAAAATCAATAAGCTATCGCATGGCTCATGTGTCTTTGTGCCACTAATCGGTGATTTGGGTTTTCCTGAGTACTCAGAAAATCTACATCCAAAAGGCTCCGGTGAGGAGAAGATAGAGGATAAAGATAAGTAAGAAACCCATAATCGTTATTGCGGCAACACGTGGCGAGAACTCATGCTTTATCTCTTCTTCAAATGAGTCGTCATTGATTACTACTTCTTTCTTTTTTGTTCTTGCCATTTTTCCTTTAGATTTGAGTTATAATATCTCTGTTGCGCATCGCCATGCCGCAAAATGTGCGTCGCGGGGACATTTGCCATTGCCAACGGCTATTGCGTCACCTTCTTCTGGTTTAAATATTGAGTCTATTAACTTAAAATCTCGTAATGAGTTTTGGGAAAGACTAAGCTTGCCTTCATTTGGGGCAAGTAAATCCCCATTTTCAAAAGTCAAAAAGATTGCTGAATTTTGCTTTCTTTCGGTAAGTTTTGAGGCTTTTTTCGCAGCACCTTTTATAGATATTGCATAAGCAAAATTCCCTTCACAAAAATCTAGCTTGACATCCTTGCAACGAAGAAGTTTTTTCATCCGAGCATATGTCTTTTTACCGCGGGAGTTAAGCTTCCTCCCTTCGGGACAAGACTCAACGAGATTCAGCTCTGCAAGCCTTTGAAGTATCGTTCGTATGCTGCCTTCGCCAAGTCCTGTTTCAACAACAAGTGCCTTTCGTCCTATCGGCTCCTTTCTTGAGATTATGTAAAAGACCCAGTTGATATGCGCTTCACAAAACCGCTCGGGTGCTCCTGCTTTTGCCATTTAACTAGTTACAAATATATTTAGTTCTTCTTTTTGCGGCAAAGTAAAGTAAAAGGAAATAGGATTTTTGCGCGAAGGAAACTCCTGATTTCCGCGCGCAAAAAACTAGTCAAAAATAAGAAGTCTTAGTACTTCTCAAGGTATGTGTTTACTTCCCAGTCTGTTACTGCAAGACGGAAAGACTCCCACTCCGCATTCTTTGCAGCCAAATACTGCTCGAATGAATGTTCACCCAAGCATTCCCTCATAAGACTACTGCCTGAAAGCTCATCTATAGCATCACCAAGTGAGGCGGGAAGTGTGTTTATACCCATTGCGACTAAGTCTGATGGGGTCTTTTCATACATATCGTCTTCAATTGGTGTTGGCGCATCAAGACCTTCTTTTATCCCTGCAAGACCAGCTTTTAGCATTACAGCAAAAGCAAGATATGGGTTTGCTGTCGGGTCTGGACAGCGAAGTTCACAACGAGTGGCTTTCTCCCTACCGACAGAGTATCTTGGAACCCTGATAAGAGCGCTTCTATTCTTCTGTCCCCAACAGAGGTAAACCGGCGCCTCATAACCTGGAACAAGCCTTTTATAAGAATTTACTGTGGGTGCAAGTATTGCAGACATCTCCTTAACATACTTTAGTTGGCCTGCAACAAATTTTCTTGCAATATCTGAAAGCTTCATTGGGTCGTTTGCATCAAAGAAAACATTCTCGCCATCTTTATTAAAGAAACTCTGGTGTACGTGCATCCCAGAACCGTTTATTCTGCCAATCGGTTTTGGCATGAATGTCGCATAAGTGCCATGCATCGTTGCAATCGCCTTAAAGGCGTATTTCATAGTAAGGGTGTTATCTGCCTGTGTTAAAGCAGGACCATACCTGAAGTCTATTTCATGTTGACCTTCTGCAACTTCGTGGTGGCTCATCTCAACAGTGACCCCCATTTGTTCAACAGCATTTATCATGTCACGGCGAACGCCATATGCAAGATCCATTGAAAGGTCAAAATAACCTCCATTGTCATGAGGTGCTTGAACAATTTTACCGTCTGCATCTCGTGCAAATAAGAAGAATTCAAGCTCTGGTCCAACATTATATGTAAGACCCATCTCTTCAGCCTCTTTCATAACTTTCTTTAATATGTATCGTGGGTCGCCTTCAAAGGGCTTGCCATCAGGCATATATACGTCACAAATAAGGCGCGCAGAATTTCCTGATTCTGAAATTTTCCATGGAATTACACTATAAGTACTAGGGTCTGGCTTAAGGTACATGTCGCTCTCACAGATTCTTGTAAATCCTTCAATTGAAGAGCCGTCAAACCATGTTCCTTTCTCCAATGATTCTGCAAGATGGGTTGCGGGGATAGTCACACTCTTGACAGTTCCAAAAAGATCTGTAAACTGCAAATCCACAAACTTTACGTTATCATTCCTTGTTTTTTCTAATACGGCTTGCGCCTCTGCACTTAAGCTATCCATTTTATTAAAAAATCTTTATTTTTATTCCCAAGAGGGTAAACTTACCGCTATATTAGTAGTGTAACAAATAAAAAGGTTTCGTTTTTTTGAACATCATTTCAAAATAGATAGACAATATTGAGAATATCCTCAAAATGGGCACAAAAATAGAGAATCTGGACCTAAAGATCCTAAAGGAGCTTCAACGAGACGGGCGCGTGAGCTTTCGTGACATAGCAGAAAAGCTGGGTGTTGCTGAAGGAACCATATACAACCACGTCTCAAAGCTTGAAGAGAAAGGAATCATAAAACGGTTTATGGCTGATATAGATTTTACTAAACTTGGTTATGATCTCATTGTCGCAATAGGTGTCATGGTTGAGGGTGGAAGCCTGCCCCAGATTGAAGAGAATATCGGAAAATCGCCAAATGTCACTGCAGTATATGATGTTACAGGAGAGTATGATGCGATTGTCATAGCACGCTTCTCTGAACGCTCAGAACTTAATGATTTTGTAAAGGGTCTTCTTTCGATTGCCGGAGTCAAAAGGACTAATACCATGATGATTCTTAATGTCATGAAAGATACACACGGCGTCGAACTTTAAAGATAAAAAAATTGGGTGACAAAGATTTGTTGCGCACCCTTTTAATAAATTATTTCTTGGATTTTGTCTTCTTTGCGGGTGCTGCTGGAACTGCCTTCTTTTTTACTCCCATAAATGTCAGGAGTCCAAGACACCACGCAGCTGCAAGCGCGTTAATGATATTAAGTGCGCCAGACACTCCAGTCGAGGGATTTGCAAATCCGCCAGCTGCAAGAAGCGCGGGGGCTCGCGTGAATTCGAGTCGTCAGAGAAAACTGGTGAGCAAAAAAGGAAAAAACGTTAGATTGTTTATTTTGCTTGGTTTTGGAAGCCTTTTTGGCTTCCTCTTTTTTCTTTTTACTTTTATTTTGTTACTCTTTCTAAACTTTCAGATTAATCAATATGGAAATTGATATTTTTGAGGTATTTGCTGCGATATCTGAAAATCCGCCTTTGGTGCATCACATAACAAACTGGGTGACGATTTATGACTGCGCGCAAATCTGCCGCTGCGCAGGCGCACTTCCAGTTATGGCTCACGCAAAAGAAGAAGCAGGGGACATGACAAACGTTGCAAACGCAATTGTTCTTAACATTGGAACGCTTACCCCGGAGCTTGTTGATGCCATGATACTTGCAGGAGAAGTTGCAAACAAAAATGGCATCCCTGTTGTTCTTGATGCAGTCGGTGCGGGCGCAACGCCATTAAGGACAGATTCCTGCAGAAAGATTCTTGATAAAATTAAGGTGGATGTAATTAAGGGTAATCTTGGTGAAATCGCAACACTTAGCGGTCTTGGTGGAAAAGTAAGGGGTGTTGAGAGTGTGGGTGCTGATGCGAAGGGAACTACAATTGCAGAATCGCTTGCAAAAAAGGAAAATGCCACCGTAGTCATAACAGGGGGGGTGGATGTAATCTCTGATGGAAAAAGAACTTTTGAAGTTGCTAATGGAACTCCTATGATGTCAAAAGTCGTTGGTACTGGATGCATGGCAGGAACCCTTATCGGAGCATTTTGTGCTGTTGAAAAAGACTACACGAAAGCTGCAACTTGCGCTCTTTCATGTTATGGTATCGCAGGAGAACTCGCAGCAAGAAAAAGCTCGTCTCCCATGGAATTTAAAACACAGCTTTTTGACTCGCTTTTTTCACTTAACAAAGATTGTGGTATTGAGCCAAAAATAAAACAGGTCAGATGAAAAAAATAGCTGGATTTTATTTTATAACGGACTCGGAATTGAGTAAAACCGGCATTGAAAATGACGTTAGGGGCGCAATAGATGGCGGAGCATCTTGTGTCCAATACCGTGAGAAGAATAAGCCATATAACGAAATGCTTAAGGAAGTCCTTGTCCTAAAAGAAATCTGCAGGGGTAAAGTTCCCTTGATTATAAATGACAACCTTTCCCTCGCAAAAGAAACTGATGTGGATGGAATTCACCTTGGGCAAGATGACAACGATATCTATCATGCACGAAAAGCGCTCGACGATGACAAAATAATTGGCATCAGCACCCACTCTGTAAAAGAGGCTTTGGCGGCAGAAAAAGCTGGGGCAAATTACATCGGTTTTGGCCCTGTGTTTCAAACTTCAACAAAAGCTGATGCGGGAACTCCGTTAGGACTTGGCGCACTACGGGAAGTTTGCGAGGCTGTAAATATCCCGGTTGCTGCAATTGGCGGGATAAATCCTGACAACGCAGAATCTGTTATAATCACGGGAGCAGACTGCCTTTGTGCAATCTCTGCAAGTATTGGCAATGACACAAAACTCCGCGTAATAAACCTAGTTCGTCTCTTTTATCCAAAGAGAAGATAATTTCATAAAGAAATGGCACGTGTAGTTGACGAGACTTTTGAGGCGCTTTTTGCGATAACCGATATCAGGCAGCTCCTTAGGGAGACAAAACCAGATTACTCCTTAAACAAGGAGCAAATGGCTCTTTTAGAGAAAAAACTTGAACGCGCAAGAGTGGCTCTTGAAAGAATCGAAGAGGACTTTAGGGAGACAAGTAAGAAATGAACCCGATAGGCACACTTCCCGTAAGAGAACGGGAAGAGGAAGCCATAAATCTTCAGCCGATTCAGGCGGCAGGAAGACTCACATCCGATGCCATGAAAGCACTCATTGCTTATGGTGACGGATATTCTGCATGTGACTTGTGCCTTAAGCCGTTTCGTCTTGATACTATTAAAAAACCTGATATCGCTCAGTTCCACACCGATGTAGCAGACTGGTTGGGCGTCGACCAGATAAGAATAATGCCTGGAGCGCGCAGGGCTTTTCAGGCAGTATGTTTAAGCCTCCTTTCAAAAGGGGACACCGCACTTATTACCCAGTTTGGGCATTACACAATAGGTCTTTCAGTTGAGCAGGCAGGAGCCACCTGGCGCGAGATACCTGCTGATGAAACAAATCACATCACGCCTGATGCTACAGCAGAGAAAATAGAGCTTGTAAAAAAGGAGACTGGTTCCGTCCCAAAGCTCATAAACGTTGCGCATTTTGACTACCAACTGGCTAACGAACATGATATAAAAGGGATCATCAAGGTCGCTCACGAATACGATGTTCCAGTACTTTATAATGGTGCTTACACAATTGGTGTCATGCCAGTAAACCACAAGGATTTTGGCGCGGATTTCTATGTCGCCTCAGGCCACAAGTCTATGGCGGCTCCAGCCCCAACTGGCGTTCTTGGAATGAATGATGAATGGGCAGAAAAAGTCTTTAGGACGACTGACGCGACCGGGGACGTTACCGGACGAAAGTTTGGAGTAAAGGAAGTCCAGCTTTTAGGCTGCACAGTCATGGGCGGCCCGCTTTTTGCTATGATGGCGTCTTTCCCCCACGTCAAGGAACGTGTTAAACACTGGGACACTGAACTTGAAAACGCTCGCTGGTTTGTTGACCAAATGTTAAAAATTGAAGGGACTTCAGTTGTTTCTGAGATGCCAAGAAAGCACACGATAACAAAGATAAAGACTGACGGCTTTAACAAGATTGCAGATACGCACAAGAAAAGGGGGTTTTTCCTGACTAAAGCACTCTCATCGCGTAAGATAACGGGGCCGTTTCCCGGCGCAACGCGCGAGTGGAAGTTCTCAACTTACGGCCTAACACGAAAACAGGTAGAATACACCGCTAACGCGTTTAAGGAAATTGCTCTTGAGAACGGGCTTAATGTTTCTGACTAAATTTTTAGGAAAGAGCTTACTTTTTATGTTGCCGTCTTTTTGCTTTTCTCTCAGCAGAAATCTTTTTTAGCTTCTTTGCTTTACCGCCGTCTTTCCTTAGGGTTTTTCTGAGTTTAGCACCCTTTGCACGCCAGACTATGACATTTTCCAGATTTGCCGCTTCATCGTGGGCCAGCTTTTCTGTATGGACAACGGAGCGCTTGATTGCTTCGTATTTACGTACGTCCTGTAAGGTTCGCGGGTTCTGTTCTTTAAAGCTTTGAGACTCTTTTGCCTTGGCTATTTTTGCATCTAACCAGTCGGCATGCGATTGATTTCCTCTAGATTGGTTTGCTTGATGTTTTTGAAGTCTGCGCAATTCTTTTAAGGGGACTCCGTCCACTTCGGTTTTTGGACCGATTCCTAATTCTTTTGCAGGCTTAAACTTTTTTGGGTTTCTTTGGCGTTTTCTCTCGGCAGAAATATTTTTTAATTTCTCGGCCTTTTTACCTCCAGCCTTCAGATCTGCACGCAATTTGCTTGCTCTTGTGCGCCAAACCCTGACCTGGCCGACAACTTCATTTAATGCTCCAGCTTCATTTCTGGCCCCCCTGGCAAGTCTGTTCGCATCCCTTGCAAGTGATGTATTCTCCCGGTAGTTCCCAACTCCTGCCGCCAGTTCATAATTCAAACCCTTTTGTTGATGTTTTTGTGCTTCTTTTCTTTTGGACTTGATTAAGCGATGTATTTGCTTAACTGAGATATCGGTGATATCTATTTCTGGGCCAAGGTTTGGTTTTTTGCTAGGCATCTTAATTGCTGAAAAGTTGTATATGATAATTAATTTCAAAAGAATAAAAACACTAAAGGTAAAACGCTCGCTCTTGATTTATTATTAATGAAAAGTAAGAAAATCTTACTTTCTTTTCTTGGAGATTGCCTTTAAGCGGTCCGCCTCAAAACCACCCTCGCGTAAAGTTTGCCTCAATGGAGCCCCCCTTGTACGCCACATAACTTTATGTCCTGCTTCTGCTGCCCTATTAGAAAACTTTTTTACTTGACCGCGCGCTGTCCACATTGTATTTATGTGCCGATTATACTCCGTGCGCGCACCATAATCGCTGCCCCCTTCTATTACGGCATTCACTCCTTTTTTCTTAACCATCCGATAAGCTTTTTCATCAGCTACATTAGCTAGACGTTCATGCTCCTTGGCTAATTTAAGGTTACGTTTTTGAACTCTGCTTAGTTGATTTACTTTTAATCGTTCTACTTTTACCTTAGACCCACCGTCTCGCAAAAATTGTCTAGTGGGTGCTCCGTATGTGCGCCAAGTGTGTGCCCAGTTATACTTAGCGGCTTCATCTGCAGAGAAATTCCGGTTCTTAGTTTCTACTGTTACTAAATCATTATATTTGACATAATCAGGATGTTCCTTGTTTATACGCGCAATATTGCGGGCGTTCTTATATGCTTCAATCCTTTGTTCAGCAACACCTGTGCGCTTAATAAAATGTTTTTTAGCAGTTGTTAACTGTTTGGCAGACATATCCTTAAGCTCTGTATGCAAATTGACTCCTTTGGGTTTTGTTGGAAACTTCGCAAGTTTTGGGTGATATCCTCTGGGTCTTGTGGGCATTTTAAGTTGTAATCTAAGATTTGGTCTAAAAAGATAAAAATGCCAGAAAGTAAGAAAATCTTACTTTTTGTTTTTAGAAATGATGCGTTTTGCTTTTCTTTTCTGCGAGATTTTATTTAGTTTCTCCGATTTGGGGCCACCGTCTTTTATTGCTTGCTTTATGTCTGCCCCTTTAGTGCGCCACATGAGTTTAAATCTTACTTTTGCGAGCTCTTCGGTATGAATATTTTGAGCTTTTTTGGTTGCGATAAAGTTGATTTTGTGTGCACGATAAACTTCCTTGGTTGTTGTTTTAGCTTTCCCGGAAGGCATTTGTATGTATTTTTTAAAAAGTGCTATTGCAACATCTTTATGTGTCTTTTTAGGTTCCTGACATGCAACAAGCCATTTCTTGCGTTTTTTTTCGTTTTTGCGCAGTTCATTCAACTCTTTTTTTAGGTCTTTTGCCCTCTTATTATATTCTAATGATTTATCAGCATGTACGTTTTTAGCCTCTGTGCTTATTTGCAACGAATCAACATAGCTATTATAATTTTTGTCACCTTCTTTCGTGCTTTTGATTGCTTTTTTGAGTGCAACTAGATTCTTTTGATGTGCTTTACTAAGGCCCATGTAATATTTTCTGCCGGCAATGGCCTGTTTTACTGAAATTGTAGAATTAACATTAGTAGCAGCGTTAAACCCCTTTGGTTTCTTTGCCAAGTTGGTGAATTTTTCTCTAGGCTTTTTTACTGATTTTGAAACCATTTTTAATTAGCATGCCTGACTAGGATAAGCAATAGACTTAAGAGTAAAGAGATAAAAATCCTAAAAAGTAAGAAAATCTTACTTTCTCGGAAATACCCGAGGAGTATTGTCGGGTTACTTTGTAACCCAACGTAATAGAAATTTAAAAAGTAAGAAAATCTTACTTTATCGGAAATACCCGATGAGTATGGTCGGGTTACTTTGTAACCCAACATAATAGAAATTTAAAAGGTAAGAAAATCTTACTTTTTCGTTCTCCTTGATTTTTTTCTCATATTTGAAATAAGTTTTAGTCTAAATGCCCCAATCCCACCTTTTTTCATTTTAGTCTTAAGCTTAGATCCGCGCGTGCGCCAGATAATTGCAGTCTCGTAATCTGCCCTTCTATTATTGAGGTATTTAGTGTAGGCTCCCTTTGATTGCTTGATTTGTCCGTCATAATCTTTTCTTCTGTACTTTAGCTCGCTTAAATTCAGCTTGTTAACATCAAGACCCTCTCTTAACTTTACTAATTCGGATTCTGCAAGCCGCCGTCCCTGTTTACCCTCTTTTATGTCTGCCCGAGATGATCTAAGTTCTTCCTGCTTACTGGCAATTTTCCGAAGTTCCTCGACATGTTTTATTCTACTACGAACCTCAGCTTCTGGCATTCCATTAATCTCTTCTTTTCTCAAGTCACCAAGAGGTGCAATTTGGAGTTGGTATGGTTCTCTGTGAGGTGGGCGTTTGATTTTAAACCATCCCAAAGAGGGCTTTTCCTGTTTTGTGGGCATTTAGTTATAATCGATAGGGGTTAAGGCTAAAGGAATAAAAAATTCAAAAGTAAGAATTTCTTACTTATTTCTTTAGGTTCCTGGAAAAGTAAGAAAATCTTACTTTTTGTTTTTAGAAATGAGGACCGTGCGTTTTGCTTTTCTTTTCTGCGAGATTTTATTTAGTTTCTCCGATTTGGGGCCGCCGTCTTTTATTGCTTGCTTTATGTCAGCTCCGCGAGTACGCCACATGAATGCATGATTAAATTTCGCCGCTTCTCCAGCAGCTTTTTTCGCTTCGTCTTGTCCTGCCGTCCTCAACTGGCTATATCTAGTAAACAAAGGACCCTCCTTGCGTGCATCAGCTACATTACGAGCTTTCTCATATGCATTGACCCTCTTTATATTTGCTTTGTTAAGTGCGTTGTAATAGTTTCTAGCCAGTTTTACTTGTCTTGTGGACATATCCTTAAGTTTAGCATCCGGATTAACTCCAATTGGTTGTTCCGGCAACTTGATGGATTTTGGTCTGTAGCTATTACGTCCCCCTCGCTTGCCCACACCAGTACCCTGATGACTAAACTCCATTGCACCTCGTGGGCGCGACCTTGACGTTCTGCCTGGAACAAACTCAAACTGGATTCCATATTGACTCGCAGCAGTAGACTTAATTTCTCCGTGCGATCTCGTAGGTCTTGGCATTTTAAGTTATATACTAGAATTCATTCTAAAAAGATAAAAATAAAGAAAAATGGGGATTTCTCCCCAGTTAGTCCTAGACGCAACACGCCCCACATGAACTGTGTCCACAGGTGCTTGCCGAAAGGTCTGTACTTATCCAACAAACGCCAGTGCAGGTGCTTGTCGTAGACTTTGCGACATAACAGGTTCCTCCAAGAAGTCCAGCTTCCGTTGGACACCCTTCCTCAGATACTGTAGAGTCACTGCCATCCATCGAATATGTGCAACCACAGTTTTTCATCTTTTGGATTGCCTGTTCCTCTGGCGTGGGGCTTGGTGGGTTTGGCATTGTGCACATCTCGTTTGAGTCGTGCCCGCAACCCGTTCCATCAGATTCTACCCAGCACTTGCCGTCGCATGATTCTTTTGTCATTACCCATTGGCTGCCCTGCTTTTCTGTGTAAACGTCACTTGCTTCCGAGTCATACCAGCAGCCACAGTTTTCCATAGCGTCATTTGCTTCAGACTTTGTAAGCTCTGTTGGCTCAGGAGGTTCTGGGGGGTTTGGCATTGTGCACATCTCGTTTGAGTCGTGCCCGCAACCAGTATCATCAGTTCCTACCCAGCATTTTCCGCCGCATGATTCTTTTGTCATTACCCACTGGCTGCCCTGCTTTTCTGTGTATACTCCGTTGGCATACGGGTCATACCAGCAGCCGCAGTCTTTCATTGCGGCATTTGCCTGGGATTCGGTCAGGTCTGTTGTCGGTGTGGGTGTCGGGGTTGGAGTGGGTGTTGGCGTCGGAGTCGGTGCGGGGGCTGGAGAACCACCCATAAGGACTACGGCCGCTATTATCGCAAGCACTATCACTACAACGCCAATAATTACTAATTGTTGTGTATCTAATGTCATTTTTGATTTGCTTAAAAGCATAAAATCTTATGGCAGATTTGATTTAAATGAGAATGCCTAAGGAAGAATAAGATAATTGCAATAAGAAAAAGAATAAAATAAAAAAAGAAAATATTTGGGGAGTCACCTCCCCTTAGCTACTTAGAGACAACACGCCCCACATGAACTATGTCCGCAAGTGCTTGACGAAAGGTCAGTGCTTACCCAGCAGACGCCTGAACATGTGCTTGATGTAGACTCTGCAACCCAGCACTCGCCACCAAGAAGTTTTGCTTCAGTTGGACAACTCTTCTTTGAAACTGTTGAGTCGCTTCCAGTCATAGAATAGCTGCAACCGCAGTTCTTCATCATCTCGATTGCTTTTTCCTTGTCTGTTGGCTCAGGTGGATCTGGCATTGTGCACATCTCGTTTGAGTCGTGTCCGCAGTTGTAAGCATCTGTGTCTATCCAACACTTTCCGCCACAATTCTCTTTGGTCATAACCCACTGGTTGCTCTTCTTCTTTGTAGACACATCACTTGCACTTGGATCATACCAGCAACCGCAGTTTACCATTCTCCTATCTGCTTCATCCTGGTCAATTGTGCAATCAGCCTTTGTGATATGCGTCTTTCCAGAGTATAGGTTTATTCTACATTCACCCTTACAACTGTCATGCGTTATAACAAGGTCGTCGCCATCATATCTTGTGTGGCTTTTACTGCTACCTGCATCAAACGGGCATCCATTGTCTTCAAGGCGCCTGACAGCCGTACTCTTTGACATCTTACACTGTGGGTCGCCTGGAATCTGTGTGTCACCAGTGTTCACATTGATTTTACACTGTTCCTGGCAATTCTCCTCTTTCATAATATAGTAGTCTCCACTGCGGTAGACGTCAACATCACTGTCTGAAGGGTCAAATGGACAACCTGCAGCTTCCATTTTTGAAACCGCCTGGCTTCTTGTTAATGGGCCTTCTTTACATGCTGGACCGCCTGCATCAACGTGGACATATCCTGTGTTCTTGTTACAGGTACACTGTCCATTACAGCCTGTCTTTTGCATGACATACTGGTCAGCACTCCATGTTACTGAGACACCAGTGTCGCCGTAATTATAGAAACATCCGCCGGATTTCATCTTATCGATACATTCCTGCTGTGTGAGCCCTGGAGTTAGTCCCGTGCACATCTCGTTAACATCATGTCCGCAACCCGAACCGTCAAGATTTACCCAGCATTTTCCACCACATCCGGATTTCGAGATAATCCATTGGTTACCTTCTTGGGCTATCGACTCGTCTGGGTCTGATAAATCATACCAGCAACCACATGCCACCATTGCCGATGTTGCTTCAGACTTTGTTAAGTCCTGTGTCGGAGTTGGCGTTGAACCGCAGTCTGCAGTTATATCAATGTTGCCTGACTTTTCGTTGATTGCACATGAACCGGTGCAACCTTCTTTTGTCATCGTCAATACGTCACCTGAAATCGAGACTGAGACGCCTTCCTCACTTTGTGAGTATGGGCATGTTGAACTTTCAAGTCTAGATATCGCTTCACTTGGTGTCAGTTCGCTACTTGATGAACCGCCGCTTAGTAAAACAACTGCTGCGATTACAACAACTAGGACTACTACCACTAAAATCACTATTTGTTTAGAATTGTTTGAATCCATTTTGGATTGATTAATAATATCCCCGATAATAGTTATGGAATTTCTTATTTAAATGCAAATAATCAAAGTAAAGGCAATGCTTGAGATAAAGAATTTGTCTGTCGGTATTGAAGATAAAAAGATACTGGAGGACATTAACATCAAGGTAGGTTCGGGCGAGACTTATATGATATTTGGCCCCAACGGCAGCGGCAAGACTACATTATTAAGGGCTATTCTCGGCTATCCAAAATATGATGTGCTCAATGGAAAAATAGAACTTAATGGAAAAGAACTTACAACGTTACCAATAGACAAAAGAGTAAAACTTGGTCTTGGAATGGGGTTCCAGCATCCCCCTGAGATAAAGGGGATAACGCTTCTTGATATGCTTAAGATTTGCGAAGGTAAAGGTCCTGAAGACGATTTATCAAACGATGCAAAAAACCTGATAAAAAAATTAAATATGTCAGATTTCCTTGAAAGGGATGTCAATCGAGGTTTTTCCGGAGGGGAAAGGAAGCGCTCAGAAGTCCTTCAACTGCTTCTTATGAAACCGCACCTGATGCTTCTTGACGAGCCGGACTCAGGCGTTGATGTAGAAAGCCTTGCACTAATCGGAAAGACTATAAATGATTACATCAAAAAAGAAGATGCCTCGGCGATGATAGTCACTCATCAGGGAAAAGTCATGGATTATATTGCGGCAAGCCACGCATGCGTCCTTATCGGTGGAAAGTCTTATTGTTACAAAGGACCAAAGGGCATAATGAAGGATATCGAAGAGCGTGGATATCGTGCATGCGTCAACTGCCCTTTGCGAAAGGAGGATGATAACTGTGGAACGTAAAGACAAGTCGTCAGACATCCTCTCAGACCTTCCAGAGGAGATATTAAAGGCGGCGGCAAAGGTCGGTGTGACTAGAGAAGATAAGTCAAATGATAGGGCCGGGACCTACTTCCAGCTTGATGAAAACAGGATAGATGCTGCAATAAACAAACGCATGGAAGGTCTCATTGAGATAATGCCTATTGAAGAGGCTCTCAAAAAATACGCCTGGCTTAAAGATTATTCCTGGAATCTTGTTCCAAAGGATAAAGACGAATTCACAAAAGAGGTCGCAAAAAACGGCAAAGGCGGTTACTTCATGAGAATACTAAAAGACGCTGATGTGACATTTCCCCTACAATCATGCCTTATGGTTTCTGACGGTGAACGCCAGCGCGTCCATAATATAATAATAGCTGAGGAGGGTTCTAACTCGCGAATAATCACCGGTTGTGCCAAACATCCGCACGCGCAAAATGGCGAACATCTTGGAATCTCGGAATTATATGTCAAAAAGGGCGCAAAACTTCATTTTACTATGATTCATGACTGGGCACAAGGGACAAAAGTCCGCCCAAGAAGCGTGACAAATATTGAAGATGGTGGGGAATTCATTTCAGACTATATATCTCTTGCACCTGTAGCAGACATACAGATGTACCCAAAAGCCGTCTGTAAGGGAAAAGGATCGCGCGCTGCACTCAATTCCATACTTCTTGCAAAAGGCAAAAGCAATCTTGATATTGGAAGCGAGATTGTGCTTTCTGGAAAGGGCTCGCAAGGTGAAATAGTATCACGCTCAATTGCAAAAGATGAGGCTACACTTATTGTCAGGGGGCGCCTAGTTGGCAAGTCTAAAGAATGCACGGGGCATTTGGAGTGTCAGAGCCTTAACCTGGGGGAAGCAAATATCCATGCTATCCCTGAGCTAAAGGTTGTTACAGAAGGTGCAGAACTTTCACACGAGGCCGCAGTTGGCAAGATATCTGATGTCGAACTTGTCTACCTCATGTCGCGCGGCTTAAGCGAAGATGAAGCAACGGCAACAATTGCACGAGGTTTTTTAGATGCAAAAATACTTGGTCTTCCAGAAGAACTTGAGGCGAGAATTAAAAAACTGGTCGACGAGGCGGCTATTGGAAACTAGACCGGCTAGTTCTTATCTCTTGGAAACAAGTTTTTTACTTCCAAAGGCATGAGTTCTTTGTGTTTATCCACAGGTATTTTTCTAGGGGAAATTGGCTCTCCATAGGTACCCATGTGTCTCCGTGACATTTTAGATCCAGAAATCACTATGTCTGACCCCTCATGTTTAAAAGTTATGCTTCGTATGAGTTGTTCTCGGGGCAACCATTGTTCATGACTTATTTTCATCCCTGTGGGTGATTTTCTCCAGGTGAGCTTGTCTCCTGCAGGCATCGATTTTTTATATTCCCGTAGCATCTGCCTTAAATTAGGCATGAAGGGATGTTCCTTGTTCGTAGAACTCTTTCTAACTGGATTTTTCCTGGCGGGCATTGCCATATACTTACCCTTAAAAAGATAAAAGTTGCGGCCTAAAAAAGAATCGCCCTTTTATTCTCGTATGGGTAATATATTCCTTCTTTTTGTTAGGCCAAAAGCCAACGCAAAAGATACTTCAAATATAACCTTCACCACAAAATGGATAAAGGCATCTTTGAGGTGCGCATTCACGGAAGAGGCGGACAAGGTGGAAAAACCGCTGCACAATTCATTGCAGAATCGGCAATGGATGAAGATAAGTTTGTGCAGGCATTTCCCGAGTATGGCCCTGAACGTAGTGGAGCACCTGTAACTGCATATGCGCGTATATCGGACGAAAAAATCCGTTTATACCAGCCAGTCCGCAACCCGGACGTAGTGCTTGTGATTGATCCGACACTTATCGGTCCGATAAGTGTCAGCGATGGAATGGATGAAAACGGGATTCTTATTATAAATTCACCAAAGAGTCCTGACGAGATGAAAAAAGAGACTGGCTTTAAAGGTAAGGTTTACACCGTTGATGCCACAAAAATCTCCCTTGAAGCTACAGGCGCCAATAAGCCCAATTTACCAATACTTGGAGCCCTAGTCAAAGCAACAGGAATCATCTCTATTGAGGCTCTTGAAGAAAAGACACGTCAGAAATTCGAAAAGAAGCTGGGCAAAGAAAAAACCCAGGCGACAGTCGATGCCATAAAAAGTGCTTATGACGGGGTAAAAGGAAACTGATTAACAATGGCTGAGAAAAAAGGTTGGAAAGATATCCCAATCGGGGGTATAATCGATAAGCCGCCTACATCTGTAAACAATAAAACAGGGGCATGGCGCGCGTTTAGGCCAGTTTGGGATGAAGAAAAATGCATTAACTGTATGATGTGTGTTGCATTATGTCCAGACATGGCAATTCCGGTTAAAGACGGGAAAAGAAAGGAGACGGATTTTGATTACTGCAAAGGCTGTGGTATATGTAAGGCGATTTGCCCGGTAAAGTGTATCAAAATGGAAGAAGAAAGTAAGTTTAGAAAATGAACAAGGCAAAACCACTTACAGGTGCAGGCGCTGTCGCGCAGGCAATGAGGCAGATTAACCCTGATGTTGTTGCGGCATACCCAATAACACCCCAGACTCCGATTGTCGAAGGCTTTGCAAAGTTTGTTGCAGATGGGATTGTTAAAACAGAGATGATAAGGGTGGAATCAGAACATTCTGCTCTTTCTGCTGTTGTTGGTTCAGCATTTGCAGGAGCAAGAACGATGACTGCGACATCTTCGGCTGGTCTTGCTTTGATGTATGAGATTTTAGGTGTTGCTTCAGGTCTTAGAGCGCCAATTGTCATGCCAATAGCAAACAGAGCTCTTTCTTCGCCACTTAATATTCACTGTGACCATTCGGACACCATGGGTTGTAGGGACATGGGCTGGCTGCAGATTTATGCTGAAGACGCTCAGGAGTCTTATGAGAACACGCTTCTTGCGATGCGTCTTGCTGAGCATCCGGATATCCTAACACCGATAATGCCTTGTATGGACGGCTTTATCACAAGCCACGGTGTTGAGAACGTTATTATACATAGTGACGAAGCAGTAAGAGATTTTATTGGGGAATATAAGTTCCCCTACAACCTCCTTGATGTTGAGCATCCAATAACTGTCGGTGCAATTGAACTCACGGATTATCTCTTTGAGACAAAACGTCAGCAGGTGGAATCAATCAGCAAAGTGCCTGATGTCTTGCCAAAGATAGCTTGCGAGCTTGCGAGAATAACTGAAAACGAGTTTGACGTCGTTGAGGAGTATCACACAGATGATGCAGATGCGATAATTGTTGTTATGAGTTCGGCTGCTGGAACGACAAAGACTGTTGTTGATAAAATGAGAAAAGAAGGCAAAAAGGTTGGCCTCCTAAAACTCAGGATGTTTAGACCATTTCCTTACGAGCGCATTGCAAAAGGACTTGTGGGAGCAAAGGCGGTTGCTGTTCTTGATCGTGCGGCAAGCTACGGAGCTGACGCACCAATATTTACAGACGTTAAGTGTTCGCTTTATGCGAGCTCAGAAAAGCCAAAAATCCAAAGTTATGTCTTTGGTATCGGCGGCCGCGAGCTTTATGACGACCACATAGAAAAAGTGTTTGACGACCTCCTTGCGGGAAAAGTTACCGGTAAGGAAGAATACATCAACTTAAGAGAATGAACTACAAAGAATTTGCAGCTAAGGAATGTAGGCTAGCACCTGGTCACAGGCTCTGTGGAGGTTGTGTCGCGCCAGTTGTTGTAAAAACGGTACTTGGGGCAACAGACAAGCCAGTTGTTGCAGCAAACGCAACAGGATGTCTTGAAGTTTCAACGACAATCTATCCTGACTCTGCATGGAAGATACCATGGATACACAGCGCCTTTGAAAACGCCTCAGCAACAATATCTGGAGTTGAGACTGCTTACCGCTCGCTTAAAAAGCAGGGTAAGATTGATAAGGACATAAAGTTTGTGTGTTTTGGTGGTGACGGCGGGACCTATGATATTGGACTTCAGTCGCTTTCAGGAGCTCTTGAGCGTGGACACGACTTCCTTTATGTGTGTTACGACAACGAAGCTTACATGAACACAGGAAACCAGCGTTCCAGTTCAACGCCATTTGGTGCATCTACGACAACAGCACCGGCCGGCAAAGTGATTCAGGGTAAAACAGAATGGAAAAAGGATCTTCTTAAGATTGCTGTTGCCCACCACATACCGTATGCTGCGAGTGCTGCTGTTGGAAACTGGCTTGATTTTGTGAATAAGGCTGAGAAGGCATTTACAATAGAAGGGCCAAAGGTGCTTCTTGTAAATTCGCCATGTACAACACTTTGGGGCTTTGCAAATGATAGTGCAATAGACTTATCAAAGTTGCTTGTAGAAACTGGCGCATGGCCGCTTTATGAAGTCGTTGACGGCAAGTACAAGCTTACGTACAAGCCTAAGGAGAGAAAGCCTATTCTTGAGTACTTAAAGACCCAGGCACGCTTTAAGCACCTCCTTAAGCCGGAAAACGCGCACATTGTCGAGAAGATTCAAAAGCATGTTGATTCTGACTGGGCAGAGATGCTCAGGCTTTGTGGCGAGAGCGAGTAATTTTACTCGCTTCTTATTTTCTTTTTATTTTTTAATATTTTTTATTCTTCTAGCTTTGGCTCGCTAAAACAGAACACTAAAAAAATAATGCAGATAATTCTACCCTTACGCTAAGAATAAAAAGAGGCTTAATGGGACTTAATATGGATTTAACAACTTTTTACGTCGTGAAACCCTTGTGCGACAAGAGTGTCATAATCGATTGAACCCTTCTCTGTTAGAGTCGCACGTACAGGCTTTATCTCTGCAAGAATCTTTTTTGTCGCAACTGACGGATCAGAAACAATCACTTTTAGCTTCTTTTGCGGGAAGCTGATGTTTGCCCTCACGACCTCAGGTATAAGCAGTACTTTATACTGTAAGAAGGCGGCATGCGACGCGCTTTCAAGACCATTTAATGAAAACTCCTCTATTGTAACCTTCTCAAAAGGCTCAGTCCCGTATCTTCCCTTGTGAGTCATTTTATAGTTTAAAGTTGTCTTTTATGTCAAGGTAGGCCTTCTTATAAACATCACCTGCTTCAAGAGGTGCTGGCTTGCGCTTATACTTTCCATCGAGTATCTTCTTTCCTGTTTGTTTCTCCCATTCCTCAGCGGGGATGGCATATTGAGCCTGTACTTTATCCCTATATATCTCGGGAAGCACGTTAAACGCACAGAAAGGGATTATTCTCCCGTCAGGCATCGCATAGTGGATGCAACAACGCTCAACGCGCTCAACATCATAATTATACGGATCCTGGAAGTGCATCATGCCAATAAACATCGACTTGCGATGAAGCTCTCCAATTGCATGATAATTGTGCTTGACAAGGGCATTGAAAAGTAGCTTATTAAGTGAGAAGCCTTCTGGCTGCTTGTCCTTTTCTATGAACTTTCCCAGGTTGCGATATACTTTGATTCCAGTCCACACTTTACTTTTGCCACGACGTTCTTCTGCCATCTCTTCAAGATATTCTAAAAGACCGTCAACATCTACAAAACTGGGCAATGTGACGAGTTTGCCGTCATCGCCTTTTATTATGTAGGTTGCCATACCACATGCAAAGTGAGTTGAAAGTGTATACTGGGGTTTTCCAGTTATTGCTTCAACAAAATCGGTTATTGGTGCCACTGAAGGGACTGGGAAGAAATCATCTTTTGTGATAACTCCATTTGTTTGCTCTTCAATATTTGCGATGACTTTTGGTATAGTTATTCTTTGTGCATCACGCTCTTTTTGTGGCATCCTTCCGACTAAAGAGACTGGCTGGAAGTTTATTCCCTTGATGACATCAAGGTTGTTTAAGCCGAAATTGACTATGTCTCCCGTTTCATGGTCGTTTATGCCTTTAATCATTGTCGGGACAAGTACAATTCCCATGCCGCATTTTCTACAGTTTTCAATCGCATAAGGGGCTTCCCAGTGGTTTTTGGGGTTTGACTTCTTACTTACTCCGTCAAAACTCATATATACGGTGTTTGAGCCAGCTTCGCGAAGCGCTGCGGGGAGTTCTGGTTTAAATGCGAAATTTATGGCATCAGTGTTTATCTGAACGTGGTCGATGCCTTCTTCTTTCATTATCTTGACCATGTCAACAAGGTCTTCTCTCATAGTGGGCTCGCCACCCGTTATCTGAACTGCCTTACATGGAACGGGCTTTTCTGAGGCAAGGTTCTTTGCCATAGCGCGTATCTGTTCAAGAGTCGGTTCATATACGGGTTGGCCTTCTTTAGCGTAAAAGAAGCAGTACCAGCAGGAAAGGTCGCATCTGTTTGTCGCGACAATATTAGCTAATGCCGTGTGGCTTTTATGTCGTGTGCATATACCGCAATCATATGGGCAATTTGCGCCGGTAGACTCTAAATTTGGGTTCTTTTGAAATACGGGTGATGACGCATACTTGCGAGCTCTTTCATAAAGCTCAACGTCCTCCCAGTATTTTTCGACATACTCCCCATGTTCCGGGCAGGTCTTTTTCATCCAGACAATACCGTCTTTTGCAAAAACGTGAGCTTCTATTGGACGTTTGCACTCAGGGCAAAGCGAAGTTGTTGTGTGTGGCAGGGAATCGCCATATTTTTTTGATTCCGTTTTCTGTGATTTTGTCATGATTATTGTCACCTCATAAACATTTAATGATTATTAAAAGTTGTAAATTTATATGCTTGAAGTATATAAACTTAGTGGTTTTGATATGGTTAAAAAATCATCTGAAGATGCTGTGGGTAAGATAGAAGAAAGGATTCTTGAGAGTTTTGCCGCCGTAGCAGAAACCATAGGTTACTCGCCACTCCATGGCAAGATAATCGCAGTCCTCCTCATACGCAATGCCCCAACAAGCTTAAACGATGTCGCGCTTGAAACGGGTTATTCGAGTTCCATGATATCCCTCTCCTTTGACTTCTTGGAAATAATGGAGGTCATAACAAAAATAAAGAAGCCTGGCGACCGTAAATTGTATGTAAAGCTCAATGGAGATCTTCTTGGGATATTAAAAAAGGCAATAGTGATTAGAGTAAAAAAGGCACTTTCAAGTTCCCTTGAGGAATTCGGAGAAAGTAAAGAATCGCTGTGCGAGATTAACGATGAGGATAAGATTCGCCTTGAGCAGGCCATAAACACAATGGAACATGAAATCGGCAGGCTCAGTTATTATGTCGCTATGCTTGATAAGATAGAACTGCCGTAATCAAGCTAATTCTTGGAAAAAGCTGCTTGCAAAGGCTAATTTTTAATAAAATAAGAAAAAGCGTTAGCCCGAGTAAAGTCTCGGGCTATTTGTTTAATAAAATAAAAAAAGCGACCTTATTGGGTCGCCGCGTCACTGATTAATTGCTCGATTACTGCTCTGAAATCTGCTTCTTCAGCCGCAAGGTCATTTTTCGACTCGTAAGCGGATCCAACACGGTAATACTTGCAACCAAAGACGAATGTCGGAATTGAGCCTCTGTCGTTGAATTGCTTAAACACTGCAAGTTCTGATTCAGGGACTTCTGTTTCGACTTCTTCTGTTATACTATCGTCCCCGGTGTCAACTTCCCAGTGGTGAGCAACAATCTTGCCTGCATCAACATATTCAGACATAACCTCATCAAAGGTCTCTTTTATCCAAGAGCAATGTGGGCACCATGTGGTCGTATAAAGTCTCATTACAGGCTTTTCACCTTCTACACAGACCGCATAATCAAATGCCTTAAACGAACCTATTCCTTCAACCTGCTTTGGAGGCATTGTACCTGCAAGAACTTTTGCTATTGCATCTTCAAATGTCTCATAAGGCTGTGCTCCTGAAATGAACCATCCATCCTTACCACCAACAAAGATTGCCGGAGTTCCTGAAACGCCAAGTTCTGCTGCGAGTGTTATATCTTCCTGGACTTCGTCTTCTTTGGAGTTTGACTTCAGACATGTTGAGAACTCATCTACATTAAGTCCTTCAATTGTTGCCGCCATCTTTTGAATGTCTTCGACTGAAAGGCTTGTTTGGTTGTCAAACATCAAGTCGTGAAGCTCCCAGAACTTGCCCTGATCTTCGGCGCATTCTCCAGCTTCTGCTGCGTCCTGTGCCTTCTCGTGGAATGACAATGGATAATTGATGTATTCAAACGAAATCTTATCGCCATAGTTCTTCTCAAGCTCATCCATAGTATCGGCAAACCTTCTGCTGTATCCACACTCAAAATCGCTAAAGACCATTATATTTACTTTGTCATCTTCTGCAGTCTCATTTTTAACAGGAATTACAATGGGCTCCTGTGTGGAATCATTCACTACGGGCGTTACCTTTTTTACAGCCTCGCTTGGCGCACTAAGTAGTACAATTGCTGCGACCAGAACTAAGACGCAAACAAGCGCTGCGACCAAAAAGACTGGATTTGAGCATGCCTTGACTGGGCATTCTGTCTTTTTGGGAGTTTCTTCGATTTTTGTCTTAGAAACTTTTTGAGTATCTACACTCCTCTTGGGTGCAGATTTCTTCTTTTTTGTAACCATTTTACTTATAACTTATTATATTGTTTTTGAGTGTTAGGGGAGATTTTATTCTCCCGATGTTATTTCAACAAGTTTTTTACAAGTTTCATCATCACCCACGCAATAGTATTCGACGCTTAATGAATCGCCAAACAGCTTATCAAGCTCTTCGACAAGCGCCCTTTGTGCAAGTGAAGCCTCCGAATCCGGGGAGTAGAAAGCTTGGAGCACACTTGTATTATCAGATGGGACACATGACATCTCGCCAGTCTTATACAAGTTTGATATTATGTATTCATTTGGTATCTGTGCTCCAACAACAGTTCCATCCTCCGCCCGAGTTATGCCAAGTGATTGGCAAATCTCTTTTGGCTCGGCATTGTTGTAAAGGCAAGTCAATGTTACAAGAACCTGGAACTCTGTTCCAGATGGCACTTCACCCCGTAACTCTGCAAGGGCAAGAGTCTTTCTTATGCCAGCTTGGCAATTCCAGATAAGTCTTGGTACTGTTGTCACATTATATGACAATGCAAGCTCTGTATCATACGCATCAAACTTCATCTGACTCTCTTCTGCAAGCTCATAGGAGTATCTGAATTCATCAAACTCCACACGGTCCACGTATACTATAATTCCCTTGGCAGTATCCTCCTTAGGTATTGTCACAGCTTTTTGTACTATTACTTCAGAAGGGAGTGGAAGCCTGTGGTAATAATTCTTACCGTCTGGTGCTGTGACTGTAGTCTTTATGTAGCCCTGAGCTATCTCAATGGAATATGGCAACAGAGAGCCACTGCAGTTAAGTACGTCTGGCATGTCCACCATATAGCGTGCGCGCTTTGTGCCATTGAGTAACTTATCAACGAGATAGAATCCCACATAATTATCATTAAAGAGCTTTGCACACTTCTGATAATCATTGGGTGCTATTTGCATCAGGAACTCTGATGGGCTCCACTGCAAATTGCCGTTAAGACCGACTTTTAAGGCCTTTGATTCCGGCGACATGAGAACCATGAATTTATTTGACCCTGTGTCTGTAGCAAAGGTGACAAGATAATTGTCTCCGTTTTCTGTGACGCTTCCTGTTAACTGGTCAATTGTTATATTAAGGTTTGATTCGATTGAATCCATAACACTTTTTGTCTGTGCAAGAGCAGCTCCTATGAGTTCTGCGTCATTTGTTTCACTGGCAATTGTCTTGCTGGTGTCTGTCATCACAAAAGCTACTGCGCCGATAACGATTATTAATCCAATGATAATAAATGCATAAACACCCATCATCGAATTTCCTTCGGATTTTTCCTTAGTCGGAGTCGTAGCTACTTCTTTTGAAACCTCTTTTGGCGAACTGACTGCAACCTTGGTCGCAGGCTCTGCCTCAGCGGAGGTATTATCGATTTGAACGTCCTTTTTAGGGTCGCTCTTCTTTTTAGCAGCCATTTTCAAGAATGATTTTGTAGCGTTACAAATAGTAATCAGCCGACTAATTTGTAGTTCCTAATATAAATATTAGCTTCAAGTTGTTTCGGAGTTATTAGCTAATCAAGTTCTTCTTTTAAGAGTGATATTATCTCGCCTGCCCGGGCGCGTCCCTTCATCTCCCGCATTACTTGACCCATAAGGAAATTAAGCGCGCCGAGGTTGCCTGAATTGTAATCCTCAACTGCTTTTTTATTCTTTTCTATTACACTTTTGACTGCGGCTTTAAGCGCACTCTCGTCCTTTACGACAGCAAGACCTTCATCAGTTACAATCTTTACAGGGGACTCGCCCGAATCCATTATTCGCTCAAGGAGCTTTTTGGCAATGGAGTCTGTTATTGCATCTTTCCTTAAAAGTTCCATTAATTCTACAAAAAGCGGGACACTAAGCTTTGTTTCAGATAATGTCTTTTCTTTGTAATTAAGTTGAGCAAGGACTTCTTCAGCCATCCATTTCGCGCAAAGCTCTGGGTCGGTTTCCTTAAGTTTAAGTGCTTCTTCAAAGAACAAAGCTACTTCCTTATCATTTGTTATGACTTTTGCATACTTACCTGATATACCATAGGTTTCCTTAAACCTTGCGCGCATATCCTGAGGTGTCTCGGGCCCTTCTCCAAGTGCATCAAGCAATGCTTCATCAAGCATTATCGGAGGAAGGTCTGGATCTGGGATGTATCTGTAATCCTCGGCATTCTCCTTTTTCCTCATTAGATAGGTTTCACCTTTTTCGTCGTCCCATCCACGCGTCTCCTGTTCGACAAGACCACCCGAATTTACTATTTCGTCTTGAGCACTTATCTCATATTCTATTGCGCGTGCAATCGAGCGAATAGAATTTACGTTTTTTATCTCCCGGCGCGGTCCCCCCTTTATTGATACATTAACATCAGCACGGATTATCCCGTCACCTTCAAGGATAAGTTCGGAGTACTCAAGCATCGATACCAATTCTTTCATAAAAGCGCGCGCATGCTCGGAGCTCTTTAAATCAGGTGCAGTCACTATCTCGACTAAGGGGACTCCTGAACGATTATAATCCACCTGCCCTTTTGTTAGATTGAACTGGCCCGGATCCTCTTCAAGATGCGCCTCCCATATGCCAACATCTGGAAAGCTTCCGTCTTCAAAAGAGAACTTGCCGTCTTTTCCAATGGGTTCAGAGGTTATCTGGTATCCCTTAGGGAGGTCAGGGTAATTGTAATGCTTTCTTTTCAGGAAAATCTTTTCTGTTGGAAGCTTGCAGTTAAGGAGCTTTGATATTATTATTACAGACTCAAGCGCGCGCTTGTTCACGGGCTTTGGTTTAATCCCAGGCATCGCCGTACATATCTCGCAGACTAAGGAATTGGGCTCTGTTGTATCATGATAATCCGTTGGGCAATCGCAAAAGAGCTTACGCTCAGTTTTTAGCGGCGCGTGTATCTCAAGACCTATTTTTACGTCCATTTAAAAACAGCCAAAAAGCCCGTTAATAGACTTGTATTGGAACCCAAAAATTGAAGCTGAGCATTAATAAACCTACTATTATCAAAAACGCATTTGCAAAATTGCCGTCTGATGCTATGCACTTTAGTCCGTATCTCTTTTTTGAGAAGGGGAAAAGAAGCGGGACTCCGGCATGGGTTGTCGCATCAAGAAGTATGTGGGACATAAAACCAATAAAGAGTGCCATAGCAATTATGACTGATGAAAACAGATAAAATACCGCTAAGGAAAGTAGTATCGCAACAAAGGGAGAATGTGAAAACCATGCGCGATGCGAAATGTTCCGGTCAAAATCCGGTAGAACTGCGATAAGCGCTCCTAATGCAAGGGGCAATGGATGAAGTGTGAGAAAAGAGACTGAACCCAGTCCACATGCAAGATGAGCAGTTCTTAACATGAATAATATACAGCCTTGGGTCTTAAGGGTGTTTCGTGTCTTTGAGCGCTAATCGGTGGTTAATCTGTGGTTAATTACTCTTTTAGAAACTTGATAAGGTCTTTTGGCTAACATCATAATAATTGTCGTTTGCCTCGCGACCAAAGACCGGATGTCCATACATGCCGCCGCCGCCTGAAATGTACTTTATTTTCCCAGTCCTAAATTCTTCGATTATCTCGGCCAGTTTCTTGTTTGATTCAGATATTTTGGTCAAAGGCACGTTAAGGAGTATTTCAGATTCGTTGCCAAGCTTTTGAGTCAATTCGTTCCACGCGCTTTGGACTTTTAGGCTTGTTAAGGTTTTAACACCTATTGCCATCCCCAGACATTCTGCTAAAGGTACAGTCTTTATGTAAGGCGGCCTGTACGAAGGGTGTTTTGTCTCGTTTCCACCAGAAAGTTCAAATACTCGTTCTACGACTCCTTTTTTTATTATTCCGCCACATTCAGGACAACGCCTTTTCATTTGCTGGGCGTCTTTTGGATGAAACTTAAGGTAACATCGTGTGCACGCCGTCTCATGGTATTTTCCTTCGCGCGGGTCAAGACCCACATTAAGTATTATTTTCCGCCCACCTTCTCGTAGGATAGCTTTTTTTATCTCGTCAAAGGACAAGTCATCAATCTTCAGGCGATTAAACTCCCGCCCTATTCTATGTGGGTGCGGACTGTGGGCATCACTATTTGAAAGGAATGTTAAGTCTTTTAATTCTGTAATGGTGTCTGCCATATCGCAGTCTGCGGAAAGTCCAAGTTCAAGAAAGGATATATGTTTTAAAGCCTCGCCATAGCAATCCTTTAACGAGTCATGCGCCTTATAAACTGAAGTCCAGGGGGTAAATGCGTGACAGGGTCCGATTAACGCCCCGCATTCGTTTGCAAGCTCTGCTATCTGCTCGCCTGAAAGCCTTAGGTGTGGGCGTCCTTCAGTATCTATGTCCTTAGAATCTTTTTTTATGCGCTCTCTAAAGTCTATTGCGCTTGACAGCTCCGGAAATAAAAGAAGATGGTGCACGCGCCTGTCATCTTCGACTTCTGCCGTTATAAGAAATCGTGTGGGTGAATCTCCATAAGAGTATACTCCTGAGTCGTTATCAGGAACCAGAGTCTCTTTGATATGTGCAATCCAGTTTGGGTTTGTAGCATCGCCGGTTCCAATGACGTCAAGACCTTTGCCCTCGCATCCTTTTGCCAGGCTGGGGATATCCATATCTCGTGAACAGCCTCCAGAATATTTGGAGTGTATATGGAAATCTATATTTGCCTCTTGCATTCTTTTTTTGTTTACTTTTCTGTTGAGTATAAGCTTTCCTACCGTATATAACGGTCAACGTCCTCATCAGAGCTGACTTGTCCGCCGGCCAGTGCCATCTGAAGAGCATGCTCCTGCTCATCTTGCATCTGCTTTATCTTTGAGAGTTCTTCTTCAGTCTTTTTAGCCTTCTTCTTAAGGTCGCGCATGTCGACCTCGATTCCAACAACCTTTGAAAGTTTCTCGAGGAGCACTTTTGCAGCTTTGGCATCAACCACTTGTCCCAGTGTTTCGGCCATAAGACAAACTCCGTCAAGCTCGCGAAGGGCGCCAAGACCTAAAAGGAGACCTGATGCGCCAAATATTCCACCGCCTTCTCTTCCTGTGAACTTAAGTTTGAATTCCTTATGTGACTCAATCAGCTTTGCGTTGTTTGCCGCGGCAAATACTGCAGGGCGCTTGACTACCTTTCCTATGCCAAGACCTCCAAGAGTGTAAATCACCTTAGGCTTGAATTCTTCTAGAACGTCAAGAATCTTTCCTGCAATCTCATACTGCGACTCTGGAGTCATCCCCTGAAAGTCCCCTGCTATTATTATGAAATCCTGACCATTCTCATTAAAGTGATGAAACTCATTTTTCACCTGGTGAACGATGCCTTTCTTGTCGGTTATTACCTGAGGTGGAAAATATGGGGAATATATCTCACAAAAAGGTGTTGTTTTCTTTTTTGACAAAAGATGGTCAACAGCTATTTTTCCAACAAGCCCTATGCCTGGAAGCCCTTCTATTACTATGGGGTCTTTTAACTCCGGTTTTGAATTGAATATGACTTGGGTTTCTTTCATTTTAAGCAGTTTTTATTTGGTTTATTCTGAGTTATGTGCATTATTGCTTTTCAGTCTCTTTATCCATCCTGCGGTAGGCGCCGTATTTGTCTTCAGGACTGTATCTTGGAGGCTCTGAATTAGCGGTGCGCTCGTTGCATTTTGGGCAAAACCCTTTTAGAGTATAAAGGGAGCATGCAGGACACCACTTTATTAGGGTTTTCATTTGCTTTTTTAAAGAATTTTAAGGAATAAAAAACTATGCTTTGGCCTTGAGCTTCTTATTGAATTCAAATGTCGCATGGTTCTTGTTTGCAACCTTTTCTATTGTCTCATAACAGGCTTTCATCGACTTTTCTGCCGACTTGTAATCCTCTGCGGTGATATCAATCCGGTAGTTTGGAGGTGCGATATAACTTAGCTTGCCTTCGATTCCTTCCGAGAAAGTGTCTTTTCCTGCAAGAAGTGCAGACTTCACCCCAACAACGCCATTAGGTTCTGAGGAATGCAACGTGACAAAGCCCTTTATTGAAACAAGAGTGGGTGTTATGTTCTCACAAATAGCGGTCACAAACTTTGTTCGTAATCCTTCGTCCTTTATGTATTTTTTAAAATCTTCTTTTTCATTTGCAACAGCAGCAAAGGCGTCATAGATAGAATCATAATCTTCCAGGAGGTTGTCCCCTAGCATCGCTTCAAGATCCTTTCTTGCCACCTCGTTTTCCTTGGCAAAGTGCTCAATGAGCTTTTCAATCCTTATCTCAAGCTTGAATTCTTTTAGTTTGTTCCTGCGCTCGTTATCGTTTACTACTTTTAGGCTAAGGTCGATATGCTCACGCTCAGGGTTGACGCGCAATACTTTAAGGACAGCCTTCTGCCCTTCTTTTAGGTAATCACGAGGATTTTTAACCCATTTACGGGAAAACTCCTTTATGCTCACCATACCTTGCTTATTGCCATACTCGTCAAGGTGTACAAAGGCGCCGTAGCTAAGAACGCTTTCAACTGTTGCTACTACAAGCTCGCCTTTGTCGGGATAATCGCCCTCTTCAGAAGACATTGTTAAAATGACCTCTTGACTTCTCCTTCGACTTTTGCAGCGCCTCCAGTAGGTGAAACAAGAGTCTTGTCGCACACAAGGCATTTAACAACAGTCGCGGAGCGGTCGAATGTGACCTGCGTATTGCCGCAGTTCTTGCACTCGACTTTAATGAATTTGCTTTTAGTTTCCATTTTTTAGATTTAATTTATAGTGAGGATATTGATATTAAGTCCGTGATCAACAAGTTCAAGGAAATCCTTAATGGTGATTTTGTTATTAGGATTATTAAAATCCTTAAAGTTCTTTGTGCTCATTGGGGATGCAGATGTTACTGTAGAGCCTTTTGGTATCTGGGAGAGTCTTAATTGTGCCGCGCGCTCCCTTAGGGCAATAATTGGTGAATATCCACCTGATGAATCTGTGTGTTCTCTTGTATGCGGGAACTCCTTGACTGTGTAACCGAGCATTGATAATGTTTCGCGCGGCTCGTCCATTATTTTCTCGTATCTTGCAAGGAAACTTGGGTCGTGGTAATATACTGAGCCTCGTCCCCTAAAACCATGATTATCCATCACGCGTATCTTGTCATAAAGTACCTGGCTTATGTGTGCTACATCAATGTAGGGATAATGCTCGAGCATGACATGATAACAACGTGGGCATCCAACTATTGCAAGACTATATTTTTCCAACATTGGACGAGATTCTTCTGCGATGTCATCAATTCGCTTCTCATCACGCCCAAAATACTCGCACCCACATGAAAAATCAAAGACGTCAGGCTTTATTCCTACTTTATTTAATACTTTGACACCAAGGTATGCTTCTTCATTACCACACTCGGAGCACCCCATGTGCAACATAACCCTTTGGCTCTTGCGCTTGCTAAGTATCGGAAACATATTTAAAATAAGGAATCGTGCCTTGAAATCTAAGGAAAAGGCACAAAAACTAAAAATAAGGAAATTACTTTACGAGAACGCCGTTTACAACGCCATCCTGACTTGGACGGGAAGTAATTTTTGTCTTGCCAAGTTCAGTTTCAACAACACCGCCCATACTAAGCACGCTTTCACGTTTAAAGTCCTTGTTTGCAGGGTTGTCTTCTACTGCCACTATCTTGACTTTTTTTGTCTTGCCGGCATCTGAAACATTAACATATGAGACTTTAGTTGCAATTGTTTTCTCGCCGCCGCCACGTACAGGGATATTCTTTCTCTCCTCTATTTCAGAGACTTTTGTCTTTACAGGGTCTGATCCAAGCTCCTGTTTTGTCTTCTTTCTCCTCACAAGCTTTGAGGACCTTCCTTGGAATTGTGCCATTTTAAATTGATTTTTGAGTTTATATTAAAATTACTCGTGAAAATGCGGATAATTTGAAGCTTCTTATATAAATACTGTATACTCGCTTTTAGGGGCAAGCTGGATAGTTTTAGAGATTTTTAAGTAATCCACATTAATTATTAGTAAGGATGATATGTAAAAGTATGAGGAAAGGGGGGAATATCGGCATGTTAATAGTTCTTTTCTGTTTGATACTTGTGGTTGGAATGGGCCTGAGCTATATCCTTGGCTTCTGGAATCCTGATACAGGTAATGCTGAGGGGGACTTTGTGGATTCTGGGCTTAGTGCCGGATACGTGTGGACTGCAGATACGCCCGCTGCAGGCTCAAGTCCAAAAGGTCCTGAAACAATGATAGTTACAATACGCTCCAAAAGCAACCCTTGTGGGAATAAACTTTGCGCGCCCGTTTATTTAGGGACTAATGACATGACACTTGAATATCCAAGTTCATTTGGCAGTTTTGCAGGGGGGGAGGAAGTAAGCGCTCTTGGAACAATTAATGGGGACAAGATAGTTTCTGAAGAAGTCTCCTTGTTACTAGAAATGGAGGTTATGGAATGAATAATAATATCTTAAAGGCCGGGTTTTTGATATTAACTGTCTTTGCACTTCTTTCGCTAGCTCAGGGTGTAGCCAATCCAAAAGTCATAAGTTTCACTGTTACAAATGATGTGGGGGACAGTATAACATTCCCGGCAGAAGGTGCATTCGAACCTATAGAACTTAACGCCAGTGATACTTATTGCGTCACAGCAGTAGTAGAAAACACTGGGGACTCTGATGTGGGTGTTGGAAAAGGTCGTGTCTTTTGCCACCCTTGGATTTTGCCACAATATATGTCAGTTGCTAGTCAGCCATTTAGTGTTCCTATCCGTGCAGGGTCCAATATTATGACAGAGGAGTTCTGTGGGGTCGTAAGAAGTGATGCTGTAGAAGGTACTTATAATATGTACTGTGCAGTATGGGATTATGACTCAGGGGGGCCAACAGGCACACTTTATGAACATAATTCAATAAAAATTGGGCCAAATCCTGATGAGATTAACTTGAAATTTTTATGGAACAAATTAACGTACACCCCAGTTGATTCCATAATAGGTTCTACTATTGATGTGGATAAATTTGAAAACTTCAAGGCTGAGATAAAAATCCAGAATCTCGGGGAGGGTGCAAATGAGGTCGTGATGAAATGTAATACTGGACCAAATTTGGCACTTGAAACAATAGACGATTTTGCAATACCTGGCAACAGCGATTATATCAAAGAGGTCACTTGGTTAAAAGAAAATCAGCGACTCGATGATTCAAGGGCAAGTTTTTGTTGTTATCTTTACAGAAAAGATACTGGCGGATATATCTCTGGTGTGGGTTACTGGCCATTTATGGCAAGCGGAAGCAAGACTACGATTTTAATCTATTCGGGCCTGGGTTTTGATAAAAGCGATTACCTTCCGGGCGAATCAGGAAAGTTTAGTGTAAAAATAGGAAATATGGGGTTTGAGCCATACTCTGGAGAAAGTATTGCTACAGTGAATATTGTGCAAAACGGAAAAACACTTGCCACAGGAACAGTACCTTTTGGAACTGAGCTTGGAGTGGGTCGGCAAACAGAATTAGAATTTCCATTCACAATACCACGAGATGCGGCATGGATGAGCGATATTGACTTTTGTCTTGATTTTGATATAAAGGATTTAGATGGCAATAGTTTTGATACTGTTGATCTCCTTGGGACAAACGGGGTGACCCCGCTTAACTTAAACAAAGATTACTGCAGAACAACAACACTTTCAAAACCTGAAGCCATGGAGTGTGTTATGACGTCATCATATACTGCAAACTGCAGCCTGGCTAATGAGACTGACGACTATGTGATTATAACGGTTCCGGACGGTTTTGAAGAAGGCAAAATAGATAAAATCGAATATGAACCTGGCGCGCGAACTACACATATATTCTCAACAGACAAAAAGTCAGTCGTGTTTCTTTACCCGGATAAAGACAATCTAGTTTCTGTATTCTTTAGTAAGGTGGCTTTAAACGCCCCGTCGGGGGAATTATCTGCACTCATTATTGCAGTAATCCTCTCAGTCCTTGTGGTCTTTTTTTATAAGCCCGGAAAAAAGAATTAGCCAGACAAGAACTATTACACCTAAAAAAACTGCCTGGCCAAAATTCCAGATGAAGTCGTGTAATGCGTACATGCCTGAAAACTCCCAAATTCTTGCGATATGATATAAGGAGGCAATCCGTAGTAAGTTCTCTATTAGTATCAATGCGACAAAAGCTAGAAGGGGGAATGCTATTTCTTTAATCGGTTTTGTTCGCGCTATAAGGGCGACAATCAGAAATATAATTACTTCACGAAATGCAACACATAGAGGGATAAGATTCACTTGTAGCTCGAGGTCGGTATAAAATAGGCTTGATTCAAAAACAGCCACAGGAAGGCCCCATGCCACCTGGAGTAAGTACACGGCTTTTGCTTGCAGTCTTGTTACAGGTTCAAGTAGCAAAGAATCCTCTAGTATTGGGTCGATAAGAAGTCCGTAAATTAAGATTAATGCAAGGAGGATAGCTATTGTCTTTATGTCTTTACTCACAATTTTATCCATGATAAAAATGCAAAAGGATTACAACTTTTTCTCTGCATATACTGCTTCCAGTAACGAAAAGCAATCCTTCATTAGTTCAGATTCTGTGCCATCATATGTGCCGTTGACACTTATTGCGGCAACGTGGCCGCCGCCTGTACCGTCAAGTATTTCAGCTAGCCTTGGTGCATAGTCTTTTGCAAAGTTTAACTTAGTCTTCTTAATGAAGGTATTGTTGGCGCGAACAGAAACCCGTGCCTCCTTATCAGAATCCACGCTGCAGACAAATGATACATCAGCACCAATCTTCACAAGAGAACGAGCCGCGCTTGCTTCAAAGGAACCAACATGTGAAAGTCCCACTATCCATTCGTCAAGCCTCTGCATTTCAAGCCTTGATGCCGCTTTTAAGTGTGCAATCTTTCTTGAGGGTTCAGTTGGTATAGTTATAAAAGAAAGAACTTCGGGATAGGTCATCTTGCATTTATCAAGAAGGTCGGCAACCGTCCTTAGGGTCTCAGGACGTGCAAACTGAAGGTGCGCTGTATCTGTGACGATACCTGTAATCAAAGCGAGACATGATTCCTTTGTAAATTCAAAACCTTCTTCTTCTAAAAGAGCATATATTATCTCGGATGCACTTGTTATAGTCTCATCAAATATCCCCTCTTTTGCCATGTTCTTTAAGTCGTCATCAGGTATGTGATGATCGGCTACAAAGATATTGCCTGAAAAATCCCTTACATTAACTGGGGCAAGCTGAGAAAAAGAACAGGTGTCAACAATAAAAAGAGTATCTACTCCATCAAGACGGGGATTTATTTCAATTTTGTGTCCCAGTTTTTTCAGAAGGTTTCGCGCCAGGGCATTCACACCACCAGCAGCGGCAATTTTAGCATCTACGCCTTTTGATTTAAGGAAATCATATGCGCCAATGCCTGAACCTATTGCGTCGGGATCTGCGTTAAGGTGACATAATATTACGACCTTTCCACCAGATTCTACGACGCTTGAAAGAAGCGTCATCTACGCGCCGGTAGGTCCGGTGCTAGCACCCATCGCTGCCGAGAGGTCTTTTGATATCTCCTGGAGCTTAGCTGCAAGCTTTGTTTCCTGTGAAGAAAGTAACACAAGGCGCTTATCAACAGTACTAAGTTCAGAATCTATTTGCGACTTTGCATCTATAAGATCAACTTTAATCAAAAGAGGACCTACGGATTTATAAACGTCGCTTTTTGCACCCTCTAGCGCTTTTTTCGCAGCTTCTGCCTCGGCTTTTCCAAGCTCCATTTGTTGCTTTTGGACCGAAACCATCTGAAGCTGTTCACGAAGCGTTTGATAATTCGCGAGCTTTTGCTCCATTTCTTTTGGGATTTGTGGTTGCATTTCAATCAATATTTAATTTATTGGCTATTTTGAAACGCACGACATTAAAATGAAATGGGTATTTGACTATTTTAGGAGCATTGTCGATAATTGACAACTATGCTTTTTTATTGTGCGCGACGTTTAATAAGAAGATAAAAATGGTAAAGAAAAAGGGAATGGATGCTAGTATGGTCTCAGCAATAATCCTTCTTGTGGCAATTATCTGCGCAGTTCTTTTAGGCACTACCTACTATCTCGCTTATGAGGACACGCTCACTTCAGTTGTTGTTGCATTCCTTCTTTTTGTCGCAATAGATTCAGGGCTTTCTGCTATTCTTAACGCCCCAAGCTGGATAATTCCTTTTATCCGCTAAGTTTTTTCTATAGGAAGTCTATGGCTTTTTCGGATTGAATATTATCGTGTGCGCTTTTGTCATATCGTCGACTGAGAACTTAATTCCTTCCCTGTCCATCCCCGAATCTTTGTCACCTCCAAACGGGAAGTTTCCAAGACCGTGGGCTGGTGCTGCATTGATATTGACAGTTCCGTCTTCAAGGCGTAGCCCCGCATCAATTGCCTTATTGATATCGTTTGTGAAAACAGAGGCATCAAGGCCGTACTCGCTCTTGTTTGAAAGCTCAATCATTTCTTCATAACCTGAAACAGACATTATTGCTGCAACCGGACCAAAGGTCTCTTCCCATGCGATTTTCATCTTTGGAGTAACGCCTGAAAGCACAGTTGGCACGTAATATAATTTCCCAAAACTTGTTTCGCGTTTTCCTCCGCAAAGGACTTTTGCACCCTTCTTTTTAGCATCGGCAACAAGGCTTTCAACTTTTGCTATAGCACGCTCGTTTATCAGGGGCCCTATCTTTGTCTTCTCATCAAGCGGGTCGCCCATAGTGTAGCCTTTTGCCTCCTTAAGGATTAGCTTTGTGAGTTTGGCGGCAACACTCTTATCAACCAGTATCCGCGATATGGCATCGCACCTTTGACCTGAGAACTTAAAGGCTCCGGATGCGCATTGTTTTGCCGCAAGTTCAAGGTCGGCATCGGCAAGAACGAGTGCCGGGCTCTTTCCTCCAAGCTCAAGATGAAGCTTTTGCATGCTGGCATTCTTTGCAATGGCCTTTCCGACTCTAGTACTGCCAGTAAATGATATCATGTCAATATCTGGATGTGATGAAAGATAGTCTCCTATCTCAGCACCCGGACCTGTTATCACGTTAAGTGCGCCTGAAGGGAGTCCTGCCAGTTCAAGAATCTCTGCTAAAAAGAGTAGTGCAAGCGGGTCATCAGATGCCGGCTTTGCAATAACCGAGTTTCCCGCAGCTAAGGCCGGGGCAATCTTTGCTGATGCAATAAAAAGAGGATAGTTAAAGGGACATATGGCAAGTACTACGCCAATTGGCTGGCGGATTACCATGCCAATCTTTTCCTTGTGCCAGGGAACTGTATCACCAAGAAGGCTTTCTCCCGTTATCTGCTTTGCTTCCTCAGCCGCATAAAGAAACCTTTCTGCTGTAGCTTCAATCTCGCCCTTTGCAACAGAATAAGGCTTTCCAGCATCAAGACAGATGGTTTCAATGAGCTCTTCAGAAAACTCATATATCAACTCGCCTGCGTTCCGTAGGATTTCAGCGCGGTCGACAGCAGGCATCGTGCCTATTGTCTTTTTGGCGGCAACTGCCGCCTTGACTGCCTTTTCTGCGTCCTTCTTAGTTCCTTTCTGGACCTTTGCAATCACTTCTCCGTCAATCGGCGAAACAACAGGCATCAGCTCTTTTGAAGATGATGCCACCCATTTGCCCCCTATCAGCATCTTAAATACTGAGTCGGTAGCTTCTCCTTCAGTTGGCATTTTGGTTGATAATAAATTATAATAAACCTGATTTTATTTCTTCTCTAGAGCTTCTATTTCAGAAATGAGTTTTTTTAGGTCGCCGTCATTTAGCCCATGAGCCATAGCACCCTGTTCAAGAGATTCCATTGCCGCAAGCGGGCAGGAAATGCAATGAAAGCCCCATTTTGAAAGTACTGGCTCGGCTTCAGGATATACTGCAAGAATCTCGCTTATTGTCATTTGTGGAGTAATAGCCATTTTATTTCCTAATTCTTATAATTCTAGGGTTAAAAAGAAGGGACTAACAACGCAAATGAGATCTGATAGACTAAAAAAGGGAGCGGATACTGCGCCACACCGGGCGCTGCTTAGGGCAAGCGGACTATGTGATGAGGACTTCAAAAAGCCCTTTATTGGGGTTGCAAATTCATATAACGATATAATACCCGGGCACATTCACCTAAACCGCCTTACTGCGGAAGTCAAGCGCGGGATAAAAGACGCAGGAGGAGTCCCTCTGGAATGGGGCGTTCCGGGAATCTGTGACGGGATTGCAATGCATGTTGAAATGCGCCTTTCCCTCCCTTCACGCGAACATATCGCTGATAATGTTGAACTCATGACGCTTTCACACTCACTTGACGGCTGGGTCGGTGTCACCAATTGTGATAAGATAACACCCGGCATGCTCATGGCCGCAGGACGACTTGACATCCCCGCAATAATGATTACGGGGGGAGCTATGATGCCGGGAACTGTCAACGGTAAAAAAACCGACTTAATCGGTGTCTTCGAAGAGGTTGGAAAAGTCCTTGCGGGAAAAGATCCTGAAGAAAGTCTCAAAGCCTTTGAATGCTCGGCATGTCCAGGAGCCGGAAGTTGTGCCGGACTTTTTACTGCAAACACAATGGCCTGCATGACTGAAGTTCTTGGTATGAGCCTTACTGGATGCGCAACATGTCCTGCGATATCAAAGAAGAAACTTCTGTATGCCTATGAAACTGGAAAAAGGATTGTAGAGCTTGTTAAAGAAGGAATAACCCCAAGAGGCATAATGACAGAGTCCGCATTCAAAAACGCTGTCATGGTCGACATGGCAATTGGCGGGAGCACAAACACGACACTTCACTTACCTGCAATCGCTAAGGAATGTGGCATAAGCCTCCCATTAACTTACTTTGATGAAATCGCAAAAAAGACGCCTAACATCTGCCACTTGTCTCCAGCAGGAAATCATTTCATAGTTGATCTTGATAACGCTGGGGGAATACCTGCAGTCTTAAATCGCCTAAAGGATCGTTTAGAGGAAAGTCCTACTGTCAATGGTAGAGGGATAATCGAAATCGCTAAAGGTGGGAAAGTCTTTGACGCTGATGTAATCCGCCCGCTTGACAAACCGTATTATAAAGAAGGTGGGATTGCAGTTCTTACAGGCAACCTTGCCGATGAATCAGTAATCAAACAAACTGCAGTCGAGCCAGAGGCGCTCCATCTCAAAGGTCCGGCAAAGGTCTTTGAACACGAGGACGATATCATTGATGCAGTCGAAAATGGCAATATCAAAGAAGGCGATATCCTAGTCCTAAGGTACATGGGTCCAGCAGGCGCGCCAGGTATGCCTGAGATGCTTACGCCAACAGCGGTCATAATGGGTGCCGGCTTTAAGAAGGT
>Ga0075120_10000016_pt1 | contig 108520 bp, 87 predicted proteins | sample AntAceMetag02UKL_FD_69792 | JGI IMG/M metagenome (GOLD analysis project Ga0075120, IMG submission 69792) | Saline lake microbial communities from Ace Lake, Antarctica - Antarctic Ace Lake Metagenome 02UKL | ecosystem: Environmental > Aquatic > Non-marine Saline and Alkaline > Saline | place...
CAACTTTTATTTTACTGATAATATCTTTAACAGCCTGTAATTCATGTCTGCAACCATCAAAAGCAAAGATAAGTCGTTCCACAGGGAGCTTTGTAAAGAAATCACCATTTAAACGAAACTCTTTGATAATGCCATTCTGGACATTTAACCTTATTTCAACTAATCCACCTTTGGTTTTTATGGTTTTTTCAAAATTGTAAGCAGGGGAGGTACCAAAATTCCAATCCCAAGTGGAATATTTAGAATCGGCAAGCTTTTGAATTTGCCGGATATCAGTATCGGTAAAGGGACAGCTTTCAGTTGTGGGATATGAAGAAGTGATAAATTTTATCAGTCCTTCTTCAAATTCTTTACCTGAAAGGGGGGTAGCGAGATGATCACTGATATTTGTAACTCTGCTTCTGATAGATTTCACTGCTTTATCTTTAAATTTAAGCGGATCACTTTTAAGAGCCTGGGAAAGGTCACTCATTTTAGCAGAAAAAAGCAGAGTACCATGTTGAAGAACTTTATTAGTGGTGTTCAATCTGGCATTTCCACTGAATTTCTTATCATCTATAACCAGATCATTCCTACCCTTTAATTCTGCATTCACGCCCAGCGAATTCAGATATTTAACAATCGGTTCAGTATATTTCTCAAAACCGGCTTCATTATTCTCATCCTTCTGGCATAAAAAAGAAAAATTGATATTTCCCAGATCATGGAAAACAGCTCCACCACCGGTTAGTCTGCGAACTACCTTGATCTGATTCTGCTCAATGTAATCAATATTAAGCTGAGCAAGTGTATTCTGAAATTTACCAACAATGATAGAAGGTGAGTTTATATACAGCATGAAAACATCTTCAGTGAAGTTATTTAGTATATATTCTTCAGAAGCAATATTAAAATATGGATCATTAGTGGGCGATTTGATAATGAGCATAATTTATTATCCTAGCAGAAATTCTATTATCTCTTCTTGAATAGTAACCGGATCAAGCCAGCAATATTGATAAACATCACTGCTTTTTCCGGAAACCGGATAGTTCTGAACGCCAAATGCTTTAAACTTAACTGCTAATTGCAATTTAACCAGCTCAGATTGTAAGCAACTGGCAAGTCCGGTATGGACATTATGATCTTCATAAGTGAAAATGCAGCCGGTAGCGGCAGCTTTTTGGATGACTTCAGAATTAATTTTCTGGGGTGTAGAGATATTCCAGACCTGGAGGTTAATATTCTGCTGACGCAATTTTTCTGCTACCAGGAGAGCATTATTTGTGAGCGTACCCATCACAAAAAGAGCAGCAGTATCTCCATCGCGTAATAAATCCGCTTTGCCATATTCAAATTTATAATCATCATCATAGAAAATATTGCCATCTTCTGTACGGATAATATCGAGCTTTGACCTGCCCATGGGAACCAGGTAATTACCGTCTTTTGCTGCCAGCCAGCGGATAATATGATCCGTCTGATTAGGGTCAGCAGGGATCAGGCACTTGAAATTGAACATATTGCGCACCTGTCCCAGATAGTCCACACACTGATGGGTTTTGCCATCTTCACCCACATCCAATCCCACATGAGTGAGAATTATCTTAAGATTTGTTTCATTAATATCATTCAATCTATGCTGATTATATGTTTCATCAATGCCAAACACGCCAAAATCGCTGAAGAAGGTTTGGAATCCGCATTTGGAAAAGGCACCGGCACAGGTCGCTGTATGATGCTCCATTATTCCACTCTGGAAGAAATTAGCCGGGAATTTATCCATGAAGCCTTTAGTCTTCACGCTGCCTGCCAGGTCACAATCAAAAACCCCTATCGGAAGATGATCATCCTGTGAATTTAACTGGGCAATATCGATAAGGGCATTGCCCCAGGCACTTCTATTATCGGTTTTCTGTTCATAATTAATATGTTTACCAGTATTAATAGCAAGATCAGGTTTATTTTCTTCTACGATTGAGCATCTGCCGGAAGTGAATTCCTGACGCAAGGCTCTGAGTCTGTCAAGATCATCTGGTTGACCTAGTTCAGCTAAAGCAGAGATGAGATCAATTCCATTTTCAGATTGATATGGCAATGTCTGTCCATGCCACTTCTCATTATTTTCCATAAAACTGACACCTTTACCCATTATCGTGTTTGCCAGGATAAGAGTAGGACATTCACTATTTCTGGAATAATGAATAGCAGATAATATCTGATGATAGTCATGACCATTAATCTCTATTACTTCCCAGTTATCAGCCAAAAATTCTTCCTTGATATTCTGAGGCATCACCCTATGGCATTTACCGGAGATTTGCAGTTTATTGTAATCGATAAAGGCTGTAAGATTATTAAGCTGGAACTTACTGGCAAATCTACGAGCTTCACTTAGCTGACCTTTTTGCTGTTCACCATCTCCCATCAGTACATATACGTGATTATTATATTTCTTTAATCTACCGCCAAGAGCAAAGCCGCATCCGGCAGAAAGCCCTTGTCCCAGGTTTCCACTTGCCCATTCGATCCCGGGAACGCAGGGTTCCACGTGACCTTCATATATACTGCCAGCTAAGCGGAATTCAGAAACCATCTGATCAAGATCAAAGTAGCCATTTAAACTTAATGCTGAATAAGCAGCGGGGGAGACGTGACCATGAGAGATGATAATCTTATCTCTATCTTCTTGTTGTGGGTTTTGCGGATCGTGGTTAATGATAGTATATAAAGAAAGCAGAAGATCAATAGTGGATAGTGAGCCGCCAGGATGACCACTGCCGGCTAAGGACGTCATTTTGAGGATTGACCCACGGGCTATCAGTGATTGAGCTTTAAGATTATTTAATGTCTCCTGATCAATCAGATGAGCATATTTTTGCTCTATTGCCTTAATATCTGGCATTATAACTCCTATTATTTATTGATTAATTATGCTTTGAGCAGTTTTCTTATCATCCTCATAGGTGAAATGACTGATAATTCTAAAAGAATTATCCTTATCTACTACTTTGGGGTAAGTTATCCGTAAGCAGGCAAGTTTATGTTCTGCAGATGTAAAGATATCTAATAATTGCTCGATCTGGATTACACTGAAATAATGAGAATTTGCTGCAGTCCGCACATAAAGTAACTGATCCTCAGCAAAATCCTCATTTTCGATAGTGGCAACCAGTTGACTAAATGATAAAGAGTTCATTGGCTCATGAGCAGTAAAAGACTGAATGCTTTGAGTAGCTGGCTCAGTAACAACTATATTAGATTGGGGTTCAGGAGTCTGAGGATTATCAAATCCTGAGATATTCATATTAACATTCACGCTTTGAGTTGATTCAGTTGTTGTTTTCAACTGAGTATTAGTCTCTGTTTTTGCTTCTGATTTACCATTTATCATATCTCGTATTTCTTCTATAAGCATACTTGCTTCCAGATATTGTCTTTTGGGTAATTGAGTTAGATATTCTTCCTCTAAAGATTTGAGCTTTTGAAGAATTGCTTTATTACGCGAATCTGAAGCCATGGAAGAAGGATTGTTACCTTCTATTTTTGCTGAAAGCCCGGTACTCGCTGACTGGTCTTGTGCAAACACCGTAAGTACGCTTAATAATATAAGTACAATAAGATATCTTCTCATTGTTCCTCCAAATCTTATTTTTATATTGCAAAAATCTATTACTACCACACATTGTCAAGAATTTCAAAAACCATTTTTCCCCCTGAAATTAAATTATTTTCTACAACCAAGTGCATGTACACCGCAGAATATTTCCAGGTCGGGCGCAAACACGACAAACACCTCCCAACTAAGTCAGTCCCGATACATCGGGATGAACGGTACTCCGGGCAAGAGTTATGGACGACGGAGTGACTTCACGACTGCGCGACTTCAGGACTGCATGAATTCAAGACTGATAGACTGAAAGACTGCACGACTACAGGACCGTAAGACTGTGAGACTGAGGGACGGAGAGATTGAGTGACTTAAAAACAGGTAGCAAGTTAGATAGTTAGAATGATTGAGTGACAGGAAATTAAAAATTGTTCGCGTTTGTTCGCGGCTAAAAAATCTTCACATTTAATTCTCGTCTTATACTTCTTAAGCTCGTTTTGTTCGTAATTGTTCGTTGCTTAAACTCTTACATTACATTTTTTCGTGTCATTTCGTGGTTTTCGTGGTCAAAAAAGTCTTACATTACATTATCCGTGTTCATCCGTGCAATCCGTGGCTAAAAAATTCTTACATTCAATTCTCCCTCACTCAATCCATAAAAACCCATGCCGCACACGGACAAACACGAAAAAAAAAATGAGGGTGTGAAGATGAGAGGGTGTGATTAGGCTCAGGGGCAGACCAATGTATCTGCCCTGAATCTTCTGTTTATATATTATCTAAAGAGGGCAGACACGTGGGTCTGCCCCTACCAGTTGTTCAATCAAACATTGAGAGGATAAATAAAGTATTTGACAGCAAATTAATTAAATAGGAAAGTTTGTAACATAGGAGTATACAATGAAAAGAACAGGATCCGTATTGATGTTAATCACATTATTGTTGCCCGTAATGCTTATGTCTGTAGAATATAATTTAAATAATTATCAGGAGCCGGATAATTTTGAACATGGTTTAAATTTCGGCTTATATAACGAAGGATATGTAAATAGTAAAGAACATGAAGATAGATTATATCATTCTTCTAATATTTCAGCGGACTATTTTGCGAGGAAATACAGCAGGCAAAGTATTCTCAATATATCCTTATTTACGGATTTGGATTATGAAATATATTCTGTAAATACAACTGATAGTCTGCAATATGATGCCGATACTCCTCGATTTAATTCACATTTTGAGATTGGTGCTGAGCTTCGACAATATTTATATAAAGACTTATTTTTCAATATAGATACATATTGTTATGCACATAATTCCTATTCAGATCGCGATTCAAAAAGTGCAGAATATAATTCAACAGGTAACGGGAAAGGATATTTCTATACAGAATCTGCTGAGATTGGATTAGGATATGGAAGGGTAGAAGATGTGAGCAAAGCCTGTCAGGCAGTGGAGATATTATCTGAGCTTGAGAAAGCTGGACTATTGGCAAGGGAAGTAAATAAAGAAGATATCGAAAGCCTGGCAGATCGGCTGGTGCAATTGACAACTTTACGTCTATTTGACAGCCGTCTGGTCAACATGGAAAAAGTCCGTCAGATAAACAGTGAGCTTTTTGAGCAGGGATTATTATCAGGAGATAATATTGAAAGCTTTGTGATAATTATGGATTTATATGATCTGGGCACAGTTTTTAGTCGCAAGAGTGGCTGGGATATATATCCTGAATTCGGAATTGACAACACAGATGGTTATAGTGAAGGTTATTTTGAAAAAGTGTACATAGATACTATTCACAGTGATTATACTCGAGACTCTGAAAGTAATAATGGATCAAGGACATATCAACCGGGATTGAGTTTTAATTATTATCAGGTATTAAGCAGTAAATGGCAATTGGAAGCGAGTGGAAATTATGGCTATTTCTGGAGTGAATATGATAATGAAGAGCTTGAAATACGGCGGTCTGAAACATCCCCTGATTCCACCTGGGAAAAAAGAGAATATGATAAAGAAGGCTATAGTGTGGAATTGAATTTGGAGTTAAGCTGGTATCCGGATACTCGAACAGAATTCTGGTCTCGATTGAATTATGACATTTCTGATAGTGATTATGATGAGGTATTTCAGAGCGATGACGAAACAGAAAACTACACAAAGAGTTACAGTGAGTTTGAAAGGGTTTATTATATCTCGGCTGGGATAAACTATTATTTTTCGCCTAAGTTGAATTTACTATTCAAGTTATCATATAGAGGTGATAATGATGAAAGTTTTTACACTTATAATAGCAGATTCAAGTACGATCTTAGAGTGAGGTATTATCTGTTTTAGATGAAATATCTGATCAACAGAGTAAATGATCAAGCATCTCTTAGACCTTAAACTGCTGTGCATTTGCTCAAAGAACTGTTAGGGGGCAGACCAACCAGTCTGCCCTGACTTTAAAGTTATAATCTTATCAAAAGAGGGCAGACAAGTGGGTCTGCCCCTACCAGTTGTTCAATCAAACATTAAGAGGGAAAATAAAATATTTGACAGCAAAATAATTAAATAGGAAAGTTTGTATCATAGGAGTATACAATGAAAAGAACAGGAACCGTATTGATGTTAATCACATTATTGTTGCCCGTAATGCTTATGTCTGTAGAATATAATTTAAATAATTATCAGGAGCCTGATAATTTTAATCATGGTTTGTATTTCCACTTGAGTAACGATGGAAGTATTTATACCAGAAATGACGTAGAAAATTCAAATCAAAATGCAGATCTTTTTGTGAACTATTTTGCCAGGCAATACAGCAGGAATAATATCCTGGATATATTTTTTACATCGGAATTAAGGTATGATAATTTATCATCTACTACAAAAGATAGTCTGCATATTGAAAGGGATGCTCCTCAATTTAATTCATATTTTATGATTGATGCTGAGCTTCGCCATTATTTGTACAATGACTGGTTTATCAATATAGAGGCATTTTGTTATGCGCATAATTCTCTTTCAGATTCAGATACAAAGAAGATAGAATATCATTCAACAGATTATAGGGAAAGTTATAGCTATAGTGAATCCGGAGTGATTGGATTAGGCTATGGGCGGGTAGAAAATGTGAGCAAAGCCTATCAAGCGAGGGAGATATTATCTGAGCTGGAGAAAGCTGGACTATTGGCAAGAGCAGTAAATAAAGAGGATATTGAAAGCCTGGCAGACCGACTGGTGCAATTGACAACTTTGCGTCTATTTAATTACCGTCTGATCAACATGGAAAAAGTGCGTCAGATAAACAGGGAGCTTATTGCGCAGGGATTATTATCAGGAGATGAAATTGAAAGCTTTGTAATCATAATGGATTTATATAATATGGGTTCAGTTTTTATTCGCAAGAGTGGCTGGGATATATATCCTGAATTCATAATTGACAACTCAGATGGTTATAGTGAAACTTGTTATGAAAAAGTGTACTCAGATACTATTTACAATGATTATACTCGAAACTCTGAATGTAATAATGGCTTAAGGTCATATCAACCGGGATTGAGTTTTCATTATTATCAGGTATTAAGCAGCAAATGGCAATTAGAAGCGAGTGGCAGTTACGGCTATTTCTGGAGTGAGGAAGATTCTAAATATACTAATATATACCATTATGAAACACACTCTGATTCCTTCTGGGAAACAAGAGAATATGATATAGAAGGCTACAGAGTGGGATTGAATTTGGAGTTAAGCTGGTATCCGGATACTCGAACTAAATTCTGGTCCAGTATTGATTATGATATTTCTGATAGCGATAATGATATTACATACCAGAACCTTGACGAAACAGATAACTACACAAAAAGTTACAGCGAGTTTGAAAGGGTTTATTATATCTCGACAGGAATTGACTATTATTTCTCACCTAAGTTGTATTTTCAATTCAAATCAACATATGGTGATGATAATGGTGGAAGTATTTTCGATTACAAGGACAGATTTACCTACAAAATGAGCGTGTTATATTATCTGTTTTAGATAAAATTGCTGATCAATAGCTTTGCTTAGTTGCCAGGCTCTGGTAGGGGCAGACCCATGTGTCTGCCCCTACCAGTTGTTCAAACAAACATTGAGATGCAAGTAAATAATGATTTGACAGTTTTATGAGCTTATAATAAAAATAAGACAAAGAAATCAATAATGGAGGATAAATGCATAGGATCATCAAAGTAGCATTAGGTATAATATTACTCATAATAATTAGTAGTTGTGATCTGGGTAAGGGAAATAGTATTGATAAAATGATTGATAAAGGTGAGTATCAAAAAGCCAGAAAGAAATTAACTGGAATTCTTGCCGTCTCTCCCCGTGATAGTGAGAGTAGTATATTGCTGGCTAAAACCTATAGAAAGGAATATTATCCCACCTGGAATATAAGAAAATATCGTTCACCTCTGGAATCAGAATGGACACTATTCCCGGCGCAGAGCATGAATGATCTGAAGCAGTATCAAGATATTGTTCATGCTCTTAATAAACGCGGGATCTGGAATGAGGATCTTGAAATAGAGAATTATTTCCTGCTAACTTATCATTATTTCCAGATGAAATATCTATTAGATAGGGATGCAGAAGAGGAATTTAAAAAGCAAATTTCCGTATTAATTAATGGTGAAGGAGAACTTGCAGATAATGCAACACTCTGGGATATATATTCTGATAATAATTACAGTATGGATTTTGATCCTGATCAGTTAAAAATATTATTTGAGAAATATCCCAATACCGAATTGGCAGGTTTAGAAGTATTAAGTAAGATTTTCGGTAAATCAGTAAGAATAGATAAACCTGAGACTTCAACTGAAATAGTGAGAATCAAATATTTTATGAGAAACTATCCAGAATTTGCCTTGTATGCAGACAGTCTTTTTATCTATAAATTTATTGATGATGAAGTGGAGAATGCCCATAATGGAAAACTCAAGGGTTCTAATATAGATCTGGAAAACTATCTGATCAAGTTACTGGCAGAAAGTATCAGTGTCAAAATCAACAGATACATTCTCAGAACACAGGCATATTTGACGATAGAATCAGGAAATATTGAAACAGGATTATCTGCCTTAAACAGGCTGGCAAATCAGGAACAGAATAGATATGATAGAGAAAAACTTGTTAGAGACTCAGGAGCACTGGCTTTCAGAAATGGGCGATATGGACTGACAATCAGCAGTTTAAGACAGATAGAAGGATTAGGGATCAAGTGGCAGAAGATGCTCTGGGAATCATATATCAAGATGGATAATGAGTATGAAGCTGATATTCTGTTTGAAAAGATCAAAGATGATCTAACGTATTCAGGTCTGGTGAGATTTAAAAAAATAAAATATAATTATAATCTGGGCAAATTGAAATTATCAGAATTAAATCTGGTACAAGGAAACAGTAGTGTTACAATTGAGGGCATAGTTACAAATTCTACTCAGAAATTATATAAAGGAATAACTGTCAGATTAAATCTATCTGATGCCAAAGGGAAGAACCTGCAATCAAAAACCCTTGAGATCTCGGAATTGTATCCAGAAACTGAGGAAAAATTCAATGAATTTATTGATTATAAGGCTAGTGATGGAGAAATTAAATATTCGGGAGAAATTACTGGTTACAAAAGTATTGAATAGATTTGAGATATTCTGAAATTCTCTGACAAAATAAAGTATTTGACCAATCTTTAGGAGTTTTGAGTTTTGTACCAAAATTAACAGGAGTGATAATGATGGAAAAAGAGAAAACTCAGTTCATAAGATTTTCATTAATCAGGATCATGCCTGTTTTGCTCCCCTGAGGGGGAATAGAATACAACCTATTTAATTAGATAAAAATACAAATACAGGAGAAATATAGATGGAATACCCATTTGAACAGATAGAGAAGAAGTGGCAGAATATCTGGCTGAAAAAGAAGATATTTAATGCCTCTAATGACATTGAGAAGGAATCTTACTACGTGTTAAGCATGTTTCCCTATCCGAGTGGAGCTTTACATATGGGGCATGTGAGTAATTATTCCATAGGTGATGCAATCACAAGATATAAACTGATGCAGGGATATAATGTGATGCAGCCTATGGGTTATGATGCCTTTGGTATGCCAGCAGAAAATTATGCTATAATGCACAATTCCCATCCCAAAATCACAACAGAAGAAAACATCAATATTATGCGTGGACAATTTAATTCCATGGGATTTGGTTTGGACTGGGATAGAGAAGTAAGCACCTGTCGTCCGGATTATTACCGCTGGGGACAGTGGTTTTTCAAAAGACTTTATGAAAAAGGACTGGCATATAAAAAGAAATCATTTGTGAACTGGTGTGAAGATTGCCAGACTGTGCTTGCCAATGAGCAGGTGGAAGATGGTAATTGCTGGCGCTGCGGGAAAGTAGTAAGGCAGAAGGAACTGGAGCAGTGGTTCTTTAAAATCACTGATTATGCGGAAGAACTGCTTGATTTCAGTGGAGTGGAAGAATGGCCGGAAAGAGTAATTACAATGCAGAAAAACTGGATAGGAAGAAGTGAAGGAACAAAAATAGATTTTAATCTGGAAGAAACAGATGAGACTTTGTCCGTGTTCACTACCCGTCCGGATACAATATTTGGCTGCACATTTATGGCATTGCCGCCGGAGCATCCGCTGGTATCCAGATGGCTGCAGGAAGATGCGAGTCAGGAGATGCGGGATTTCTGTGAAGAGGTGATGAATGAAGATAAGATCATGCGAACTGCTGAAGATACAACCAAGAAGGGTATTTACAGTGGCAGAGTCTGCATCAATCCTGTTAATGGGGAAAAAGTGCAGATCTGGATCACAAATTACGTGCTGATGGATTATGGTACCGGCGCCGTCATGGCAGTACCTGCTCATGACCAGCGAGATTTTGAATTTGCCCGGAAATATGACATTCCCATGAAGATAGTAATTCAGAATGAAGATAAAAGTCTGGTTCTGGAAGAAATGCAGGAAGCATATATAGAACCTGGAATACTGGTAAATTCAGGACAGTTTGACGGTATGGACAGCGGCGAAAGCAAGTCAGCAATTTCAGAATGGATGGCAGAAAATAAGATGGGTGATACCACGATCACTTACAGACTAAGGGATTGGGGAGTAAGTCGTCAAAGGTATTGGGGAAATCCCATACCTGTAATATATTGTGATAAATGCGGAGAAGTATTAGTCCCAGATGAAGACTTACCCATATTGCTGCCAGATAATGTTCAATTAGGTAAAACAACCAGCAATCCACTTTTGAGTGTGGATGAATGGGTTCATACAACCTGTCCCAAATGTGGAGGATCAGCTAAGCGGGAAACTGATACAATGGATACTTTCGTAGATAGCTCATGGTATTTTGCGCGTTATGCAGATTCTACCAATGATAAGATACCATTCAGCAAAAAGGCAGCAGATATGTGGCTGCCGGTGGATCAGTATATAGGCGGTATTGAGCATGCCTGTATGCATCTATTATATGCCAGATTCTTCCATAAATTTATGCGTGATATCGGGATGGTAAGTTGTGATGAGCCCTTTGCAAGATTACTCACACAGGGTATGGTGACTAAAGATGGAGCCAAAATGTCTAAGAGCAAGGGGAATGTAGTAGATCCTCAATATATCATTGATCGTTTTGGTTCTGATACAGTGAGGATGTTTATGCTATTCAGTTCACCACCTGAGAAGGATTCAGAGTGGAGTGATACTGGAGTAAAGGGTGCTTTCAGGTTTTTGAATCGTGTCTGGAGGATATTTGATGATTATCTGGATTTGATCAAAAGTGCTTCTTCAGCTTATAATGATGATAATTTATCAGAAGAAGTAAAAAAGCTGCGTTTCAGTACACACCACATGGTGTGGAAAGTCTTGCATGATATAGAAGACAGGCTGCAATTCAATACGGCTATAGCAGCCATCATGGAGCATTTGAACAATGTTTATGGTATAGGAAATCCAGATGAGCTGAATTCTGATGAACAGAGTGTGTTTGCTGAAGCCTGCATGAAAATACCTCAGGCAATGTATTGCTTTGCTCCTCATATTAGTGAGGAATTGTGGGAGTTAACCGGGAATACAAGCTTATTACATGAAGCCGGATTACCTGTATTTAATAAAGAATACCTGGTACAGGAAGAAACCACCTATGTGATCCAGATAATGGGAAAAATTCGTGGTAAGATTGTTGTACCTTCAAATACCAGTCAAGAGGAAGTAAAAAAAGCAGCCTTGGAAAATGAGAATGTTGTGAAGCATCTGGAAGGGAAGAGTATAAAGAAGATCATCGTTGTTCCTAATAAATTGGTATCAATAGTTGCTAAATAATATACCAACGGGCAAGTCTTATACCCATAAGGCTTGCCCTGATAATACCTATGAGTAAAGACTTAAGTAAAACAAGTTCATATTATTATGACCTTCCTTCAGAGCTGATAGCACAGTATCCGCTGGAAAAGAGAAGTGAATCCCGTCTGCTGGTTGTAGATAAAACTACTGGCAGAATAGAGCATCATATTTTTCAGGAAATTGGGAATTATCTGAGAGCTGGTGATGTGCTGGTAGTGAATACAACCCGAGTAATACCAGCAAGACTATTTGGTAAAAAAGATACAGGTGCGGATGTAGAGATATTTCTGCTTAATCAGCAGGAAGATCAGGTTTGGGAATGTCTTGTGAAACCAGGGCGACGCTTGAAACCCGGGGCAAAGGTGATGATAAGTGATGCACTTCAGGCAGAAGTACTTTCCTATGGGGAAGAAGGTTCCAGAATAATAAAATTCCACTATCAAGGTGATTTTTTTAAAATTTTGCAAAACGAAGGAAAAGTACCTTTACCTCCATATATAACCAGGGAAGCAACAGAAAGAGATAAACTTACCTATCAGACAGTGTATGCCGATAACCCAGGATCAGTAGCTGCACCTACAGCAGGACTGCATTTCACAAATCAGTTACTTGCTGACCTAAAACAAAAGGGCGTGATAATCACAGAGGTAGATCTAAATGTGGGGCTTGGAACATTTCGGCCAGTGAAAAATGATAGTATTAAGGACCATAATATGCATAGAGAATATTGCATTATCAGAGACTCTACTGCAAAAACAATTAATCAGGCAAAAGAAGAAGGAAGACGGATAATCAGTGTTGGAACAACATCTACCAGAACTCTGGAGAGTTTTGCTGATCACGGAATCGTATCAAGTGGATCTCACTACACAGATATATTTATCTATCCGGGTGGACGAAATATCCAGGTTATTGATGGTTTAATAACTAATTTCCATTTACCTGAATCCACTTTATTAATGCTTGTAAGTGCATTTGCCGGATATGAAAACATCATGAAAGCTTATGCAGCAGCTATTGAAAACAAATACCGTTTTTTTAGCTATGGCGATGCTATGTTGATTATCTGATATGAATAATTTCACTCATCCCTTTTTAGACCATTATCTTCATTACAATTATATTTCCAGCACAATGGAAAAAGCCGAAGAATTAGTTGAAAGCAGCAATTTCTCGGGAAACTTTCTGATTACTGCAGATAAACAGGGTAATGGAATCGGACGTAAAGGGAATTACTGGTATTCTCCATCAGGAGGGCTTTGGTTCACACTGGGGATATATGGTTTCACATTTAAATCAAACTTTACACTTTTCTGCGGATTACAGCTCTTGAAAACTCTTGAATCATTAATCAGCAATCCGTTAATGAAACTGGCGATAAAATGGCCTAATGATCTATATATGAATAATAAGAAACTGGCGGGAATAATAGTGAAATACCTTCCGAGAAGTAATTACTATCTTGCTGGAATTGGATTGAATACCAATATTGATAAATTCCCTGCCGAATTGGAATCTATTGCAACTTCATTGAAAATCGAAACCAGCAGAATCTTTAGTTCAACTGATATTATTACGGAGTTTCTAAATACTCTTAGTGCAGAGCTTCCAGAATATCTAAGTGAGTACAAATTGGATGAAAAATATTATATGAGCCATGACCTTTTAAGGGATCATCAGCTTAAAATAAGTACAGAATTTGCTGAATATTCAGGACAGTATTTAGGGATTTCTCCTGTAGGAGCAATTTTGCTTAAATTGCCCAATGGTGCTATTCAACCCTTTTATGCTGGAGAAATAACTATAACCTCTCGATAATCTAAAATTTATCTTTTAATACTATTTGTTCTGCATCCAACATACAGGATAATTCACTTAAAAGATTTTGTGCTTCATCTTTATGAATGCATTCATAACTCATTATAGAACCATTTTTGTAAATTATTTCTAAAAACCAGTTAGCCTGTGCGTGTCGTACCATCAGTCCTTTTATTTCTCCCAAACAAAGGACTAGATCCCTGTAGTAATAAAATTTTCTTTCGTTTTCCTGCATATTATACCCCCTTAGAATCTCACATTGATTACATAAGCATAATATCGATAATATATAACAACTGTCAAACGATAAATTTTTATTGATAAAGATTAAATATTTACAGATATAAACTAATATAAAATATTGTATTTGCTGATTAGCAGTAATAATATTAGTTATAAAGGTATAAAAAAAAGAGTTGAAATATGTATGATGTCATTGTAATAGGAGGAGGGGCTTCAGGATGCCTGGCAGCAGGTACATCTGCTGAGCAGGGCAAAAAAGTACTATTAATAGAAAAAAATGATCAAATAGGCAGAAAATTGCAGATAACCGGAAAGGGTAGATGCAATCTCACTAATGCTTCTGATGTTCAATCTCTTATCAGGAATTGTCCCAAAAATGGTAAGTTTCTCACAAATGCCTTTTATCAATTTACTTCTGAAGATACTATACAATTCTTCGAAAAACTGGGAGTCAAATGTAAAATTGAAAGAGGTAACAGGGTATTCCCTGAAAGTGATAAAGCAAGTGATATTGTTTCTGCACTTAATAAGTTTTTAACACTAAATCGTGTAGAAGTGATCAAAGACAAGGTCACAAATATAGCCAGAATCCATAACGAGTTCCAGATTCTGACTCATAATGAGAATATCTATAAAGCAAAGGCACTTGTCATCGCATCTGGTGGAAAAAGTTACCCTCAGACAGGTTCAACCGGAGATGGATATCGCTTTGCCGAAAAACTTGGACATACCACAAATCTTCTGAAACCCGCACTGGTTCCAATAGAAACAGCAGAAAGCTGGGTAACAGAAATGCAGGGACTTTCATTAAAAAATGTTGAGATCAAAATTATTAATAATAACCACAAAACAATTTACAAAGAATTTGGAGAAATGCTGTTTACTCATTATGGAGTAAGCGGACCGATAATTTTATCAGCTTCCTCGCATATTAAGAATTTTGAAAGTATAAAACTAATCATCGACCTTAAGCCAGCACTTGATGAAAAAGCACTTGATAAAAGATTGTTGAGAGAAATAGAGCTAAATCACAATAAACAGTACCAGAATATGCTAAAATCTTTGTTACCTCAAAAAATGATCAGTGTCATAGTGAAACTAAGCGAAATTGAACCTGACAGACCAGCCCACAGTATCAATAAAATTGAACGAAAAAGATTGATAAAGCTATTAAAAGAGATGACAATTACCTTAACAAAATTCAGACCTTTAGCAGAAGCGATCGTTACCTCCGGAGGTATCTGCGTAAATGAAATTGATCCTCATACAATGCAATCCCGTCTGGTAGAAGGTTTATATTTTGCTGGAGAGATCATTGATGTAGATGCCTATACAGGAGGATTTAATCTTCAAATAGCCTTCTCAACAGGTTTCATGGCAGGAAAGAATGCATAAATTTTGCGTCATTTATGCCATATTACTTGACGTATAATGGCACTCTTACAAAAAAATTGCCTTATCAGTATATAAGGAGAATGTTTTGGAAAAAATATTAGTAACCAGTGCTTTGATCTATGCAAATGGACCAGTGCACATAGGTCATGTAGCAGGAGCCTATCTTCCTGCAGATATCTTTGTTCGCTTTCATCGCTTGATCGGATCAAATATTATCTTTGTTTCAGGAACTGATGAACATGGGGCTCCTGTTTCTATAAAAGCAGAAAAGGAAGGGATAACGCCAAGGGAACTTGTGAACTTTTATCATGATCAGATAGAGCAAAGTTTCAAGGGGCTTAATATCAATTTTGATAATTTCTCAGGAACTGCCAGAGATTACCATCACGAACTATCCCAGAAGTTTTTCCTCAGTTTACTTGATAAGGGTTATGTTATCCAGAAATCAAGTCAGCAGTTTTATTGCGAGCATGATAAAAGATACCTTGCTGATCGTTATATTGAAGGTATCTGCCCTTTTTGTAAGACAGATGGTGCGAGAGGTGATCAGTGTGATAGTTGTGGCAAACTGATAAACTCCACTGAACTCATCGAGCCAAAGTGCAAAATCTGTGGGAATACTCCTGTTATCAAAGAGACTAATCATTGGTATCTGGAACTACCCAAATTTGAAAATATGCTTAAGGAATGGCTGGGTACAAAAACCTACTGGAAAGATAATGTTCTGAATTTCATTATGGGCTGGCTTAATGAAGGATTAATAGAAAGAGCTATTACAAGGGACATTGACTGGGGAATACCGGTTCCATTGCCAGATGCCCACGGCAAGGTTCTATACGTCTGGTTCGATGCTCCTATTGGATATATCTCTTCAACTGTGGAATGGGCAGACAAAATTGGTGTTCCTGACCGTTGGAAAGATTACTGGTTTGATCCTGATTGCAAGCTGATCCATTTCATAGGAAAAGACAATATTCCTTTTCATGCTCTGATCTGGCCATCAGTGCTAATGGAGCAGAATGAGCCCTACATACTTCCACATGATATTCCTGCTAATGAGTATCTTAATATTGCAGGCAGCAAAGTATCAACCAGTAGAAATTATGCCATTTGGGTAGATGAATATCTTAAATATTTTGATGGTGAATTACTGCGTTACGTTTTGGCTGCGAATGCTCCGGAAAGCAGAGATGCAGATTTCACCTGGCAGGATTTTCAAGCTCGCATTAATAATGAACTGGCAAATATTTTAGGTAACCTGGCAAACCGTGTGTTCACTTTCACCAAAAAATCCTTTGATGGAAAAACACAACGTCCGGATTATTTCTCTGATTCCTCTAAGACTGCTTTTGTTGAAGTTCAGAATTTAATTGATGAAATAGAATCCTGCTACAGAAATTACCGTGTACGCAAAACTACAGGCTTACTTATGGATATTGCCCGTGTCGGTAACCGCTATTTCGATGAAAGAGCTCCCTGGAAAGCAATTAAAACTGATAAAGAGCATGCAAGTGAGACTTTATATGTATGCCTGGAATTATTGCGTAAAATAACAATTGTCATGACACCCATCTTGCCTTCGAAGATGATGGAATTACGTAAAATGATGAATTTAAATGATATATTCTCCTGGCAGAATATTACTCAGGAGTTGACATCATATCAAATTGGTATTGTTGCTCCTTTATTCCTAAAGATTACTGATGAACAGATAGAAGAACAACTGAAACTGATGGAGAGTGATCAGGAAAACACTGCTATACTGGAACACAAACCTGAAATAGAGTATGATGATTTCATGAAAATGGAAATGCGGATAGTGAAAATATTAAAAGCTGAAAAGATAAAAAAGTCTAAGAAGCTTCTTAAACTTCAGGTTAAAATTGGTTCAGAAACTCGCGAGATAGTTTCAGGGATTTCCCAATATTATGCTCTGGAAGATTTGACAGGGAAAAAAGTATTGATGCTGATCAATCTTAAACCAAGAAATATAATGGGTATTTCTTCCCAGGGTATGATCCTGGCAGCAAGTGATGATAATAATAACCTCACACTTCTCACTCCTATGGCTGACATTGATGACGGTTCAGAAGTGAGTTGAAAGGAATAGATAATTAAGTAAAAAAAAAGAAGAGTCCGAGGACTCTTCTTTTTTATTTTATCTCAGTAAACTGAGTCTATTTCAAAAAATCACCTATAAGTTGTTTCAAAGTAGGCTTTCCAATCTCTTGAAGTTCGTATCCAACCTGAACAGCTGGATGCTTGATATTTATGATCCTTCTTAAATCTATTGGAGTACCAATAACTACAAGGTCACATTCAGTATCATTTATTGTGGTTTCCAGATCCTTGATCTGCTGGTCACCGTAACCCATTGCTGGGAGTAATTCACCAATCTCTGGATATTTAGCAAAAGTTGCGGCGATTTCACCTACTGCCCATGGTCTTGGATCAACTAAGTCTTCAGCACCATATTTCTCTGCTGCCACAATTCCTGCTCCATAAGTCATTTCACCATGAGTAAGAGTTGGTCCATCTTCTACTACGAGAACTTTCTTGCCTCTAATAAGTTCTGGTTTGTCAACTGTGACAGGACTTGCTGCATCTACTACGATGGCATTAGGATTTTGTTCTCTGATATTATCACGAACTATCTGTATGCCTTCTGGATCTGCAGAATCAATCTTATTGATAACTACAATGTCAGCAAGGTGAAGATTAGTTTCGCCAGGATAATAGCTCATTTCATCACCAGCTCTGTGAGGATCAGCAACAAGGATTTTCAATTCCTTATCTGATGTATAGAAGGGTGTGTCATTATTTCCACCATCCCATAAAATAATATCGGCTTCTTTTTCTGCTTCGCGAACTATCGCTTCATAATCCACGCCAGCATAGATAACTGATCCCATGGCGATATGAGGTTCATATTCTTCCATTTCTTCGATTGTGCATTTGTGCTTTTTAAGATCAGCAAGCTCAGCATAACGTTGTACTTTCTGAGCCACAAGGTCACCGTAAGGCATGGGATGACGAATAGAAACTACTTTCTTTCCCATTTCCTTAAGTACTCTCACTACTTCTCTGGTTGTCTGGCTCTTGCCACATCCTGTTCTTGTAGCACATATAGTGATGAGTGGTTTTGTAGTTTTCACACGGCTAAGTTTTGTTCCCATCATGATAAAATCTGCTCCAGCGGCATTTACCATAGCAGCATTGTGCATAACGCGTTCATAAGGAACATCACTATAGGCAAAAAGCACCTGATCGATATCATATTCTTTGATAAGATCTATAAGATCACTTTCAGGTTTGATTGGGATCCCTGCTGGATATAATTTACCTGCTAATTCAGCAGGATATTTCTTATCATCGATTCCCGGGATCTGGGTTGCTGTGAAGGCGATAACGTTATAGCTCTCGTTGTCACGGTAATAGAGATTGAAATTATGAAAATCTCTACCTGCTGCACCCATTATTAATACCTTTTTCTTCATCATACATCTCCTTATTTTGTTTTTATGATTACTTTGTGCCAACCTTAAAACCCCCTTTTTAAAGTCAAGTAATAAGATTACCAGTAATATACCCTATTAATTTCTTCAGTAAAATTTTAACCGTAACCAGAAATTGATATAACCATATCACAATTTATGCTACCTTATTTCCTTAACTATATAATATTATAATTATTAATTGGCTTCAACCTGATATTTGCCGGAACAATAAAGAATTATCTAACAAAATAATGTCAGTACGTGCTTGTTGTTCAACTATAGCTGCATTACCTATTAACAGTTGACACAAAGTTAGACATATAAAACTTCGACTCAAAGAAAAATATTATGGAGGTTTTTTATGAGCAATGGACAAACTCAAGCAGATAAGCAATTATCTGAAGAGCATTTAAAAGACAATCTGGCTCGGATCAAGCATAAGATAGTTGTCATCAGTGGAAAAGGCGGTGTGGGGAAGAGCACTGTTTCAGTAAATCTTGCCTACGGATTGGCATTACAGGGTAAGAAAGTTGGAATTCTGGATGTAGATATCCATGGTCCATCAATAGCTAAAATGCTGGGTATTGAGAATAAAAAACTGGAAGTCAGTGAAGACGGTGTAAGAGCAAAACCGATCAGAATAGTAAATAACCTATATGCTATCACCTTAGCCAGCATGCTGCAGAATCCTGATGATCCTGTGATTTGGAGAGGACCACTTAAAATAGGTGCTATTAAACAATTTTTATCTGATATAAACTGGCCTGATCTTGACTTTTTGATAGTGGATTGTCCTCCTGGAACAGGAGATGAACCACTTTCAGCAATTCAAACAATAGGTGCAATGGATGGTGCAATTATAGTGTCTACCCCTCAGGATGTGGCACTTTTGGATGCCAGAAAATCAATTCGCTTTGCTGAGATGCTCAAAGTGCCTGTACTGGGACTTATTGAGAATATGGCCTCTTTTAAATGTCCACATTGTGATGAAATGATCGATATTTTTGCTGGTACTGGTGTAAAGAAAGCAGCAGAAGATTTTAAGGTGAGAATATTGGGAAGTATCCCTATAGATCCTAATATAGTAGTTACAGGTGATGAAGGCAGACCATACATTTATGATTACGGGAAGCTGGATGCAGCTAAGGTCATGCAGGAAATCACTAAGAAAATATTAGAAATAATTAAATAATCATTATATGAGAAGTCTCATCAACTGGTGGGACTTTCTCTTCTTTTACCTGCCAGCATACCGCAGGCAGCATTAATATCCTGACCTCTACTATTCCGTAATGTTATTGGTACTGCAGATAATTTATACATAATATTCATAAAGTTATTTACTTCTTTTTCTGAGGGTTTATTCCAATCTAAACCAGGGATAGGATTCCAGGGTATTAGGTTTATCTTACTGGATATATCACCAGTGAATTTTCTCAATGCTTTCTGGTCTTTGATATCCATATTAAATCCCGGAATCAAAACATATTCAAAGGTGATCCTGAAATGACTGGTTTTAGTAAATTGCTGCAGAGCGGGCTTTAATTCTGATAAGGGATATTTAACATTTATCGGCATTATCTCAGATCTTTTATCATCTATAGCTGAATTTAATGAAACTGCCAATTTAACTTTTAATCCAGTCTCTGACAATTGCTTGATCCCAGGTATTATTCCGCAGGTGGATACCGTGATCCTTCTGGGACTAAGGGAAAAGCATTGATCATTTTGCAATATTCTGATTGCTTTAATTACGCTTTCCAGATTATCCAGAGGTTCGCCCATTCCCATGAAAACAATATTTGTAATTTTTGATTCACCTGCCAGCTGACGGGCAAGATATACCTGACCTGTTATTTCTTCCACACTTAGGTTTCGTATTAATCCTAAACGGCTGGTTGAACAAAATATACATCCTCGCTTGCAACCGGCTTGAGAAGATATGCATAGAGTGAGTTTATCTTCAGCAGGGATCAAAACCATTTCGATATAATTATCATCAATCAGTTTTAGAAGGTATTTTCGGGTACCATCATCAGAGTGAGAAATTTTATCTACAAAAGGAACATAAGTTGTGAAATGATCATTGAAAGTCTGGATCGTATTCTTTGCGAAATTGCTCATTTTAGTAAAATCAAGAATATTCTGTTGATATATCCAATTCATAAGCTGTTTTGATCTATATTTCTTTTCTCCCAGTTCAGAAATTGCGTCTTCCAATTCAGCCGGGAGTAATGACAAGATAGAAGTTTTAGGCATCAGTCTTGTTTTCTTCATTCTCCATATTGATCAGTTTTTTATATTGATCAAAAGTCAATATCTCCATATCTTCATCAGGAGGTTTCAAGTAGATCTGATCATTATAATAGTCATTTTTTACCACAACACACATTCTGCCATTGCGTTTTAGATGTTCACCAACCACTGGAAATTCTTCGATTTTCTTTAGATAAAAGTCTTCTTCATAATGAAGACAACAGAGCAATCTGCCACAGGGACCAGAAATCTTACTTAAATTACCTATTAGATTCTGATCTTTTGCCATTTGAATGCTTACCTGGTTGAATTTCTTCAGAAATGAAACACAGCAATATTGGCAGCCACACATTCCAAAGCCACCATATCGCTTTGCATCTTCTCTGCCAGAGGTTTGATGAAGCTCGATCCTGGTGCGAAATTCTGTTGCCAGCTCACGCACAAAGTCTCTAAAATCTACTCTGCCATCAGCAGAAAAAAAGAAGGTTAATTTATTACCGTCAAATTGATATACAGTATCCAGCAATTTCATTTCAAAGGGATACTTGGTCATCAATTTCAGGAATTTTGCTTGTGCTTCCTTTTCTTTTTCTTCTATGTGGTGGATTTGTTCAAGATCTTTATCAGTTGCTATTCTGGTAATGGGATTTATCTCATTATTTTTACTTCTCTCTTCAAGTTCCTGTCCAGTATAGGCACAATTAATTATTCTACCAATATCTTCTCCGCGTTCAACGCGACAAATCACTCGCTGATCTGGTTCTAATTCCAGATTCAATTTATTCTCAAAATATCCTGTCCGTTGAGACCGGAAAATTATTTCCACAAACTCCTGCATCAATATCTCCGATAACTCTCTTTAATAAAAGAGGTTATATTATTTTATTATTATTGTCAGACTCCAGATGTTCCAGTTTCATGTAAAGCTCTTTTTCTGACTCGCTCAAACTTAATCCTCGGCGCTGCTTAACCATTGAGACTGTTTCAAAAAATTTGTCCTTCTGGTAGCCATATAATTTACCAGATTCTCCCCAACGGAGATTAGGAATAAAATCTTTTACCATTGTTTCTCCATAAATATTGCAGCCAAAACCAATGACCGAACCAGAATTTATCGTACTATTTATTCCGATCTTGCAATGATCACCTATCAGGCACCCCAGGAAGTGCATACCAGTTTCAATCTTTTCTTCATGATGAATGCTATGTACTTTTATTGGTTTATAATTATTTTTAAGATCACTATTGCTGGTGCCAGCCCCCAAATTTACCCATTCTCCCAGGTAACTGTGCCCCAGAAATCCGCTATGCTGTTTATTTGTAAATCCCTGGATGATACAACCTTCAACTTCACCCCCGATTTTACAAACTGGACCAATAGAAGTGTTCTCATAGATAGTAGCTCCCGCTTTGATAATGCTTTTTTTACCGATATATACTGGCCCTGTTATTACAGCATTAGGCATTATTAAGCTACCTTCATCGATTACTACAGGTCCTTCTGAACCATCTATCACAACTCCTGGCTTAATAGTTACTCCTTCACCAATCCAGACGTTATAGGGATTTAATATTGTTACACCTATTTCCGTTTCAAAATTATTATCTTTGTCATTGAAAACCATTTCAAAGTCTTGACTGATGTATTTACCATTTTCAGCGATAAGATTCCATAACCAGTTCCAAAGCAGATCATCTTCCAGTTTTTCTTCTCTCATCCCAATCAGTAATGATTCCACCTGATCAGCAGCAAGAGATTGTTCATCAACTTCCAACCTGGCAGCTACAAGCTCTCCCTGACTACTTAGATAATGATCAAGAGGTAGACTCAATATTTTCTTTGCCAGTTCCTGATTTATTTTTGTGCGCGTATTCACCAGTAAGATATCATCTTCAGGTAACTGATTAATAAACCAGTCTTGATGCCGTTCATGGTAAATATCCCTAAGATAATCTCCTACAATCAGATAATTATCTGTGTTATCAAGAAAAAGATTCAATCTCTGTCGTAGTTTCAGAATACCTACACGCAGATCAGAAGTTGAACGTGTATAGGTTAAGGGGAAAAAATGCCTGTAACTCACATCATCAAATAGAACTATTTTCATGGTACCTCCGCTTACCGGAATCTGATGATTTCCGGTTGCACATTTGAGAATTGGGGCATTACTACTCCAATATCAGCGTTAATATAAGTAGGATCACATACAAGATATTCTGTGTCATTATAGGTGATTTTATCTCCTTCAATATCAAAGTTCATCTGGACGGCTGTGGCTATGTGACCAGGATAATCTAATCCAATTACCTCAAGACCCAGAAATTCTTCAACCAGATACGAAAATAGAAATGATCTATCTTCACAATCACAGTACTCATAATAAAAAGTTTCCTCTGGAAAAAGACTGTTCTCTTCACCAAATTGTGCATCATCGGTTTGATATTTAAATGCTTTCTGTACAAACCTTAAGAGGATATTTAAAGCTTCGGCTTCAGAGCGTCCTTCAAGTATGGGCTCCAATCCTTCTTTTAAAGATTGCTTCAACATAGGAGATATTTCTGATTTGAAATAAACAGATAGATCAGTAGCAGGATATTCTGCGAGAAATTCTACCAGGATTTTATTCTGTTTAACAGGTATTGTCCAGGTATTATCTCCATATGAAAAGCTCAATTTACGCTCAACAACCACCTCATCAAGGTAAGGGGTAGATGAGATATTCAGGTCTATCAGGTCGTCGGAATCGGGATATTTCCCATCATAGGTATATATTGAGACTGGCTTAATTTCATCACCTTTTAGATCAACAGAATAATAGTCTCTTCCTTCAAGTGCAAGATGCGGTTCACCATAAATCGTATTTTCAGTTGCCAGCATCAGGTATATATTATCTTCACTATATCCTACTTTGCAATCATAGCCATTTTTTGTAAGTATAAACCAGGTGAACAAGTTTGACATATTGGTATTCTGATAGATTTCTTCTCCGGTTTGATAGATCAATTGGCTATAAGCCCAGTCATTGAGTTTGAATCTTTCCTTCATCTTTTGCAGATCACTTATTATTAACTCATAATCAGTATTGCTGATCTTACCCCAAAAATCTGCTATAGTAGAAGCATTACATTTATCAATGTTAATAATGCTCATATTACTATTATAATTGAGATTAAAGATAAGACCCCAGAATGAGAGGCGTAAAGATTCTGTACCTTTTGAGACTGCATACATTAATTGTTCACGTTGAACATCCTCCAGAATTTCAGTTACTAATGGTAATTCAGATTCAATATTTTCATCTCCCACTTCCACAATTTCTCCAGCAGTAAGATCAGGACATTGATGACCCACAGGATTAGGAATATCTACGGGTTTAGGGATGGAATCTCTCTCTACAGGTATATCGATATCATACATCTCCCAGCCTTTTTCTAGAAATTCCGAAAAGTTCTTGTCCATCTGGCTTTTCCAGTTTGAATATTCCTGATTCTGATTCTTAAGCCACTCGTCAAATTCACTTTGAGAATAAATCTGTAAAATTATGATTAATAAAATAAATATTAATAATTTTTTCATATTTTCTCCTTATAATTTCCACTTGTAGAGTGAGAAAAAACCTCCAAAAGCAACTATGATCATATATACAGGTTGAATTATCATCCAGAGAGGATAGCTCAACCAAATTTTATTTTCTGCTTTTATGCGATGAAATACATTTTTTATGAAACTCATTTCGATTAATAATCTGACAATAAGCAACCACATACCAAACTGCCAATTCATCATCATTATTATCCAGGGTGAAAAAGTGATCACAATTACACTAATAAGATAAATAAAAAACTCAGGATTCAAATTTATTTGTAATCCTGTATTTGATGCCCAACGCATACGCTGGTTAAGAAATTGACTCCAGTTGTTTATCGATGTTGTTGACATAAAACTCGCAGCAGAACGATTAAATGTGACTTTCAGGCTAGCTTTTCTAAATAATTGCATCAGATTAACATCATCTCCTGATACCAAATGCATGATCTGCTGATACCCTCCCACTTTTTCCCAACTTGATTTTCGATAGCCAAGATTTTGAGCTGAACAGGAAAAATACTTACCAGAAAGGATCAATCCTCCCGCTACTGCATACATTGCCATGAAATCAAAATACTCATACCATTGAACACTTCCATATTTATTACATTCATTGCATTCTATCCGTGATAATCCAGCCACCATATCTATATCTGATTCAAAGCAGGATACCATTGATAAAATCCAATTCCTGCCAGGTCTGCAATCTGCATCTGTGATCAGGATGATATCCCCTGAAGCATAATCAACACCTTGCTGCAACGCATTCTTTTTCCCAGGATGTTCTGCAGTTATCCTGTCTATTTCAATTATCTTCAGATTATCCCAGCTGCCAGAATATTGCCTGATTAAATCACCCGTACCATCCTCTGAACCATCATCAGCAATTACTACTTCATAAAGATCTTCTGGATAATTCTGATTACGCAATCGCATTATCAATTCTCTGATGTTTTCTGATTCATTTCTGGCTGAGATAACAACAGAAACTTTTTCTCTGCCAGCCATCAATTCTTTTCTCGGCTGACTGTAACCTTTCCAGCTCAGTATCAAATAATAGTAATAGATCAAGCTTCCACATGCTGTGAATAATAATAGTAAGTTCCAAAGCATTTATTCAGGTATGTCCTGAGCATCTTCAGATGACTCAATATGCCACAAATCCATCAGATTTCGCTCTTCAACTGCCAGGCTGTCAACCAGCATACTATCAGATTCCATCCAGTACAGAAGACTGTCAGGGATTTCTACTACTTTCTGATCTCGATATACTACTGCTCCGCGCAGATCAGGTCTTCGGGGCAGACTCTCCTTTTGCCAGAGCTGATTTGATGGCCAGGGATGTCCCTTACCTCCCAGATAATAAAATACGCTGTCAATTATGCTCTCTGCAAATACCACTGGTTTAAAGTGGTAACGAATACTGTCACCATAAACGTAGTTAACTGCTGTGCTGTCTTCTAATGGAATTATATTTCCCAGACTGTCCAGACCAGCAATTTTATTTCTGATAATGAAAAGGCTGTCAACCCAGTTTGGAGCAAGATAGGCTTCACCATTTAGATAATATACCAGCGAATCAAATTCTGCCCTTATTGCTAAGGGTCTCCAATAATTGATAGAATCACGTAAAACAGGATTTAGATTTTTTACCAGATAACGAGTGGAATCAGGATAATCAAAAGGTTTACCACCCAGATCAAATACTACAGAATCTTTGTAATTTTCACGATATATAGTTGGCAGAAAATTATAATTCAATGAATCAGATAGCGCATTAGGCTCTGTACCAGCAATAAAATACTCATCAATTGTTTCTTCATAGCGATTTGCAGGTAATAACCCGGTTTCTTTAGAAATGGTTTTAGTGATAATATTATCTGGTTTATCAAATTCATAGCGAGAGCCGTCAACGATAGGTTTGCCTTGATTATTAAGAGGTGAATCAAGTTCAATAGCCTTTTTCATGATGTAAGGCCAGGCGGGTAAGGCGGCTGTGGCTCCACTCTGGCTTTTACCCAACGATTCATTATTATCAAAACCTACCCAGATACCAGTAACCAGCTTTCGATTATAACCAATAAACCAGGCATCTCGAAAGTCATCTGTTGTTCCTGTTTTTGCTCCTGCTGTCCATTTATATCCCCGCCAACGTATTCCCACTCCAGTGCCATCTTCAGTTACGCTTTGCATCAAATTCGTCATCAGCCAGGCTACCTGTTCATTTACAACTTTGATCCGCTCTGGTTCATTACTAATTATTAGATTACCTTCACTATCCTCTATCCTGCGGATAAAAATGGGTTTCACCCGATAGCCGTTATTGGGAAATGTAGTATATGCACTTATCAATTCATAAGGATATACGACATTTGTACCTATAGCCATGGAATATACTGCCCAGATTGGAGTAGAAATCCCAAAACGACGGGCATATTGTTTCACTTTTTGAGGCGTAAGGTCATAAAGCATCTTGATAGCCCAGATATTCCTTGATTTCCTTAAGGCATCACGCATGCGCAGATAGCCAAACGTCTCTCTGGAATAATTATGTGGCTGCCAGAAAATACTGTCTCTTTCAATAAAACAGACCGGCTCATCTTGGATTACACTAGCTGGAGTATAACCATTATCCAATGCTGTGGTGTACATTATAGGTTTAAAAGCAGATCCCGGTTGTCTGTTTGACTGCATCATCCTGTTCAGCTTGCTGTGATTAAAATTCCTGCCTCCAACTAATACTCTCACATATCCAGTTTCCGGCTCTATCGAAAATACTCCACCCTGCACGTAATTTGTGACTATATTAACTGTGTCAGCAGGTAAATCAGTATATTTGACTTCGTAATCGTTTTTATTCTCAAACTTGATCAATTCTCTATTAAGCAGACTATCAGCATATTCCTGCAAATCAGCATCAAGGGTGGTATATATCTTTAGCCCTCCTCCAAAAAGTGTATGAGTACCGTATTTACGCTCCAGAATTGGTCTGATATATTCAATAAAATAATCTTTGGCTGTTCCCATTGATTCCGCTTTAACCAAGTGTATAGAATCTTCCTTAGCTTCATAATATTGCAATGTACTGATCACTTTTTCATCTTTTAATCTATTCAGAACCAGATTTTTACGCCATAATGATCTATCCGGATGATATTTGGGTGAATAGGCATTGGGCAATTGGATTAATCCGATCAGTGTAGATGCTTCAGATATAGTCAGAAATTTGGCAGTCTTTCCAAAAAATTTCATACTCGCCGCTTCTATCCCGTAAGTTCCTGTACCAAACGGCACCTTATTTAAATAGATCTCCAATATCTCTTCTTTAGAATAATTACGCTCAATCAGAACTGCCAGCATCAATTCTTTTATTTTACGTGGGATAGTCTTATCAAGTGAAAGGAACAGATTTCTGGCAAGCTGCTGTGTAATAGTAGATGCACCTTGTGAGAAACTACGGGTTTTTATATTTATCAGCATAGAGCGGATAAAGCCCATTAAATCCATTCCCCAATGATTATTAAAATTTTTATCTTCAATACAGATCAAGATGTCTTTAACATGATCAGGCAATTCTGTCACATTGGTCAAGGTTCGTTGTTCAAATGCAAAAGTATGAATTAGATTATCATGCAGGTCATATACATCTGAGCCCACCTTCATGTCATATTGATGTAATTCAGAAAGGGGTGGAAGTTCCTTGCTGTAATAATAAAATATCCCTGTCACTATTCCAGCAACGAGAACAATCAGGCACAGGAAGAAATACAAATATCTCATCATATAAGAATTTACTGTCCGTATCTCAGGCTTTCTTTTCCTTTTCCTGCTTTTACTTCTTTTTACCACCATAAACTATTTTCTCTCGCTTAATTATTTATATTTGCAATTGTCAAAATATCCTTATATAAGTCAATTCTTATATTCTAATATTCCTATTTCTGATATAACAAAAAAAGGCAGACCGAAGTCTGCCTTATCTCTAATTTATTTAATTTAAATTTTTTACATCTTATTTCATTAAAATAAGTTTCTTTATTCTAACTGGTTCACCAGCTCTTTCAAGTCTGTAAAAATATACTCCTGAACTTACTTTTCTTCTCTGGCTGTCTGTGCCCTGCCAATTTATTGCCTGAGCACCTTCATCAAGAATGTTATTGACCAAAGTGTTCACTAATCTTCCTTTAATATCGTAAATGCTCAATCGTACTTTCCCCGCTTCCGCCAAAGCAAAATGTATTGTAGTTTCTGGATTAAAAGGATTCGGATAGCTGTAAAAATCATCAACCTCTGGTAAGATCAATTCATCCTCATTAATTGGTGAAAAAACGACTTCAATTATATTTGAAGGTTCACTATCTCCATTAGAGTAATTTGCAATCACATAAAATGCATAGTCAAATGCACTTGAAAGAGTAGTTTCATAATAATTTTCTGTAGTGCTGGCAATAGATTGGAAATTGCCGTTCTCACCTAATCTCACATACACATTGAAATCCTCAAAAGTTTCTGCTGAGCTATCATCAAACTCCCATTCCAAGTGCATTTGAGCTTCTTCCATATTTACTGTCAATTCATAAGGGGCTTCCAGAAATGATAGATCGAAATCAAGCATCGTTATATCACCTGTGATTATTTCTATTGTCTGAGTCTCAATCCCATGTCCCGGCAGCCAGGCACTTACATCATAAATGCCTTCATAATATACATAAGAATATCCACCTTCAGGTCCGGGCATTATCTCAACATCTCCAATCGTTACGATTCCCTGCGTAAAATCAACATCATCCTGATCACTCGTTATGGTTCCTGCGATAAAGCCCTCACCAGGATTATAGATGAATGTGATGCTATCACCTGCAGAACTTACCTGATGAATAAATATTCCTCCATATCCACCATTCTGCAACCAGTCCGCAGGATCAGTTTCATCATTGAATTCGGTCCTGCCATAATCGGCATTGAACGGTGCTCCAGAGGGATTACCATTACTATTATAATCGCCACCCGGTCGATATACATATAATTCGTCTGGAGGTCCATCTGCATTACCTTGACCATCAAGCGTTCCATCAACACGCCAGACTAGTAAGCCTTCTCCAGGAAGATTCATCTCATAAGTACCTTCAACTCTTTTACGATATTCCAACACAAAATATTCCATTGGATTATTTGATGCTATACGATAAACATTTTCATCCCCTTCACTCATTGGATGCAAGGTATATAAGCCCGGTTCGCTGATCAAGGGTAGTTCATCAATCCAGTTGCCATAACGATATTTCATATAAGCGCTCATATGTCCATTACCACTTTCCATAATATCCCACGCAGCAGCAGGTGCATATACATTGGAATTATAATGATATAGATCAGGTGCTCCCAGTGCATGGAACATCTCATGATTCAAGGTTCCCACTTCCACCTGAGTTCGTGGCTGAAATGTGAAATCTCTCACCAGGTATCCGTTTATATATGCATCCACCATATATAATGACCAGCGATGCGCCCATAATAATTCTGCCCAGCCATCATTTCCACCTCTGATAATGAAGCATACATTATCAACCCGTCCATCTTCATCGCCATCTATATCCAGAGAGTCCGGAACTTCCGGTTCAATGAATTCAATGGCGTTTGCCAGCAATGTTTGCTCTCGCTCGGCTCTCTCTTCCCAGCCATCATATCCTTCCGGGTTTGAGATGTAATTATAAGGTGAATAATATCCCCGGGGATATTCCGATTGATATGACATATTTGTGTCCATTTCTGATATAGGATAATGTGAGCTGCTGATAGTAAGAGTTTCGTAGGATACTTCCTGATAATAGGAATACATTGAGGGTGTTTCTCCATCATCGGCATTAAATAAAGGATCAAATTCACTGCGAGGTTCTGGAAATTCACTCTGATCAGCAAACCTGATATATACAACTAAATTATTCAAAGTTCCTTCTGTAGGAGCACGGCTCTGATATCTTTCAGGAACATCAAATCGACTTCTCCGTTGAAGGTATTCTTCTTTGCTTATACGAAGATGTGGGCTTATTCCTAAACTAGCAGGATTCATTTCATTTACTATATTGTCACTCGCAGTTAACACTCCGCGGGACATAGTTCCATATACATAATAACCTGTTTCAGGATTCTGAACCACAGTATAGCCGTTAGCGTCATGAAGATAGTTATAATACTCATCTCCACTTGCAAGTAGATTCAATTTACTGCCATCAGGCTGCTCCACACTCACCGGTTGATCATACAGTAAGGCTCCAAATAATAACCATCCACTAAATATCACCAGTGCCAATATCACAAACTTTTTCATTATCACCTCATTTCTTTTATTATCTATAACTTAATCGAAGCAAGAGATATTCCAAATTTCATGAAATTTTCATCTCCTGCAATATTGTATATCCCTTAAGTCCATACAGTCCATTTTGTCCATCAAGTCCATAACAACCCTACTGACCATTATTACATACATACCCCCAGAAATAAACTGAAATAATCAAAATCACTCCAATTTCCCCTATAATATGATGCAAACTCCAGTCCCAACATCTCAATCGCCCATCCCATAGCTATTTCAGCAACATTTCAAGCTAAAAAAGGCTATAAGGAGGAACAACAAAGCACGTACTGACATTTTTTTGTCAGATAGTGCTTTGTTGATACACCTGTTTGGCAGTTTGAAACACTTTTTTCAGTAGTTTGGCAGTGAAATATGGTATAATAAATGCAGTTGAAGAAGTAGAAATAGGAGAATATAGATAGCTGACCAATTAAGTAAGATGAAATATTGTGCTTGACAAAATAATTTTATAAAACAGCAATTGAATATAGAATAAAAGATAAATTTTACATAACTCTGATTTAATGTAGTGAAGATAATTATAATTGTAAAACAAAAAAATGGAAATTATTATTTTATGGTAGAAAGCTTTAAAGGAGGATATTATGAGAATAATGCTGATTATACTCGTGGCAGCACTTTTATTGAGTTGCGGCAATGATGATTCAAATGGCGATTTGTTTAGTATTTCTGTAGTAGATATCAATGGACATGCTGTACCGGGATTGGACGTAAGCGTCATTAATGGTTGTTTTAATGATCCACATCCGATGAGACCTCAAACAACTATCCATTTATTAGTGTCAGAAGCATCTGATGTGAAGATTGATATATTTGATCTTAAAGAACACTTAATTAGAAATTTGCATGATGGTTTTTTAGAAGATGGTTCATATTCTTATAACTGGGATGGCAAAGATTTTTCCGGTAATCAAGCAAATATTGGTGGAACTAATATCTTCCGCTATGAGGCGACATTCAGGGCTCATGATACAAATGAAATTACTTCTCAGCAGAGTAAATATATGTGTATGTGGTTAAATACAGGGAATTCCCAGAGTAATATTGGCACAACAAATGTAAATGGTCGATTTGCCTTTAATAACATGCTGGCATTTCCTCATTTATTTCATACAGGATCGCAGCCCTATTATGACGCAGATGCTAATTATTATGGTACTTTTACTTTATCTAACAGCATAAATATTAAACTCATTGATCCCATGACAGGGGAATATATATTCTATACCAAATTGATGGAAAGTGATGAAAGCAATCATTACAAGCTTATTTGGTCAAATCCGCAGATTGAAAGAACTTCAGTAAATAGCAATTTTCCAGATTCTTATAATATAAACAGACAAGATATGGCATCAAATATACAAACTGATAGACACTCAAGAAAATTATCTCGAGATCCTGATGGTTCTGGTGGTGGAACAGCTAATGATGTGGAAACTACTTTTCTACTTACACCAATTACATTACCAGAAATAGGAGAAATTGCAGGAAATGTAATAGTAGTTCCTCCTGATGATGGTGATGGACCCGGATATGAGATAAATTTTCAGATTTATGATGAAATACAGAACGGATATTGGTACTATGCTGATTATAGCTACGTGATCATAATTAACGGAAATTTGCAAATTGACGACATTTTTATGTTTTCTTTGCCTTACACAGGGGTAATGCAAAGTCTTTTAGCCTTATATAATGGCTTGGAATGGTCATCATACTATAATGGACAGTGGGATATTCCGGAAACAGGTTCAGTTACTCTTCCTTTGACAGTAGCATCAATCACGGATAGTACAACAACATTTGAAGTTGGTTTCCTCAAACCTACATATACTGTTATCCTGAGCAGTTTCACTGCCGTTTGCATGGATGGCACACCTGTTCTGCAATGGGAAACACAAAGTGAATATAATAATGCTGGCTGGAATGTTCGTCGTTCTGAAGAGGAAGATTTCAGCAATAGTATGATAATTAACTCTGAGCCAATTCCGGGAGCAGGAACAACATCACAACCTACAAATTATACATTTCTGGATGAAAGCGAAGTGGAAGAAGGAAATACTTATTACTATTGGTTAGAAAGTAATGATTCTAGCGGGAACGATGAAAATTATGGACCAATTTCGATTACAATTGATGGTTTTACTCCACATCCAACATTTCAAAACTACCCTAACCCATTTTATTAAGTATAATTATTTATTCTATACTTTGAATAATATCCAGTAGTATTATATTTTCTGTAAGTCTAATGCTAATGATGTTAGTATTTCCCTGTGGATTTGCTTATCTCATTATTTAGATATAGATATTAAAAATACATATAAAGATACTATTAACTTGTTTTTCTGGGTTAAAAAATACTCGTCATCTGCACCACACCTGTAAGTACACTGTCACTGCACATATGACTTAGCAGCAGGAAGATATTTTATAGTGGACTAAATTTCTGGAGTGATAATTATGGATTATGAAGGTAATAGTATAAGAATAATGAAAAATATTAGGAGTACTCATGAAGAAAACGGGATTGATAATTATAAGTTTTTTTGTAGTTATGGCATCATTATGTGCATATGCTGGAAAACCTGAAGTAAATAAAAGTCTGGAGATAATTCCAGAGATGAAGGATAATACAGAAGTTATTGGAAATATGAGAGTAGATAAACTCACCGGAATCCCGGCAGCAATATATAATGTACATTATCAGGTAAAGAGTGGAACTCCTGAATCGATGGCAAGGCAGTATTTGTTAGAAAATGCTGATAGGCTAAAGTTAAACAAAGATTTGACCGATATCGAATATGTGAGATCTTACGAAACAGGAAACGGATATCGGGTACAATTTAGACAAACTCTGGCAGGTATACCTATATATCATTCCAGTATAAAGGTCAGTATTAATAAAGACAATAATGTTGTGTTTGTGATGAATGGGTATAAGAGGCTGGGGGATGTAAATACCAGTATTAATATCTCAGAGTCAGCAGCTATGCAGATTGCAAAAAATTATCTGAATATAAGTGGGAAACTCAATTTGGAAAAAATTGAAACGATGATCTACCAGGAGAATCTGCCGAAGAATGTGGTTGTCCATAAAGTAACCCTGGTTCCAGCAGAAGGTGCTATAGGGGACTGGGAAATACTTGTTGATGCTGCCAGTGGAGAAATTATTCGAGTAGAAGATCGAGCTTGTTATTATCGTACAACTGGTTCAGGCTGGGTATTTGACCCTGAGCCAATAACTAATGCTGCCACTGTTTATGGTGAAGATGGTTTTATCGATAATGGTGGGAATGATACAGATTCACTTACTGCACAATTGAAGGAAGTTGATCTGCTGGAAATCACTGAAGACGGAGGATCGTATTCCCTTGTGGGACCTTATGCAGCAGTAATTGATAATGAAGCTCCATATACTGGATTATTTATCCAGGACAGCAGTGATTTTCAATATACCAGAAGCGCGCTTCCTTTCGAAGCAGTTAACATATATTACCACATTGACAGTTCCATGCGTTATCTCCAAGAATTGATGGGTTATGAGATCATGCCTTATCAGTATGCCGGCGGAGTGCATTTTGATCCCCAAGGTTTAAATGGTGATGTAAATGCACATTATTCTCCTTCAACCGGGCATGTAGCTTTTGGCAGTCCGGCTGAAGCTGTAGATGCTGGAGAAGATAATGCGATTATCCATCATGAACTGGGTCATGCAATTCACGACTGGATAACCGGAGGACAATTATCCCAAGTGGAAGGCTTGAGTGAAGGAATTGCTGATTACTGGGCGCAGTCATATACACGCAGTCTGGGATGTTTTGAACCAGAAGACCAGCAATATGACTGGTTTGGCCTATGGGGACTACAACCTGCATTGGGAGGTGATTATATGCGGGTAACAAATTTACCTGCCCATTATCCAGAAGGACTTATAGGAGAAGTACATTATGATGGGCAATTGTGGTCTTCCTCTCTAATGTCAATCTATAATCTAATAAGCAGGGAAGTTACAGATGAAATTCTCTGGGAAGGGATATCCATGGCAGATGTAAATACAAATCAGAGAGATGCAGCATATGCCTTTATGCAGGCAGATATAGATTTAAATGGCGGAGAAAATATGGATCAGATCATACCTGTATTTACTGAACGTGGCTATATCGAAGGTCCATTGACCGCAATTTTTGAAGCTGATGTCACTGGAGGACCCAGTCCTGTAATTGTAAATTTCACAGATATGTCTTTTGCGTTTCCGGGTCCTATCACTTCCTGGGAATGGGATTTCGAAAATGATGGGATAATTGATTCCTATGAGCAGAACCCAATGCATATTTTTACAGATCCAGGATTATATACAGTGGCATTTACTATATCTGACGGTGTGAATTCTAATACGAATATCTCGGAGAACTTTGTTTCTGTTAATTCGGGAATACTGGTATATGAAGGGATTGCAGAGGGGGAAGATTTCAGCGGGACATATATTTATGAGACATTGACTGAGCTGGGAATTGAAGCAATGTACACCAATTCCATCCCTTCGAGTTTAGAGGGCTTTTCTGCAGTTTTTCTGTCTTTCGGGAATCTTGGACAGAATTTTGATGCGGGAACTTTTCCTGAGTATGATGAAGGTGAAGCAATAGTGAATTATCTGGAAACAGGTGGATGTGTGTATCTGGAAAGCGGCTCTTTATTTGGAGCTATGGAATTTATTGGCTATCCCAACACCCAGGAATTCAGACAGATATTTGGAGTACAAAGTGTGCAGAACTATTTCCAATCACCTAACCCGATAAATAATCTCAGTGGTGCGACGGGAACAATTACAGATGGAATGAATTTTAACTCTTCTCATCAAACTAATAACTGGTATATTGATAAATATTATGCTAACGGGCAGGGATCTATTGCCTTTTCGGAATCTGGATATGGTGATGTAGCTGTACAGGGAGAGGGAGTATTTGGACAAAAAACTTTTGTCTTTGCTTATTCACTTGCTGACCTGGTGGATAATGAGTCACCATCAACCAGGCAGGATATTTTACTGAATCTAATTGAATTCTTTGATCTGCCGATGCTGACTGCTGGATTTGAAGGAATACCTCGAACAGGATTTGCTCCGCTGCCTGTGATCTTTTTTGATAATTCATGGGCAATCCCTGAAGTCATTTCATGGGCCTGGGATTTCGATAATGACGGAATAACAGATTCCTATGACCAGAATGCGGTCTGGGTATTTGAAGAACCGGGATCATATGATATAAGTTTAACGGTGGATAATGGAAATGAACCACAGACAATAACCATGGAAGATTATATTCGCGTTTTTGATGATGAAAGTGCCCTTGAATTTAATGGGAGTAACAGCTTTTTAGAATGCACAGCCAATGCAGAGCTTGAAATCTCAGAAGCTTTGACGCTGGAAGCATGGATCAAACCTGCTGGATGGGGTGAAAATCCAGAAACAGGATCAGGTCGCATTTTCGATAAGGATAAATTTAGCCTGTTTATACAAGGAGAACAAACGCAAAATATAGTTTTCCAATCTATTACGGAGATTGGGCAGACCACCTGGGTAGGTACACCTGAAAATTCTATTGTTTTAAATGAGTGGCAGCATGTAGCTGTTAGTTATAATGGTGTAAGCGAAGTGCATATATATATCAACGGTGTGGATCAGGAATTATCAATGTATGATGGACCTCAGGGTAATATTGTGACTAATTTAAATGATAACCTCTATATAGGCAGCAATTCCGCTGGTGAATTTACTTTCCAGGGCATGATTGATGAGCTGAGGATTTGGGATACAGTAGTTACGGGAGATGATATTGCTGAGAATATGGCTATTTACCTTAACGGTGATGAAACAGGACTGAAGGGTTACTGGAAATTGAATGAAGGAATGGGAGAAACTGCAAATGATGAAACGGTTTTTGGAAATAACTGCCTAATCTCTGAAGCAGAATGGACATGGGGAGCTCCACTCACTCAAGTTGATAATGAAGACAACACTGTTCCCGAAGCGATAAATCTCTTGAACCAAAATTATCCTAATCCTTTTAATCCAACTACGACAATATCTTTTAATCTTGCTGAAGATTCACAAATAGAACTATCAATATTTAATGTCCGTGGTCAAAAAATAAAAAAGCTTATCCACGAATTTACCCAGAAAGGATATTCTTCAATCATCTGGAATGGCGATAATGATGAGGGAATTGGGGTAGGTTCAGGAATATATTTCTATCAATTGCATGTAAATGGAGTGGTAGAAGATGTGAGGAAATGTCTGCTGTTAAGATAATGCCTAATTGGGAATTCGGATGAAAGTAATTGACTGGAATAGTGTGATTACAGACTTTCCCATTATGAATAAAATATTGGTAAGTTTGGTTTTGATCTGTAATATATATCTATTTGCAGAAATGGATAGCAGTCTGCATGCTTATCCCATCATGGATTATTCTGATGAGACCAGCTTGAGCGGTGGTGGAGTTTTGATTTATATATATCGTCCGGAGGGACAAGATAAAACTGTTCCTCCAAGTCTGCTAAAGCTTCAGATTGATGCCGGGATAAAATCAAGCTGGACATTTGAATTAGAAAATGAATGGCAGCTTGAAGATGGGAAATATGCTGTCAATTTACCATTTAAGATAGAAGAGCAACGCTGTGAATTATATAAAACGGGTAATGATATCGAACTTAATGACTCTCAGGAGAACGAAATACGCAAGTTCAAAGTTAGTTTTGAGATGCTGAGGCGATGGACGAAATACCATTTTGGTTTTACATACAAGATCAATAGCAGTAAGTATAAGCATGAACCTGATGAATCTTTGCTCCAATATAATGATAAGGTATTACCAGTGGGAGGTTTGTGTGTGGGACCTGGGTTAACCTTTCAATACAATACTCTGGATAATAATTATTTCCCCTTGAGTGGTGTCAGGATGCAGTTTAATCTTCAGACATATTCACAAGCTTTAAGCAGTGATTACACTTTTGACCGCTACAGTTTTAATTCATCATTATATTATAAGCTGGCAAAATTAACCACCCTGGCATTAGGAATGAAAGTAATTATGAATGTCGGTGATGTACCTTATCAGGAAATGGCTTCTCTGGGAGATGAACTGAGAATATTTCGTTCCGGTCAGTATGCAGATATGAATCTTGTTTCACTGGTGAGTGAGATCAGAAGTTTCCCCTTTTCCCGAGCTTATTGGCGTCGGTTTGGTTTTGTGATTTTTGCTGAAGCAGGACAAAGCCTCAGCAATTTTGAAGACTTTTACGTCACTGGTACTCATTATGGTTTTGGAGTCGGAATTCGATATTTGCTTGATATTAAAGAAAAATATACTCTCCGGCTTGATAGCGGGTTATATAAATCTCAAACGAGTACAGATTTTGGTGCAAATGAAGCATTTTAATTGAATAATAGGATTTATAAATGAAAAAGAATATTTTTTGGCTGGTTGGAGAAAAAAGTGCAGACCTTCATGCCTCCCGTGTGCTTGAATATTGTAATAGCCGACATCCTGACTGGCATCATTATGGTGTGGGGGGGAGGTTGATGGAATTGGAGGGCTTTAAATCTCAATTTCCATTTAACCGCTTTAATGTAATGGGATTTGTAGAAGTTATCAAGCATCTCAAATTTTTTGCCAATGTTGAGAAAAGGATTGAGCAGATATTTATGCATAATCCCCCAGATGCTATCGTGCTGGTGGATTATCCTGGCTTAAATATGCGAATTGCCAAACTGGCAAAATCTCTCAATATACCGGTTGTATATTATATCTGTCCTCAATTCTGGGCTTGGAAAAAACATAGAATATTTCAATTACGTGATTATTCTGATGCTATTGGATATATTCTGCCATTTGAAGGAGATTATTTTAATGATTCTCAGATAAAGGCAACTTATACGGGACATCCAATCTCAGAAGAGATCACAGTTGCGAGCACTCGTGAAGAATTTGGCAGAGAATATAATCTTGATCTCGAGCGTAAATGGATAGCCTTTTTCCCGGGGAGCAGGGATAATGAGATCAAGAAGCTTTTGCCTGTTTACCTCAAAGCGATTAAAATGATGCAGCCTCAAGATTATCAATTTTTGCTTTCCAAAGCCGATTCGATCACAGTACCATTATATGAAAAATATATAGATCAAGCTCAGATTTCCAATCTTAAAATTATAGAAGACAGAAATTATGAAATGATGAAACATGCAGATTTCGTTTGTGTTAAATCTGGAACTACAACTCTGGAGACTGCCTGGCTGGGTACTCCTTTTATCTTGTGCTATAAAACAAGCTGGCTGAGTTACCTGATAGGCAGATTCTTTGTGAAAATCAAGTGGATTGGATTGCCTAATATAATCCTAAATAAAGGGCTGATACCGGAATTGATCCAGCGGGAAGCTAATGCCGGTAATATCTGCTCATATATTGATGGCTATTTGAAAGATAGATCAAGATATGATAGGATGAAAACGGAGCTTCATCATCTGCATGAAATTCTGGGCAGTAAATCAGCTTCCCAGGAAGTGACAAAACTAATCGAAGAACAGGTGGTCTAAGTGGCAAAAAGAAAATTTTCACCTTTGCTGGTCTGGCTGATAACCAATCTGGGATTAGGAATCGTGAAGCTTCTGAGCATTTCCTGGAGGTGTCGTCGGCTGAATTCCCTTCCCACTGAAAAGGCTATCTTTGCTTTCTGGCATCGAAATATACTTCCCTTGATGTATTTGCACAGAAATAAAAATTATGTAGTTATCATCTCTAAATCACAGGATGGTGATTTGATTGCCGATGTCTGTGAAAAGTTGGGTTACCTCACAGCTCGTGGTTCAACTTCACGGGGTGGCAGCAGTGCTCTTCGTAACATGATCGCTCAATCAAGGAAATATTCTTTAGCATTTACTCCAGATGGGCCTAAAGGACCTGCCTGTAAGATCAAAGAAGGAATGGTTTATCTGGCAAAATTGACCGGTTTGCCTATTGTCTTGATTTCTGCGAGAGTAGGACATGAGATAGTATTCAATTCCTGGGATCGCTTTAGATTGCCTTTGCCTTTCAGCCGGATAGAGGTGATATATGATGCACCTCAATATATTGCAAAAGATGCTGATATTGATGAGTCTATTGTCTTGATGGAGAAAAGAATGATAGCACTGGAAAAACAACTTATAGATCATTAATTAACATTTAATTGAAATTCTTTGACAAAAATTACTATATTTCTGGGGATGTGAAAAAATATATTAGTGAGGTAAGGTATGCAATTATCAAACAGAGCTTTGAATATTCAGGCATCACCAATTAGAAAGCTGGTACCTTTGTCCAATGCTGCCAAAGCTGCTGGAAAACATGTTTATCACCTTAATATTGGGCAACCCGATATTGAAACTCCCCAGGAAATGATGAATGTTTATCGGGAATTCGATCAAAAAATACTGGCTTATGGCCCTTCCCAAGGTTTGAAATTTTATCGTCAAAATCTCGTAAAATACTACTCGCGATATGGCATTCAGCTTAATGAAGATGAGATCATAATCACTACAGCAGGCTCAGAAGCATGCTTCTTTGCTATGCTGGCTGTTTGCAATCACGGTGACGAGATCATAATTCCTGAGCCATTTTATACTAATTATAATGGCTTTGCTACCTGGGCAGGAGTAAACATCGCCCCGCTGACAACCAAAGCTGAGAATGGATTTGCTCTCCCAGATGTTTCTCAGATCGAAAAGCTTATAAATGATAATACCAGGGCGGTCATGATCTGTAATCCGGGGAATCCAACTGGAGCTGTTTATACTCGCGATGAACTCCTTAGCCTTGCTCAACTTGCTATCAAGTATGATCTCTTTCTGATCTCAGACGAGGTTTATCGGGAATTTGTCTATGATGGAGAATCACATACCAGCATTTTAACTATACCGGAAATCAGTGATAGAGCTATAGTCGTAGATTCCATATCAAAACGTTACAGTGCCTGTGGTGCCAGAATTGGATGCATAATTACTCATAACCAGATTCTCCTTCAAGCTTTAATTAAATTTGCTCAGGCAAGACTGTGCCCTCCCACTATTGAACAATATGCAGCAAATGCCTGCATCGACCTGCAGGAAGAATATTTTGCTGGTATCATATCGGAATATCAGGCAAGGCGTGACCTTGTTTTTGATGCTTTATCCAAAATTGATGATGTAATTTGCGTGAAACCCAAAGGGGCATTTTATATTATTGTCAAATTACCTATAGATGATGCCGAACACTTTGTAAAATGGTTACTAACAGATTATTCTCTTAACAATGAAACAGTTATGGTGGCTCCTGCTGCAGGATTTTATGCGTCTCCGGGTTTAGGGAAAGATGAGGTAAGGATTGCCTATATTCTCAATAAATCAGATCTTAAAATAGCAATGGAAATATTCAGTTCTGGGTTAATTGAGTATTTGAAGAAATAATTTATTAAAGAAAGAGCCTCATTTTGAGGCTCTTTTTAAAGCTCTTAAAAATCTCTTACGAGGAATCCTGTTCCCATGACCTGGAAAATAGTATTCTGAGTCTCTTTTAATTAGCCTTTGCCAGCTATTTTCCAGCTTTGATCTATCCTCTACTATCGGGGGCATAATGGTAAAGGGGCTGATATTGAAAAGTGTATCTCCTACAAATGATTCGCCATTTTCCAGAATCACTGAAACTGAACCCATAGTATGTCCGGGAGTTAGTATCACTTTTCCTTGAATGCCCCATTCTTTTAAATCATAATCCCTATCAATTACAATATCAACTTTGGTGGGTTCAACTTTAGATGATTCCGGATATCGAGATTGCACTTTTTTAGCAATATTGTTTAGAATAGAACTGGAAAATACAGGTAGAGGTGAATATCCACTTTCGATATAAGCTGCAGCCTCTTTATGAGCAATTACTTTAGCACCAGTCAATTCTTTGATGGCAGACAGACAGCCGATGTGATCGGGATGCGCATGGGTGATTATAATGATCTTTATTTGACTGGGTGAGATACCATTACGGGATAACTGCCTTATAAATTTGTCTCTTCCAGTGGAAATTGAAGTGTCTAGAAGTACATAAAAAGAAAATTCGGATTGGAGTAGATAAATATTCGTCATTCCAATCCGAATTTTAATTTTTTCAGCCATTTATACTGAAACTTATTTTGGTGCAGGTAATCCTAATTCTTTAATTGCATTCACTGCTACCGTCTTAGAATAATCAGCTATGTAACCATCTCTATCAGAGTTTTCAGCGAAACCTACAAAATCAAGTTCTCTACCAAAAGTCTGACGCCACATTGAAAATCCCATAATACTGAACCATAATCTGGTCATCCAGTTGTAATATGCCACTGCATCCATTTTACCTTTTGCTACAGGATAAATCTCACCAAATCTGTCAAATACGATACTGATATATGTCATTGCCACTTCAAGTGATCCAGGAACTTCTTCCTGGAAAGCTCGCTGAATAAGATCTGCATACCAGTAACGACGATTAGTACCATAGAAAATATCAAAAATTCCCATGATCTTAACTTTTATGAAATTTGATAATGCCTGAGGTTTCTCGGGTATTACTTCGTCTTCCTGCAAAAACAATAAATCAAACTGAACTTTTTCCTTCAGTACAAATTTAATTGTTTCTAAAAACAGGTTGTCCTTACTACCAAAGTAGTAATTTACGGAATTCAGGGCAACTCCTGCCTTATCGACAATTTCACGGACTCCTGTCCCATGAAACCCGTTATCGGCAAAAAGTCTTGCTGCGCACTTGACTATAGTCGCGCGCGTTTGATTCTCATACTTCCTTTTTAATTGCAACTTTCAACTCCTTTAAACTTATTTTAAATCCGGCGAATTAAAGAAAACAATTGTGCTGACTGTTGTCAATATAAATTTAACTTTTTTTTAAAATATATTCAATTTTTAACGACTTCTTTCTCTTATTTCATCTATAGTAACTATTCAGATTTTGAATGTCATTCATTTTAGATTAATTCGCCTATATTTGAATGAATTAAATTCTCTGTATAATACAATGCAATTACCTTAAATTATAATAATGGTTCAAAATATAAGGACATCATTTATTTCTCTGATGAAAATTGTTCGTATAAGTTATTTACTTATGCTAAATATATTAATTAGTTGAAATTCTCTCAGAACCTGGATCAATTCTACCGCCTCCTGCAATTAATTGCTTGACGGATATTAAAGGTAAAAAATCATGTTTCAGTTTTATTGAAGCCCCATTCGTCTAGTGGCCAAGGACGCGGGATTCTCAGTCCTGAAACAGGGGTTCGATTCCCCTATGGGGTGCCACTAAATATTCTTAAATAAAATAACGAAAGGCGTCTTAATCTAAAGACGCCTTTTTCTTTATCATCAATATTAGGTTAAATTAATCAACGATCACTGGACAATAAGTTTGTCTGGGATCAGCCTTAATAGATTTCAAGTATTCTAATTCTTTCATTATATCAAGGTATTCTATTTTGCCGGAAAGAACTTGCACTGCCATATCAATATCAAAATATTCCTTCAATAATAAGTCCATTAAAGATTTCTGTTTGGGATAATATTCAATAGCAAATGAAGAAATACCGGCAATTTCTGCTGCTTTATCAACGGCATCATTTAGATTACCAATATCATCTATCAAACCATTATCTTTTGCCTGCTTACTGCTCCAAACTCTACCCTGGGCAATGCTTTCCACTTGATTAAGTGTCATATCCCTCCCATTAGCTACATGGGTTTTAAATTCGTCATAAATCCCCATCATTGATGATTGCATTGCTGATAATTCAGCAGCATTAGGTTTCTCCCAGACATTAAGAAGATCAGAATATTTTCCATATCTCACGCTATTGGAATTAACTCCAATACTATCTCCCATTTTATTCAGGTTAGGAAAGATAGATACAACTCCTATTGAACCGGTAATTGTCATTGGATCAGCATAAATATAATCAGCACTACATGCAATGTAATATCCGCCTGAAGCAGCTACATCTCCCATTGAGACGACAATTGGTTTTGTTCTTTGAACTTTCAGCAGCTTATTCAAGATAATATCAGATTCCAGGGCACTTCCTCCAGGACTGTTGATCCTCAGGACAATCCCCTTTACTTTTGGATTTTTCTCTATCTGGTCTATTTCCTTAAATAATTTTGCAGAAGTGATCATATCAATTGCAGGACCTGCTTGAGTTGTGATATTGCCCTGAGCATATAAAACAGCAATTTTATTATCAGGTACAATCCGTGGAGGCACAGGGTAATCAATGATATCCATTTTATTTGTTTTTTCAATATTATACATATCAAGAAAATCCTGATATTGCACAAGTTCATCAACTAATCCTGATTTTAAACTATATTGTCCATTAATCCAGATATTATCACGCTCTTCATACAGGTTGCGTAAATCCAAAACCTCAATTCCGCGGTTATCTGCTATCGTTTGAAGCATTTGCTGATACATATCACTATATAAACTGGTCAGATTTTCTCTGAATTCTGGTGACATCTCATTACGTACAAATTGTTCTCCAGCTGCTTTATATTTTCCGGCGTGTATCACTTGCATCTCAATTCCCAGTTTATCCAGCATCTGCTCATAATAAAGGATATGACCACCAATACCCGTTAGAAGTATCCCTGCTGAGGCTGAGGGATTAAGGTACACTTTATCGGCTATTGAAGCGATATAATATCCTCTGTTGGTTATGGAATTTATATAGGCATAAACTGGTTTTCCACTGGCTTTAAAGTTTTGCAGAGAATTCATCAACTGATCCAGAGTAGAATATCCAGCTGAGAAATATTGAGGACAAAGAATTATTCCAGCTATCCGGTTATCTTCTGCTGCCCGGTCAATTACTTGAATATAATTATGGACAGAATTATTTTCATTTCCCCAGATATCCTCGGATAATTCACTGAATTCTTTCACTTCCTTTTCAAGGTTCAAAATCAACCAGGTTGAATCAGCGACTTTCTTCTTATCTCCTTTATATTTACTAAAATAGCTGTTTACACTGTAAAATGAAACAAATATTATTGCCAGTAGTAGTAGTATGGATGTCAAGCATCCAAAACCAAACCATTTTCCTTTCATTATTATTCTCCTTAATTTACTTCCAGATTCAGATCTTTGATCTTTCTGGAAAGATTGCTCACCTGCAGCCCTAATGCTCTGGCTGTTTGTGATAGATTGCTATTATGTAATCTGATCTGATTAGTCAAATATCTCATTTCAAATTGTCTTTTCTTCTCTTTAAAATCCACTGTCTCATTCCAGAAATCAGTTTCTTCTTTTCTTTGCAGGATAAGATCAAGATCATCATTAGTGATCTGCTCATTATCAACCATCACATATAATCTCTCTACCAGATTGCGTAATTGCCTCACGTTTCCAGGAAATGATTTGCCGGCAATATTTATTTGAGCATCACTGGAAAAAGTTTTTTTTGTTACTCCCTGTTCCTGAGCTATCTGGACGGAAAAATGGTCGAGTAGTAAGGGAATATCTTCTGGACGGTCACGAAGTGAGGGAGACTCCATAGGCAGCACATTCAACCTGTAATAAAGGTCTTCTCTGAATTCTCCGGTTTTCACCATCTCTTCCAGATTCCGATGCGTAGCTGCCAATATTCTGATATCTATTTTGCGTACCTTATTATCTCCCAGTCTTTCAAATTCGCCTTCCTGGATCAATCTCAATACCTTTGCCTGAGCCTTTAGGTTCATATCTCCAATTTCATCAAAGAATAATGTCCCTCCATCGGCTTCCTCCACTTTTCCGGGCTTAGATTTATTTGCACCTGTAAATGCTCCTTTCTCATAACCAAATAATTCTGATTCAATAAGTTCATTGGGTATGGCGGCTGAATTAAACTTTATAAAGGGTCCCAGCTTGCGACTACTCTCGTTATGAATACCATAGGCTATCAATTCCTTTCCAGTTCCACTTTCGCCCCGGATCAATACTTTTGCCTCTGTAGGAGCCACACGGCTGATCAGTTTGCGTACCTGATTGATAACAAAACTATTACCAATGATCTCATATTTCTTATCTACTTGTTCCTTTAGCCTGTTATAGCTTTGGTTCACTTTCAATAGCTTAATGGCATTCTGTACTGCAATTCGCACTTTATGCAGTGAAAGCGGTTTCTCCAGAAAGTCAAGTGCACCATACTGGATAGCTGTAACTGCTTCCTGAATTCCACTGTGACCAGATATCATGATAACCTGAATATTCGGTAATTCTTCTTTAAATTGTTTTAATAGATCAAGTCCATTAAAATAATCTAACCTTACATCAAGCAGGATCAATGCTGGTCGAAAGCGTTTTACTTCTGCCAGGGCTTTCTTTGATTCCATACAGGTGTCCACCTGATAACCATCATCTTCCAGAATGTCCTTCAAACTCATACAAATATTATACTCGTCATCAATTACCATTATTTTCATTGCTTCCTCCACTTATGCTGCTTTGTTCAGCAAATTGTATAATAAAACTGCTGCCTTCTTCTATTTTAGATATAACACTGATCTCAGCATGATTAATATTAGTAAGTTTTTTTACCAGTGCCAGTCCCAGACCAATTCCTTTCTTTTTCTTTGTAAAATATGGCTCAAATATCTTTTCAACATCTTCTGCTTCAATACCTGGTCCATGATCCCTGATCTCCAGAATTCTTTTAGTACTATCAAGTTTCAATTCCAGTATCTCATCATGGCCTGCTGCATCGATAGCATTTTGTATTACATTGGTTAATATCTGATAAAAATGCATCATATCAAATTCTATTATAAAATCTTCTCCTTCAATATTTATTTTTACTCTGTCTTCATAAGACCTGGTTATTCCCTTTATCTGTTCTAATATTTTAAATTGTTGTTGATTTACCGGTACATCTTTAGCAAAATTAGAAAAATTAGTCGCCAGATTTTGCAGATGTCCTACTTCTTGAGTAATTATTGATACTGACCGGTCAAATACCTGATCAAATTTCTCACTTCCTTTCTTTTCGATTAATCTTTCCAGCGAAAGCCGAATTGGTGTTAAAGGGTTTTTTATCTCATGTGCCAGCATTCTGGAAAATTGTTTCCAGATCGATAGTTTTTCAGCTTCCAGTAATTGCTTTTGCGTCTTTTGCAATTGCACGGACATCATATTGAACGAGCTTTGAGCTTCTTTAAGCTCCCAGGTACCGCTTTCTTTTAATTGAATATCAAAATTACCTTTGGATATCTCTTTGGCTGCTTCACTGAATTTTGCCAGAGGACTGGTTAAGGAATAGATAGCCCACAGGAATAAAGTTAGTGATGAAAGTAATACAAGGATCAGGTAAAAGGCAGAATATACTGCTGTCTGCCTGTTACCGATCTCTATAGTGGCTTTTATCTCGTTTAGTTGACAAAGAATATTCCTCGCTTCATCAGAATATTCCGGTTGCTCCTGAGCAAGATTACCCATAAATTCCTGTAACTGTAAACTGGATATTTCTTCTGAAAGCTCCTTTCTTTTCACTTCCTGATACTGATAGATCAAGAGCAATCCTGCCGTAAATAATGCAAGATATAATAGGATAACTATAGTCCTGAGACCAAATCTAAATTTCATTATTTCTCGATTATAGTATTATTTCATTACAATTAGGTTTATGAAAATTCCAGAAGATCATCAGGTCAAAAGATTCATTATTTTGACCCATTGTTACAATAGGTAAACTCGCCACCAGGTTCACCTCAATCGGCAATTCAAGTTCATGGGGTGATTGGTAATGAAAATCTGAATTCGCATTTTTAAATTCACTCCAGGAATCAATTACATAGGTGCGATTATTCTGTTCCTCACAGATCAATGTCCAGTTTCCTAAAAGAGGATCAAAAATTGCAATATGCTGGAAACTGATTATCTCCGTGCTAACCTCACTGCGTAGGGTTAAAGTGAAATCAATTGGTATACGCTGCCCTGATTGCATGATCTGTCTGAAATCTTCATTAAATGCACTTTCTAATGTAGCCTGTACCGTTATCTGATTACCACGTGAAAATGCCCGTGACTGGGCAAATGAAGGAGTATTCCCTTGGTATGATGAAAATAACATCATACCAAGGGAGATCGTTGCTGTTATAGCTTTTTCAAAAATTCCGCCAAGCATTCCTGCCCCCCGAAATGGCTGGATTACTGGCTGGATCTTTTACTAAAATCCAAACCAGGGACCAAATGATAAGGTCAAGCCATCCATGTTTGTATCTGGTCTATTAGTAAGGTTTATGTCATATCCATTAGCCTCACCTTCCCAACCAGACATTGAAATAGTATATAAATACGCAGCCTCAGCTTTAAAACTCAGCCAGTCTGTGATTCTCCAGCCGAGAGATATCCGTGGTTCTGCCAAAAATCCTGTATTTTTAAATGTAATTGAACTTGATGCATTGTAATATTCATCAAGGTAAGTATCTAAGCTCATATCACCATCAAAGTCAAAATCTGGTACATCATCTGATGCTTTCTGACTTACTTCGATTTTATTCATACCCCAGGTGAACATACAGCCTAATTCACTATAAAATTTCCCGAAAACAAAGCGTCTGTCAAATGATAATCCACCATAATTGATCCAGTACTTAGCTGTACGTGAAACATTTGAGGTACTATCAAGATTAGCAATATTATGATTCCAGTCATGGCGTGTGGTTGTTTTGTCAAAATACTGCGCAAATTGTCCACCCATGAACCAGCCCTTGCCGATATGGGACTTCAAACCAATACCATTAAGGAATAATCCGTCTTCTGAATACATATCTTCCTCAAAACCTAAACTTTCCATTATGCCATTAACGTCTACTACATCAGGTGTGTACCATATTGGCATCCAGGCGATAGAACCATCTCCATAATATTTCGATTTCTTCTTGATAATTGATTCTTTTTCTGTTTTGGATTCTGTCTTATCCATCACTATCGTGCCTTCAAGATCATAAACCAGTTTTCTGGTTCCAAAAACAAATTCCAGTTCGACCACTTCGCCTTTACGGAAAATCGTCAAAGTAACTTTTTCGCCAACTCTGTAAAAGGATATTATCTTTCCTAATTCGTCCTGTTTGGTAATTTTATCATCATTGATTGACATCAAAATATCATCTGTGCGTAGTTTGTAATAATAAGCGGGACTATTGGGGGATACAGTATCCAGTCGGATTCCATAAAAATAATTGTATCCGATTTCTGCTGCTTCTGCAAGTGTCATATCTGAATAAGTTATACCTATAAAAGGTTTATCCATTTTGACATCATCTGGAGATGTTATCACGATCTTATTGCCGTCATCATCGATTGTTACATTAATGGTATAATCTCCCTTCATTTCCTTAACAATCAGTTCTGCTTCTTTCTGAGCCATTTTGCTCTTTAACAGCGCTTCTTTCACTTTAGCATCTACATCTACATCCTGGCAAAATAGACTGCCTGCCACCAATAATGCCAACACTAACACTACTAAATTTTTCTTCATCTTAACCTCCGAGTTAAATTTATTACTTTATATTAATGCAATCCCCGTACCAGAACCCGTAATCTCTATCTAACTCTTTATATTTATTAAACATATCTGCTGCTTGCAAGCACCTGCCCTGCCTGTCTATCTTATGAAAAAGATAAAATCAAATATCAATGCTTATCATTTTGATAATGATTATCCTGTCAAGCTCCATTTAATGCAGGTTGAAGATGCTGTTATACTGGCTGAAATATTGAATTATAAGATATTCTCTAATTAATATAAAGTTGCAAAAAAAACTCCTGAATGGTCGAAGACCTTCCGGATGGTTGATCCCCTTTCTAAAACAAGTCATTTTCCCAGTCAGTCTTAAACCACTTTCGGAGTAAAGTGACCGTGTCAATGTGATGCGGCGTAGTCGCATAAGAAGCTTCTACCCGGAATCTTATTGATATTTTAAATCATATCCTTTCAGGATATGATCAGAAATATGATCATTGATAAATATAATCCGTTCCAGTTGTATTAGCGGCTTTTTTGTAGTGATATATGCCGAAGGCATAATATATCATTAGCCCCTTATAAAGGCGAAGCCGGTATATGGGGATGGAATATAAATAAAACCTCACTCCACTCCAAGCCGGCTGCGCCGGCTTGGAGTGGAGTGAGAGGGTGCTATTGGTGCATTTTATCCCCTCATATCGGTTGCGCCTTTATGAGGGGCAACAATAGGATTATCCTTTCAGGATATGAATTTAATATAAATCAGATAATCTCATTTTGAGATTGAGAATAAACTTTACATTCTGAAGATAAATAAGATTATTGGATTGTGATCGATAATATATATTTAGTATTATTCTTACATTAGGAGATAACATGGCTGGCTCATTTCATCGTATTAATTTACATATTGTATTTTCTACTAAAAACAGATATCCCTTTTTACAGGATAAAGAGATCAGAATTAAATTATTTTCCTATATATACGGACTTAGTAAATCACAAGGCTTAATACCGATCAGAGTTGGTGGCTGGTTAGATCATGTACATATATTGATCAGATTAAATAAAAAAGATCTTCCTGAAGCCGTTAAATATATAAAAAGAGAATCATCTCGCTGGTTGCATAAAACCAGTCTCTTTTTATCAAAATTTAAATGGCAAAAAGGTTATGCAGTTTTTTCTGTAAGTGAATCAATGATCCCAGTTGTATGCGATTATATAGAAAAGCAGGAGGAGCATCATAGGAAAATGTCTTTTAGGGATGAATATTTATTATTTTTGAAGAAGAACAATATTGAATATGACCAGAAATACGTTTTTGATGGTGAAGATTGTAATTTAGATGATTAATTGTATATGCCGAAGGTATAATATATCATTAGCCCCTTATAAAGGCGAAAGCCGGTATAAGGGGATGGAGAAAGTGGGTGCCATTGGTGCATTTTGTCCCCTCATATCGGCTGCGCCTTTATGAGGGGCAACAATAGAATTATCCTTTCAGGATATGATCAGAAATGTGATCATTGATAAATATAATCCGTTCCAGTCGTATTTTCGGTTTTTGGTAGTGATATATGCCGAAGGCATAATATATCATTAGCCCCTTATAAAGGCGAAAGCCGGTATAAGGGGATGGAATATAAAAAAACCCTCACTCCACCCCAAGCCGGCGCAGCCGGCTTGGGGTGGAGAAGAGTTGGTAGCGTTGGGGCATTTTGTCCCCTCATATCGGCTTCGCCTTTATGAGGGGCAATGATAGGATTATCCTTTCAGGATATGATTTAAAATGTGATTTGTAGGATTGTTTTTCCAGGATATGATTTAAAATGTGATTTGTAGGATTGTTTTTCCTGGATATGATATTTTGCTAAAAAAAATTGCATTGACTGATTTTTGGGAAATAATCTTAATATATAAAAATAAATTTGGGAATAATATTATGGATATTACTGATTTCACGGAGCGTTTTCTTTATCATATCTGGGATGCCGGACATTTGAAACCTGATTTGATGACAGTATCAGGTAAGAAAATTAAGATCATTTCTCCAGGCAGATTCAGCAGTTCAGCAGGTCCTGATTTTCGGGAAGCTGTTATTTCTATCGATAATGATCTCATCCGTGGAGATGTGGAATTACACAAAACGACCTATGACTGGAAGGCTCATGGTCATGTTGATGACCCCAATTATTGTCGTATTATCCTGCACGTGGTCTATCAGCATAATCTAAAACCGGATTTCACGATTGATAAAAAAGGCAGGCAAATAGAAATATTTGCCATGCAGGATTATCTTGATGATGATATTATTAAAATATTCACAGGCTATCAGGATGATCCCCAGATACCTAAGGATAAATTCTGCTCTTTTTTTGCTGGTCAACCTGCTGAATTGCTCGAGCCGGTTCTCCTTAAATATGGCTGCCAGAGAATTGACGAAAAAGCCAAACGCTTTGCTGCTGAACAATATTTTACAGGGTTCAATCAGCTTGCCTATCAAGGCATCCTGGAAGCTCTGGGTTATAGTAAAAATAAATACCAGATGCTCCAGCTTGCCAGTTTAATTACTTATTCACAACTTCGGATATTTGCTCAGGGAGGTTTGTCAGAACAACAGTTCATTGCCATCTGGCTTGGTGCATCGGGTTTGATAAATAAGCTGCCCTCAACCTTTCCAGCAGAATTTGTGCTCAAATGGAAGGAACTATATTCCAGGCAGGATTTCTTTAAAGAGCAACTGGAAATTGACTGGCATCTATTCAGAATTCGTCCAGTAAACCATCCAGCCATCAGACTTCTGCAAGTCTCAAATCTAGTGTATGAATCTCTGAAGGGTTCATTATTTAACAACTTCATAAAGCTCTTTTCATTTCCAGTTGGCAAGATCAACATGGCTGAATTCTATCAGAGATTATACCAATTATTTATCCGTCCTGGTGAATTTCTTCCTGAAAAATATCAGTTGGGTAAAACAAGGCTGGATACTTTATTCATTAATATCATTCTGCCCCTTGCTCTGCTATATGCTCAGGAAAACAAATTCAGTGAAATGACGGATGCCATACTCTATATCTATAAAAATTATCATTCTTTACCAGATAATTATATCACCAAATCCATGCGTCAGTTCATGGACCCTCCTCAAATCCGTCTTAGCAGGAAAAAAGCAGTCTATCAACAGGCTATTCTGCATATTTACAATAATTTTTGCCGCTTCCACACCTGCACTCAATGTCAGACTTATAAAACTCAAACCCTTGCCCAAATGCAAAATCCCAATCTCTAAGATAATTAAGACTATAATATTAACACGTACTCCAACCAGGTCAATCAAATATCTTACTTATATAAACCATTATGAGTTAACCAAGTGTGAAAACTAAGTGAAATTGATTCTTTCTTGACATAAAAAGCATAATAAATTGTAGTATATATTAGATTTTAAGATCTATATTATCAAGAATTGAGACTAAGGATGGATTATGAGAAAAAGCTATTTGATGATCATTGGTTTATTGTTACTATGTAATATTCTATTTTCTGCTCAGGCAGGACTAAACATGTGCCAGAAAGTGGCATCCACTAAGCTTTCTCAATTGGGGAAAACAAATACTTATACTCTGGAAAAAGAAGAAGTTATAGTCGATCAAGATATGATGTTGGGCTACGTATTTGAATTGTCTCCTCAGGGATACATGGTAATATCTGCTGATGATAATTTACCACCCGTAATTGCTTATTCATTTACAAGTAACTTTTATAATGAGAAAATGGGAAATATTCTTCTGGATCTGATAAAATCAGATATCAGCCTTCGACTTGATAATTTATCGCGTCTACCAGAATCAATAATATCACGCAGAAAAACAGAATGGGATGATCTGCTGACAGAAGAGGGCAGACCTGATAGACCAGAGCAGTGGCCTCCTGAGGGCAGTACACCAACTGGTGGCTGGCTGCTGGAGAACTGGACACAATCTGCACCTTATAATAATTTCTGCCCGTTGGATACAGTTACCGGGGGTAGGAGTATTGCCGGTTGTCCATCGATTGCCATGTCTCAAATATTAAATTATCATAGAACCGTAAATTCTGTATTTTTTGACGATGAAGATGATTATTATCATAATTATGCTGGCAGACAGTACTGGATAGATAATGATTATCAGCTTCTGGATTTTCTCTCCTTTCCGCAGATCAATTCTGCTCTTGATAGCCTGGCTTTTCATTATCAATATGGCCTGCCGGTTTCTAATGATGAAAAGGCAGCACTTGTATTTGCCTGTGGCGTGGCTGCTACACAGGTTTACACATCTCAAGCATCAGGAACTTTTGGAGTGAGTCAGGCTTATGATGCCTTCATGAAATTTAATTTTGATGAGTCTCAGCTTATTGATGAATCCACACCTGATTTTTATCAACATATAGCTCAGAATATTATGGAAGGTTTACCGGTTCATTTTGCTTCCGTCACTCCTGCCTGGGATTCAGGACATAATTTTGTAGTGGATGGATATAATACTGATGAGTTTTATCATTTAAATTTAGGTTGGGGAGGTACATATAATGGCTGGTATCTGCTTCCTGATGAGATCCCTTATGGTTTGACGGTGGTGGAAGGAGCGATAGTAGATATTATTCCACCTGATCCTCCAGTCGGCTTTGTCAGCGGTCAGGTAACGCTTGAACCAGCAATTGTAGATACATTTATGATCACTGTTACTATCGATAATGATTATCAGGAATACACCCTGGATATTCAACCTGATGAATCAGGAACAGTTTCATATATCACCCAGGTTTCTGTAGGCAATTATTCTGTATCAGCCACCTATCCTGATTATGAATTCATCACTTATAATAATGTTTTAGTCGAAGAATATGATAATGCAACAGTCGATTTTACCTTATCTCAACTGATTGCTCCCGCTGAATTGGAAGGAGTACTTACTGGAAATGAAGCTTCATTGAACTGGCAACATGATTCTGCAAGAGCTTTTCAGTATTATAACATTTACCGCAGTGTAGGCAGTATAAATAATACTCCTTACGCTTTGCTGGATACCACCAATCAATGCAGTTATATAGATACTATTTTATTTCCTCATTCCTCTTTATTGGGCTATTATATAACAGCAGTTTATGCGCAGGAAAATGAAAGTCATTCCTCAAATACAGTCTATATGGAATATTTAGTACCTAATACTGATGAAGAGATTGCGATTCCAGAAATGCTGGGTAATTATCCAAATCCTTTTAACCCTTCTACCACGATCTATTTCTCCCTGGAAAATGATGATTATGTTGAGCTTTCGGTATATAATCTTAAAGGACAAATAGTTAATAAATTAGTCACAGGTGATTTTGCTCAAGGCAGGCATTCGATTATCTGGAGCGGGGAAGATGAGAATGAGAATATTGTTCCCTCAGGGCTATATCTATATAAACTTAAAACAGATAATAACATCTTCACGAGGAGAATGTTGTTATTAAAATAAGATATAAAAAAAGGTGCTGAGCAGTTAGGCAACAGCACCTTTAGGTAGAGTAACTTCGTACTTATTTATTCAGGAATTTATCAATTCCCCTGGCAGCATTATGTCCATCAGCAATAGCAGAGATGGCATCAGCAGTGGGATTTGCAATATCACCACCAGCAAATATCTTAGGTTCAGAAGTCTGACAGTCAGCATTTAAGATGACTTTTCCTCTCTTAAATTTGATCTTGCTTTCAAATTCAGGTGTGAGGAAAGTAAAATCCCCACCTTGACCAATAGCAGAGATCACAGCATCAACTTCACGAGATTGAAAATCACCTTTGATGGCAACAGGAGAGGGGCGTGAAGCTCCTTCTTTGGCAACCATTTCCGCATTATTCCAGAAGAATCTTAGCTTGCCATTCTCTGATTTTTCTATTTTTGAAGGTATTGCCTGAGTTATAAATTCTACATTTTCTGCATGAGCGTCATCAATTTCTTCTTCATCAGCAGGCATATCTTCTTCTCTTCTGCGATAGATAATTGTGGACTCAGCACCTAATCTAAGGGCAGTACGTGCTGCATCAATGGCCACATTTCCACCGCCAATAACAACGACCTTTTTTCCGATATCTAGTTTGATGCCCTTAGTGACATCGTCAAGAATTTGCATGCCTGAGAAAACACCGGGAAGGTCTTCACCATCAATTGCCATTTTATAGGGATCAGTTAAACCTGTGGAAAAGAATACTGCATCGTAATTATTATAAAGTTCTATAAATGGTGTATCCTTTCCAATTCTATTATCAAGTTTAATTTCTACTCCAAGTTCTTTGATATAATTAATATCCTGATCAATCTGGTCATAAGGCATACGGTATTCGGGAACACCATAGCGGATCATACCTCCAGGAAGTTTACTGGATTCATAGATTGTTACATTATACCCGGCAGTCACCAGATAATAAGCAGCACTTAATCCACCAGGACCAGAACCTATGATGGCAACTTTCTTACCATTAGGTTTGAATTCATCCGCTAATATATTTTTAAAATCTGATTCATCAATCTGGTCAACAATATAGCGTTTCAACCAGCGAATAGCAAGTGGTTCACCTTTTACACCAATAGAGCAGGCATCTTCGCAGAGATGCGTGCAAATGCGACCACATGTTGCCGGCATGGGATTTGTATCATATAGCAGTCTAATAGCTTCATCAAGGTCATCTTCTCGGATTGCCCTGATATAATCTGGTATATCCATATGAGCAGGGCAGGATGCCACGCATAAGCCGCATTCCACACAGCGTTGTGCTTCCTTGATAGCTTCTTCTTTACTAAATCCTTTCACGATCTCCAGGAAAGTTTTCTTGCTCTCATCTGCTGATAGTGATGGCATTTCAATTCTATCCAAATTCAGCAAAGTGTAATTATCATGCTGGGAATATCCTTCTGGAATATTATCCCATGATTTGGTATCCGCACCTGGAACAAATCTGAACACCTCGGGATCAGTATCAATCCAGATATATTCATTAGACATTTTCAGGGAACCGGTTGTGCAGATATCCACACAAAGAGCGCACCAGCAGCAGCGTCCATAATCTATCTGAGGACGCAAACCACTATCAGTCAAAGTAGTTTCAATTTCTTTAACAGGTACCATATCAATAGCGGCATTCTGGCATATCACTTCACAGGAGCCACAACCGATACATTTAGTCATATCATTCTGGTGAAAACCACGGTAACGATCAGCACCAGGACGTTCTTCCAGAGGTTTTCGAGTTGTGAACGGCTTGTCAAAAGCACGTTTCCAAACATAAAATGGGGAGAGAAAATCTTTTAATTTCATCTATATTACCTCTCAATTTCAGGTGGATAGGTATGCAATGATACCATTAGACCTGCCATATCGGCTATATTTACATTAACTGCCAGATGCGGGAGCAGTGACATTGCATGAGTGTAACTGGGACCTCTTACATATACCCGACGAGGATAGCCACTTCCATCTGATACCACATAATAACCATATTCTCCACGGGTAGATTCTGCTTTCACATAGGTTTCTCCGTAGGGTATCTTCCAGTTGAGTACATTTGGAAGATTGTAATGATAATCGTCACCAGCAGGCATTTTTGCCATGATCTGACGAATAAGATCAATAGATTGCCACATTTCCTGCCAACGCAGATAGGTGCGATTATAAGCATCAGAATAGTCCATCGTAAGTATTTCAAAATCAAGCTGGTCATAGATTAGATATGGTTCATCTTTTCTCAGATCACGTGCAAGTCCGGCAGCCCGAGCATTTGGTCCTACGATGCCAAATTTGTCAACCATCTCAGGAGTGATAACTCCCAGATCCTTGGCTCGCATTTTGAAAACTATGTTGTTAAATAAGACAATTTCTATTTCACTTAGTATTTTTTCAGTCTTAACAAGCACTTCCTCTAAATGTTTATCCCATCCCTGAGGAAGATCGTCTCGAACTCCACCTGGAATGATGTACATGTGATAAATTCTGCCTCCGGAGAGTTCTTCAAACAGATCAAGAATGAAATCACGTTGAGCTATTGCCCATTGAGCGACCGTACCCATCCCGAATGAACCCGATTGACCTCCAATCCACATTAAGAAACTTGCCAGACGTGAAAGCTCAAGAGTTAATGTCCGTAACCATTTTGCCTTTTCTGGTATCTCAATACCAGCAAGTTCCTCTGCAGCAGCAGCCAGCAGATATTCATTAGTATCTGGTTCTGGTACACAAATACGACATACAATAGGGAAGCACTGAATAAAGCGACGACGTTCCATGAGCTTTTCAAAACCACGATGCAAATAACCAACATGAGTTGTAAGATCAATAATTTCATCACCGCTGATAATCAGTTCCAGAGCCATATTACCTGTTACACCTGGATGCTGGGGGCCTTGCCATACTTTAATATATTTTCCACTTTCAAGATCAAACTGGGCTTTGCCATCGATAACAGGAGGAAATTTACTTCTATCAGTTTTCATCTATTTATCCTCCTTCTTTTCAGGATATAGCTTCTGCTTCATGTATTCCCGGGGATCATGAGTTTTGCGACCAGGACGTGGGAAATAGGTTTTCTCAGAATATTCTTTAGTATCAAAGTCCCTTCTCATTGGAGGGATATCATCCCAGCCTTCCAAGGCAAAATTTTCGTTAAGACCTGGGCTTCCTGGAAAATCAATACCAAACATCTCTCGCAGTTCACGTTGATATACTTCTACCTGTTTCCAGAGATGATGCACCGATACCATTACTGGCTGGGTGCGATCCAGCAGTACCCGTAAACCAAGGTCAGTATTCGTCTCATAATTATGTAACATGTAAGTGAGTTGGAATTTTTCTATCTCAGGATAATCTACTGCCGTGATAAATGCAAGATGAGTGTAATTCTCATAATCTCTGAGCCAGGTGAGTACATCTGGCAGTCTGTCTTTCTCGATTGTCACAAATGCCTGATTATTTCGTTTTAGCTGCAAGGGCTCAATAGCATATCGATCAATTAATTTATTTATTATTTCCTGCATGATCTCTCCTACCAGTTATAGTCTGGCATATTCCAGTCTTTTACGATCTTTTTTTGATTAGCTTTATACCAGTCAAAGTTATTGGCATATTCATTTTGACCATCAGTTTTTTCTTCTCTGATCAGTGCTTTGAGTTTATTAAAACCAGCAATAAGAGCTTCAGGACGTGGCATACAACCCGTGATATAAATATCCACCGGAAGATAGTGATCAAGACGATTAATGGTATTATAGCTGTCCCAATACATCCCGCCATTGATTGTGCAGCTTCCCAAAGCTATCACAAATTTAGGCCCCTGCATCTGCTCATAACTGCGGATCACCCTTTTAAGGGTTTTCACACTCATATAACCACCGATCACAAACACTCCTGCCTGACGTGGAGTTGGTCTGGGGGCAAGTCCCCAGCGAAACATATCAAAACGTGCTGTCATCAAGGGACGCAGTTCAATAGCTCCGCAACCGGTTCCATAGCCTAATATCCATAAAGAATTTGCCCTTGCCCAGTTCAAAAATTTCTCAACATATTTCCCTAAGGGTTTATATGATTGAGGACGGGCATCACAAAACAATGCTTTTTCGTGTTCTGCCAGACCATCGTTAGCCAGTTTTATTTTTGTTTTTATTTCTTTGTTATCCATTTCAACTCCTTATAAATATGCGACAATAATCACGGCTAATATACCCAGTATAGTGGGGACACCAAGGAAAAACCTGATAGACTGTTCCGTTCTGAAGCGCGGGAATGAAGCACCAATTATGACAGTGATCATATATAGTAAAAATGTTTTCAGGATCATCATAGCCAGGTTAGTGGCACCACCAAAATACAGGTTCATAAATAAAGCAAGCTTGGCTATATTAAAAAGTCCTCGATTGGTCTGCAATAATCCCAGGAAGTTACTGTGATATTCAGTTGGTGGGCCAATGGGTATTTCCTGAGGAGCTATCACAACACTGAAAGGATTATGCATATTCATGCCCTGAAGAGATATAAGCGCTGCTATAGTTGCCAGAGGATTAGTGATCAATGTCCAATTGAGGATCCCGCCCTGCTGAGCAGCTACTATATCAGTAATATTCAAAGTGCCATATTGAATAACCAGTGAGATGATTGAAAGTGCAAAAGGTAATTCAAAGGCAGTCATTTGACTCAGTCCACGGGCAACACCAATTGCGCTATATGGATGTCCACTTTCTCCGGCACCGAGAGCCATTCCTAATTGTCCGAAAAAAATGAAATACATGACCAGGAACAGATCACCAGCAAAACTGAAATTACCGAACACTGTCGAACCAAAGATGAAAGGAATAAAGAGAAAAGTTCCCATGCCTCCAGCAATTCGGAAGACAGGACCAAGAAAATACATAATGCCGTGACTTATGGAAGTCCTTCTGGCATTATTCTTTATAATATCCACAATAGGCTGCCAGACAGGTGGACCAAAGCGACCATGTGCCCTGGCAACCACTTTCATGGCAATACCACCTAAAAGCAATCCCCAAATCGTTGCAACACTCAAAGAAATAAAAGCATATATGATTTTGATTATAAGTCCATCCATATTAATTCACCCCCAGGAGAGTATATAAAATTACGATATATATAATGATATGTAGAGCATAAGTTTGGCCGTTCCCGGTATATATATGTCTTACCATAGCTGAAACTGAATGAAACCATTCTGCTACAGATTTCCAGAAATTAGTGACCTGATGATTTACCAGGAAGCCCAGTGCTTTCTGATAGTGGCTGAAAAAGTTATAAGCAAAATGAGTAGTTTCAGGTCTATCCGGACGCTCAGCGGCATATACAATATTGAATTGCTCAACTTTTTGCACCATTTTAACTCTAACCAAAAGCCAGATGAGGGGAACCATAAATACTCCCATTGTGATCATCATTACTGCATTTCCATTCCAGTAACCCAAAGTAGTGATCACCTTGTAGCCTTCCCAGTTGATTGTAGATGCAAACTGAGTATCCACAGCAGCCATAATAGGTTTCAATATCAGATTTGGGAAAGTAGAGACTGCCATGATCGCTCCGATAAATATTACCTGCGGAACAAGATACCAGAGTGAAGCTTCTTTTACTTCTCTATATTTTGCTTTCAATTGACCAAGGAAGATGGTGTGGATCAGCCTGAAGAGATATAGGAAAGCGATAGCACCAGCAAAGAAGGATAGTCCTGCCTGCAGATACCAGCCTTTTTCGAGTAATGCAGTATAAAGCAGCCATTTCCCGCCAAATCCTGATAATGGTGGTACACCGGAAACAGCAATAATTGCTATCAATACTGTGATGAATGTCATGGGCATCTTCTTAATAAGTCCACCCATTTCATACATTTTTGTGGTTCCGACCCTTGAAACCAATCCAGCTATAGCCAAAAACAGCATCCCTTTAAAGAATAAATGCGTTACTGACATATAAAGAGCAGTGGTCCAGCCGAGATGAGAAAGCAGGGAAACAGATAGTATCATATAGCCAAGTTGACTCATGGAGGAATAAGCAAGAAGGTATTTGATATCCTCCTGAAATACTGCCATCAATGCTCCAAAAAATGCTGTGATCACACCTATCCAGCCCAGCAGATTTGATATTTCAAATATCCCCAGGGCTCTGGTTCCCATAAATCCCAGCAGCATGATAAATCCCCAGAGACCGATCTTGCTCATCATGCCGGAAAATATTGGTGAGATTTCATCTTCTGCTTCTGCATAAGCACCCGGCAGCCAGATATGTAATCCTACTGCTGCTGCTTTCACGAGGAAACCACCAGCTAAAAGCAAATATACAGGGATTGCATATATTTGCAGATTTGCCAGATATTGCAAAGCAATACTTCCTGTCTCTGCAAAGCTGAGTGCAAAACCAGTGAGAATCATCAATGCAGCACTCAATGAAAAAAGGATATAGATCAAAGCAGGCTTTTCTCCCTTATTCCCTCTTAAAACGAGAAGCCAGGAGCTGATTGTCATATATTCCCAGACCAGGAAAAATTCAAGACTGGTCTTTGCCAAAGGTATAAAAGCAAGTGAAAGGATCAGCATGATCAGAAATTCAAAATATCCCTGACTGTATTTTTTGGAATTCAAACTCGCAATAGAAATCACAATCCCGCCACCTATAAAAATGAATTCAAATATTTTTACAATTCCTTCTGCCATGGGGTAGATGAACCAGCCAAAATAGACCAGAACAGCTATCATTATTATTCCACGTACACGAGAAGGTAAAAAATGCAACAAAGCCATAATTGCTAAACCAATAAGCGGTATCTGGAAAATCACTCTTGTATAGATCAGCGAATCAGCAAAAGATGGATAAACAATCAATAAAGCCATTGCTGCGATATAAGTAGGAATGATTTTGTGAAGATGGATTTTTACAGGTTCTGTTGATTCTTTTTTAACAGAACTGCCAAACCAGCGTAAAAGGTAAGTAGCTTCCAGGAGTGATCCCAGTATTATGGGGATTATCCAGCCTGTAAGGTGATATTCCGCCAATCGGTTAATCAGCAGCCATTTTGCCCAGAATCCTGGAAATGGAGGTAATCCTACCAGAGCAAAGGCAAAAAAGGCAAATACTATTATCAGTGTTGGTCGTCCCTTTAATGACCATTCTGATATTTTATCTTTTTTGATGATACCAGCCAGCCAGAATAATCCTGCTTTTGCCAGAAAATGATTAATGAATAGTGCTCCGGCAATATAAATCAGGTTATATTGTAGATCTCCATGGACAGGATGCTTTGATATTATCAGTAATACTGCCGTCAATAGCCCCATTTGGGCTATAGAAGAATATCCCAGTAATCTTTGGGCATTCTTCTGCTTAAGACCGGAAAGATTTGAAAAAACATAAGTCAGCATACCCATTAAAATCAGGATATCATACCAGTAAATGGGTATCAAAGGGATCAGTTTATAAAAGGTAAAAATAAATCCCGTAGCTACTATGCTGGCAACCATAGCACTGATTCCCGGGTGGGCTGCCTGATAAACATCAAGCGCCCAGCCATTAGCAGGCCAGGGTTTTAGCTCTATCAGGAAGGCTACTATTATCAGAAATAGTGCCGTCAAACCACCTTTGGATACCAGAAGTGGGTTAGCCGCAGCTATCATATCAATATTTAGATTACCGGATAACCTATAAACAAAAATTATCCCCAGCAATAGGAATGCTGAAGCCAGACCACCGGCTATAATATATTTAAATCCTGATTCCAGGGTTTGCCTGTTTTGTCTGATCCCAATAAGTGCATATAAAGAAATCGATGTTATTTCCAGAAAGACAAATACATTAAAAATATCTCGCGTTAAAATCAGCCCGTTCACTCCCAGATTTAAAGTGAGAAAGAGCATCATGGCATAGATTTTCTCTTTATTAAATTTTGGTAAAAGATATATTGCCGCAAGCAATGTCCCAAAATTTATAGTGGTGATCAGAAAGGTTTCTATTCCACTGATCCTCAAATTAATAGAGAAAGGTGGTATTGAACCTGCTGTAAAGATATTAGCATCAAGAACGCCATTATATGATTGCCAGGCGAGTTGCAGGGTGATATCAAAGATCGCTGCCAGAGCAATGAAAAATATGCTTAGAGAGAATTTTCGCCCAAGTTTATCAAATACCGGCAATAGAAAAGCAGTAAATAATGCGATGATTAATATATAGATAGGATTTACCATTTCAACTCCTCATAATCACTGATATCAAGTGATCCTTTCTGCCTCTTCATCTGGACCACATATACAAGCATCAGGGCAGTCACTGCCAGTCCAATGACAATAGCAGTAAGAACCAGAGCTGAAGGGATAGGATCCACGATATTATGCACAGCATCAACTGTGGAAAGATCACTATCAAAGATCGGAGCCGTTCTGCCTTTTATATATCCCAGTGACACCATTATCAAATGGATACCCGTATCGATAATGGAAAATCCCAATATTATCCTGAAAAGGTGTTTACGCGTAAGCATACCCCACAAGCCAATGATGATCAGCAGAAATCCTAAAATTGTGATTATTGTCATTATTCCTCCCTGCCCAGTTTGCTGAGAATTCCCACAAGTTCAGCACCAACCTTAAGTCCGATCAGGGAATATATGATGGGAATCGCACCAGCACTGAATATTTTGCCAAATTCTCCTAAAGGAAGGAATCTGTTATCCAAAAATCCTCCCGCAAGGATCAGTCCTAATATTCCCAGTAATATATAAAAAGCTCCTGACAGAGATTCCAGCCAGTTAAGAATATTATGATCGGTATGCAGGTTAATATCAGAAAGCAGCAATAGCACTATTGCCGAAGCAATAACAACTCCACCTTGAAAACCACCTCCAGGGGTCAAATGTCCATGAGTGAAGATATATACTCCAAAAAGCACTATTAATGGCAGTAGAAATGAAGTCCCGCTTTTTAATATCTCAGATGCTTTACGCTTTTTATTTTTTCCTGTCGATCGCTTCCGCAAGAGAAATCCAATTCCTGCTGTAGTGATAAATAACACTGTAACCTCGCCCAGAGTATCAAGTCCACGATAAGTGACAACTACAGAGGTGACAAGATTGGCAGCACCAAGTTCTTTAGCACCATCCCTGGCATATTTCTGGGAAGTAATACCTAATTCTGTTAGTGGCTTGATATCTGTGACCAGTGGTAATAAAACGAATAACAGCAGGATTACAAAGAATAGAGAGAAGAATCTTTTTATCATTTTTTCTCCCCCTGTTCTTTTTTCACCAGATGCAGAGCATAAAGAAATACTATAGTAGTGAGTCCTGACCCAATAGCCGCTTCAGTCATAGCCACATCAGGTGCAGCGAGTATGATATAGATAACGCTTGCCATCAAGCTGATTGCACCAGCAGCAATAATTGCCGAAAGCAGGTCTTTAAGATATAAAGCCAGAAACGCAGCCACCAGCATAAGAACTCCTAACACAATAATTATTGCTAAGATCATAATTCCCCCTCTTTCTCAGCATCATGCAAAGCATCAAGTACTGATTTCTTTATGAGACGGATCCCATAAAAATGTCCAGCCCGAGCCAGTGCATGTGATGAAATAGGGTTAGTAAATATCACAAATAGCAATAGCAGAATTATCTTACATATACAGATCTGATTATAATAACCAATACCAAGTCCCAGCATAAACAGGATTGAACCCAATGTAGTGGCTTTTGTTCCTGCCTGCATACGGTTATAAAGATCAGGCATCCGCAGCACTCCCAAAGCTCCCAGAAAAAGGAATATTGCTCCTACCAGGCTGATTATTGCTCCAGCGATCAACATTATAACCCCCTTTCCAGGTATCTTGCTACTGCAACAACACCAATGAAGCTAATAAGTGCATAAACCATTGCCACATCAAGATAGATCTTTCTACCCTGCATATAACCCAGCCAGGTTATCAGTGAAATGGTGATTATTGTCATTGCATCAATGGCTACAGTTCTATCCGCAGCAGTTGGTCCCAGTATCAAGCGAACAAATGCGATCACAATTCCTACCAGAGCAATGAGTCCGGCGATCATATATATTGTTTCAGCCAAAGATCACCTCCAGGTATTTTTCAAAATTCTTTACAATTGCTTCTGTAGCCCCTGATTCATCTGCTGCTTTTACGTCTATCCAGTGAATATAAAAATCTTCACCTGAGGTTTCCACTGTTAATGTTCCTGGAGTTAATGTAATGGAGTTTGCCAGCACTAAACGCGCTAAAGGGCTTTTTAATGTAGTTTTCACATGCACGATACCAGGATTGATAGGTATTACAGGTTGGATCACTCGCAATGCCACATCAATATTGGACTTGATCAGGGCACCCAAAAATACAAAAATGTAAAGGATGCCATAAATAAACGCCTTCACACTGAATCTGAATTCTCCATATATGCCTGTATGCCTGCTAAATAGTAAACTTATCAATAGCGAAATACCTGCACCAAGTATCAGCTCCTGATAATCCAGTCCTGCCAGCAGCATCCAGAGAATAAAGAGAAAGACAAATGTGAATAAAAATCTTTTGATTGCTTTCATAATTCTCCTGATTTTATTATATTTTGTTCAATTAAATAGTTGTCTTTTAATATATTTACAAAGTCCGCCTCTAGATGGCAGATTTTGTCTATGGACAGCAAACAAACTGACTGCACTCTAAAAAACCCCTGATTTTTATTTAATGTATATGCTATTAAACATCTACATTATGAATATATATTAAGAAAAAATACCTTATCTGCAAGTTTTATTCACAAAATTGCTCTTTTATGTCAATCAGTTTATCTAAAACCCTAATTGATAATATAATTGACAGAAAATTTAAATTCTTATAAATGATATAAATAGATTCGGAGGTAATATGAAGAGTATATTCTTTCTGATATTTAGTATTTTATGCACAGCCAGTATTTTGCAGGCACAATTTAAAGTTCCAGAGTGGTCACAAAATTTATCTATATATGAAGTTAATATCCGTCAATATACTCCTGAGGGCACATTCGAAGCATTTCGTCAGCATTTACCCAGATTACAGGAAATGGGGGTGGGGATCCTCTGGCTGATGCCTGTCAATCCCATCGGTGAATTGAACCGTAAGGGCTCATTAGGCAGTTATTATGCCAGCAGTGATTATTATGGCATTAATCCAGAATATGGCGATAAGGAAGATTTCAAAAGGCTAATAGAAGATATTCATGCACGGGGGATGTATGTTATCGTTGATTGGGTGGCGAATCATTCCGGCTGGGATAATGTGTGGACACTCGATCACCCTGAATATTATAAAAAGGATAGTGCTGGAAACTTTTATCCTCCAGTAAAAGACTGGAATGATGTCATCTGGCTTGATTATGGCAATATGGGATTACGTAAGGCGATGGCTGATGCTATGCAATACTGGGTAAAGGACTTTGATATTGATGGTTTCCGGTGTGATGTGGCAGAAATGGTTCCTCTTGATTTCTGGATGGATGCCCGCATGCAGATAGAGCAGATAAAACCAGTATTTATGCTGGCTGAGTGTGAAAATCCGGCTTATCATGAAGCATTTGACATGACCTATGCCTGGAGTGCCTATGGATTATTTAAAGACATTTCTGCCGGATATAAATCCGTTATAGAGCTTGATGCCTATCGTATGAGAGAAATGAAACGCTATGATAAAGAAAATCTTCGCATGCTTTTCTTAGCCAATCATGATGAAAATTCCTGGTCTGGGACAATGCTTAAACATTTTCCCGCATCATATAAGGCAATGACGGTACTCACTTATGCTTTGCCTGGTATGCCACTCACATACAGTGGACAGGAAGCTTTGAACAGCAGTCAACTGGCATTCTTTGATAAAGATCAGATAGATTGGAAGACGACTGAAATGGATGCTTTATATAAGCTTCTTAATGAGTTGAAGAAGGAAAATCCTACCTTGTATAATGGCATTTATGGTGGCTCATTTAGTAAAGTGCCTAATAGCAAACCATATCAGATATATTCCGTGTCAAGAGAGAAGGATCAGGATCAGGTAATATTTATCATCAACCTTACTCACGAAACAGCAGAATTTAAACTAAGCGGCATTGATGGCGAATATCAGAATTGCCTTTCAGGAGATAAGGTCACTCTCTCCCGTGATACTTTGTTATCATTTAAAGGCTGGGATTATTTGATATATAAAAAACATTGATCCAATAAAATTATTTGACATAATCCAGATAAAAATAGCAAGTTGTACCTGTAGCTAATTGATCTGGAGGTAATAATGAAATACTTACTTATAATAATCTTGTCATTGTTTTTGATTTGTGGATGCACAGTTAAAACAACAGCGGAAAATACTATTACGGATGGTGATGCCGATTGGTATGCCAGCCAGGTTGAAGACAGCATAATTCAGGCAAATTCAGCTTTTGCTTTGGATCTGCTAAAGAAATTGAGCGAAACAGATAACGAGAATATTTTTTTCTCCCCATTATCATTATCAATTGCTCTTTCAATGACGCTTAATGGAGCTGTTGGCAATACACTTGTTGAAATGCAGAATGTGCTGCATTTTAGTGAATATTCTGTAGCAGAACTCAATGAACAAAATCAGCATTTGATAAGAAGCCTGATAGACGTTGATCCCTGTATTGAACTGGGTCTGGCAAATTCTATCTGGATAAAGCAGAATTTCCCAGTCAAAGAAGATTTTATCTCAGTTAAAGAAGAATATTATGAATCTCAAGTTTTTCCTGACCTTCCTTTTAATGATGACACTATTATTGCTATCAATAACTGGGCAAGCGCTCAGACTAATGGCAGAATATCAAATCTACTGACATATATTGATCCATTGGAAGTCATGTTTTTGATCAATGCAATCTACTTCAATGCTGATTGGACTTACAGCTTTCATCCAGATAACACTGAATATGACCTTTTTTTAACTGCCAACCAGGAAATAGTACCAGTGCCATTTATGCAAAGTGATGGTTTGGATTTTACTTATTTATGGGATGAAGACTTTGCAGCAGCAAGATTGCCGTATAGTAATGGTGATATGTCTATGTATATATTTCTTCCAGATTATGATATAAATTTATCGGACTGGATACAAAGTCTGGAATATGATACATTTAACGATTGGTTTGCTAATTTTATTCCCTTACCGGAAAATCTTGAAGAAGGTATTGTTTTTAAATTACCTACCTTTGAAGTAAATTACAATAAAAGTTATAAGGAGATATTAATTGCTCTGGGAATGGTTGATGCTTTTTCTCTTGCTGCTGATTTCTCTGAGATGGCTTATGTTTCAGATGAATTATATGTCTCAAGAGTTAAACAGAATGCCTGGATAACAGTTAATGAAGCAGGGACTGATGCTGCCGCAGTTACAATAGTGGGAATGGCATGCGGAATAATGGAATACATATTCGATGCCCATAGACCATTTCTCTATTTGATCAGGGATGATCGCAATGGAAGTTTACTTTTTATGGGGATTATGAGTGATCCCTCCCAGGATTGATTATATAAGCGGATTACTCGTATTCCTGTAAATCAGATACTAATTGTGCATATATTTCTATAATTTGCAGTAAATTAGCCTGCAACTCCTCAAGTGTTTTCACATATAGTAATTTCTCGATCAATTGCTGTTTTTCTATAGGAAAATCACGATGCAGATAGCGCATACCAAAATCATGTTTTGCTGGTCGGTATTTGATATTCATAAGTGAAACAATGCGACTTACGAGTGAGATATAAAGGGCAAAAGCATCAATTTTATTATTGCGATATATCTGCTTCTGAACATCTTTGAAGGTAAATGGCAGATAGGTTTTAACCATTTTAAGCTGATCCTGGCATTTCTTTTTGATAATATCTTCTGGAGTGGGAGTGCCATCAATGTAATCTTTTTTATCGAACCAGACTATAGCATTTCCATGACGGTCTGATTCCAGAAAGCGGTTGCCAGCGGATTCTTTTTCGATCAGGAAGTCCACATAAAACATCTCAGGACAATTATCTATGATGTAAAAGCACTGTGAATGACCATGCCAGTTAGGCTCTGGTATCCTGAACTTATGCTTGATCCCGTAATTATCTTTCAAGTATGTTTCCACTTTGGCAAATATCTCATCGATAGCATCATCTTCTGAGATAACAGCAAGATCAAGATCACTGTATTCATCAAAATAGCCAGTTGCCAGTGAACCACCTTCCCAGGCAGTTATCACCTTCTCATCAGCTTCCAGCAATTGTTTGATTTCTGCTCTAATTTTAGTATTAAATTCGTTCATTATTTCTCCTTATTCGTTTCCTTAAGATTCTTTATCCTGTCCTTTAAGTGCTTTGCATATTCCTCATCACTGGTAGCCGGGTTTTTGGTATCAACCAGCCACAGCTTACAGGGCAACTCCTCACAGTCCATACAGGTCTTATAACCCTTTTGTTCAATGCATTCATAGATAGGGCAGACCTCTTTATTAATATACTTCGCCCATGATATCTTTCCTTTCAATTGATGGCATCCTGCACATTCAGTGCCTAAAGCATGACATTCAGTTTCGCAATATACTCCGCATACAGTTATCATTTTTATTTCTCCTGCATATAATATTTGTTCCAGGCAATATTTTTTGAATATTCTGGCAATATTTTTTTTACTCATGCCTGGCAGAAATTAAGTAGGACTTGCACCACAGGTGGTACTCCGGAATCCATCCTCCGCCAAGGCTACGGCAAGATCTACGAGGAACGTGAACTACGTTCAGATATCAATAGTAGTATATAATTATAGGGATGGTTTGTAGTTGGTCGTTATCGGCGTCTCTACTTGGAAATACCCGGTCATGCACGTCTAACATAGTAACAAGTTTTATTTCAAATCAGAGTAAAGACCGGATATTAAGATAATATTTGACATAATTTTAAATATATTTGATATTCGACACAGTAATATACATAAGATTTTAAAAATTAATATACAGAGATATGATTATTAGAGCAGAATCTATTTATTTTAAAAAAAAATAAATAGGGTTGTTTTTTTTTAAAGGAGTAATTATGGAATATTCTGGTACATTAGGAGAATTTGAAACGTTAATCTTAGCGGAGTAATAGGTGAAACTATATAGTGTGAGAAGTTTTCAGGAAATTTATTGTTTGGCAGTAAAAAGAGTTAATGTAAATAAAAATACTTCAGCTCATTTATTGATGCCCATCTTTTTAACTCGTTTATTGAAGTTTATTGAATATTAGAAGAATTATGATTCTATTTGATCACAATAATCTGAAGACTACAGAAACATACATTCAGGTAACAAAACCGGTTTATAAGAATTACTATCTTTGTGAGATTTGCAATATAAAGATAAGTGAGAAAAGCGAATTGTATATTAATTCACATAGGGTTTGGATTAATTACGAAAAGGGTTTTATCCAAAAGCAATTAACCTTAACTATAGTAGTTTTTCTACAGCTCTTTTGAATGACGTAGGTATAGATGTTAAGCGAAATGACAAATAACGGAAGTAAAATTGTAGAACAAAAAAAGGAATAACAAAGATAAAAAAGAATTAGGAGGAAGCGATTATGAATAAACAAACAAGAGTTAATTTATATACGATATTTATTTTAATATTATTGTTTATCTATCAAATAGCATATGCTACATCTTCAAAAGATAATATCTATCGCTATTGGATTCCTTATGTTGATACTTTTCACATCGGAGCTAGTGTAACTCAAAATTATTTGGAAATTTATGCTTTCGAAGATAGTACTTTTATTCAGGTTGAAACTGATAGTTTTTACTTAAATACTGGAGTTACAAGGATAATTGAAAGACCATTATTATGTGAGGGACTACAAATAATTTCAAATAAACCAATACAACTTCAATATTATTTTCTTACAGGACATTATGGGATATATGAAGATGGTCTTATTATGTACTATATACTTGAAGAGAGTTTTTTGGGAACAGAATACTGGATCCCAACACCTAATACATTAATTTCAGTACTAGCAACTCAGGATAATACATACATAACTGTGGGTGATGATAGTTATAATCTGAGCATAGGTCAGACCGAACGATTATATACTATTCCAGCGGGAAGTTGTGTAAGCAGTGATAAGCCAATTATGATAGTTGCAGTAAATTATACCAGTGACCACTACGGGTCCACCTTTGCTTATGAGATATACCCGACAACTTTTTTGGGCACAAATTATTTCTGCCCTCATCAACATCCTTACTCATATCAATCGTCATCAGACTCAACTATGCTGTATGTCATGGCCCCTTGGGATTCTACATCAGTAACTGTAGATTCGGTTGTATTCGAACTAAATCAAGGAGATTACATTGCCAATACCTGTTCAACAGAGGTGAGTATCAATAGTACAAAACCTGTTTATTCCATATATCTAAGTGATATTTATGCCCGAGATCCTTGGGCTAGTGACTACCGTCATTACAGTTATGCTTTGTCATTATTACCATTTGAATTAGGAATAAGAGAAGCAATAATCGAACCATATAATACAAGTGGTCATGGTTTTCCAAGTTGCGAAGTTTGTATAGTCTCCCTGGAGGATAATAATAATATAATCCTTCTTACCGACGGCATACCAGTGGACAGTTTGTTTTTACATTATAAAGAGAGAGCTTATTTACATGAAGGAGAAGTGGATGGATGGACCACAATGCCACTGCTTATCCAAGCGGAAGCATCAATTCAGGTAACTAAGACATTTCGTAAATGGTGGAATGGTATTAGCGAAAGTTCGTCAGGTAATACTGTTTTAGGTAGAAAACCATTTCAACATGATGTAGGCGTCGTAGAGATAATTGTACCTGACGAAGAAGTTCCTATTGATATAGAAATTCTACCTACAGCAATTATTAAGAATTTTGGACTGAATGTTGAAACATTTACGACCAGTTTCTTAATCGGAGATATTTATTCTGATAGCCAGATAGTAACTCTTGTACAAAGTGAAAAAGATACAATCAGTTTTTCCGATTGGGTTGCAAACCCGGCAGGTACTCATATAGTAACATGTACCACTATCTTAGAGGAGGACGAGCACTCATCTAATAATATGAAAACATCACAAGTTACTATTAATCAAGGTGTTGGACCATTAATATATGGTATTTCACCAAATTATGGCGGAAATACTGGTTCACTAACTGTAGAAATCACTGGATCTGGCTTTGAGCCAGAAGCAATAGTGAAACTCACTAAAGAAGGTCAGCAAGATATAATTGCTTATGCATCAATGACTACGATTATTGACACTTCCAATATTATCGTTACCTTCGATTTGATAGAACAAGAGTTGGGTACGTGGAATATTGTAATAACTAACTCTGATGGGTATTCTGGAACTTTTTTTAATGGTTTTGAGATTGGAGAAGGAATAGACAATTTGATTATTGATATTATTGGGAGTACAAACGTTTTAGTTGGAGATGAAGAAATCCTTTGGATTTATGTTGAAAATACTGGAAATATAAATGCGGATCTACTTACTATAGAAATTATTGCGTCTTCAAATGGATTAATTTCTCACTTTCCTACAGATATGTTTATTTGGAGTATTGCACCTGAAGACACAACATTCAGCGATACACTTGGATATATTGGATACAATTATCCTCCTAACGATATAAAATTGTTCCCTTTTAAACTTACAGCTGTAAATGGAGGTTCACTATATTTGACTTACCAAGCATCAATTTACAAGCATAATGACAATTCAATATCTTCGAGAGTGATTTCTAACATTAAAGCAGATAATTTAGATAAAAAATTACATAGCAGAGAGTTCCCACCGCCACCACCACCGGAAGGTTCTATTGTATTTCAAGGTAATTACTTATGGCCAAAATGGGAATGGGGAACGGCTCATGTTGGTATCCTAATTTATATTGAAGGTCAACCATGTGTATGGGAAAATCTAAATGATAATGTTGGTACTCAATTTACATCTTGGTATGATTTCTGCAAAAGAACATTTCCATTACATCCTTTACCTTTTTGGGAAAATTATGGTTTTTGGGATAAATATAATCCTAATTTAACTGATGATCAGATTTATCAGTTAAGAACATGGTGTCAAGAGAATGTAAATAGACCATATTCTCTTTTCTTTAAATGTACTGAAGCAATAGTCGAAGCATTTCAAGATGGGCTTGGGATAGATCTATTCTCATTTCAAGAGTGTATCACTGATTCACCTGCATTATATTACTATATATTAACTGGGAATGATTGGAATGGTATTATGGGCAATCTATATGCACTTACTGGTCTTTACATTAGAGAAAATATTCAAGAATATTGTGGTGAAATTTCGTTTATTACAGATCTCGAAATAGAGATAACAACTAGCCAATCTTGGGATCCAAATGATAAAGCCGGACTATTTGGATATGGTGAATTGGGTTATATCCAACAAAACCAACCACTTTACTATATAATCCATTTTGAAAATTTGGATACTGCTACTGCAAATGCACAAAATATCTGGATTACTGACACCCTTGATTTGAACCTTGATTGGTCAACTTTAACTTTTGATGAATCAAGTCATGAAGTTGAGACTACCATTGATTCGACTTCCAGACTTATCACCTGGTATTTTGAAGACATCAATTTACCTCCTAATATCAATTCACAAGAGGGTGAAGGCTGGGTGATGTTTCATGTTAATCAAAAACCAGATCTTCCAAGCGGGACTGAAATATTTAACCAGGCTTCAATTATTTTCGATTATAATGAACCCATGTTAACAGATAATATATTGAATACAATAGATGCGCAACCTCCAAGTAGTAATATAATTCAATTGTCACCTGAGCAACCATTATTAAGTTTTATAATTGACTGGTATGGGGAAGACGATGAAGCTGGTTCCAGTATAAAGGAATATTCGATTTATGTTTCAGATAACGGAGAACCATACACTCATTGGATTACTTCAGATTTGACTTCAGCAATCTTCTCTGGGCAAAACAAACACACATATCATTTTTATAGTGTTGCCAAAGATAATGTTGGTAATAGAGAGTCAATTCCTGCAGGTCATGACGCAATAACAACGATCAAGACAGCACCTACAATGGCGGTTTCACCAAGTCCGTTTGTTCCATCACGAGGGCATACTGAAATGACTTTTTTTGGTGCTAAAGTAGCAGGTTCAGAAATCAAAGTATATAATAAAGCAGGCGAGCATATAATTACCTTGAATGCCGGAGAGGACGAAGCTACAGTAATCTGGGATGGCAGAAGTAAAGATAATAAACCGGTCGCAAGTGGAGTATATATATGGGTGCTCACAACATCTTCGGGTAAGCAATACCGTGATAAATTTGCAATAATAAAGTAACTCATAATGAGTTACGAGGAGAAATAATGAAAAAGACAATGTCAATTCTGATGATCATATTTCTTTTTAGTATTTTTTATGCAGAAAAGCTCAATGCGGTTGGTGAAACGGGAGCACAGTTTTTAAAGATTGGAGTGGGAGCAAAAGCTTGTGCAATGGGTAAGGCCTTTGCTGGTATAGCTGATGATCCCAGTGCCATTTACTGGAATCCAGCAGGTTTAACTCAGATCACATCAGTAGAAATATTAGGGATGCAAAACTTCTGGTTACTGGATATGAGTTATCAATACTTGGCAATAATATTACCAACGAGAAAAGGGGTCTGGGGAACTGCAATATCATATTCGTCATCAGGTAATATACCTAAATATGAAAATTTCCAGAATATAGGAGAATATTCTGCTTTTGATGCTGCTGGCACTATTTCATATTCACTGAAATTGTTTCACCGATTGTCATCTGGTTTAGGAGTCAAATACATATATCAAAAAATAGAGGAAGAAACAGCTGAAGGATATGCAATAGATATAGGTTTGTATTATGATTCTTTAATATTAGAAGGATTCAATGTTGGTGTTGTTGTTCAAAACCTTGGCAAAGGAATCGAATTTATTAAAAGTGCTGATCCATTACCAAGAAATATCAAATGCGGGTTTGGCTATAAATATAAATTTATCACTTTAGGGGTGGATGTAAATGTGCCTAGAGACACTGATGTTTATTATAATGCAGGTGGTGAATTATTAATAAGAAAAACATTAGCAATTAGGGGAGGATATGATACATCAAGCACTTATTCTGCCGGAATTGGATTGAAAGTAGGGAGTTTTGATATTGATTATTCGTATATCCCCTATAAAGGAATTGATGATACACACCAAATATCAGTGAATCTTAAATTCTAATAACCAGGCGGAAAATTTCCTTATATAACCCAGTGAAGCAGAAGTTATCATTATCTGAACGAATTATTATTGTCCTTTATCTGCACCTCGTAGACCGTGCCGTAGCTTTAGCGAAGGATGGACCTGGAAATACCCGGCGGTGCACTTCAGGCATAGTGACAAGTTTTTATCAAATATGAGTAAAGACAGGATATTAAAATAATATTTGACATATTTTTAGAAATATGTGATATTTGACATATAAATATACATAAGATTTTATAAATAGTTATACAGAGAATTATTATTAGAGCAGTATCTATTTCTTATAAAAAGTAACTATGGTTGTTTAATCTAAGGAGAGTTTTTGAAATACCAGAGTAGAACCTTTATTGTAGTATTAATTATGGTAACGCTATATATTTCATCATGTGACTGTAGTTCTTCTGATGTTGACGTCACAGCACCGAAAATTGAGATTACATATCCTTTCAATGAGACACATTTATCAGAAGTTGCTAATGGAATGGTTACTGTATCTGATAAAATGAGTATTCTGAATCTCAGCCTTTTTTTTTGAGATCATAGAATGAGGAGATGATTAAGCCAGAATCTAATAACTTAAGGAGAATATTATGAAATTGATGAAATTATTATTACTTACGCTTATTGTATTATTGTTGACTAATTGCGAAAAATCACCAACATGTAGCACTGATGAACCTACTAATTTAGAAATCAATATTCTGCTAGATACAATGTACAATTACAATCTTAATGTAACTGGAGTTTTTGCCAAGATAAGTGGAGAGAGTTATTCGGACTCCACATTTCTTACAATTCAGGATTCTCTTTTAATAGCAAAAGCTGAATTCACAGATATTGATGCCGGAGATTACAATATGGATTTCAGAATATTTGTTGATACTGACAGTATCCTTATTGTATCAGAAATGATTGATTGTCATGTATATATCCATGTATCCAATAAAATCACTATCAGCGACTATATAATAGACTTAGAGCCTACTATATCATTGCATTATGGAGAGGAATTTCAATTTCCTGATGACGTTAACTATGCAGTTTTAGGCTTGAATCATGAAACACTTTATTCCGTAAACATAATTGCTGATATAAATACTTGGGCAAAGGATATCGCTGGAGTAAATTATTTAATTAATCAGAATAATCAGAATAATCATGGATGGATGTTATTTCAATGTAATGATGAAGAACCATACGATCTAAAATTGGATGAAACTAACTGGTTGCCAAATTTTAGCTATTATGAGATGTATTCGCAATTATTTTATGTTGATAGAAACTTTATTGTCAGTGATACAATCAGCTATTTCTCATATATCACAGATTATGAAAGTCCAAGTAAAATTGGTTCAACCTACACATTCAGATTTGATCCAGCCAATCCTTATTTTAATTTTACTAATATCGACAGAATTCTTATAGCAGGAGATTTTAATGTTTGGAATGATGATTATGATTCACCTTATCAGCTAATAGAGCAAATTGATGGTATCTATGAGATCGAATTGTCAGAGGAAGAAGATGGAGTTACCTGTGGATCTGAGTATAAGTATGTAGTTTTTTGGGATGAATATACCTTTAATTGGCATCCAGATATTGCTAATTATAGAGCAGTTGGTGATGGTTTAGGATGGTATAATTCTGTAATGCCTTGATCTATTAAGCAAGAATTAGGTTGTTCAATAAAAAATGGTTTCTGGATAATAGGTTGAAAAATTAGCAATGATAAAAATAAACTAGATAGAAGAGAAGAAAAAATCTATTTCTTGTTTGTAATTTTTGATTGATTTTGAATATAAGTTGGTCTTTATAAGTGCATTTTGACTCCTATTATTTTATTTTCCTATAATAAATTTAGACAATATTTTGTCAGTTAGGAGGTAATATAAATAGTTTATGAAATTTTAACGTATTTTAATAAGTTATGTGATGTGAAAAAAGCTTTAACTAAATGTATTAAGGAGGTAATTGTGAGAAAAGTTATTTTTTTATTTGTGGTCATGTTATTTTTAGCAAATGCTTATGGATTCGAAAAGGGAACTGTAAATTTCGGAGGAAATGTTAGTTATTCGAGTGTAAAGGCTTATTCAGATGCTGAGGCTTTCACTACATTTTTGTTCTCTGCACAAACTGGTTATTTTCTTAGTGATAATATCACTTTTGACTTCGGATTTGATTTAACTGTTATGGGTGATGACTATGATAGTATGACTCTTTTGGGATTTGAAATTGGGGGACGTTACTTCACAGATGATATGTTTTATTTAGGACCTAAGTTTGTGAGACAATCATTGAGTGATGATTATACTATTTCAGCACAATATTTACAAATTGGTGTTGGATATTTAGCTCCATTAGTAAATAATGTTGTATATCTTGATCTTGGTGTCAATTATTCTTTTGGTATTGGAGAATATGGTGGAGACTTTTCCGGGAATAATGAAGAGACCATGTTCAATTTTGGTGCAGGATTAGAGTTTTTCTTTAAGAAATAAGATCTTAGTACAATGTGAAAGCCCTTCATTCGAAGGGCTTTTCTTATATGTAATTAACCATAATATAACATGTTAATTATACACTTTATAATCCACTGAAATCAGATCATTTCATTATATTTTGAGATAATCATCAAACCAATATCAGTTTCAGTTTTGTAGCAAAATCAGAGGAAATACGTGGATTTATAAGAAGTATTTGACAGGCATAGGATAATTCCACAAAAGAGAATAAATTATAATATTCTCAGGAGGCTATATGAATATTGCGAAATTATTTATAGTATTATGTCTTATAAGTCTTTCACTATTGTGGGCTGATCCACCAACTACTTTCGATCTGCGGGACGTGAATGGTAATAATTATGTGACATCTGTAAAAAGCCAGCAGGGTGGCACCTGCTGGACCTTTGGGGCTCTTGCTGCCATGGAAGGAAATATGCTGATGACAGGAGCCTGGGCGGATAACGGTGAAACTGGAGAACCAGCTCTGGCAGAATATCATCTGGACTGGTGGAATGGCTTCAATCAGCATAATAATGACGACATTGATCCACCATTTGGGAATGGGCTGGAAGTTCATCAGGGTGGGGATTATCGCGTTACATCCGCCTATTTATCTCGTGGGGAGGGAGCAGTTCGAGAGATAGACGGACAATCCTATGATTCTGCACCTTTGCGTGATGCTCCGGGTTATCATAAATATTACGTGCGTGAAATGAACTGGTATGTGGAAGAGGAAAACCTTACTAAAATTGACAGTATTAAATATGCCATTATGGAGCACGGGGTATTGGGAATCTGCATGTGTTATGACGCATCTTTTATTGATAACCAGTATAATCATTATCAACCACCCAGCAGCATAATGGAACCTAATCATGCCATTGCTATTATTGGCTGGGATGATGATCATGTTACTCAGGCTCCAGAGCCTGGTGCCTGGCTGACTAAGAATAGCTGGGGCGAGAACTGGGGCTATAATGGCTATTTCTGGATTTCCTATTATGATAAGCACGCCTGCCAGCATCCGGAGATGGGAGCTATCTCATTTCAAGAGGTAGAGCGTATGCCGTATGACAATGTCTATTATCATGATTATCATGGCTGGCGCGATACATTTGAAGATGTTTCAGCAGTTTTTAATAAATTTATTGCAGACGGCAATGAAGTAGTGCAGGCAGTTAATTTCTTCACTGCTTCGGATGATGTGGAATTTCAAATTACTATATATGATGACTTTGATGGTGTTATTTTATCTAATGAATTAGCTTCTGTTACTGGCTATCGTGATCACTACGGTTTGCACACTGTAGATCTGGATACGCCTTTTGGTATAGAGGAAGGTGATGATTTTTATGTGTATCTGCAATTATCTGATGATGCCTATCCCTTTGACCGTACCTCAGACGTGCCCGTGCTATTGGGTGCCAGTTACCGGACGATAGTTGAATCCTCGGCTAATCCGGATGAAAGCTATTATCAAGTAGGTACTGCCTGGCTGGATTTTTATGATTATGCCTTCAATCCCTCCAGTTGGGATGGAACTGGCAATTTCTGTGTGAAAGTATTAACTAATGAAACCGGCTTAAAGGTTTATCCAGAAGAAGGAACTAACTTCCAGGGCTACCCAGGAGGTCCTTTTGATCCTTCATCATTCTCCTGGCAGTTCACAAATAGATGTCTGGAAGCTATTGATTATGAAGTCACCAATCTGCCTGCTACTGACTGGCTGACTCTTGATGGTGATACCGCAGGTAGTCTGGAAGCAGGTGAAACTGCTCAGATCACTGTGATCATAAATAATAATGCTGATCTGCTGGAACTGGGTGCCTATCTTAGCGAAATTCAGTTCGTCAATCTCACTGATCACAATGGTGATACAGAAAGAGAAGTAATGCTGCTGGTGGGAGATGCAGTCAGTTATTATAACTGGAATATGGATACTGATCCGGGCTGGGATATTGAAGCAGACTGGCTGTGGGGAACACCTCAGGGTCAAGGTGGTGCTTATGGTGAACCTGATCCAGAAGCAGGATATACAGGCGATAATGTTTATGGTTATAATCTTTTTGGAGATTACCAGAATAATCTTGATGAGAAGCATCTCACTACTGAGGTGATAGATTGTACAAATCTATATAATACTCACCTGAAATTCTGGCGCTGGCTGGGTGTGGAACAACCTGCTTATGATCACGCCAGTATCCGCATCAGCACGGATTATGAAACCTGGTTCACGCTCTGGAGCAATTCTGAAGAAATTGCGGATGATAGCTGGCAGGAGATTCTTATTGATATATCTCAATACGCAGATGATCAGGAAACTGTATATATCCGCTGGACAATGGGTTCCACCGATGGTGGCTGGACATATTGCGGCTGGAATATAGATGATGTGGAAATATTAGCTCTGGAAGGGATCATCACTGATACTGATGAAGATAACCTGTCATCTATCACAAATCTGCGTAATTATCCCAATCCCTTTAATCCAACTACAAATATCAATTTCAGAATATCTCAATCAGAGGAGCAGGTTTCTTTAAATATCTATAATATCAAAGGACAACTCGTGAAAACTCTTCTAAATGAGGTTTTACCTGCAGGAGAACACAGCATAATCTGGAATGGCACCGATCAGCAGGATAATCACACAGCATCAGGTATCTATTTCTATCGTCTTAGTATAGAAAATGATGAATCTGTTACCGGCAAGTGTATTTTATTGAAATAAGATCAAAAAAGTACCCGGAAACGAGGTAATATCATCAGCTTAGTTTCCGGGTTATTTATTTAAGTTTTTTACCATAAATAGACACGGGTTGGCAGCTCCCCATAAATCCGGAAAAACTTCCAAAGGAACAAATCCTTTTGCCAGGTAAAATTCCCTGGTCTCCTTATATTCTTTGCTTTTATGAGAGTCTGCTAAGGTCTTCACTGTTAAATATATATATTTTTGCTTTAATAATCTATCTATCACAGAATTTAATAGTGAAGTGCCTATGCCTTTATTTCTATGTGATTTATAAACTCCCACAACATATATCTCCGAAGTAAATTTATTATGGTCAAGCACAGATATAAAACCAACAAAACTGTCATTTTCAATAGCTGCAAAAAATGTTCTGTCCTTAACTCCATTACAATATTCCTCAGTAGCTTCCGGTATACCAAACCATTGTGGCAGATCATTTAGAATGGCTCTGCAGGTTACTTCTTTAATTTGTGAATCAAATATTTCCTTAATTTTGATCAATTGCTTAATCCTCCATTTAATTACCTTATGGTAAGAAGTTCACAATTATTGCAGGACTGCCATCTCAGCATCCATTTCCTGTATCTGCATTTTAAAGGTTTTCAATCTGGTATCCTTCAACACGTTTGCACCCACCATTTTCAGATTCGTGCGGGGATTTACCCATTTACCGTGTTTCTTTACCCCAAAATGAAGATGTGGTCCAGTGGAAACTCCTGTGCTGCCTATCCTGCCTATCAATTGTCCCTTTTTTACTTTTCTGCCATAAGATGTGGAAATTTTGCTTAAATGCGCATATTGAGTGATCATCCCGTTATCATGATTTATTAAGACTTCATTGCCATAGCCATTTCCATTATTTTTTGCTTTGGTTACCTTCCCGCTGGTTACCGCATAGACAGACGTCCCGGTGGCTCCCCTTAGATCAATACCATTATGCATTCTACGATAGCCATAAACGGGATGAATTCGATAACCAAAGGAGGAGGTCACATGCATTCTATCCAGTGGAGTGCGCACGGCATCAGTTACTAGTCGCTTAGCTTCTTTAGTGTACATTCCTGTGTACGCAGAAGCTTCATCATCATCGGTAAAACGGTATGCGGTTTTTGTTTTAGTGTATTTCCCTGAATATCTGGCATAAAGCAGCTTTCCCCGCGATTGTCGTTCACCGTTGACGTGTTTTTCTTCTATATAAACTTCAAATTCGTCACCGATACGGGCATCAGTGGCAAAAGCGATCTGGGAATCCATGGCATTATTAGCCTGCTGTCTGATATAAGGAATTACATCCAGTGCATTCATTGCCGCATCCCAGGTAGAATACTCCTCAGTTATAGTTCCTTTCACAAGTCTTCTGATTAATTCATAGGGCAGTTCTACCAGATTATACTTCAGTTTTCTATTATCCGCAAAATAAAACTCATGAATACTTGTTTTATCGGGCTGATATGTAAATTTCTCGAAATGCTTATCACCTTTATCATCAGTATAATAGGTTATCGAAAATATGTCACCAACGTCAATGGAAGTAGCATCAATGTATTCTCCCATCTCCCAGGCATAAATTCCCACATCACCGGCTGCCATACCCAGATCTGTGAGTACCTGATAGATGCTGCCACCTTTCAATATTGATTTTTCTACTCGTACTATATAGCCAGTGGAATCATTAGCTGCCCGGGTTATGGCAAATTTAGTGTTTTCCAGATCAATCCAGGCTTGATCTATTAATAGAGTATCTGGAATGGAAATAATGCGTACTCTGGTCTCATGATCAAAATCTGCTTTGGTTATCTTTTTGCTGATAATCTCTCGTAGAAAATCAATGTCAGTATATCCCTTATCATCTAAAGCGGTAAATATATCTGTCCGGGCTGGTATAACGAATTCCTGAAGGTTACTAGCACTTTTAACGCTATCTCCTTCATTTGACCTGCTGCAACCTGTAATAATTACTGTCAGCAGCAATATTATATATATAAATTTCTTCATTTAATCTCCATACAGGCAAAATTTAGAATTAAGGATTATTATGCAATCAATTTCTCTGATCACACTTCTATCTTTCTTTTGGTAATACATACTCATAAAAGGCTCAAATACTACACCAACATAGCTATTAATTTGCTGCCTGCATAATAAATTGATTTTCTTATAATTCACATCCATTACCTCAGAACTATTGTATTATTTCAGATACTTAGGAGGATCAGAGGCGAAACAACATAGCACTATCTCACAAAAAAATATCAGTACGTGCTTTGTTGTTCCTCCTTAGGGGCACTTTGTAGAGGTCAATAAATGCAATTGGTTCATATTTTATTGCTGGATATGATGTTATGATTCAAATAGAAGGAAATGGTTAGGAAAATACTCTGAAGAAGTGATTTTTGGATGAATGGTCATATTTTATATAATAAGGTGAAGTTAGGAAATTTATAATCTTTTCTGATCTTAGTTACGTTTGTCATATCTAATTTTTTTCACCCGGCTCTGGTGGGGCAAATCCGCGTGTCTGCCCAGAATCTACTGCAAAAATATTTTCAAAAGAGGGCAGACACATAGGTCTGCCCCTTCCAGTCGATCTATCAAAGATTGTGATGAGAAAAGAACAAAAGCGGGGGATATTAGTTTTCGATGTTGAAATTTGTTGACTTATTAAGTGAGAACATAAAATTAATATTACTAAGAAAACAGGAGAGTGTGAAATGAAAACAGTGTTTCTGATATTAGGTTTTATAGTAATTATAACAGGTTTATATGCAGACGAGTTAGATGCCTACAGGTTATATAATACTTCAGGTGAAGAAATTGGCTATAATGAAATGATAAGTGCTTTGCAGGATGCTGATATTGTATTATTTGGAGAGATGCACGATAATCCTATATCACACTGGCTGGAACTGCAAGTAAGTAAATCATTATATGAAGTTGTGGGAGAGAAGCTGGTATTGGGAGCAGAGATGTTTGAAGCAGATAATCAGTTGATCATGGATGAATATTTGCAGGGATTGATCAAAACAAATCATTTTGAAGAGAATGTGCGGTTGTGGAATAATTATAGTACCGATTACAAACCTTTGGTGGAATTTGCAGTAGAGAAGAATCTGAATTTTGTAGCTACTAATATTCCGCGCAGATATGCTAATATGGTAGCCAGAGGAGGCTTTGAGAGTCTGGATCAGTTATCAGATGAAGCAAAAAGCTATATTGCTCCTCTGCCATTGACATATTTTCCTGAAGCTGATTGCTATAAGCAGATGATGGGAATGACTGGTATGCCGGGTAAGATGCATGCAGACAATCTTCCCAAGGCACAGGCGAGCAAGGATGCCACAATGGCATATTTTATATTTCAGAATCAGGTAAGTGATGGGATATTTCTTCATTTTAATGGTAGATACCACTCAGATAGCCATGAAAGCATCATTTTATACCTTAATGAATATGCTCCTGAGAGCAAAGTAATGACGATCTCCACTTCATTGAATGGGAATATGGCAATACCTGAAGAAGATAAAGGTATAGCAGATTTCATTATCGTTGTGCCTGAAAGCATGACCAGAACGTATTAGTAAGGAATAACAGATGCGTCCTATTGCAAGAAAATTATTAAGCAAAATAGATGATAAGGGAATGAGTAAAGATCAGGTGCTGGAATTTTTTGACCGGATGAGTCCTTCGGAGAGGAAGCAGAGTTTTCCTGATGACTGTCTTTTTCAATCAGATAAGTATTTTGCAGAAACTGTGTTAAAGGAATTAATACGGTCTCGATTACTGAAAATGGAAGACAATAGGTACTTTAAGAATGAAAAGAAGAAAGAAGAGAAATAAACTGATTTATTATTATAGAAACAAATATAATGAGGAGACATTGTGGTTAATATCTTTAAAGTGAAAGAGATAGCAAAAGAGTTAGCAGATATTTCAACAGAATATTCTCGTAAGAACTGGGTTAAATATACTACTGGTTATGATTTTGGGATCAATGAAGTATATAAGAAAATGCTTGAAGTATTGAAGGATAAAGATAAATACAAAGTGATCCTTGAACATCTTGAAAAAGAATTAAACGCTGATGATAGGCGGAGAGTGGAATTACTGGCAAAGAGATTTAAGAATTATCATTTATCTCCTGAGCTGAATAAACTAAGTGAGCAGATGCAGCAAAAGACAACTGAACTTTCACAGATATTAAATACTCATCGTAACAAATTAAGGGGCAGAGAGATAACCTCAATTGAAATAGCCCAGATAGTCCAGCAGAGTGATGATGAGGAATTGCGAAAAGAAGCTTTTTTATCACGAACAGCAGTAAATAAACCTCTGGTGGAGGGAGGATTTATTGAACTTCTGAATATGAGAAAGGAATATGCTCAGCTCTATGGAGCCGATAATTATGTGGATTATTCCCTGGAACAAAGAGAGCTTGATCCTGCTATCTTTCAGTCATGGCAAAAGGAACTTAAGGAGCAATTACCACAGATAAAAAAGGCGCAAAGTGAATTTGCCCGGAAATATCTGAGAAAATCAGAGCTGATGCCCTGGGACGGAGCTTATCTATCAGGGAAAATTGCACCGGAGTTAAAGAAAGAAGTCGATATGGCAGGATTTTATGAACCCATAAGACAGCTATATGCCAGATTTGGAATTGATATCAGCGAAGATAATACCACATATGATGTATTTCCACGCAAGAATAAATCAGAATGGGGTTATAATTTCCCTATCCAGCGTGGCGTGGAATCAAGAATCCTGGCAAATGTGAAAAACCGGTACAGCAACTTTGGAGTGCTGCTGCATGAAACAGGTCATGCCATGCACCATGCCAGGCTTGATGTAGATGATGTGCTGATGAATTATGGAGTGAGTGGTATCATTTCAGAAGGGATAGCGAATTTATTTGGCGGATTCTTATATGAAGAAATCTTTTATAAGGATTTTTTCGCAGATGATATAGAAAACGCTGGAAATCACCTGGGAGCAATTAAGAAATGGCAGGAAATGAATAGAATGACAGCAATAGAAAATATCTTATTTGATCAGGCACTCTATTTGAATCCGATCAGTAGTATAGATGATATCAAGGAATTGAAGTGGAAAATGTATTCTGAATTACTGGGGAAGAAGCCTTATGCAGAAGAACCGCTCTGGGGTTTTCTTATCCATCATACAACGCATCCTATATACCTGCATAATTACTTAATGGGAGATGTTACGGGAGCAATGCTCAAGCAGGTATTTTGTGAACAGCAGCAGATAGATAGTATTTTAGAAAAGCCAAAGGAGTTTGGCAGATTCATAATAGACCAGGTAATAAAACCTTCCGGGCGATACCCTTATGCAGAGCTTTTCAAGCTCATTAGCGGTAAGGATTTCTCATTGGGATATCTAAAGGTATAATTTTATAAGGAGATATAATGACGCAGCAATTATATTTAGAAGATAGTTATTTGCGAGAATTCACAGCGAAAGTGCTGGAATTGGATATTGATCAGAACGCAATTGTGCTTTCAGCAACAGCTTTTTATCCAACTGGAGGTGGACAGCCTTGTGATTTCGGAACTTTGAGTTTTAAGGAAAATATCAGTAATGTGATAAAAGTGAAAAAGGTGGAAGGAAAGATCTGGCATTTCATTGAAGGTGAACTTCCACAGGCAGGGGAGATGGTTAAGGGCGTAATAAACTGGGAAAGACGATATCAATTAATGCGAACTCATACAGCAATGCATGCAATGAGTGCTATTGCCTGGCGTGATTATCAAGCTCAGGTAACCGGTGGTAATATGGAGCCACTCTCCGGACGACTGGATTTTGAATTTGAGAATTTCAATTCTGAATTAGTTACTGAAATCGAAGAAAAGGTAAACATAGAGATCAAGAAAGGACTGGCAGTAACTTCAAAGATATTACCAAGGGCGGAAGCAGAAGAGATCCCTGATCTGATCAGGACAAAAATTAATTTATTACCAGCATCTTTGGACGAGATCAGAGTTGTAAGCATAGCTGGACTTGATCAACAGGCTGATGGCGGTACTCATGTAGCCGATACCTCAGAAATAGGGACTATAAAAGTCACTGGTTATAAAAGTAAAGGTAGAATCAATAAACGAATAAAGATAGCTGTTATTTAATAATCAGATCATTAATATCCCGCTTAGGTACATGATGAATTTGATTTTCATCCCGCCAGTATTTGATGTCATTATTTTGAACTGGATCAAGTTGTATTATTTCAACAGGTTTGCCAATAGCAATCACAAGTTCAATCTCATATTGTGTAGGGATATCTAATAAATCTTTAAGCCTGGCTCTATCTGCTGACCCAAACATACACCCACCCAGACCAGCTTCTACAGCTCCCAAAAGTATACTCTGACAGGCAATTCCCGTATCATGGCCAATATATGACGTAGCATCGGCTGGTTTCAGGATCACAATATATGCTGTTGGTCTTTCTTCCCGGATTGGATGTTGCCAGTCAGTGAGGTAACCTGCCCACTTTAAACAGGAAAATATTAAATCATTCCTGTCAGGAGTATTTGAGAGTATAAAACGTAAAACCTGTCGGTTTGAAGCTGAGCCAGATAGTCTAGCAAGCTCGACCAGTTTAATAAGAGTATCTTCAGAGATGGTGTGAGAATTATCAAAACGTCGGTAACTTCGGTTTTTAGTGATTAAATCCTTAATCATAATATCTCCTAATCTCAGTCACAATCATCAATTTTCTGGTTATCAATATTAAGCTTTTCAAAGACAAAATCCACTTCAATAAGTTTATTAACAGCAACCTTTAATTGGCATAAGGCTTTTTCCAGAAGCTGTCGTGAACAGGCAAAATTCAGACGCATAAAACCTTCACCATCATCTCCATACTTGGTACCATTATCAAGACCTAATCCAGCTACATGCACTAAGAATAATTGCAGATCATCCTGATTTAATTTCAGATTCCTGAGATCAAGCCAGGCAAGATAAGTACCCTGAGGTTTATATAGCTTGATCAATGGGATATTTTTGGTTATATAATCTATAATGAAATCACGATTTTCTTGAAGATACTGCTTCATTTCCTTCAGCCAGGGGGCTCCAGTACTATATGCAGTTTGAGCTGCCGTTATCCCAAAGATATTTGCTGCCATCAAATGATAGGATAGGAATGTATTCCTTATCTTTTCCCGAAGTTCCTCATTTTCAGTAATAATAAAACTGATACTTAAACCAGAGACATTGAAAGATTTACCTGGTGACATGCAGGTGATAGTATTAGCCGAAACCTCTGGAGAGAGTGCGGCAATGGGGATGTGAACTGATTCTGAATATATAAGATCAGAATGAATTTCATCTGAGACAATGATCGTATTGTACTCAAGGCAAAGCTGAGCGAGCTTTTGCAATTCATCCCTTCGCCAAACCTTTCCTACCGGATTATGAGGTGAGCAGAAGATCAACATCTTTACCCCTTGAGCAAGTATGGACTCAATATCAGGGAAATCCATTGCAAATTCCGATTCATCCTCAATTAAAGAAGAGCTCACAATCTGTCTGCCAGTATCATTTATAGCTACAAAGAATTGACTGTAAACGGGGGTTATTATCATTATTTTATCTTCAGGCTGACTAAAAGTTCTAATTATAAGATTAAGGGATACAACGACGCTGGTGCTATTCAGAAGCCAGTCTTTTTCTATTATCCAGTTATTATGGGTTTTCTGCCAGTCAATAAAAGCCTGGAAATATTCCTTGTCACGAAAAGTGTAGCCATATAATGGATGCATTGCTCGTTCAATGATACTTTGCTCGATCAAGGGATCAGTAGGCAGATCCATATCAGCTACCCACATGGAGATAACATCTTCTTTGCTATAAATTTCCTTATTTAAATCCCATTTAAAGCAATTAGTATTCCGCCGATCATAGATTTTATCGAAATCTCTTTTCATATTACCTCTTTATCAAAATCCCTCAGGATTTTGCGATTGCCAGTTCCAGGTATCTCTGCACATTGACAATATATCTTTATCCGCCGACCAGTTCAATTCAGTATTAGCAAGACTGGCATCAGCATAAATAGAAGCAACATCCCCAGCCCGTCTGTCCACTATTTTATAGGGTATTTCTTTACCAGAAGCTTCCTGAAAAGCCTCAATTATTTCCAGCACACTATAACCTTTGCCAGTGCCAAGATTATAAGTTACTACTCCGGGATGAGAATTTAATCTCTGCAAAGCTTTCAAGTGACCTTGAGCCAGATCCACTACATGGATATAATCTCTTACTCCAGTACCATCAGGGGTATCATAATCATTCCCAAAAACGTTTAATCTTGGCAATTTACCAACAGCTACCTGAGCAATATATGGCAATAAATTATTGGGAATACCATTAGGATCCTCTCCGATTTTACCTGAGATATGAGCTCCAATAGGATTAAAGTAGCGTAATAAAGCAATATCCCATTGGGGATCAGATATATTCACATCTTTTAAGATATCTTCTATCATTAATTTAGTTCTGCCATAAGGATTAGTTGGCTGAACAGGGAAATCTTCTTTTATAGGTACCTTATGAGGATTTCCATAAACAGTTGCTGAGGAAGAGAACACTATCTTCTTCACATTATATTTTTGCATGCAATCCAGCAGGTTCAGTGTTCCAGTTATATTATTATGATAATAGAGAAGCGGTTTTTCAACTGATTCCCCAACCGCCTTTAAACCAGCAAAATGGATCACCGCATCAAATCTATTATTTCTAAAGATTTCCTCAAGAGCTGGTTTATCAAGCAGATCATCAGGAAAAAATGTGACTTTTCGGTTACTGATCTCCTCTATTCTTATTATGGATTCTTTTTTGCTATTAATCAAGTTGTCGATAACGGAAACATTAAAACCTGCCTGAAGAAATTCCAGAGTAGTATGGCTGCCAATGTATCCTGCTCCCCCCGTAATTAGGACTTTCATCATCCCTCCTGTAAATTAAATGCACTATGAATAATATTTAAAGCCTTGTTCTCGTCTAACTGGCATATCAAACATGAAATTGTTGAATATGAATCGGAAGCCATTTCAATCATCACATCTTCGGCTTCCAGGTTTTTTATTAGTTTTGCCATAACTCCCGGTTGTCCTGTCATAAAGGATCCAGTAACAGTCACTTTACAAAATCCACTCTGTATATTGCTTTTAACATTATTCTTTTTAAGCAGAGAAGCAGCAAATTTACTTATTTCTTCTTCAATTACAAATGAGACATTTCCTTGAGCTACACAAATAAAATCCAAACTAATTTCTGAATCAGAAAAAGCAGAAAATATCTTACTCAAATGTAAATCGGAAGTAGTTTTTATTTTAACCAGAGAAAGATCAGATTTTGAAGTTACTGCTGTTACAGGTTTGTTTCTTGTACAGGGCTGAATGCATGTACCATGCTTGCCAGTCCAGGTTTTGCCTAATAAAAGAGGAATTTTCCGATCAGATAACTGACTTATTGCCGGGGTATGTACAATCTGAGCTCCATTACCTGATAATTCAGAAATCTCCGAATAATCAAGAACTTTGATTATTTGAGCATCTTTGACGATATGTGGATCAGCAGTATATAAGCCTTCAACATCTTTGAATAATTCCAGTTGAGTGGCTTCAAGAGCTCGTGCTATCAGTGCTGCAGTAGTATCACTTCCCCCTCTGCCCAATGTAGTAATTTCTCCGGTTGAATTAATACCCTGGAAACCACAAATAACAGGAATCCTTTTTTGTTCTATTTTATCTAATATATTGGCAATATTGATATTTTCTACTTCTGCCTTATTATAAGAATTGCTTGTGAGAATACCTGCTTGCCAACCAGTGATTGCTATTGCTTGGAGCCCTTCTCTTATCAATTCCTCTGCGAGCAAAGTGGCAGCAATGATCTCACCGCATGAAGAGATCAATGCTTTGTGCCTGTCACTGCTTTTTTCCGGAAGAATATTAAGAAGAGTATCAGTTGAATAATTGTCTCCTCTCCTTCCCAGAGCAGAAACTATGATCACCGGGAAGAAATAATTATCCAGACGAGATTTGATAATATTAATCACTTTCTGTCTAATATCTTTTGTTTGCAGAGAACTCCCGCCAAATTTGAGAACTGATATCTTCATAATAGTTTGTTTTTTATCATGTAATCGGCAATTTGAACAGCATTAAGAGCAGCACCCTTTCGAAGATTATTTGATACTATCCATAAACTTATCCAGTCATCTCCTAATAAATCCTGTCTAATTCGTCCCACAAGAGTATTATCATTATCTTCTGAATCGAGTGCAGTGGGGTAGAGGTTAATGCCAGGATTATCCATGATCTGTAGATTTGGAGTATTATTTAGTATTTCGCGCACCTGATCGGGAGTAACTGACTTCTGAAATTGAATCTGGACAGACTCTGAATGCCCATAAACCACTGGTACTCTTACAGCAGTAGCTGTAAGAGCTAAACCAGGATTTGATAATATCTTCCTGGTTTCCTGGATTATCTTCATCTCCTCTCCGGTATAACCATTGTCATTAAACACATCAATTTGAGGAATCACATTTCCTGCTATCTGGTAGGGAAAATGTAAAATCTCCAAAGGAATACCTTCTACCTGTGCTTTCAATTGATTTTCTAATTCCAGAATTCCCTTTTTCCCGGCACCTGAAACAGCCTGATAAGTACTCACTATCACTCTTTTGAGATTGAAAGCAACATGAAGGGGATGCAAAACCTGCACTAGCTGAATAGTAGAGCAATTAGGATTGCCGATGATCAGCTGATGATTGTGCAACGATAGAGCATTAACTTCTGGAACAACCAGCGGAACATCATCATCCAGGCGAAAGGCACTGCTGTTATCAATGAATACTACACCGTTTTCTCGTGCGATTGGAGCCCAGATTTTACTTATTGCAGATCCAGCACTCGCCAGGCAAATATCAATATCTTTAAAACTTTTAGAACTTACTTCCTCAACTTGAAATCTTTTACCTTCATATTCAAGATATGAACCAGAAGAAGAAGAACTCGCTAATAACCGTAATGTATTATATGGGATCTTCAATTGATGAACTATTTTGAGCATCTCTCTGCCCACAGCTCCAGTAGCACCTAATATAGCCAGATTTATTCTATTCTCTGGCATTGATTATCTCCTTCTACCTCTTTTCTCCTCACAAATACCCATCATTATACCAAAAATAGGATAGATCAAATAGATGCAGCCCAGGTTAATTGCATATTCAAGAAGAAGTTGATTATTAATCGCAACAAAATAAATCCCGGATAATATGAAACTCAATATAAACCAGACAATTCCAATCCCCAAGCCCATGGATACCGTAATTTTGTTTCCTTTATGAAGATAGCCACTCATTAAATTGTTTGAATAATCATCAAAAGCAATTGAAGCTGCCAAAAAATATAAGATAAATTTAAAACCAAGAGTCAATTCAGGAAAGATAAATTCATTGAAAATGAAAGGCGCTAACCAGGCAATTATTCCATTAAATACAGCTTTAATCCAATTCATAATTCTTTAAGTGGGGAGCAGGATAACCTGCTCCCTTCCTTATATATTTACATCTCTTCCATTTCTTCCCGGATAGCTTTTGCCAGACGTTTTACGCCTTCACAAATCTGTTCCTTAGAAGAGTAGGAGAAATTTATTCTTAAAGTATTTTTTCCAGAATCATCGCAATGGAATACATCTCCAGTAACAAATGCTACGTTATTTTTTATAGCCCGTTGAAATAGCTTTCCAGCGTCCATACCTTCTGGGAGATACATAAAAAGGAATAATCCACCTTCAGGTTTAGTCCAGGTAACTCCTTCTGGCATTTCCTCATCAAAACACCTCATCATAAGGGCTTTTTTGTCTTTATACATTGCTGTAGTCTTTATTAGATTCTTCTCAAAGTAGCCTTTTGATAAATATCTGGCAGAAATCTTTTGGACAAATGGTGAAGTACATAAATCTGTTGCCTGCTTGCCAACAACAAATTTATCCACAATGTCTTTGTGAGCAATTATCCAGCCAATACGAAATCCCGGAACAAATATTTTTGAGAATGTACCCATCGTTATTACCTGACCAATACCATCAAGAACATAGAGTGAAGTCTGATGTTCTCCCTCAAATCGAAGTTCTTTATAGGGGCTGTCTTCAACTATAAGAAGGTCAAATTCATGAGCAATCTCGATGATCTCTTTTCTTCTAAAATCTGGCATGGTTACACCCGCTGGATTTTGAAAATCAGGGATGATATAAACAAATTTTGGTTTCTTATTCTCAGCAGCAAGATCTTCCACAACTTTTCGTAAGATATCTGAACGCATACCGTGCTCATCAAATTTAATTCCTATCATTTCTGCACCATAAGAGCTAAAGGCACTCAATCCACCGAGATATGATGGTAATCCGCAAATGACTATATCACCACGATCGATAAAAACCTTTGCTAATAGATCAAGTCCCTGCTGACTGGCTGTAGTAATCACAAGATTACTGATATCAATGTCAAAATTCTGTTTCTTATAGAGTTTTACTAATTCTGCCCTTAAAGCAGGATCACCTTCAGTAGCACCATATTGCAGAGCACTTGCGCCATCTTCATTCAGAACTTCCAAAGTGATTTCTTTCAATTGCTCGATGGGAAAAGTGTCTGGAGAAGGTAATCCACCAGCAAAAGAAATCACCTCTGATCGCTGAGTAAGTTTAAGAAGTTCTCTGATAGCAGACCTTTTCATACCCAGAATGTTTGCAGATAGCATGGATTCAAGATTCTTGATCATGATATCCTCCTTTTTCTTTTTATTTTTTTTTAACTATTAATATATTCCAGCATCTGATAACGTTCAAGCTGTAAAACGATGTCTTTATAAATTGTATCATTGATTTTTACGTCAAGTTTATGCTGTTTATTTTTTTCATCATAGTATTCTTCATGAATGGTGCTATTATCTCTCACGAAATTAAGTAAAGAATCCAGTTTCTCTGGAATAATCAGCCTTCGTGTTTGTTGTTGCTCAGAAATGAAGTATTTTATTTGAGAAAGAAGATCATCAAATCCTTCTCTAGTAAAGGTTGATAAGAAAATTGAATCAGGATACAGACCTTTCAATTGTTTCTTTAAAAATGCAAATGAATTGCCCTGCACCAGATCAATTTTATTAAAAATTATTAAGATATTTTTTTGATCCGCTCCTAATTCCAGAAGTACATTTTCTACCGAGTCAATCATATTATCAATTCTACCAATTGTGATATCCACTACATGCAGCAGCAAATCAGCTCTTTGAACATCGAGAAGAGTAGAATTAAATGACTCGATCAGATTATGAGGTAAATTGTTTATGAATCCAATCGTGTCAGAGACAACGAATTCCTGATTTTCAGGAAGTACGACCCTGCTTGATTTTGCATCAAGTGTGGCGAATAATTGATTCGCAGTATAAATATTTTTTTTTGTAATTAAGTTAAATAAAGAAGATTTTCCAGCGTTTGTGTAACCAACAATGGTGATATTAAGAGCTTTATCACGCTTTTTACGCTTGGTCTCAGTAGTAATTCGGATTTCCTCAAGACGTTTCTGGAGAATGTTTATTCTGGTTTTTATCTCACGGCGATCAACCTCGATCTGCTTTTCTCCTGGTCCTCGAAAACCAATTCCACCCTGAATCCTGGACAGATGCTTCCAGCGGTTCTTTAAGCGTGAATAACTATATTCAAGCTGTGCCAGCTCAACTTGCAGCTTTGCCTGCTTGGTTCGGGCATGAGAGGCAAATATATCTAAAATGAGTTCTGTGCGGTCAACAACGTTACATCGAGTAATATTTGCAATATTCCTTGCTTGTGAAGAAGTTAATTCCTCATTGAAGATCAATGTTTGGACCTGTTTTTCTCTTGCGGAACGAGCAATTTCCTGGAGTTTACCTGATCCCATAAATGTACCTGATACTGGGTGCTTAAGATGCTGAATAAATTTCCCCTTCACTGCTACACCAGCAGTTTTTGCCAGTTTCATCAACTCTTCAAAGGACTTAGTAAATTGTTCTTCTTCTTCATCTCGATGCCAGAGACCGATTATAAATACCCTAATTATTGGAATTTCTATTTTAATGGTCGTTTTCTCCTGAAATGAATATTAGCTGGTACTAAGTTTCATAAACCAGAACTTTTTTATTAGTCTGTCGCCAGGTATTGTATTCTTCTTTGATTTCCATCATCCAAAGAGTTTTTCTGTCTTCATTATCAAATGTTACCACATCCATGAAGTGCATTTTACCATCTTTACCTTTGAAACTTTTTTGGGGCAATTCAACCTCAATCTGTCCATTACGGCTTAAAATGGTGATTTCATTCAGTAAAATGCCCTCTTTGATCTCCAACACAGCTCGAGCTTCTACTATGCCGGAGGAAACGTCTCTAAACCTGATTTTCATTTTAACCTCAACTATTTTTTAACAAATCAAAAAAGAAGTTAATATTCCCAACTGTCCAGATATTTCTCTTATTGATTTTTTTGATATATGGATTCATCATATTGTCCGATATCTTTAAGCATTTCTGAAAACCATTTCTGATTGATATCAAAGGGTTTGCCTCCACGTATTCTGCCAAACTCAATGCAGCGCATGCTATTATCAGCTTCATCAATACCTACTACTCCACTTTGTCCATTCAAACCAAAAGTAACAGCCTGATCAGCCGTTTTCATGATCAGATCTAAATCTGCCCGATTGGGGGCAGCAGATCTGGCAAAGTATCCGCTTTTTTGCACCAGTACTTTATCTGCTTCTAATTCACTTTTTAACCTTTTTGCAAACCACTGACCTGGATTTATATCATCCAAACGCACATGATTAAATGCATCACGTGGTACTTCTTGTCCAGCTGATTCCATCTCAGTTACGATTGTCTCTTCTCCAGCACCCTCAGCTAAAAAAATATTCACACAATCATGCTCATCCATTACCTTTTTTAATCTAGTTATTTCCTCTCTGAAGTCGATTAGTAGTTCCGGAATATATATTGCATGAATATCCCATCTTTCTTTAGATAAATTACTGATCAATGGGAAAAAGGTTTTTTGATCAAGATTCTGGCGATATAAATGGGCAGAATATGCTGTTAACCATCCACAATGCCTTCCCATCACTTCATGAATTATCAAATGTCGACTGCTGGTTGTATTCTCATTTACAATATTTTCAAAGAATTTAGCTGATTGTTCCGCTGCTGTCCAGGCACCCAGTGTCTGCTTAATGGGGAAGACGTCGTTATCAACCGTTTTTGGAATTCCCACCACGGTAAGTTCATAATCATTCTGTTCCAGATAAGCAGCCAGTTCTGCTGCTGCTGTGTTTGTGTCATCACCACCAATTGTGTGCAAAATAGTGATCCCATCTTCCTTAAGTCGCAAAGCAGCTACTTCAAGAGGATTATCACCTGGATTAATATAACCTTTTATTAGACAGTCTTTTACATTTGATAGTTTAACTCGGCTATTTCCTAAAATACTGCCACCAAATCCATAAAGCATCTCAGCAACATGCAGAAGAGATTTACTGAGTTCCAGCTTCTCATTGGTTAATAAACCACGATATCCATATTTATATCCGACAATTTCAATTTCTGGTACAAGTTTTATATATTGCCTAATCAGGCGGCCAACTGCAGAAGAAAGGCAAGGTGCCATTCCACCGGAAGTTAGAATCCCAACCTTTGGTTTATTCATTGATCCTCCATAAATTACATTTTACCTTTAACAAAATTTTTTCCTATCCAATTTTTGTCAATGCTTGTGAATTCATGCTATTCTCCAAGACAAATACCAATTCCACGGGCAGTATGTATCAAGGCAGAATCAAGTTTAACATAGTTATAATATTTTATCGCATCAAGTATGGGTACACTCACAAATTCAGGATATTTATAAGAGACCATTTTACCAAACTCCTGATTTAAGACCATTTCAAATGCTTTCACGCCAAAACTTGTTGCCAGAATTCTATCGTAAGCAATTGGGATTCCACCTCTTTGGAGATGGCCCAGCACAGATACTCTCACATCAGCTTGAATACCTGTCTGCTTCAGTTCATAAGCTAATCTGTGTCCAGCCCCGCTTAAATGAAAATTCTCATACCCGGGTTCATTGGGTTTATATCCAGATTGCTCTCCATCAATTGGTTTTGCTCCTTCAGAAATAACTATTACAGCAAAGCCTGATTTGCCATCAGATCTGAGTTTTAACATTTTAGTGAGATTTTCTATTTTATATGGTATTTCAGGAATAAGACATGCTTCAGCGCCACCTGCTATAGCCGCATTTAAGGCTATCCAGCCAGCTCCCCTTCCCATCACTTCCAGGATAAATATCCTGTGATGGCTCTCTGCAGTTGTAACTAGCTTATCTACAGCTTGAGTAGCAGTTTCCACAGCAGTCTGATATCCAAAGGTCATATCAGTAGAAGATAGATCATTATCTATAGTTTTTGGGACTCCTATCACATTGACACCCTTTTCATAGAGCTTTTGGGAAATAGCCTGAGAACCATCTCCACCAATATTGATCACAGCCTGGATATTTAATTCCTGCATCCTTTCAATCATTTCATCAGAAACATCAGCTAACTCCAGTTTGCCATCTTCCGTCTGCTGGGGCCAGTTAAAAGGTCCACCCTTATTGGTGGTTCCAATTATTGTTCCACCTTTGAAATGAATACCCGCAACTGCCTTATTATCAAGTTTCATCAATCTGATCGGACTTTCTAAAAGTCCATTAAAGGCATTATAACTGCCCCATACCTCCCATTCCTTCTCAGGCTCAGCACGTTTGACTATTGCACGGATTACAGCATTTAAACCTGGACAATCTCCTCCGCCAGTAACTACCAGACATTTTTTCTTCATATTATTTCTCCCTGATTATTAATCAAAATATAGTATTTGCTGAGCTACAGGGCCATAACTCTTCCGGTGTTCATCTGTTACTCCATGTTTTACTAATGCTCTCAGATGAAGCTTTGTACCATAACCCTTATTTTGGGCAAAACCATATTCAGGATATTTCTCATTTAATTCTATCATAATATCATCTCTATAAACTTTTGCCAGGATGGATGCTGCAGCAATGGCAGAAACTTTCTGATCTCCTTTCACAATCGCTGCAGCTTCCATCTCTTTCAGTTCTTCCGGAATCCTGTTCCCATCTATTAGAATTTTTCCTTTCTTCTGCAATGAGGTGCATGCCTTTTGCATACCCAGCATTGTTGCCTGCAAGATATTAATTCTGTCAATCACATCCACACCAATCACAATTATTTTGTAATCGACTACCTCATTAATGATTCTTTGATAAAGTTTACGTCTGGTTTTATCACTAAGTTTCTTGGAATCATTCAAACCCTCTATCAAGAATCCCCTTTTCATTGTGACTGCAGCAACTACTAAAGGTCCTGCCAGTGGACCTCTACCCGCTTCGTCAATTCCTGTTATATATTCATAATTATTAAAATAAGATTTGTCAAGTTCAAGCATTATCTGATTCCAGTACAAAAAACACTCGATCATAAAGTTTGTCTGCGTAAGTGTAATCTACAGATGGTATCATAATTGATTCACCCTCAGATAATCGGTAAATTCCCTTGAGTTTAAGGGAGGAAGATTTTATAAATTGCACTAGTGTTTCCACCTGATAAATTTTTTGATGATGATACTCATCATACCTTTGATAATGATTCTCTTCAGGTACAAAAAATGTGATATGATTTGTATGCATCAATTTTGCATTATCAAATTCACTTTCATGAATCACAAATCCTCTTTCTTCATCTTCAATATTGATAAATCCATCAAAGTTTTCTTGACAATTCCTTATTGTTGAGATATCAAAGATAAATAATCCCTTATTACTTAATGAATCACTCACATTATTAAGCATAATATTAACATCTTCAACTTTAGTAAGATAATTTAAGCTGTCAAACAACAGTAGAATAAGATCATATTTATCCCCAGTAATAGGTTCCAGCATATCACCTTTTTCATAATTTGCTGGAAATGGTTTGTTTCTGGCTAATTCCAACATGGCTTCAGATATATCAGTTGCATCTACATTACAGCCACGTCTTACTAATCTGCTGGAAATATTACCTGTTCCGCAAGCTAATTCCAATACCCTTTCAGGACTTTTTTTGTATCTACGGGTATACCTTCCCAATATAAAATCCACCCAACTATCATATTCCACATGTGCCATATATTGATCATAATATCTGGCAAATAAACTATATGCCTGTTTTTGCATTATTTACCTCTATTTCACAATCTTAAAGAGTAAGGTCTGATGTAAAGCAATTTCTACAACCTGTTTCAGCATTGATTTTGGCAACTGAATTTTAACTAAGATATCACATTTTGTTCTTGACAGAATTTTCCTCTTATAGCTTTTAGGATTCTACTTAATGAGCGGGAATAGCTCAGTGGTAGAGCGCAACCTTGCCAAGGTTGATGTCGCGAGTTCGAGTCTCGTTTCCCGCTCCATTTTTACATAATTGGCGACATCGCCAAGTGGTAAGGCAAAGGTCTGCAAAATCTTTATCCCCGGTTCGAATCCGGGTGTCGCCTCCAAGATCCCGCCGGAGTGGTGGAATTGGTAGACACAAGGGACTTAAAATCCCTCGAGCTTTAAGCTTGTGCCGGTTCAAGTCCGGCCTCTGGTACCATATAGAAGCCAGGTTATTACCTGGCTTTTTTTTATACTTCAAATACACCAGTAAGATTTGTTTTACCTGCTTCATTAAAGGGTATTCCTGCTGTAATAACAAAATTATCACCCTTAGATGCTACAGATATCTTTTGGATCTCATTCCTGGCTTCAACAATTACTTCTGTAATACTATTTACTTCCTTTGTCATAACCGGATTAATTCCCCAGCTTAGACTCAATTGATGGCATGTTTTAATATTTTGCGTTAAGGCGATTACTGGAACTCGAGGTCGGAATCTGGAAACCTTCCTGGCAGTGGAGCCACTCATGGTAAAGCATACTATCGCTTTTGAATCAGTACCCCTAGTAAGACGGCAGGCAGTTTCTGCCACATGAAGATCTGCTGTCGGGGCTTCATCATCCCTAAGTTCATTTATATTATAGGTGCGATTAAGACTTTTTTCCACTTCTATTGCCATTTTATTCATCGTACTCACTACAAGTTCTGGATTCTTACCAATTGCTGTTTCTTCAGAAAGCATCACGGCATCAGTACCATCCAGTATTGCATTAGCAACATCAGTAGCTTCCGCACGAGTAGGTCGAAGATTATCTACCATCGAAACCAGCATTTGTGTTGCTGTGATTACGGGTTTACAAGCTCTATTTGTCTTTCTGATCAATTTTTTCTGTATAATGGGAACTTTTTCAAAAGCTACTTCCACACCTAGATCTCCCCGCGCGATCATAATTCCATTTGATTCAGCTAATATTTCTTCAAAATTTTCTAAGGCTTCTGGTTTTTCTATTTTAGCGATCAAAGGGACTGAACCACCTTCTTTGACTATAAATTCTTTAACTTCTCTAATATCATTTCCATTTCGAACAAAGGATATCGCCATAAAATCCACTCCATGCTTTATCCCAAAACGGATATCTGATTTGTCTTTCTCGCTCAGAAGCTGCACTCCAGCAGATGCAGTAGGCAAACTGATTCCTTTTCTTGAGGAAATCATTCCTTCGCTTACTACTTCACAAATTACCACATCCTGCTTCACATCTTTTACTACAAGCTCTACAATACCATCATTTATCATGATAATATCACCATTATGAACAAATTTGCTGAATCCGGGATGATTTACCATAACTTGTTCTTGATTACCTTCCACTGGTTTTTCAGTTAAGTTAAATTTCTGCCTCTTATGAAGAAATATTGGACCATTTATGACTTCACCTATTCTTATCTTAGGACCAGCAATATCCTGTAAAATCGCAATTTTATTATTCTCTTTATCAAGTTCCCGAATTATCTTAATTACTTTAAGATGCTCTTCATGGGTACCATGTGAAAAATTTAACCTGGCTACATTCATCCCTGCCTTGATCAATTTACTGATCATTTCCTTAGAATTACATGCTGGACCAATTGTTGCCACAATCTTTGTTTTCTTTTGCATAATTTCTTCCTGCTTTATTATTACGAACTTTGTCTTATTAGATATAATAATGGAATAATAATTCCTGTCAGGTTGATCAATAAAATTAATAAATCAAAAACTCTGAGTTTTTCCGATTTAATAAAACTCTTGTCCTGATTCAACCCTCGAGATTGGATGCTCATTGCCGCCTGCTGAGAATATCGGGTGGCACTTACTAATAGGGGTATTATATAAAAATAAAATAAAGGTTTATGTGAAAAACGCATGACAGCTGCCTGCTGAATTCTCTTAAACTCAGACTGAATATTGCCAGCAGAATTAAACGCCACCAATAAAGCATATCCCCAGATGACAGGAAATCTCAGGTTCTGGATCAGGCTGTAAATTAGTTTCTCATAATGAATCGCTGTAAGAAATGAAAATGAAACTAAAGATAATGCTGCTGCTCTGATTGCAAGATATAAGCTCATTGTCAGACGATAATGATCTAATTCAATACCTGCAAAAATCACTGGATAGCTGCTCATATTACCTTTCAAATGCAGATAACTGGTTATAAATAATGATATACCCGGTATTAATAAAAACAGCATAAAGATTGAGATTAATTTCCAGTTCAGTCTGCGAACGATCACAAGTTGAAAGAGGCTTAGTATTATCCAGTAAATACAAAGTTGCCACGTAGGGGAGACCAGCACGGCTATTGTATAGGCAAAAGTGAGTCCAAACAGGATCAGATCATTAATACCTTTTTTGATCTCAATCATTTATTGCTCCACTACCTGCAATTTACCTTCTTTAAGCTCATATACACTTCCGCATACTACTTTCAGGAATTCCTCATCATGACTCACGATTACTATTCCCAATCCTCTATCACGTAATTTTCCCAGAAAAGAAATCAATTTCCTTTTATTGTTGATATCCTGACCAAATGTAGGCTCATCCAGAAATAGCAGCTTCTTATTTCCCTGATAGCTTATAGCTGTGGACAGCCTGCGCTTCTCTCCCTCAGAAAGAGTAAATGGACTTTGGTTCTTCTTTCCTTCAAATTCATCACCAATAAATTGCAGATCACAACCTTCTAATTCTTTTTCAACTTTATGGAACAAAAAATGATTCTCCGGATCTTGAAATAACAATCCCACAATTGAATTTAAATATTTATATTCTTTACCCTTATAAGCATTTTCATCAAGTAATATATCACCACCATATTTCCGCTTAAGACCTGCCATTATTTGTAAAAGTGTGCTTTTTCCACTGCCATTTCTACCCTTTATCCCGATAATCTCTGCTTCATATATTTTCAGATTTACTCCCTTTAGAATATCCTTTTCAGGATATGAAAATCTGATATTTTCAAGCTGCATCAGCATCCTGCCTTTTGCTGTTTTTTCCAGAAAAGGTAAAGGGGTATGCCAGATTATCTCTTCTGCCGATCTGTTATTTACTTTTCCAGTAATATCAAGATCAAGATTTCTAGTGATCTGTCCCTTCAAATAGCCCAGGTTATGTTCCACAAAAAGCATTGTTTTACCCGAATCATATTTCTCTATGATCTCCATGATCTCTTTTGCAGATATGGGGTCTAAAAATGCTGTTGGTTCATCGAGCATTAAAATCTCAGGTTTTGTCATGAGAATTGATAGCAGAGTTATTTTTTGTTTCTCTCCTCCGCTCAAACTACTTGTTCGCTGATTAAGCAGAGGTGATATTCCAAATTTATTAGCCCATTCATCAATTTCTTCTAATATCTTTCCGGGAGCTATCTTCTTATTCTCCAAACCATAAGCTAATTCTTCCCTTACACTGTGGCAAAGAATCTGAGCTGAGGGATTTTGCAGGATCAAACCTGCTCTACCTTTCACAAATTCAGGATTTTCAATTATGGATTTCCCTCTAAAATAAATATCTCCATCCACTTTGCCATACAGGATCTCAGGAATTAAGCCCATTAAGCCATATAAAAGTGTACTCTTCCCACTACCGCTGGCTCCAGTAAGAAGAATGCGTTCTCCTTCTCTTATCAGGTGATTTCCCTGCCAGGCTATTGTATGGTTACTTTCTGGATAGGTAAACCTGAAATCTCTTATATTATATAATGCTTCCTGATTATTTGCCATCTCTGGTTATCTCAAATTGATTTAATACACCCGTAGCCTGCAATTGATCAGCAGTAAATTTTGCCAGAAATCCACCTAAAATTGCCCCACTAATAACAAATCCCATTAACTGGATAATATTGAATTGCCAGTTCAAAAGATAATATTTTTCTATGAAAAAATCAAAGAAGAATGAAGCAAATGCTGCCAGACTTCCAGCTATTGCCATTCTGCCTGCTGATAATTTCTTATATCTTAATATAAGGAAGAAAAGCTCTACGGTTAATCCCTGTACTACACCACTTAAAAAAGATATAAGTCCCCATCTGGATATAAATGCCAGGATAAAGGCAGGTATCACCTCTCCCAGTAGAGCACTGCCCGGTTTGCGGATTATATATCCGAAAAACATGGCTCCCATAAGCCAGACCCCTGCAATAAGATATTTCAGTCCTAATGGTTTCAGAAATGGTTTCAGTACATCATAAATAAAGGTGTTACCCCACCAGAATATCCCCATTGCTATTGAGAGTACACAGATAAATGTTATCTCATTTATTTTCATCTTCTTCATCAAATATTCTCCTATATCAAATCTTCACTTATTTTATCCCTCTTAAGTCAAGCAAAATCTCTCTTTAATTATTATATTACATCCTTAAGAATAATAATCACAAAAATAAATTGTTTGACTGGACACGCAAATAGATAAATTTCACTCTATTATGGAAAATGAAGAAAAAAACTGGCAGATATTGTTTTGTGATGAAGATGATAAAAATTGCACCATCACTGAGTTTCTGGAATCTCTTCCTGAGGAAGGACAGATCAAGGTATTCAAGTTCCTGGAATTACTCAGCAAAAATGGCCCTCAGTTAAGAAGACCATATAGTGATATCCTCTATGACGGCATCCATGAACTTCGTCTTCGAGTAGGAAAAATTTATGCCCGGATCCTATATTTTTTTGTTTACGGCAATTTTATTATCCTACAATCAGGATTCAAAAAGAAAACTGATCGTACTCCAGATAAATATGTGGAACAGGCAATTGAGTACCGAAATTTGATAACGGAAAAATATTCTGAAAAGGACCTTGAGGAGAACCTTGATGCACCAATTTAATAAATACCTAAAAAAGAAGCTTGAAGATAATAAATTCTGCCAGGCTTATAATGACAACTGCAATATCTGTCAAACAGTCTGGCAGATCGTTGATACTGTAATGAATTCCGGAGGTTCCTGGACAGATATCTCTGCCGAAACCGGAATTCCTGAATCTGATTTAATTGAATTTGCCAATGGAGACAAATGTCTACCTCATATTATTAAAACACTCTGCCAGAAGTATAATATTGATCTTCCGGCAGAATGTCCACGATTCAAATTTTAATCAATGCTAATTATATTAAAACTGGAATGTATTGAAGAGTAGTAAGGTTGGAAACCATTCCTGTAATTTAATTCTAACATCTTCTGTCTTAGTTTCCATCCAGCCTCGATCAATAATTTCCTCTATTTCTAAACTACCATATAATAAAGCCGTAAGTCCTCTGATATCACATGTGACATCAGCTGGAATATTCCTCTCTGATCGTTTCATTTGAGTTTTACGGTCTTTTACAACCAACTCATAATTTCCTGAATTCCAGTTGCATAATTCGTCAAAGACTTTGAATATCATGCTTACATTACCCGAGATATTGAGATCACTTAATGAATCTATAACATCTATAATACGCACCATCCAGGGACCTTCGCACATTTTCAGTTCATATTGTGATCTCATATCGGAAAACCAGCTAAAGAAATTAGTTCCCATAGGGATATTCATCTCAAAATCACCCACATGATCACGATGTCTGGCAAAATAATTGAATATCAATTTTCTTGATTCCAGATCACTCCAGATTATATCGTGAATAATAATTTTCATATCCTGCTTCTTATATGAGCAGGCAGCCTTGATCACGTTATTATGCTTCACCAGTATGAAAATCGTGTTTTGGGCCAGATGCTCTTTAAATCCTTGATGTATTTCATCATAGATCACCATGCCATGCCACTTAATAGATGCTTTGCTAAAGAAGTGCAAAAATTCCTCTAATGCAGCTATACCTGTTTTACGTTCTAATATCCAACCCTCAGGAATCTCACCTAAATAGTGCTGCATTCCGGAAACATGAAATTTCAATTTCATTTCACGATTCGTTGAGATATAATCAAATTTTTGATAGAAACTCTCCTTGAATGGCTGCAGCATACTCACGCTCTGCTTTTTCAATCTCATATCCTCAAATGCTGATGTAAATAATGCCTTTACATAACCTTTATTACGGTATTCAGGAAAGGTTGCCACATTTCCTATGCCTGATAGTCTCTTTACTGTTCCGCGAACATTTTGCTTGAGGTTATGATTGATAAGCCCTGAAGTCATTTCTCCATTTTCTATGATCACAAAGCATTCATCTGGATTCATCCATTTGATTTTATCATCTTCTATTTCTTTATCCTGCCAGTTACCAAAGGCATATTGTGATATCCGATGATATTTATTACGTTCTTCTTGGGTTATTTTCCTTATTTCCATTGAACCTCCTGGTTTTATCCATTCCTGTGTTTTTTGATCTTTATATCCTGGTGCTTTTGCTGAGACCGGGCATTATCAATAAATTTCTGCCGCTGCTTATTGCGTCTTTCCTGAAAACGAACTTCTTTTTGCAGTTTCTGATAGTTCTCAAACCGTTCCGCTTCCAGTTCACCATCTTCTATTGCCTGTTTAATAGCACATCCAGGCTCAGTATCGTGCTCACAATTCCTAAACCTGCATTGCTTCTCCAATTCCACAATATCATAGAAAGTTCTGTCAAGTGTAGTTTCACTCACAGAGAGTTGAATATCGCGCATACCCGGATTATCAATCAATATACCACCACCTGTAATGATGATCATTTCCCGGGTTGTAGTAGTATGCCTACCTCGTTTATCTCCTTCACGCAAATAACTCACATACTGCTTTTCCTCGCCGAGAATGCAGTTAATGATCGATGATTTACCTGCTCCAGAAGAGCCGATCAGAGTCACGGTTTTTCCTGACTGCAAATATTCTTCTAGTTCAGATATACCCTCATTCTTAAGTGCACTCACTACATGAACAGGAATTCCCAGACTCACACTCTCCGTTTCTGTGAAATACCACTGCGGATCTTCACATTGATCTGCTTTGTTAAGGATAATAACAGGATTTGAGCCACTATCCCAGATCAAGGTGAGATATCTCTCGATTTTCCGTAGATTAAAATCCCTGTCCATTGAGACTACCAGAAATACGGTGTCTATATTTGCTGAAATGATTTGTTCATCAGAGCTTCCTTCTTTTTGATAGTTTCTGCCATAAGTATTCTTTCCCTTACGGGAAAATTTACTCCGTCTTGGTAATATTCTCTCAATAAATAATTTATCGAAATCTTCTTTGCGACGACATAATATCCAGTCTCCTACTGCCGGTAATTCAATGCTTGAAAAAGCATTCATAAACAGGCTGTCACTCAAAATTGCCTGTTCCTCTCCAATTTCAGTAAAGACTCCATATAAATTCTTTTGTTCCCGTGCCACTCGAGCTATAATAAGCCCTTCTTCTTTATAATCCTCATAACTTTCCGCAAAATATGAGTTCCATCCAAATTCTTCTAATTTCACTATTCCTCCAGTTTGTACCAGAGAATTCTCAGGTATTATTCCTGTTGCCCTCTGGTTTGCTGCTTCTCTAATTTCCTCACTGATTTTCTCCCTTTCCGCTTAAACCAGCCTTTTGATTTAGTATGCGCGGTGTCTGGGTGTGAGGGACGCTTTCGGGTATAAGTCTTCTGGCTGCTTCTCTGCATATCTGCCTCCTTTTTTTAGTTATCAGTCCCTTGTATACAAAAAACGGTTCTGGGTAACAGTCCCAAAACCGTCTCCGGAATATTTCCGGACAAAATTATAGCGGGACCAGCACTTCATTGATCTTCTGCTGATTCCGCTAAACATATATTATCGCCTGTAAAACAATCTCACTACAGGTTTCTTTGTTTATTGACAATCAGCAGGTCAGGTTACTATCAACCTTCCTTCTGTAAAATTCATAAAACCTCCTTATTTATTATTTCTGAAAACAGATAAACTTAAGTTAGCTGATTTGTAAAGAAAAATCTCTTAATAACCAAAATTTGATTCAAGAGAATGTGTATTTTTTTAGGATTAAATCGAAATGTTATCGGTGATTATAGCACCTACAGGATAGTGTGTGAATAGGTGTAAAATTATCCCTCTAATTCGTACCACGAAGTGATAACCACAACCCTAGCCCCTCATAAAGGCAGCCGATATGAGGGGTTCAAATATGCCCAACATCCCTCCCATCCCAATCCGGATCAGCCGGATTGGGGAACGAGGAGGAGTATGAAATTCAATCCCCTTATATCGGCTGCGCCTTTATAAGGGGCAAAGAAAATATTATGCCTTCGGCATATAATACCAACCAATATCCGGCTGAAATGACGAGGAAAACATTTTATTATTTATCTCAGTTAGTCTAATTATCCTTCCAATTCATATCCCGAAGGGATAACCATATCCTTAGCCCCTCATAAAGGCGCAGCCGATATGAGGGGTTCAAATATGCCCGAAACAGCGTCCATCCCCTATCCGGATCAGCCGGATTGGGGTGGGCGGGACAACGCTGATAGCAAATTTAATTTGACAAGAAGATCATTAATATGAATAAATTGCATGAAAAATTTAATCAACAAAAAAAGTGAAATAGATTGCATGGAGATATTATGAAAATTTATTTAACTACTTTGATGAATTTACTGTTATAATTTATGAGTTCATTATTATGTGCCCAGGATGAAGAAATTGAGGCAATTGCTCAACGGGATATGCTGGAATATATGATAACCTATGCTCCAGCACGTTTTGACAAAAACCTGCAGGTTGGTGATAAACTTGTTTACAGATCAAAATACTGAGAGCAGAATCTGGACACTGTGGAAGTTATCAAAGACACAGTGGGAGCATTCTGGGTAAAGGAAGAATTTGAGGGTAATATTATTAATTATTTGATCAGTAGAGAAACTGGGGAATTGCTGGATATAAAGGGATATGATGAAGAAGGCAGATTTAATCATCCACAGATGCTGAATGAAGCTGAGAGGGAAGTGTTAATAAGTAAGAGAGAAGAAAAGATTACGGAATTGCTGGATAAAAATCTGTTTACACCATCTACTAAGAGAAAAGAGTATCGAGTAAGAAATAATAATTATAACTGTAAGGTTATTGAATCAACAAACAATAACAGGGAAGATATTTTAGTATCTGAGAGTGTATCCCGTATGCTTCCCTTCATGTTTGGACTTGAATT
>Ga0075120_10000022_pt1 | contig 97052 bp, 67 predicted proteins | sample AntAceMetag02UKL_FD_69792 | JGI IMG/M metagenome (GOLD analysis project Ga0075120, IMG submission 69792) | Saline lake microbial communities from Ace Lake, Antarctica - Antarctic Ace Lake Metagenome 02UKL | ecosystem: Environmental > Aquatic > Non-marine Saline and Alkaline > Saline | place...
GAGGCGGCAGCACTATTACACAGCAGTTGGCGAAAAACCTCTTTTTCACCTTTGAGAAGTCAGTATTTCGCAAGTTCAAGGAGATGCTCACCTCTTTCGAAATCGAAAGGAGATTTGAGAAAGATGAAATTCTTTCCGCCTATTGCAATTGGAACTACTTCGGCGGCAGAGCTAATGGAGTGGAAGCGGCGGCATCATATTATTTTGGTATCCATGCATCGGAATTATCATTAAGCCAGGCTGCTTTACTTGCGGGGATTCCCAACAGCCCGGGGCGTTATAATCCCTACCTGCATCCCGAAAAAGCGATTGCAAGGCAGCGATGGATATTAAGCCGGATGGAGAAACTGGGCTATATTTCAAACGATGAGAAAAAAATTGCTGTAGCAGACTCATTGATCTTTAAACCTCTATATGCTTCTGCTGATGAAGGCAGATATTTTTTAGAAGCAGTTCTTGGCTCACTCGAAGGAAAATATGGTAAGGACGTTGTTTATCATGGTGGGCTGAAAATATATACCACTCTCGATCCGGTTTTGCAGGGTTATGCGATAGAAGCTGTTAGAAAATCACTCGAAGAATTGGACAAGCGTTGGGAATTGCCGGATTTTGATGATGTGGACGTTTCAGAACGTCCGAACTACTTCCAGGGACTCCTGGTTTCCGTTGAGAACAGTACAGGTGCGGTTAAGGCATTGGTAGGAGGGCGTGACTGGTTCGCCAGCCAATATAACCGCGCTATGCAGAATAACCGCAATATGGGTTCAACGCTTAAGCCTGCTTTATATCTCACCGCAATAGAAAAATTAGGTTACACGTCGGCAACTGTTGTGATCGATACGCCTGTCGTGATCAAGATTCCAGGAACAAGGGACTGGAGACCCCCAAATTTTGATAAAGATTTTATTGGTCGGATTGTTCTGAAAGGTGCACTCGAAAGGTCAATTAATACAGTTGCCGCACAATTAATCCGCGATGTCGGACCGGAGGCGATGGTTAATACGTTAGAACGGTTCGGGATTCAATCACCAATGAAACCACATTATTCAATAGCTCTCGGCGCAAATCCTGTTTCGGCAGTGGAATTAGCTGGAATGACGGCTTCAATAGCGAATGGAGGTCAGGTAGTATATCCTTTCCTGGTAAGCCGGGTAGAAGATTCCAAAGGCAGTATTCTCGAGGAGCGCATAGTTGTACAGAATCGCCAATTCAATCCCGAGGAGGTTTATCAGGTAATCGATATGATGAAGGGTGTGGTTGAATATGGAACAGCGAAGAGCATTAGAAATTATGGTTTCGAACTTCCCGCTATTTGCAAAACGGGAACCACAAATGATTATCGCGATTCATGGTTTATCGGTGCGACTCCTATATTAACTGCTGTCGCCTGGGTAGGATTTGACGATAACCGCCCGATGCGAAAACGGGGGGCAGGATACATCACTGGTGCCACAGGAGGGTTACCTGTCTGGGCACGGTTTATGACGAGAGCGACAGTTGGAGACCCTTCCCGAGATTTTGATGTTCCTCCCGGAATTGAATTTCGTGATGTACACCTTTACACCGGGCAGGAAATGGATGAATCCGGCGAGGATATTCAGAAAATTGCTGTACCGGTCGGGACAGTTCTACCTGAACCGAAAACAGATGAAGCTGAAGATGAGCCGGATAATGAGCTATCCAACAACTTGGAAAATCTCAGGGTTGAGGGATCACATTGAGCTGTCTGTCTGCAATAATAATGCGTCTCTTTGCCGGTTCAATTCTTGGTATTCTGTTCTTTGTTGTATCCATATTCCTATTGATTGATTCTTCCGCAAACGCTATTATTTCAACAACTCTCGCAACTTTGATTCCAATATTAGCAGGATCAATCTCAGGGTGGTTACTTATTGATCTAATAAGTAATTACCGTTGGAAACATAAATGGCTGGAACAAGCTACCGGTGAAATTCAGATCAACGATTATGAAAGAAAAAAATACATTATAAGAGGAATGAGGGAAATCCTTGGACCATTAACGTCACCGGGGAAGATCTCCTCGAGGTTATTGCGATTCATAACAGAATGGATAAAAACGTTATTAAGAGGCGAAGAAGACGAGGAATTGTTAAATTATCTTATAAAACTTTCGGATGAAGTCCCCGACGAGACAGATGATGAGCCTGAACTAATTGAAAAATTTCTTTTATTGAAATCTAAAATACTGAAAGTGGGCATATCTGAGACAATAGACACAAACGATATTGAAATTTCGGATGATGTTGATAAGGAAAAAGTTGCCGGATTAGAAGCTGAATTTGACAATACTGTGAGGAATATTTTACATAAAACCATCAGAGTAATCTTTAAATTTTTCATACACTTGAAATCAAATCTTTCAAAAGTAAAATTTGTTAATATAAATGATTTGTTCAGATTATTAAGTTGGATAAAGATACAGATATCATTATTGAAAAATAGGAAGCAATTATTAATTAGTACAATAATAACTGTTATGTTAGTTGTAATTATATCAACAATATACAGGGTTAATACGAATAGATACGGAAGCGAGTCCGGAGGTTTGTCGCAACCCGGAATAGTACAATCGGAAAAACCATATACAATTCAAATTGCAGCACATCTTTCAATAGAGAAAGCAGTCAATCAAATAAAGGTTTTACGTAAGAATGCTGTAAATGCTTACCTTGTCCAACCGGAAGCGGAGAAATCGCGATATTACAGGATAAGAATTGGACATTTTGACGGTGTTTCAGTTGCGAAATCTTTTGCTGATTCACTGAAAGATGCAGGTGTGATTGATGAGTATTTTGTGTCGCATTTTACCGTCGGTGAAATACCGGCGGGAATTGACAGGTAGAGGTATATTATATTCATTCATTCAATATGACTACCGGAGAATACAGTTTCTAAAAATGAAACTGTATAGTTAAATGTAATTTGCTAAGTGTATTTGAATTCTTCCCCGAAGGGGATAGATTTGAATAGCCATGGGTGAAACCCATGGTAACAATGATGTTTTCCAACGACCCTGAAGGGGTCTGACCATGAAAGCGTGAAATAGTAAACGAGAAAACATTGTTCGCAATAAACACAACATAATATCAATAACAGTATAGATTATTGTCCAACCCCGTCAGGGTTGGTTTGTTTCAATCCCAGCCCCACAGGTTTGCACCTGTGGCTATTCATATTTTTCCCCTTCAGGGAAACAGATGAAACTAAACAGTTTCAAGTAATCGTTTTGATGCTTAAGCAGGTGATTTAATTTGAAAAAAACAAAACAATACGATGTCGTTGGAGTAGGCCGGGCGGTGTATGACTATACGGTACTGGTGGAGCGGTATCCGGAGAATAATACCAAGACAGAAGCGATAGACCGGTTTGAGGGAGGCGGTAGTCCTGTGCCGAACGCCTTATGTCAATTATCGGTCTGGGGGTGGAATACATCTCTTGGTGCTATAGTGGGTAATGATTATCATGGCACCAGGTTTATTGAAGACACATCAAGGTATGGAGTTCACATTGACAAAGTGAAAATGCTTGAAAATCAAAGAACTCCATGTGCATTTTTGTGGGTTGAAAAGAACAGCGGAAAAAGAACAATCGTTTTGGATCGTGATATTGCGCCACTCTCTCCAAATGACTTACCTTATTCGGAATTAAAATCTTGCAGGAGCCTGTTGATTGATGGCTGGGAGGCTGATGCTGCACTTGAGGCTGCAAGCCTTGTCAGGAAAGCAGGTGGCAAGATCATGCTGGATGCCGGGAATGTCCGGCAAAGAATGGATGAGTTGCTGAGTTCTGTAAACTGGATAGTGGTTCCGCAAGCGTTTCATCAGGCTTTTTACGGAGATATTGATTTCCATAAAGCATTGCTAGATCTGCGCAAACGCGGCACAGAACTTGCAATAATCACAAACGGTTCCAAAGGCTGTACAGCCGCCTGGGAAGACAAAATTGAACATTTTCCGGCTTATGATGCAGATATTGTGGACTCTACCGGTGCCGGTGATATCTTCCATGCAGGAATACTTCATGGTCTTCTCAAAAAGTGGGCAATACCGGATTGTATTCGATGGGCATCAGCCGCCGCAACACTGGCAACAGGAAAATTAGGCGGCAGGGGAAGACTTCCCGGCGAGAAAGATACAGCCTTGATTCTTGAGCAAAGGCTTAGAGAAACTCAGCAACGTTAATCCGGAAAAAGCTGAGATAAGCGTATTCGGAGTTCAAGTGGCAAAGAAAGACGACAACAATACCTTATTTTTTCCCGGTTTCGAGCCTGAAACCGAATCACCCGGTAAAAACGGGAAAAATAGTTCAGGCAAGAAAAAGGAACCGGTGACTGCCGAGCTTGAGGTTCCGGAAGAACTCGATATCATTATTAGTGAACGTAAATGGCAAGAGAAGACGGTATATCAGGGCAAATGGCATGATTCGATTCACTACGGCAACAACATTCATACCTTGCAGAAAATGCCTGATGAAACTGTAGATTTGATCCTCACCGATCCTCCTTACGCAATTAATTACAAATCTAACAGACGGGTAAAAAATCCCAAATTCAACCACCTTGAGAATGACAATTCTAACGAATGGATACCTGAATTCGCCCAGCATTCATATCGTGTATTGAAAAATAACAGACATTTATATTGTTTTTGCCGGCATGACACTTATCCTGAATTTTTGGCTGCTTTATCTGAAGCAGGATTTAAAATAAAGCGTACCCTGATCTGGGTGAAAAACAATCATGGCAGTGGCGACCTGAAGGGTGATTATGCGCCCCAGGATGAATGGATTATATACGCGCATAAAGGAAGACGTAATTTGTTTGGAAAAAGACATTCGAATGTACTTATGTTTGACAAATTATCATCAAAGAAATTGTCACATGCTACTGAGAAACCGGTTAAACTATTGAAATTCCTTATCGGTAAAAGCACTGAAGAGGGAGAACTGGTGCTCGATCCCTTTTCCGGTTCCGGTTCTACGCTTCATGCTGCCATTGAAATGGAAAGAAGCTATTGTGTTATTGAATTATCACCAAATTATTTTCTGACAAGTAAAGAGCGGGAAAAAACCCTGAAACAGAACTCGTTTAGTGACCAGCTCTACAAGTTGAAATGAATCTCGCATGCAAAGGCAAGAATACGAAACGTACAAAATCTAATAGAATCTATATTAATATAACCACTCTCCCCGGAATCAAGATTCCGGGCTACATTTTTTGTTTGCTACTTTTTTTTCAAACCTCTTTTTCAAAACTTCCAGAATGGCAGCAACAGGTTAATTATGATATTGACGTGACCTTGATCGACAGTATCCACACCTGGCAGGGGACTGCACAAATTACTTATATAAATAATTCTCCGGATACCTTGGCTACACTATGGTTTCGTCTCCCGGCAGAGGCGAGGAAAGAGCATAGTATTGAAGATGGTATTTTGTTCAGGGGCAGAAATAACCGTCTCAAAAACCTTCCGGAGAAAAATTGGGGCGGTTTGAATATCGATTCGTCATGGTGTGATAATAGAACATTGATATTTAAACCTGATGGGAGTATTGGTTCACTATTGCTTGATCCTCCGATTCTGCCCGGTGACTCGGCAATCTTCACGCTCGCTTTCCGTTCAAAATTCCCTTCTGGTAAAGGTTCTTTTCGTATCGCCTGGATAAACGGACAATACAAAGGCGCATACTGGTACCCGATGATCTGTCCCTATACCCCTGAATACGGATGGACTGTAAATCGTTATTTTGGTACCGCCGAGGCTTACGGTGAGTTTGGTGATTTTAATATTCGATATACTGTGCCAAATCGTTTTATCGTTGCCTCCACCGGGGTGCTGGTGAATGAAAACGAAGTATTGCCACCGGAAAGGATGGAGGGGCTGGCAATAAGTAATTCCGATCCTATCCCGATTCCGGATGAGGAGGAGGGTGAACGACCAGTTACATGGATATATCGTGCTGAAAATGTTCCCGATGTAGCATTTGCGGCTGATCCGAAATTTGTTATAGACAGGATTGATTACGGCAGCTTTGAATCATGGGCTTTTGTCAGGCGGGGAAGACAGGAACAATGGGATGATGCGGCAGAAGTATGCGGCTGGACGATTCAGCAGCTTGAAGAGATCTACGGCAAATATCCCTGGCCCCGTGTCTATGCCACTGATTCTTACAGCGCCATGGAATATCCCATGCTGACCATGATGAGCAGTGAGACTCCGGGTTACAGGTATGTTATGATGCATGAAGTAATCCACAACTATACACCAATGATCCTGCACTCGAACTCAGTAGATGCACCGGTTCTTGACGAGGGATTTACAACATTTATTGAACATGAATTAATTAACCGCTACGATGGAACACCTTATAATCGCAAGAGGACTATAACTCGCGGCTTGTTTTCCAAAGAATTTGTCATGCGTGACGATGATATCCGGGGACGCAGACCATACTTGGAGTCTGTGCTGGAAGGCAAGGATTTGCCTATGGTAAGGGGAGCCGACATAGCCAATGATTATTGGCAACTACGGGTCTCCACCTATTATAAAACTCCGATTATGTTGAATGCACTACGTTCCGTGATAGGCGAAGAAGCTTTCTGGCGGGGATTCCGGATTTATTACCGTGATAATGCATTAAGTCATGTCGATGAAAATGATATGATCGAGGCATTCGAGGAATCTTCAGGACGAGGACTTGGTTGGTTTTTCAAACAATTTCTATACGATTCCGGCGATATTGATTACGCATTCACAAAATTTGAAGTAAGAAAAAAAGATTCGAGCTATAATACAAAGATTGGAATAAAGCGCAATGGCGAAATAAGGCTTCCAATTAAGCTTGCAGTTATATGTGAGACTGGAGACACTTTATTAAGAGAGATCCCATTCTTGCTAACTGATCCTGCCAGTCCAGGTTATCAACAAATTGGACAGTGGGATCAACTTCATGATCCCTCAAAAGAAGTCGAAATAATATTTGATTTTGATCTGGATCGAAAGCCGGTGAAAGTATTGCTTGATCCCGAGAATAGCTATGCTGACAGGAACTCGATTAACAATGAAGTACCTGCAGGTCGTTTCAAACTCAGATTTGACAATGGGCTAACCCCAAAACCACCCGCTTCACTGGATTCAACGATTGCATTTATCGGACCATTATTTGGGTATAATTATCGTGATAAACTCCTTGGGGGAGTTAATATCCGCAGCAGCTATATGGAAAGAAGAAAATTCTTTGCAACGGATGTGGTTGCATCAGGTCACAGTGATGTAAATCGTGTACATGCAAGAGTTATGTTTGCTAAACCCTTGGGAAATGGATATATGCCACCACAATCGTTTGTCTCGGCAGGAAACATGCATCGAGATCAATGGCTGATTTTGGGATTACGGCGACAATGGATTTCGCAAAAACACATCAATAAAAAATATCGAAACAGCATTCACTTTGGTGCATTGCATAATATAGATAAATCTTTATTAGACAGAAATAGTTCGAGGGATTCCAAAAAAAATACACCCTATGTTCGGATCAATTACTATCTCCAGAATAGCAGATATAAGTTTTCAAGTCGATTGTCTCTGACAGGTGGGATTTCGGATGCTTCAAGTACAGGTTTTGGAGTAATTGAATGGGATGGTGTTAAAGAATTAGCAGCAAGGTCCGGATGGCGGTTCAGGATTGAATCCCGATTCTATGTGACATCAAATAAAACCATCAATCAATTTAGGCCAACGATTAACAGTAGTTCTCCCTATAAGCTATTAGGTGAACCTCTTTTTGGGAATGCATGGCACAACGAATCAAATCTTCCTCGATTTCCACTGGCTTATTCCAATGCTTCTTTTGCATATGCTGAGGAACTCTTTGCTGATCAATTAATGTCATATAGAATACTCCTTAACAGACCTTTACCAAAGTTCATGTCGAGAACTATTCTAACCCCATTTAATCGTTTTATAAATAAATTCAAGATAGGTCTATTTCATACAGGAGGATTTATATTCTCTGATGATTTTTTCCCGATTAGTTTTCTTGATGGATGGGGTACTCTTGTAGAAGCGGGTCCTGAAATTACAATAGATGATTTGTATGGAGTCTCTTTTTCAATCAGAGCAGCACCTTTGTATAATCTAATTATTCACGAGAATTCACGCGGAACCACAGTCAATGACTCTAATTCTAGGGAGCATATCGACACGTATTCTTATATAGATAATAATTGGGCGGATTTTGGATCAAAAATTGTAATAGTAGTAAAACTTAAAAGAGATAATTTCTTTAGATTTTAAAACGAGACGTCAAATATATAGATATATTATAGAAATAACGCGTATTGTTAAGGTAAAGCATTAATGGTAGAGAACATATCAAATATATATGAAAATAAGATTCATTTCTCCGGTATCGGTGGAACAGCTATGGTTGCAGGTGCTCGTCTTGCTCTTGATTTAGGTTGGGACGTGAGGGGGAGTGACAATCCGCTTTATCCTCCAACATCATTAATGGTTGAGGAGCTTGGTGTTCCTGTTTCAACTGGTTATGACGCTTCAAATCTCGACTGGAATCCTGATCTTGTAATCATCGGAAATGCTCTAAGCCGTGGTAATCCTGAAGTGGAAGCAGTTCTCGAGCGTAAACTGCATTATGTCAGTCTGCCTGAATGGTTGAAAGATAATGTGCTGCGTTCCAGGCGTCCGGTTGTTATCTGTGGGACACATGGGAAAACTACTACCACGGCTTTAACTGCACATCTTCTCGAGCAGGGAGGATTGAATCCGGGTTATTTCATCGGTGGTCAACCTCTTGATTTTAAAAGTCCTTCAAATTTGGGAGGTAATAAAGCTCCATTTGTCATAGAGGGTGACGAATATGATACGGCGTTTTTTGACAAGCGTGCGAAATTCTTCCATTACCTGCCTGAAATTGCTGTAGTTACTTCTCTTGAATTTGATCATGGGGATATTTACGATAGTTTGGATGATATCAAACGTGCGTTTCGTTTTATGTTACGTCAGATTCCAAAATCCGGCTGGTTGATCTTGTGTACTGACAATCCCGGAGCCAGTGAACTGGCAGAGCATTCATTCAGCAATGTCGCTACATACGGATTCGATAAAAAAGCCGATTTCCGGGGCGAAATCGTTTCTGTTTCTGAAGATTTCCAGCTATTAAAGGTCTATAATAAACAAGAGCTAATGATCGAATTATCAATGCCATTCTTTGGCAAACATAATGCACAAAATACGCTTGCTGCAGTTGCCGTGGCGACAATACTTGGTGTAGATCATAATAATATTTGTAAAGCGGTCAAGAGCTTTAAGGGTGTTCGGCGCCGGATGGAAATATTTCTGGAAGCGGGCGGTAAAACATTCGTCGATGACTTCGCTCATCATCCGACAGCCATTAAAGAGACGATTCTTGCAACGAAACAGAGATGGCATGGAAGAAAATTGAGAGTGCTTTTTGAACCACGATCTAATACCACTGTCAGCAACCGTTTCCAATCGGAATTATCGGATTCGTTTTCGAGAGCTGATGAAGTGTGGTTGGGACCTGTATATCGTCCGGATCGAATGCCGGAGGACCAAAGACTGAATCGCTCCATGATTATCAATGATTTAAGGAAAAAAGGAATCAAGGCAGAATATTCCGATGACATCGAAGAGATTGTAAACTCGATTTGTGATTCTGGAAATGAAGGGGAAGTAGTGCTTATCTTGAGCAATGGCGCTTTTGGCGGAATCCATCAACGATTGAAGAAAGTTTTCGAGAGAAACAGGAATGATTGAACAACTTGAATTGATACAACCCAGTGGTGAAAAGCAGATAAAATGTAATCAATGTGAATCAATGTTCATTTTTTCAAAAAAGGAACAGGAATTTTTTGAGGAGATGGGCTTTGTTACACCGCGTTATTGTCCTGCATGCCGGAGAGCAAGAAAACAGGAAGATAATCCTAACGTAACAACACGTGAATTGTATGAAATTATTTGTAACCAGTGTGGAAAACAGTCCCAGGTGCCATTCAAGCCAATAGAGGGACGCGCTGTATATTGCAGGGATTGTCATACAAAGATTCGTGGATCTAACAATACAGATGGACAAAACCGTACCGGAGCGAATAATTCAAATTCTTCGCATGAAACAAAACCAAATCATGATCAAAATAATTCTCAATTGACAACTATTGATGACTCAGAGCGCCCATACGCGGAGTTGGACAAAAGTGTGGAAACAATTCTTGACGGTTTGTTTCCGAATCCCTGATTATAAATTTCGCCGAATGAGGTAAACATGAGTAGCTCACTTTCGCCGAAAGTGAGTTGTTTGCACGGAAATGGTTGGTACAGTTGGACTCACTTTCGCCGAAAGTGAGCTACTTTATCAACTCGATGAATGAGAGTAGATCAACTACTGGCGCAGTTTGATAAGATAAATTTTGGGAGTGGAGGCGATCCTGGTGGACGCCGCGGCCTTCAAAGCCGTTGTGGGGCTTAACCGTCCCGGCTGGGTTCGATTCCCAGACACTCCCGCCAATTATTCTTAATTATATATTATACAGATGAACGCTTATGCCTTCCCAGAAGATATCCTTTAAAAATTCAAGCGGTGAAGATCTTGTTGCATGGCTGGAAAGCCCCGATAATGAGAAACCTCTCGCATACGCAATATTCGCCCATTGTTTCACTTGTTCCAAGGACTACAAGGCAGTATTTCATATTAGCCGTATTCTTAGGAGTGAGGGTATAGCTGTATTGAGGTTCGACTTTACCGGACTTGGTGAAAGCTCTGGTGATTTTTCAGATACGAATTTTGCTTCCAATATACACGATTTGCTTGATGCGGCAAAATTTCTTGAAGATAGTTTTGAAAGTCCAAAATTACTGATAGGTCACTCGCTTGGTGGAGCGGCAGTACTCCAGGTTGCTGATTTATTACCATTTGTCAAGGCAGTTGTCACCATAGCAGCTCCGGCTGATTTAAACCATTTACGTGATAAATTGATGATCAGGGCAGGCAGTGACGATGGTGATGGTGGTGGGGTGGAAGTTACGATCAGCGGTAGAAAATTCAAGCTTGAAAGGCATTTTTTCGAAAGCCTCGAACAGTCTTCAATGACAAAAGTGATCAGGAAACTTGACAAGGCATTGCTTGTGATACATTCACTTTCTGACGAAATCGTATCTGTAAATAATGGCGAACAGATCTTTGAGAATGCAAAATATCCGAAATCTTTCCTCGGATTGATTAATACCGATCATTTGTTATCCAATGAAGAAGATGCAAAGTATGTAGGTTCTGTTATTGCCGCCTGGGTGAAAGGATTTTTATCAGCAGGTTAGCACTCAAAGACAATGACTCGTCTGGTTACACATCATTCATAATGTGTCCACATCCGAATAACCTTGACTGTATTTATGTCCTCAAGGACTTGATAGACGAGGCGGTGTTGAATATTGATACGGCGTGAACATGCGCCGGACAGGTCACCGACCAATTTTTCAAAAGGAGGATTTTTCTGAAAGGGATCATCACTGATGATATTCAGAAGCTTCATCACCTTTGGTTTTAGACCGGACGATGCTATCTTTTTTGCGTCAATTTGGGCTTGTTTCGTATAAACAAGCGTCCATTTCACCAGTCAAGCTCCGTCTCAGTCTGCTCGACAGGCGTGTCCAGACCTTCCCTTATCGATTCACGCATACCGGGAATAGATAGCAGATACAGAGTTTCCGATATCGCTCGCCAGTCATCCTCTGAGATTAAAACGGCGTTAGATCTCTTCCCGGTTATCTGTATCGGCTCACCTGAAGTTTTGGTTTCGTCTATCAATTTATAAAAATTGGCGCGAGCCTGTGTAGCAGAAAGCGTTTTCATATTTCTCTCGGTTTATGAATAACGTACGCAATTAAGTACGCTTTGTCAAGCAATTAAGCGGTTTTTGGATTCATTATATAATGAACCCGGATATCGAAGCTATTCGGATCATTAGTCGGTCGCATCAGGCGATCTTATGAGTACTTAATAGATATACTGTCCCCTGAATTCTCCCTGAATTCTCTGTCCCCTGAATTCCCTCAGCTTGTCACAACTCTTGAATATCCCATTTTTCTGTTTTTGCCGACTGAAATATATTGATTTTTTTCAGATCATCCGTAGTTGGATCTTCTATTGGATTATTAAGAATTAATAATTCAAATTCTCTGTGTTTCCTTTCTTGAACTCTATATAAGTAATATCTATCATGATGGATTTTTGCTGCGTTAAGTTCGTTGCCTCCCAGCACAATAACCCCACTAGAAGAACTTCGCCCTTTAACTTCTATGAATCGGTGTATATGTGAAATATTTGAATCTTTAAGAAAGCGTTCTTTGTCATCTTCTGAAATAAAACTGATAATATCACAACCAAATGCCATTTCACCTTGAATAAAAGAAACCTTTATTGGAATTCTTCCGAGTTCTAGCTCAGCTTGTATTGCTAGGTTTTCGGCTCTGTTTGGATTAACCATTGTTCCAGAACTACCAACTTTTTGAGTTTTTGGATTTTTTCTTAATCTGATCTTAACTCTCTTTGGAGTGATTGGTTCATGAGACCCCCGACTAATGTCAATGTCGCCTATCTCATCGTCTTGAATTGAATTTAAATCTTCAACTTTATCGGTTTTAGGGTCATCAACATATTGAGTAATTTTAGTTTCAGTTGCGGTATCTTGGTATTTCTCTTGATCAGATTGGAGTTCTAAGAGCTCTAATAAATCTTCATTATCATCCTCGATAATTTCTAATAACTTTTGCGCTTCTTCATATTTTACAACTGCGTCTTTCCCGATAATCAATCCTAGTAACGTCTTCCTTTGTCCTGGATCGGTTGACATTATTCTAGAAATATCACTACTTATATCCGCTCTGAATCTGCTAGTAATTAATTCTCCTACCGCATCTGAAACAACAACGTCGGAATTAAGTTTTGAATCTGATATCTTTTCATCAATGACAAGATAAGCGACATCCTTGTCTTGAATAGTTCGACCATATTCAAGATTTATAGGAACTATGTTATTTTCTACTAATATTTCTCCTGATAAAGATTTGCATAATGTAATTTTCAGTTTTCTTAGTTGTCCAAGTTCAACCCTCCGCGAATCGCTATCAATTCTCATTGCGTATATATAAGGCTTTAGGTTATTAATCTCTTTTTCAAATCTTTCAGAAAGTGGATGTATACTATATTTTGAAACTGACATATGAATATTTGAAGGAGTAAGCGTTTCAATATTAAATAATGCTTTTACTTTTCTTGCACCTCGTCTTCTATCAATATCAACAGTTGAAAATAAATCTGCTATATGTGAGGGAATAATATTATTCTCCAAGTAAAACAGTTTATTACAGGGATAGTATTTAGAAATCCCATTTTTTCTACCTAACATTAGACCCATTTCTAGGAATTTTTCATAATTCTTACCTGAAGGAGGAGGATTATCTATTTCATTTCTTCCAATCATTAGTCGATAAATCTGACGAGCATGATCACCATTAGGATCGACTTCCGGTAGTTTCAATAGGATTTCATAAAGGGTACTCCAAGGTAGTTCATCTAAATCTTGGATTACACCTAAACGCATTAAGCTACTCTTAATAGCCATACTATCTAGTCTTAAAGCCTTAAATAAATTATGCTTAATATCTATTGCTGGAAAACCCAAGATAGGGGTTAAGTCTTTAGTAGCTTTTGTTAATGAACAACTTACTGGTTTCTTTTTGGAACCGTCTATTATTGGAAGCCATTGTTCATTTGATAATTTCCATAATACATACGATGGTAATGAATACCCATGATGATAACGGTAATTAAACCTACCACCAGGATCATATCTAATCTTGATGTCGTCACCATTTAATCTCATATCCTCCAATCTTCGATCAATTGCACACCATGCAACAATTGCATGTGGATCAGCCTTTTTTATTATTAAATCAAGGTTTTCAACTGTCGATACGTTTTCAATTCTTAAAGAGTTAGTTCCACGCTTTAGTGCTTCACTTAATGTAAACTCCTCGAATTTGGTATCCGAATCCATTTTGGATAATACATATCCTTTAAAATCAGCATCTTCTACGTTACTCTTAATTATTCTTGGATCAGAAGCAACTCCCAACCATTTTAGAAAAAGTTCTGTACCTTCTATGGCGGCGTCGGGTAGAAGAACATGAGGAGGAGCGACAAATAACTCTTTGATATTACCCCCAAATAAAGCTTGTAATAACTTACCACTGGGGTATTCTTTACTAAAGTAGAGTTCCTTTGAAGGTTTAAAGCTTTTTCCGCTGGTTGGTAAAACAATTCTGATTGTATCTGGGAAAGAGATCGATTGATCTAGAGATTTATAGATTTCCCAAACCGCCTGAACTGCCTTTATTCGAACATCTAACTCATTCTCTTTATCATTCTTTATTATGCTATTTGCTTCTGAAATGATAGACAATAGTATTGTCCTAACATTGTATTCTTGGACATTTGAATAAAGGGTTAGTTTTTGCGCTAAATCTCTATTTCTTTTAACGTTAAATTGATCTTTTAATATACTAACCAGCTCTTTACTTATTACGCGCAAAGGCACCCATTCTGGAAGATTAAATGTTTTTCCTTCAGGTGGAAGAATTGCCGTTCTTGTATTCTCAATTTTGCAATGTTGTTCATCGATCAAGAGGTTAGGAGGATCACCGAATTCATTGTCATAAGATTTACAAAGTGTCTTTAATAAAATCGCTCTTTCTTTGTGCGAATATTGATCATGTTTAGTATTAATTCTCTTTACTAATTCATCATATTCGAGGAAATCTATATCAAGCAATTCTAATGTGTTCTCTTCTTTATAGAATAAACATATATCGGATAATATCTCAGCATCAACAAGATTATTGAGATCACAGTTTAATCTCTTTACCTCATTCGTTGACTTAAACTTCAGTTTGTATGTAGGAATTATATTTTTAGTCTTCAATTCGCTTATTAGCTTTTCTCTGAATCCAAATTCTTCAATATCTGGATGTAATGTTGAAACAGGAACAAGCGATTCTACGACAAACCAAGGATCATTAGGTTTGCCTCTTACAATGTCCTCAGCTCTTAGCGCCATAAGCTCCGCTAATCTCTCAAAAATATATTCATTAACTTTACTATTGATAAGATTTTTTCTGTTTGCTGAAAGTTCGAAAGTGCCATGTGCTACAATATTGAATGGAAACGTCACATTCGTTGGGAAATATGAAAACAATTTATCTGTTGTCTTCTTACCCTCAGCATGAACAGCCAGTTTTAGTTCATACTTATTGTTGAATTTATAGTCATCTGAAATAATATTTTTGGGTATAACATCTGAATCGGAAAAGATTTCCCAAATCTGACTTGGCTTGTCATTGTATGCAATTTCAACGACAGCAGAGTCACGTTCAATAGCCCAGTGCTTTATATCCCCATTAAAATTTATACTTGTTGATCTAATATTTTGCATGAAAATGAATGTTTCATCTACGACTTCGTTTAACTGTTTCTTGATCTGTGGGATAACTTCATCTGGATTTTTTAGTAGAATAGCTATTATCGTATCATATCCCTTATTTCTGATTTGTGATGTATAATCTATCAGATTATTACAATCCTGATCACTTTGAGATTGGCTTAATGGATGAGGAATATCCAAGGTAGCGATTGGAAATTGGATGTTGGTTTTTTGGTAGAAATCATCAATTCTTTCCCTAATTGACGATGAATTGGATGATAATTTTTCTAACCATTTTATCGCCAGTGAATCACTAAAAATTACTTCCGCTTGACCCGAAACAATAATTATTGAATTAGCCCACCCAAGCACGGATCTAAACCCCAAACCTTTGTATCCAATAAACTTCAGCCCTTGAGCTTGTTTTGGACTTATATCACTGATCATTAGTGATGTGAAACCTTCATCACTGAAGGGATTTCCTGTATTAGCTATAAACAATGCATCATTAGTAAGCTCTATTAGTAATCGAGACTCACTTTCATATCCGAAACCAGCATCATCAGCATTTTGTATTAATTCAATAAGTTGTCGACCATGATATTCTTTGATATGGTTTTTCTCTCGATTGTATGCTGCAATCATTTCATCTGGTGAGCGGGAATAATTCAATTTCTTTGCTTCAAGCTTATCTAGAAACCAATTATTCCAATCTTGTCTGGACCATAGTAAAGAAGACATTTTTTTGTGGGAGTTCGAGTCTTCCATCTTGTTTCCTCAATTTTTTGTGCTGTTTATATCTTTAATATTTCTGTTGTTAAATATCATTGGACAGGTGCCCCGACTGCTTGCTGCTGGTTTCACTCAAAATTCAATGTTATATGTGATAGTCGCAATATTTTCACTAAACCTGTTGTTCAACAGGAAATGAAAATGTGAATTTACTTCCTTTACCAATTTCTGATTCTACTTTAATTTGGCCTTTGTGGTCCTGGGATACCTGGTAACATATCGCTAAACCCAGTCCTGTCCCTACATTCAGGTCCCAGGCGGTGTAACCGGGATCAAAGATTTTATTAATTTCTTCTGATGGAATCCCTCGTCCGTCATCAGTTACACTGAAATGAATTTCATCACCCTGAACCTCTGTCCGGAGTGCCGATAACACCAACTGCAACAAGGATCAATGCTACCCCGAGCGCAACACCAAGAGCGAATCGGTATGCGGTTTTGTCTGTCTTCATAACTTCCTCACTCAGGGATGGCGAGATTGGTTCCCTCAACTTGAACATTGCTAAGAATCCATAAGATTATCTACTACTCAAAGGCTAGCCAGCACAAGTCGTTCACTTGCTGCCGGGTTTCACTCGTAGCATGGCAATCTCAAACTCGATTGGAGATAATCCCATAGTTACTTCTGAACATATACTTCTTTCATTTATTTTATTATATTTCTGACCTTTAAAGAAATCATAGAAACAGGGGAAATGGCTGATGACTTCATCAGATCAAAGCTACATTCCTGAAGCGTTGCGTCTTGATTTACCTGATGTTTACCAGGCGATCAGAGATTTTATTCAATCTGAAGTGCAGCTGGCAGGATTGAAAAAAGCTGTGGTAGGTGTTTCGGGCGGGATAGACAGCGCTCTGACACTCTTTCTTACAGTGAGTGCATTGGGAGCGGAGAATGTTTTGGGCGTAATGATGCCATATCGAACATCAAATCCTGATTCACTCTCAGATGCCGAAAAAGCTGTCAAAGCTGCCGGATGTCGTTCTTGTGTAGTTGATATTTCACCGATGGCGGATCCATATTTTGACGATATTACTGATGAGGAAAGGCTTCGCAAAGGTAATGTCCTTGCAAGGATGCGAATGATTGTTCTATATGACCTGTCAGCTAAAGAGCAGGGGTTGGTTATCGGTACCGGCAACAAAACTGAGCTATTGCTTGGGTATGCGACACTTCACGGTGACGCTGCCTGTGCCTGCGAACCGCTTGGAGATCTGTACAAAACACAGGTAAGTGCGCTTGCCGTTCTTGCCGGAGTACCGGAGGAAATAATAAACAAACCTCCAAGCGCTGACCTGTGGGTGGGACAAACTGATGAAGAAGAGCTTGGGATAACTTATGCTGACGCGGATCGGTTGCTTTTACAAATGGTTGATTTCCACATTCATCCTGCACGATTAATAGAAAAAGGTGAAGACGAGAAAGCGGTTAATAATCTTGTTAATCGATATCGTCAATCCCAGTTCAAACGAAGTTCACCGATGATTCCAAAAATAACATCTAATCATATAGATTCAGATAATTTCTCTTCCGGAGCCTGGAAAATATCTTTATGAGATAGAATTATTCTATTATGTACAATTTAATAAAGAACGAAAACTGAACAATGTCTGACTTGAATACCCGGCAAAAGGAAACAATAACCCCGGGCGCACTGTATATTGTTTCGACTCCAATTGGTAACCTGGCTGATATTACCTACCGGGCAGTATATATCCTGAACGAGGTAGATTTAATTGCTGCCGAAGATACCAGGCACACCCGGATTTTATTGGATCATTATGGAATATCGACAGCTTTCAAACCTTATCATGAACACAATGCCTACAAGATGATTCCAGTACTATTAGACCGTTTGGAATCCGGTGAAGCTATTGCCCTGGTGAGTGATGCAGGCACTCCGACTCTATCAGATCCAGGCTACAGATTAGTTCATACAGCTATTAATAAAGGAATTAAAATAATACCGGTTCCGGGAGCAAGCGCATTGCTTGCTGCTTTGGCGGCGAGTGGACTTCCGACCGACAGGGTTTGTTATGAAGGCTTCCTGCCTCGTAAGAAGGGAAGGAAAACAAGGCTCGAACAGCTTGCGGATGAACCTCGTACATTTGTTATTTTTGAATCACCACATCGGATCGTAAAGACACTTTCTAATCTTTCTGATGCAATTGGTGGTGAGCGAAGAGCAGTTGTTTGCCGTGAAATGACCAAGAAATTCGAAGAATTCGCTCGCGGTACCCTTGATGAATTAATTGATAAATTTACTGTTAATAACCCGAAAGGTGAGATTACATTGGTGGTAGAAGGAACAGGTAAAAGAAGCAGAACCCGAGATAAAAGAAATAAATATAATGTCTGATTATACACAAGTAAGAAAAGTCAGGGCAATCTTCAATCCAAAATCCGGTCTATGGTGGTCAATGGTTGGAGTGCGAAAAGCCCTGGATGAAAATTGGGATGTTCCCGGTATCGACCTGACCTACCAGATAAGCAAGAATCCCGAAGATGGACGGGATAAAACATTGCGAGCGATTGATGACGGCGTCGATACCGTCATCGTTGTAGGTGGCGACGGTATGGTACATAGTATTGGCGGCGTTTTGGTGGGTACGGATACAGCGCTCGCTGTTCTTCCTGCAGGAAGCGGGAATGGTTTCGCCCGTCATTTTGATATCCCACTAACACCGGAAAAAGCTGCCAGGGTACTAAGTGCTGGGAAAAGGCAGAAAATTGATGTCGGTGTTATTGGTGATCATCCCTTTTTGGTCACATGTGGACTTGCCTGGGATGCTGCGCTGGTTGAAGAATTTGTGAAGTATCCAATAAGAGGAATATTACCTTATGTTTTTGCAGGAATTGGCAAATTCTTTACTTATGATCCCCAGGTTTTTTCACTAACCCTGGATGGTAAAAAACTAGAAATCGACCAACCCTTAATACTGACAATTGCAAATCTGACTCAATTTGGCGGGGGAGCGAAAATCGCTCCTGATGCAAAGTCGAATGACGGAGAACTGGAACTCGTGGCAATCCTTGAAAGGGATCCGGTTCAAATCCTCAGCCAGATTTACAAGCTGTTTGATGGATCCATAAAAAGTGTTAGTAAAGTGAAAACATGGAGGTTTAAACACCTTAAGGTTACTCGAGAACGATCAGAACCGATCCAGATGGACGGTGAACTTTTGGACATCAGCAGAGATTTCGAGATAGATGTCTGGCCGTCTTCGCTTGAAGTTATAATACCTGATCCTGAATACCGGAATGGAAAATGGGAAAACAATTGAACTGGATGATGCGCTGGTCGATCAACTCTGCGTGGAAGAAGGGGAGACGTGCCTCAGAATCTGTTACCCATGACGGTAAAAATAAAATTCTTATAATATTGCCACCGGATGAAAGACAAATTAAACTTATCAGCAGTGATTTATTCAGTTGGCTGAAAAGAAAACCATCTAAACAATTTTTTTTGCTTCATCCTGATGCTGCCCTGGAGATTCCGCATGAGATTACAAAGCATACGAAGTCAATTCAATACAGCTATGAGGACATAAAGAGGAATGGTAAGCCTCAAAAGATTCTGAGAGACAGGATTGTACGGGAGAGTTTTCATCTCGTAGTACTACTCGTTCCGGAATTCCATCCATTGACGGATATATTATTTGCGCTGACCCCGGCAAAATTGAAGGCTGCCGTCTGGGGTGAAATTCGTGAGAACAGGGCAAACTTCCTCGCAAAAACCAGGGGTACGTCGGATATTATTCATTCAACAGGAATTCTTCTCGATTATATTGATCATTATGTTTTGAAATGATCACTGACGATGTTAAATTATATAAATATACCGAGTTTCCAAGTACCGGATACAAAGCGTTCTCGATAAATCTATCATTTAGTAGAGAAATTGATTAGATTATAGTGGAGCCACAAGAAAATGGAGAAATTATGAAAGCTTTGACGAGGAGTGTTTTTGTTTTAATCATTATATCAGTCGCCACATCAGCCTGGGCTTATCCAAGAGCTGTACTATTTGAAGATTTTACCTCGACTACTTGTCCACCATGCTACACATCAGCTCAAGTTGTTGAGCCAGTGCTTGCATCTTATTCAACGTCACAGATTACACCAATATCATACCATATGGGTTGGCCTGGAGCGGGCAATGATCCCTGGTATCTTGCTAATGAAGATGAAAATTATCAACGCAGGTATTATTACGGAGTAAATTCAATTCCCTACATTTACATTGATGGCACTTTAACCAACTCGCATGACGGCAACGCAATGCGAACAAGAATCAATGCGCAATTAGCGGATGAATCCGAGATTTCTATGCCGATCAATGTCTGGTTCGATGGTGATTCCCTTTATGTCACAATTTCAACAATCACAAGCCAGGATATTTCGGGCGCGACATTACATATTGCCCTGGTTGAAACATTTGTGGAATGGAACACGCCGGCACCGAATGGAATGACAGAATTTATCGCACCCATGGTAAGGATGTATCCTAATGGAAACGGTCAAACATTCGAAGCTGACACGGGTGTAGAGGATGAATTTATCGCTTCTTTTGCTTTTGATGACGATTGGGATATTGAAAATCTCACGGTATTGGCATTTGTTCAATCTACCTTCAATGATGATATCCTGCAATCTTCAAGTGCCACAATTAATACTGATGTTCCGGTATTAGGATATAATAGTCATAGATTTACAGATACAGATCAATGGCGACCAAATAACAGACCTGATGCAGGTGAAACCGTTAACCTTATCGTCAATCTATCAGCCCTGGAAATTTTTGAGTCAGCGTATAATGTGAGTGGTACTCTATCTTGTGAAGATGAGGAAATAACAATTGATGAAGCTACTGCTACCTGGCCGGATATTATGGCAGGTACAATTGCCGGAAATATTGACGCCCCCTTCACGATAACAATTCCCGAAGGATATGATCCGAAATTTGTGAATTTCAGTATAGAGATTATTGCTGATGATTTCGCGCGGGTTGTCACTTTTGAGGGACTGCTTGGTGTACCGGGTGTATTGTTAGTGAATGATCATGGAAGCGGTGAAAACGAGTATGATACCTGGTGGCGAATCTTTGAAAATGCCGGTTTTATTTGCGATTTCTCTGACGGGGAATTTGCAGAAGCTCTTGAATTAGATGAGTATCGCACAATAATCTGGGCAACTGCTTCTTCTTCCAATTCTTCTGAGGTTTTAACCAATGATGAAATTGCCTCTATGACTAATTTTCTTGATAACGGTGGTAATTTACTACTGACAAGCCAGTATGCCGGTGAAGCAGTTGGTGGAGATGATTGGTTCCAAACCTACTTTGCCGCAGAACACGCGACTGACGCAGTTGCAACTCCGGGTTCTTATGGCGCCAAGGGTATCCAAGATGGACTGTTTCCGGATGCAATAATGGCATTAATAGGGGCAGGGGGGGCAGGCAATTCGGTGTCTCCAAGTTCCATGACAGCTCTTGAGGGTGGTACCCCACTCTATACCTATATCAATGTTGAGGATATTGCCGGAGTTGCTCATTCCACCGATACTTATTCAACGATTTATCTTGGTTTCCCACTCGAATCGATTGCAGCATCCCAGGCATCGCAATCTTCTGATGAAGTCCTGATGGATCTGCTTGGATGGCTTGGCGAGGAACTGGATGTACCGGGTGGGGCAAGCGATGTCGAACTGCCGACGCAGATTACCCTGACGCCATATCCAAATCCGTTCAACTCAACACTTACTGTCACATACAGTCTTCCGACCGCCCAGGAGATACAGCTTGAAGTTTTAAACATCCTTGGTCAGAGAGTCACTCTTCTGGAACAAGGCTGGTTAACAGCGGGAACCCACAAAATTTCCTGGCAAGCGGAAAACCAGACCAGCGGTCTCTATATTGTCAGGTTGAATTATAATGCTGATACACGGTCTGCGAAAGTTTTATTGGTGAAATAGTGTTCTAAAACGATGCAATAGATAATACGAATCCCCTGTGTGAGACAGACTACACAGGGGATTTTTTGAGAAATATTGGGTTTATCTTAATAGTACGATTTTATGAATCTCATCAAGGTTTTGGGAAACAACAACCCGCAAAAAGTATATACCGCTTGATAAACCTTCTGCATTGAAGTTTACTGTTTGATATCCGGATTGAAAATGACCGCTGGCAAGAGTAGCGACTTCTTGTCCTTCCAGGTTGTAGATCAGTATTGAAAGTCGAGCGGGTTGGGGTAGAGCGATAACGGTTGTCAGTGTGGCGTTAAATGGATTTGGATAGACAGACTTGACTTTCCATTCTGTCGGGATTTCTGAGTTATTCGCATCATCCACGGTAGTGCCGAGCCAATGGATCAATTCAGCTTCAGACCTTTCCGATTCACCGCTGATGTACCGACCTGAGACAGCGTATTCATACCATCCGTACTGCATATTTGACATATCATCGTGATAAATCAGTCTATCGGTTCGCTGAAACTCAACGTCATTTCGGTATATGATAGATTCTACAAGATCTTCTCTCTCTTCTTCATACTCCCACAGCAGATATACTTCTCCAGTTATTTCATCAAGTACCGCATCAAAATGATATGGAGGGAAGAGAGGTAGCATTAAAGTAAAAAACCAGGTTTCAGCAGACCAGGTTCCCCCGGCGTCTTCTACGGAAGCATACACTTTCCAGTAATAATCCACTCTATTCTGGAGATCGAAAACCTCAATTGTTGTGTCTGTTCCAGCTTCAAATTCAACAGGATCAGAGAATTCTTCGTCCGTGGAAAGAAAGAGACTGTAATCGATTATTACCTCAGGGTTAGCGGTAGTAGCAGGATGCCATTCGAAAACCACAGGCAGCTCCTCGGGCACTACGCCATCTTCAGGACTGATCAGGGAGAACTCTGAGGGAGGACCAATTAAAGTATTTTCAAACCATGCGATAGTGTTCGCATATCTTCCCGCAGCAAGAATATCGATATCGCCGTCCCCGTCCATATCTTCAGCGAACACAGATTTGGCTCCGTCAAACTCATCGGCAACAAGGTTTTCCTCAAAATCCTGGTTTCCATCATTCAACCATACAGCTACGGAATCACCCTCCCATGCTGCACCGAGGATGTCAATATCATCATCGCTGTCGATATCAGCCGCATATACCGAATAAGCTCCGTTGAAGGAATCTGTAACAAGGTGGCCGGTGAAGGTGCCGTTTCCGTTACTTTCATACCAGAGAACAGCATTATTTCCATAAACAGCTACAACAAAATCAATATCGTTATCACTGTCTATATCACTCACATAAACTGATTTAGCGCGTCCAAGAGTATCATCTACAGTATGTTCGATAAATCCAAACTCTTCGTCATTTTCCCACCAGAATACTCCACCGCCACCGTATCCTCCTGCTCCAACGATATCGAGGTCGCCATCATCATCCACATCTGCGGTAACTACAGATCGAACATCTTCAAGACTATCCGTGACAAGTGAGTCAGTGAAATTCTGGTTTCCGTCATTTTCAAAAAACAAGATGGTATTGATGTTTTTCGCCGCACCAATAACATCCATGTCATCATCATTATCTATGTCAGCCGCAACTACTGACTGTGCTCCCATAAAATCCTGGATGATAATATGAACTTCAAAATTCTGATCGCCGTCATTCTCCCACCAGGCTAATTCGCTGCCATCTTCTGATGCGGCTAATACATCGATATCGTCGTCAGAATCCACGTCAGCGGTTGAAACAAACCAGGCGCCATCGAAATTATTATTTATTACGTGGTTGGTAAAATCCTGATCACCGTCATTTTCCCACCATGAAACTTCATCCTGAACATATGCAGTGCCAATGATGTCGATATCCCCATCATCATCCATATCAACTGCGGTGACGCTGCTTGCTCCCTCGAACGTAATGTCCACATCGTGCTGCCTGAATTCAATCTGGGCAAAAGTGATGGATGAAATCATTGAAATTATTGTAAATATTAAGAAGTGTGAAAGAAGTCTCTTGTCGATTTTCATTTTTCCTCCGAAGAATCGCGCTGCATGAGATTGTAATACTAATAATGTTTGCAGGGAATGAATATAAATGCAAGAGAATTAATTAAAGATGTTATTTTTTCTTGCTGAATTATCAAGATGCGAAACGATTGAATTTTTAAATGGAGTAAGGATTACAATAAGTTCAATAGTTAAGTCATTGCAGATGCAGGTTTCCCAATATGTCTTTCTATAATCTTGGAATCAAAAATAATCTAAGATATTCATCATTTGCTATTTCGCTTCCATCATCTGTGAACTATTTTATTCAAATATTTTTGTGTGGAGACACTATGAATCGCATATTGCTCATATTCTTATTTGCTATTTGTTTTCTATCTGTAGCTAACGGAGACATCCTTTTAGTTCCAACTACTTATGAGACTATCCAGACAGCAGTTAATGCAGTCCAGGACGGCGATACCATAATAGTTGAAGACGGTGAGTACGAAGAAAATGTCGCAGCTAACAACGTCACCTTTACTATTGCCAGCCGTTACATACTGGATGGCGATACTTCTCATGTTGATTCTACTATTATCCGTGCCCTTGACGATAATGAGTATTATTCACCACTTCGGATATATCAGGAACTGGAAGATTCAATAATGGTCGTGGGACTTTCCCTCACCGGGGGAAGATTAGGTATGCGGGGATTTGGTTACTTTTCTCAATGTGGAGGCGGGCTCTATATAGAAGGCGGGAAATTTCATATCAAACACTGCACAATCTTTGACAATGTTGCCACGGCTGGTGGAGGTATATATCTTGATGAAACAGTGGAAGGTACAATAGAAAACTGTCACATACATCAGAACCGGATCAAACAGATTGGTGGTGGTATCTGCTATTCGTTAGATGATGATTTTGATAGAACCGGGTATGTACGAATAGAGAATAACTACATCCATCACAACACAGCGGTGGATAATACCTTTCAAAATACAAACGGCGGAGGAATCGGCACTATGTGCCAGACGACTGTCGCTGGATACATTCATAATAATCGTATAGAACACAATGAAATATATGGAAGAGGTGGTGGGATACTTATCGGTTTTACTAATCTTGAGCCTGAGAACAGGTGGGAAATCTCGGCGAATATCATCTCGCATAACAGTGCCAGTTGGGGTGGAGGAGTGCGGGTAAGTGGTGTTGACAGGCTTAATTTTCACCATAACACCGTCGAGGAAAATAGTGCTACTCCAGGGTGGGGGAACGGTTTATCGCTTGAAAATGTATTTAGTTCCGTAAATAATATACATCACAATCTATTCCGCAATAATGTCGGACTACTCGGTGGAGCAATTGCTACACAGGCAAAATCTCATATATACCAAAACATGTTTATTGGCAATCAGGCACGTCACATGTCCGCCGTCTATTTCTGGAATGAAAATAATAGGGACAGTGTTGCCGTTAACGTAGATCATAACGTATTTGTAGGTCATCGTTTAGATGATGAAAATCCGGAAAGTTACAGAGCTGCTCTTTCAGTATATTCGACGTGGAACTATCTTTTCCTTCGCCAGAATGATTTTCTTGGAAATAACAGTTATGCTGCAGGATTACATGATAATCAAATAGAGCTTCAGCCGGGAAATATGGAAGCAGACAGCAACTATTGGGGAGATCCTTCTGGACCCTTTCATTCTGAAGAAAATCCCAACGGTTTGGGTGATATGGTTCGGGACAATATCAGCATCTTACCATTTTCGACGACTCCATTCACAGCTCCAGACTCGATCAATATATTATACCCGCCTGACAATCAGGAATATGCACAAAACATTGTCTTTATCTGGTGGAACAGAACTGATGATATGACCACTCTTGAACCCCTGCAATACGTTGTTCAGCTTGCTGAGGATGATGAATTTGAAGAATACGAGGAATATTCAGCCGGGATGGATACGATACTATTGATTGACAGCCTGGATTTCGGGAGAACTTATTACTGGCGCATATATGCAGAAGATTCTTTTGAACTGAGGGGCTACTCCGAAACACGCAGCTTCTTCATCAATGAAAATTCAAGTCCTGAATCCAGCACAGGAGCTGTGCCTCAATCCTGGGAGATATTATCGCCCTATCCTAATCCATTTAATGATTCGATCCGTTTTTACGTGGCAGTTCCGGATGATGCAGTTTTCTTTATAGAGGTGTATGATATCCTTGGTCGGAAGGCTGGAACTATATTCAATGGTACCTTATCACCAGGCTACTATCCTTTCACCTGGCGAGCACGGTCAAACAACACATCAGGAGTATATTTCCTACGGCTGAATTCAACCTCAGGCACAGCGACAAACAAAAAAATTATGTTCATAAAGTGATGCAAAGATTCCGGGAGATTTTAAAATAATTACCCACTCTCGCGACTGGAAATTGCTCCATAAACAATTGAAGCCATTCTCCCCATTTCAACCTGGAGATCAGTATATCTTCTCGATCTGAAATCTTCCAGTTTTTCTTTACTTATATGAAAATCATGTTCTTCTTCAAGAAACATTTCCAGTAATACTACTCTTTCGAGTAGTTTCTCGATTTCCTCAAGAAAAACTTCCGGAGTGCTTACCTCATACATACGAAGCAACAAAGATATTGTGGGAGTTTTACCGTAAATTTTGTCTTCGTCATCGAGTAACTTGGCTAATGGATCACTCATTTGAGCAGCCTTTGAAGTAGGGAATGATTCATTGGTATATCCTTCTATATTCCAAGCTTATCCTTGGCAAAATCACTCATCATATTGACATTCCAGGGAGGCTCAAATACGATTTCAATCAAAACATCTTTTACACCATCAGTTTCCATTACCGCTTTTTCAGCCTGCTCGGCGATTGAAGTGGCAAGGGGACACCCTGGAGTAGTGAGGGTCATTAAAACATGGATTTCATCGTTATCTTTTATATTAACATTATATATCAATCCAAGATCAACAATACTAATATGAAGCTCAGGGTCCATCACGGTTAATAGGCTATCCATAATTATTTCTTCAGTAAGTGCCAGCATCTCTCTTTATCCTTTCATCAATAAACAAATTCAAAAATGTCTTGTATGCTTTCTTTCTAAGTCAGAGTGAAGAATCTATAGGGTCGAGTTCTCAGTTACTCAATATAAATCAACAATTGCAATTTCTTAGAATGAATACATACAAGGGATTCGTGTAAAAAACTATATTTCCATAACATTATTTTCAATCAACGTCTCTATGTATTTCAATTCCGTTCCAGACGCTCTGGGCGATAGATGTGAATAACTCAGCAATTTTTCCATCACCCACAGATACGGGATGACCACTGTCGCTGGCTTCCCGGATTTCAGGAATTAGAGGAATTTCTCCCAGGAACGGGACTCTCATTTTGAGTGCCTCACCGCGTGCTCCTCCGGATGAAAATATTTCTGATCTTTCATTACAATGGGGGCAGATAAAATAGCTCATGTTTTCAATGATACCAAGAACGGGAATTTCAACCTTCTGAAACATGATCGTTCCTTTGCGGGCATCAATCAAGGCAAGGTCTTGTGGAGTGGTAACTATAATTGCACCGTCCACCTTTATCTTCTGTGCCACCGTCAATTGAATATCGCCTGTTCCCGGCGGCATATCGATAACTAAAATATCCAGTTCACCCCACTCAACATCCCGCATTAATTGTTCTACAGCACTGGAAACCATCGGTCCCCGCCATACCAGTGCGGTGTTGCTGTCAACCAGGACGCCCATCGACATAGCTTTGATGCCAAAAGCTTCCATAGGTTTCAACTTTTTCTGACCCTCTAAAGTCTCAGGTTCATCGCTTAATCCCAGTAGCATTTGGATTGAGGGACCGTAAATATCAGCATCAAGAAGTCCAACCTTCAGCCCTTCTTTGCTTAAAGAAATTGCTAAGTTAGCGGCTACTGTCGATTTTCCAACGCCACCTTTGCCGGATGCGACAGCAATAATATATTTTACCTCGGGAAGGAGTTGTTCGGTGTCTTTAGTTTCTTTTTTCGAGGATTGTGGCTCATGGTGAGTAATCTGTACATCAATTGATTTGATGCCTGCATTTCCAAGCTTTTCGTTGATCAGTTCTGCTACTTTTGTGGATATGGATTCATCATTGGTTGAAAACTCAAGCCCGATTGTTGCCAGGTCGTTTTCAAATAAAATTTTTCGTACGATTCCGAAAGATACAATGTCACGACTGAAGCCGGGATAATTGATTTCTTTCAGAAGTATTTCAATATCTTGTTCTTGCATTATTACCTCTTGGTCCCTTGTTAGGATAGCCTATGTTGTTGAGCGAAAAATAAAAATCAAGGTACAATAATAGGGATTTACATTGAAACTAAACGCCGAGAGCATACGAGCCATGCGTAAACATCATATTAATCTTATACTCATTGTTTTAATGCATAAATATTCATTATTATTCATAGGATAATCTTCTGAGGAAGGTGGAACGGTACGTCAAGCATTTTGGAGAAGAAACAGCGATGAAAGAGTCAAGCCAGACTGAGAAGCGTGGAATACAGGGTGATCGTATCCTTATGATATTTTTGGCTGTAATCTTAATTTCTACATCCATTTGGACTTCCATTCAATTTCTGCAACCAAGCGGTGTCAGGGAAAACATAGATGCGATGGTACAGGATTGCCTTGGAATAATTTCTGCTGCACAAAAATGGCAGCGCTCTTCCAAAGTAGTTGGTGGAGCAGAGAGGCAGGGTTGGAGCGAATTGAGTTTTGATAAACTCGGTTATGTAGATGGTGTTGATACTGATCTGAGAGTTCTGACTAATTCGAACGCTCGATATACGATTCGCATTTCACAAAAAGGTGCTTCTTTTGATCTTATTGCAGAAAGCAGGCAAGGAAAAATGATTATTTACCGCGGCGTAAACAGTGGGATTCCACCTGATCCGGAAATCAGGTGAGTAGAATGGTACGCGTCTAATCATAATAATATCAAAAAATTATAATTCAATCTATATTCTAACTATTTACCGGCTTTATCTGAACAATAGTTAAATCAAAATATTGCTCATATTATCTACATTTCTTACCTTCATCATATCATAGAAGAAATTTGTTTTATTCATTTAGGGGTGATTAATTTCATGAAAAAAATTGTCGAGTGTGTTCCAAACATTTCTGAGGGCAGGGATCGTGCAATAATCGACGCCTGTACTGGTGCAGCCGCTGAAGTAGAAGGTTGTAATCTTCTGGACGTCGATCCCGGCGCGGATACCAATCGTACCGTTATCACATTAGCTGGTGACCCTGATGCGGTGCTTGAAGGAGCTTTTCAACTTATATCGATGTCTCACAAATTGATTGATATGAGCAAGCAAACAGGCGCTCATCCACGAGCCGGTGCAACTGATGTATGTCCTTTTGTGCCTGTAGCCGATATGACTATGGACGAGTGTGTCGAATTAGCGAAAAGGCTTGGCGAAAGAGTAGGAAGTGAATTAGACGTTCCGGTTTACCTATATGAATTTGCTGCAACAAAAGAAGAATGGAGAAACTTGGCAGAGGTCAGAAAAGGGGAATATGAAGCGTTACCGGCAAAAATGAAAGATCCAGCATGGAAGCCGGATTTTGGACCTCATGAATTCAGACCGAAATTCGGAGCAGTTCATATCAGCGCCCGAAAATTCCTGGTTGCTTATAATATTAATCTTAATACACGCTACGCGCGATTCGCAAAAGACATTGCATTAGCTATTCGTGAAAAGGGACATCTAAAAAGAGATGAAAACAGGGAATTCGTTTACAAACCTAACGGTAAAAAAATAAAAGTGCCCGGTTTGTTCCGGAATTGTAAAGCTGCCGGTTGGTATCTTGATGAATTTAATCGATCCCAGGTCACAATGAATCTGACTGATATTGATGTTACCGCACCTCACCAGGTTTTTGACAAAGTCTGCGAACTTGGGATGGAGATGGGCGTCAGGGTCACAGGGAGCGAGATTGTAGGACTGATTCCTCTCAAGTCCATGCTCGATGCCGGGCGGTATTACCTTCAGAAACAGAATAGAAGTACGGCAGTTGATGAGAGGGAGTTGGTACGCGTTGCAGTTGAGTCAACCGGATTGGATGATATCACCAAATTTGATCCCGACAAAAAAATCGTTGAATATGTTATTGCCGGGGATACTTCGGATAAGCTGGTTGCAATGTCTGTAACCGGTTTTAACAATGAATTAGCCAGCGAGTCACCTGCTCCGGGTGGAGGAAGTGTAGCTGCCCTTGCCGGATCACTTGCCGCTTCACTGGCAACGATGGTATCGAATCTGACTCATGGAAAAATCGAGTATCGAGACAAGTGGGATAAGATGGAGTCCCTGGGAGTAACAGGTCAGGAGTTGAAGGACAAACTGTTAAACGCTATTGATGATGATACGGATGCTTTTAATGCTGTAATGGCTGCCTCGAGAATGCCAAAGAAAACGGAAGAACAGGAAGCGGCTCGCCAAGAAGCAGTTGATGAGGCGAATAAAGATGCTACAAGAATTCCGTACTCTGTCTGTGAAATGTCGCTCGCAACCTTCGATTTGATAGAAACCGTTGCCAGATTTGGTAACCAGAACAGTGTTTCCGATGCGGGAGTAGCGGCATATTGCGCTCATACAGGTGTTCACGGCGCTGCTCTGAATGTCAGGATTAATCTGCCTGGTATTGAAGATGAAGAGTTTAAGAAAGAAATGCGGGATGGAGCCGCAAGGATGACCGGGGAGGCAGATAGCCGTCTGAAAGAGATAGTTGCAATTGTCGATGCCGCTCTTACAGCCCAGGCTGATTAGTTACTCCCGGAGAATTACTTTTGGCTTAATGACAATGTTATCGATAGTTTCGTTATTTTTTCTTATAATCAAGTACAGTTGATTTGAATAGTAATTAAGTAATCTGTGTCATTGAAATATAATTTTCTTTAAGAGTGGAAGATGTCAAATAGATTTAGTTTTGGACTTAAAGGGGAAGTAGTAATAGCGCGCCTGGAGGGACGTATCCATGGAACATATTCAGACGAAGTGGATACGGCGTTGACTCATGCTGTCGCAGAAGCGAAATATGTGATTTTGGATCTTGAAAAACTGGAGTTTATATCATCATCCGGATTGCGTATTTTCTTGAAGCTAAGAAGAGAGTTGATTAACAGGGAGGGCGCAGTCGCTTTTGCCCGTTCATCAGATAGTGTAAAAGAAATATTTGATGTCGCCAGCTTTGAACACCTGTTTCCCATTACAGATAGTATCGAGGAAGCCTTGGAAATTTGGGGGTTGTCTGAAGAAAAATAGTCTGATATAATACATTTATTGGTACTCAATCCCGGATTCAAAGAATCCGGGTTTGTTCTATTTAAGATCGAAGTTAAACCTGTTCATCGAATAGATTTAATGAGATTTTCGCATCGGGTTTTATACGAAGACATACACACAAGGGGTAAATAATGAACGACCCAAGAACATTTGAATTGGCAAAACTGCTGGTTAACTATTCCTGCGATATTCAACCGGGCGATAAGGTGTTGATTGAAACCTACGACACTCCTCCTGAATTCATTGATGCACTCATAAAAGCAGTATATGAAGCGAAAGGTTTTCCTGTTCTGGATTTGAAATATGCTCGTTTGATTCGAACTCTGATCAAAGGAGCCTCAAAGGAAAGTCTCGAAGTAATAAAAGATGCTGAATTATATCGTATGAAAAACATGGATGCATTTATTGGTGTTCGTGGCATTTATAACACCAAGGAGATGGGCGACCTGACCTCTGAGCAGAATAACCTGATGGGCTCCGACTGGTTTAAACCGGTGCATCTTGAAGAACGAGTTCCCAATACCAAATGGGTTGTTTTGCGCTGGCCCACACCCCAGATGGCAATGATGGCGAACATGGCGACAGAAGCATTTGAAGATTATTATTTCAGGGTCACTGCTGGTGTTGATTACAAGAAAATGTCGGAAATGATGAACCCTGCGGCAGAATTCATGAGAAATGCCGACAAGGTACACATAACCGGACCGGGAACCGACTTGACATTCTCCATTAAAGATATCGGAGCGGTAAAATGCGATGGTACGCGGAATATTCCCGATGGTGAAGTCTATAGCTGCCCGGTCAGGGATAGTGTAAACGGCGTGATCAGCTATAATACTGCATCATCTTACCACGGCTTTACATTCAAAGATGTCGTTTTAAAGTTTGAGAACGGAAAAATAATTGATGCAACCGCAAACGATACCAAACGATTAAATGAGATTTTCGATACAGACGAGGGAGCGCGTTACATAGGCGAATTTGCGTTAGGCTGCAACCCGGAAATTAATTTTGCGATGGATGAAATTCTGTTCGATGAAAAAATCGGCGGCTCGTTCCATTTCACCCCGGGAAACGCCTATGATGAAACAGACAACGGAAATAAAAGCGCAGTTCATTGGGACCTGGTATGTATCCAAACCCCGGAGTACGGCGGGGGGGAGATCACAATCGACGGAAAACTGATCCGGAAAGATGGTTTGTTCGTACATCCGGCATTTGAAGGATTGAATCCGGAAAACCTTCTGAGAAAATAAGTAATTATATGTTGAAAGATGAAAATTTGGGAAGCCCGGCTTACTTTTTAGCCGGGTTTCTCATGTTAATTGTTAATCACCTTGAACGTATCATAACATGGTTCCTATATTTCAATCAGATCATCAGACGATTCAATTTACCGGGAGACGGAGATGAGTATTAGCAAATTAGTATATATGTCATTTGCTTTGATATTTACGTTTGTTATAATTAACTGTTCAAAAGATGAGGATAGCCCCTCACAGCCTGTCAATGAGGCACCCTTTTTTCCGTCCAATCCCTCACCGGCAGATTGTACACTCGAGGTTGAACCGGATGTTGTTCTTACATGGAGCTGTCAAGACCCGGACAATGACTCATTAACCTATTTTCTTCATTTCGGTCAAACTCTACAGCCTCCGGTCGTTCAGGCTGGACTGGAAGATACATTTTATACGATTGAAGACCTTGAACTTGGCGCTAATTATTACTGGAAAGTCGTAGCACATGACAACAACGGTCACCTGACATCAGGTCCTGTCTGGTTGTTTACCACCAGAGGTAACGCGCCTCCTTTCCAACCTACTTCTCCTGTCCCGGCTGACAGTCAAACAAATGTTGGTTTAATCAACACGGAGTTGCGTTGGATTAGTGGTGATCCGGACAATGATGTACTTAGTTTTGATATCTATTTTGGTACAAATTCCCGACCATCCCTGCTGACTTCAGGATATCATGATACTTCCTACACAATTCATGATTTATTATCGAACAACACTTATTACTGGAGAATTGTAGCATGGGATTCTGAAGACAATACCATATCAAGCCCTACTTGGTCTTTTTCTACCCCAACTGTCACATCCTGGATGCAAACCTATGGAGGCGATGATGATGAATGGAGTCAATGCATAAGAAGCAAACCCGGTGGTGGATACTTGTTGGCAGGCGGAACAAAATCTTACGGAAATGGGGGCGCCGATTTTTGGCTGTTGTCCATCGACAGCGATGGAAATGAAGAATGGAGTCAAACCTATGGCACTGCGAACGATGATTACGTTGGTTCGAAATTTGATTTCACCCCGGATGGAGGAGTAATACTTGCCGGATACACGCGGATAAATAATGAAGAAACAAATACATTCCTTGTTAAGACCGATGCTCAGGGAAATGAAGAATGGACACAAACTATAGATAATTATGAAAATAATGAATTCTGGAGTATTCAAAACAGCGATGATGGAGGATATTATATTGTTGGCAGAAATCAGTCTGAGAACGAAGATCAATATTACGTATGGTTAGTAAAATCTGATTCTGATGGTGAACCTGTTTGGGAAACATCATTTCATGCTGATGAATCGTATAGTTGGGGATATGATATTCTTGTCATGCCAGATAATGATATACTTATTTTAGGTAACATGGATCATCCAGGAAGCGATTCCTGGCTGATAAATGTATCACCTCTTGGCTTGGAAAATTGGCGTAAACAGCTTGAAGATGTTTTCTTATGGGGGCGTCGTATGGTCTCTACATTTGATGGAAATATCTCAATTGTTGGTGACAGTCGTTTTGATAGCAGGCTTGGTGTTAGTATTACTAAGACTGATATCAATGGTAACCATATCTGGGGAAGATTCCTTACCCCTGATGAGATGGATGAGCGGGGTACAGGAATATGTCAAACCTCAGAAGGTGGTTATATTGTAACAGGATATTCTGAATCCGATTCTCATGAAAGATTAGAAATTGTTCTTTACAAACTTGATGTTTCAGGAAATGTAACCTGACGGCGCGTTTATGGAGGAGATAATAGCGATTCAGGTTGGGATGTCATTCAAACCACTGATGGTGGATATCTTATTGCTTGTGATTCTGAATCCTATGGTGCAGGATTAAGCGATTGTTTATTAATTAAAACCGATGAATTGGGAAATGTTGATGAACTGAACTCAGGTTTGCAGATAAATTCCGATCAATCTGTTGAATCTATTCCACGAAGATATCACAGTATAGATAATCATTAGAATCTATAACGTATGGTATAATATTTCTTTAAAAACATATTTTAACAGAATCCTCTTTATTTTATATGTCTTCAATATCGTGGCGGCAATATGTTTGGATTAATAGGAATTTTGGTTGATGGGGCGATTTTCTGGTTTATTACTGTTTTTGTCAGTCAGCAACACCGGTTGATATGGTGGGAATTTATCTTATGGATATTACTTGCCAAAGCAGGAAATTTCCTTGTCCTCATTGCCTCTGAGTCGATGGGCGAAATTATATCGCCCATTTTAAGCACTGTCCTCTTCTGTGGAATTATGTATTTTGCCCTGCATTATCGATTTCATATACACAGTCTTAAAGAAAAGAACTTAATAGTCTCAGTGTACCTTGTATATAAAATTATTGTCTGGGGTTTTGTTATTGCATCATAAAAACATTGGGTAAATAATTCAATCAATATGTTTTAAGTTCCCCGATTTCATTTTCTACAGCATTGAGAATTTGAAGTTTCTTGACTGCATCCATCATATTGTTGTGGTCGGTAAATAATGGTCTGTCAATATCAAGGTGTTCCACGACTTCTCTGACTGATGAATGTGCTGCTGAAGTACCTTTACCTGGAGTAAACTCTCTGAAATCGAGAGCTTGGGCGGCTGCGATTAATTCGATTCCAAGAACTCCAAAAGCGTTCTCAAGTATTTGCCTGGTTTTTAACACAGTGTTCCAACCCATACTGACAAAATCCTCCTGGTCGGCAGCGGCTGGAATGGATTGTATACATGCCGGGGCTGACTGGATACGTTGCTCGACAATCAGCATATCGGCAGTGTATTGACTCAACATGTGTCCCGAAAACATTCCTGCTCCCGCGGTCAGGAATGCAGGAAGCCCTACACTCAAGGCAGGGTGTAACAGGCGATTTAGGCGGCGTTCAGACATAACGCTGACCATGGTGATCGAAGCTCCTACCATGTCGAGAGGAAGGCTAAGGGGTGTTCCCTGAAAATTGGCGCCGGATAATACCACGTCATCTTCAGGTACGAAGATCGGGTTATCACCAACACCATTTAATTCGACATGGAACTGCTCTTTTGTCCATTTCAAGTGATCACGAGCAGCACCAATAACCTGTGGGGTAGAGCGCATGCTGTAAGCATCCTGAACCTTAACTTTCATCTTTCCTGTAATTAAATCCGAACCATCGACTACCTTCCTGATATTAGCTGCGCTTGTCACTGCGCCGGGAAAGCCGCGTAATACATGAAGACGGGGATCATAGGGTTTCATGTTGGCAAGCAACGCTTCCAAAGACATTGCGGCTGCGATTTCAGCCTGTTTAAACCAACGTTCCGTATCAAAAACAGTCATACATCCGACAGCGTCAATGAAGTTACTGCCATTTATTGATGCCAGTCCGTCACGCACTTCCAGTCCGGGTATTGCAATACCCGCTTTGTCCATCGCCTCACGAGTAGGCATTCTTTCGCCGTTATAGAATGATTCGCCTTCACCCATCAGGGATAAAGCGATCTGTGACATTGGCGCGAGGTCGCCGCATGCTCCCACACTGCCTTTCAGGCAAACCACAGGGGTAACACCTTTGTTCAGCATGTCCACATACGTTTGGGTTATTTCAATACGGTTTGCAGAGTGTCCTTTTGACTGCACTGCAATACGAGTAAACATCGCGCCACGAACATAATCAACTGGCATCGGTTCACCAATTCCGGCAGCGTGGTTATAGATAAGATATTTTTGAAAGTCTTTGGTTTGTTGTTCATCGAGTACGATCTCAGAAAATTCACCAATGCCGGTGTTGACCCCGTACATTACTTCTTTTGCTTCTACTTTTCGCTCAAGGAAAGTGCGACAAGTTTTTATGCGTTCGATTGCATCCGGATGCAGTTCGACCTTTTCATGATCTCGTGCAACCTTGACGACGTCTTCGATTGTCAGCTTCGTATTGCCAATGTAAACAGACATTTATCTCTCCAGCCTGATGTTTAATATTATTAAAGTCGGGTAATCCCGCGAAATATCCACTTCGTATATGACTTGGTGGTACGACAGTATTTCGAGGAATACCATATCTGGTAAGCTAATCATATAGCTCCCCGATTGTGCGCTTAATGTATAATGTAATGCAATTCGCAAAAATACCGGGCAACAGAAAGCCGCCCCGAAGCGAGACAGCTTTTTTGAATATTAGAATTATTTAACCGGTATTACTTTGCATATCCGATGGCACGATATTCACGTATCACAGTCACACGAATTTGTCCCGGATATTCCAATTCAGCCTCAATTTTTTCTGCAATATCATTAGCTAATGCTTCCGCCACAGCATCACTAACTTTTTGATTTTCAACAATTACTCTTATTTCTCGTCCAGCCTGTATAGCGAATACCCTGTTAACTCCATCAAATGAAGTTGCAATTTCTTCAAGACTTTCCATCCTTTGAATATAATTCTCAAGAGTTTCACGCCTTGCACCAGGACGTGATCCGCTGATTGCATCAGCCGCCTGAACCAATACAGATATTGGATTATTAAACGGTGTATCTTCGTGATGAGCTGCTAAAGCATTTTGAATAACAGGTCCCTCGCCATACTTTTTAAGCAGGTCCAGCCCGAGTTGCACGTGTGTTCCTTCAGCCTCACGATCAATTGCCTTTCCAATGTCATGGAGAAGACCTGCTCTTCGAGCTTTCTTTCCATCGAGCCCCAATTCAGAAGCCATCAGCCCGGAGAGGTGTGCCACTTCGACTACGTGTTTAAGTACGTTTTGTCCATAACTTGTACGATAGTGAAGCCGTCCAAGATATTTTACCAGTTCAGGACGTACGCCATGTACATTAGCTTCAATCAGTGCATTCTGACCCAGTTCGAGGACACGTTCCTCGAGTTCTTTCTTTGCTTTTTCAACGATTTCTTCGATTCTACCCGGGTGGATTCGACCGTCATTGATCAATTTCTCTAATGATATCCGCGCGACTTCACGGCGATAGGGATCAAAGCTGGAAAGGATGACAGCTTCTGGAGTGTCATCGACAATAATATCTACCCCGGTTGCGGTTTCAAGAGCGCGAATATTTCTGCCTTCCCTGCCAATGATTCTTCCTTTGATTTCATCATTTGGAAGACTAAGTGCAGTGACGGTATTTTCAGAGGAATGGTCCGCCGCGCTGCGTTGAATCGCCTGGATGATAATTTCTTTTGCTTCACGATTTGCCTCAAGGCGGGCTTTGTCTCGCATCTGTTTGACTTGCTCAGCAGTCTGACGCCGGGCTTTGTCGATCAAAGTTACCTTAAGTTGTTCCAATGCCTCTTCACTGCTCATCCCGGCAATTTTCTGGAGCTGTTGTTCCTTATCATCAACAATTTGTTTTAGTCGCTCTTCTTTGCCATTAATCGACTGGTAAGCGCGGTTTAACTCTTTGTCTTTATCGCGTTGCTCTCTCTCTGTCAGACGTATTCGTTCATAGCGCTTGTTAAGAGTGACTTCACGATCTCGAAGTTTCCGTTCAAGTGATCTGGTTTCATTATTCTTTTTATTATGCTCTTTATCCTGTTCATATTTCAGTGCAAGTGCTTCATCTCGTGCCTCGAGCAGTTTTTCTTTCTTTAATGATTCAGCTTCTTTATTGGCAGTTTCAATAATACTTTCGGCTTGGTTCTCCTCTGTATGTTTTTTTGAACGATCTGATAAAGATTTTATAAAGTGTGCTGAAACTGTACCAACAATTATTCCAATAACTCCTGCAATTATGATAAATATAAATGTATCCATGAAATAATTCTCCTATGACCAGCCAATAGCTGGCATAATTATATATAAAAGTCCTGAAAAAGGACGCTTCAATGAAACAAAACTGTCATCTTTGACAAAAAGAAACCCTGCATCATCCCAACGGCAAGAAGAGAGAACCGTACTATGTACGGTGGGTGTCCTCCCACCCGTGTTGGGCTTCCCCTGTGCATAAATGCAGAAATGGGGCCTGTCCGTCACGGCTGGCGCCGAACTCCCAATAAAAAAGTGTTGGTTCTTCTTTTGAACCGATGGTGATATGCAGGGATCAAATATCTATAAAAATACTACGTTTTCTTCACACCTTGAAGAAATTACGGATAAATATCGAGCTTAGCAATCATTTGCACTGATAAAATCAAGTTGCAACTCTTGCTGTCTTTACGGAAATGTTCCGACATGAATCAAAGTGTCAATCGCTTAAACTCTGTTCCAACGCCTCAGTGTACGATCTCACTTTTTCATGATAATCAGAAACAAGACGATCTTTTTCGTTCTGCAATGAGAACAGTTCGTCCGCAATATTCAACGCTGCCAGTATTGCGATTTTTTGCGATGAATCTATTCCCATCGAATCCTGTATCTCGCGCATCTTACTGTCAACATAACTACTTATAGCACGAATATACTCATCGTCTTCAACAGTGGCACGTAAAGAATACTCTCTGTCGAATATTTCAACTTTGACCACACGGTCTTTATTTCTCATTGACCGTCCTATTTAAAAATAATAACGCACTTTCAGGAGGTGTTCTCAAATCGACCCAAATACATACACCTTCGGTTTAGAAGTTCTCCAGTTTTTCCAGCAAACCGGCGACCTTCGTTCTGATCTTCTCGTCTTTCTCGATATCTCTTGTGTCTTCTTTCGCTGTTTTCAGATCGAGAGACATTTGCTCAAACGCTGCGGCTTTCTCGTTATATTCTTCCTGCAGTACTTCAAGTCTGTTCTTGAGATCAGAGTTTTCCTGCTTCAGCGTTTCGACTCTTTCAAGAACAATTGTTATTTTATCCTCTAACGCCTTAAACGCTTCAAATTCCATTTATTATCCTGCTTTCTGTTTAAATCCTTGATTAATTAGAACCTTTAACAAAATACCTCGATATAGTTAAAGGTTATATCGAACGGAAACTGACGCCTTCGAGTATCTGCACGTTCTTAATCATCCGGTCAACCACATTCGAAACTTCATCATCTGTCAATGTACGATCATGTGATCTGAAAACAAGATGATACGTCAGGCTCCTCTGACCCGGTTCAAGCGGTTTACCTTCATATAAATCAAAAAGAGTAACTGATTCGAGTAAATCACCACCGCTTTCACGAATATTATCTTCGATACTGCCTGATTTTACTCCCTTCTTGACGAGGAAAGAAACATCACGTTCTGAAACGGGAAATTTTGAAAACATGCGAAATGCAGAGGCTGCGCCATGCATTTTTTCAATTCCTGATTCAAGATCAACCAGCCGTTCCAGATCAGTTTCAAAGATAAAAACCTTCTTTTCGATGCCAAGGTAATCAGAAATTTCGGTTTTTAAAAGACCGGCGATCAGAACAACGTCTTTATCATCATCAAGATACTGGAATCCGTATTCCAGGTTCTGAGGAATATCATAAGAAATGTTAAAAGATTTGTCAAGCGATAGACCGGTAAATAAACAGTTAACATCTCCTTTCAAATCAAATAGATCATATTCACTGTTTTTTTTGTCGAAACTTTGCCTGGCTGCAAACCCCGAGACGGCTGCAGCGATATGATTTTCCTGTTGCTTAGTTTTTGATAACCAACCAATTCCCCCGGTCTGTCCAAGCTCAAAGAGCTTGATACTATCCAAGCCCTGGTGGAGATTTCTCTGCATAACTCGCAGCAAACCCGGCAGTAAACTTGTTCGGTAAGAATTCATTTCCGGGCTGATAGGCTGTATAATCATGAATGGATCTGCTGAAGAATCGAATGCTTTCTGATCGGTATCCGAAACCATTGGCGAATTAATAACCTCATGATAACCAAGTGAAACCATCATATCTACTGTAGAATCGGTAAGCTTTTCAAATGGACGATCAGGTATATCCAGGTTAATTTTTGATTCTGCAGCAACCGGAATGTTTTTATATCCATTTACCCGCGCTACTTCTTCGACAAGATCAATCTCCCGCTCCAGATCAGGTCGAAATGTAGGAATCGTGACTTTCAGCAAATCTTTATCTTCGATGGTAGTATTTAGTTGGAGAGATTCCAATGTTTCGCATGACTCCTCAGGGGAAAGATCTACTCCCAGTACATGGTTGATTCTTGAGGGTCGAACTTCGACTTCCCATGGATTGATTCGATTTGGATAGGCATCGACTTCACCATTCAATACTTCTCCGCCGGCAAATGTATTGATTAACATTGCGCATCTTTTCGCTGCAATAGGAGCCATAGAGGGATCGACACCACGCTCAAATCGGCGTGAAGCCTCTGTAACAAGCCCTAGCCGTTTCGATGTCTGGCGAATGGTTACAGGATTGAAATATGCAGCTTCGATTAAGATGTCTTTCGTGTCAGCTACGACTTCGCTGTTGGCACCACCCATAACTCCTGCGATTGCAATACCTTTAGTTGGGTCTGCAATTAAAAGGTCATTTGAATTTAATTGCCGTTCATGTTCATCCAGGGTAATAAACTTCTCTTTATCTCCAGCGAGTCTTACCACAATATGACCATCTTGAACCAGGTCGAAATTAAACGCATGTAATGGATGTCCCAGTTCAAGGAGCACGTAGTTTGTGACATCAACAATATTATTGATGGGTCGCTGACCCAAGGAATATAATCTCGATTTTATCCATATTGGAGAAGGTGCAACGGATACTCCTTCTACCATTTTTGCTACATATCGCGGTCCTTGTTCAGGAGCGAGAATATCAATTTTTACCCTGTCGGATACAGCTCTCTGGTTTTCTTCAACATTTAGTGCAATCTTCTGAAGTGGTTGACGGTAATAGGCAGCCAGCTCACGGGCGATACCCAGATGTGACATTCCATCAGCGCGATTTACAGTAATTTCAAAATCAAAAATAGTATCTTCGGGTTCTATAAGATTCTTCAGTTCAATTCCCGGCACAATTTCTTCAGGAAACTCAAGTACACCTGTGTGGTCATCTGTAATACCAATCTCAGCCTCAGAGAGAATCATTCCCTGCGATAAGACACCTCGAAAGTCCCTGCTTTCAACGGCAATATCCCCAATCATGGCTCCGGGAAGTGCAACCGGGACAATTATTCCTTCACGGCAATTCGGCGCACCGCAAACCATTGTCACGATATCGTTTCCTGTATCTACTTTTGTTACTCTCAGACGGTCAGCATTTGGATGTTGTTTTGATTCTACGATTCTTCCTGTTACAACACCTTCAACATTTCTTTTGATTTTTGTCATGCTTTCCAAGTCAAAGCATTGGAAAATTATAATATCAGCAATCTCTTCAGGAGTAGCATCAAAGCTTACAAATTCTTGAAGCCAATTATATGATATCTTCATCGGCGGCCTCCAAACTGCATAAGAAAGCGGATATCATTTTCAAAGAAAAGCCGAATGTCATCAATTCCGTAAAGCAATAAAGCCAACCTTTCAATACCGAGCCCAAATGCCCAACCTGTATAAATTTCAGGGTCTATGTTAACTATATTCAAAACATTGGGATCAACCATTCCTGATCCACCCATTTCGATCCATCCGGTTCTTTTGCAGATTCGGCATCCTTTACCGTTGCAGAACGGGCAGCTTACGTCCACCTCTGCCGATGGTTCAGTAAAAGGAAAGAAATGAGGTCGAAATCTTGTTTTTACTGATTTCCCGAAAATATGCTTGTAAAATTCAAGTACTGTTCCCTTCAGGTCACTGAAAGTGACGCCTTTATCGACATACAAACCTTCCAATTGCGAAAAGAAGGGAGAGTGAGTTGCATCGGGTTTATCATTGCGAAATACTCTTCCGGGAGCAACAATACGGATTGGAGGTTTACGTTCCTGCATTACTCGTATTTGAACCGGACTGGTTTCGGTACGCAAAACACTCCCGTCTTCAAGGTAAAACGTATCACTTGGATCACGTGATGGATGCCATTCAGGTGTGTTCAATGCATCGAACAAATGCCAGGTATCTTCAACTTCCGGACCACGCTCAATTGTAAATCCCATTTTTGAGAATATTGATTTTATCTCCCTTTCCATCAGGGTAAGTGGATGCAGCGTTCCCAGAAGCGGTAACCGGGCAGGCAGAGTGACGTCAATGTCTGTTGTTCCGCTATCACTGTCAAGTTCCCGGCTGATGGAATCGATTCGTTCCTGGGCATATTGTTTGAATGCATTCAACTCTTGACCGAATCGTCCTTTTATTTCGGGAGGGAGACTGCCGATTTGTTTGAAAAGAGAGGCTATTAGACCTTTTCGTCCGATGAACTCAACCCGGAGTTTTTCAAGGTCATCCCGGTTAATGGAATCGGATGCGCGTTTCTTGAATTGTTTAAGGTGGTCTGATAATTGTTTCAGGTGATCCTGCATAACTGCTGCCTCAAATTAAATACTATGGTGAAAATTCAATCATATGATATGTAAAGAAATGTTCAAATCCGGTGTTTGTATCCCGAATTGAGAAAATTCCTGAACTCAATTTTCAAAGATGGCATATTAGAATTCCATTCAGCAAGAGTTCAAATTATGTTTTGCTCATTTATAACGGCTATATATAAATCAATTTATTAGCGTGTGAAGTTGGTTCCCTGAAATGTCCTTTATAGATTTTTGCAAGAAACAATGAACCATTAATGAAAAATTGTTTTAGATAACCTGCTCGTTTTATTATGTTAGTTCACCTGATAAATTTTTCTGGAAGAGTATATTAATATTCTTTGTAAATCCAAATATATACATCTATATTTCATATCTATTTTTTTGCGTGCAAAAACGCAAAGAATAATCCTGTGTATCCAATATATCCTTGTATCCTGTAATCTTTTGGTTTTGGTTAGTTAGATCGAGTAATAACACGTCCGATAATTTACAATGAGTGTAATTACAGGCGATATATTCATCTCCAGCGTTTAAAAAAAGTTTTACTTATACATTGTCTAAGTCAACTGAGGTTTGCATGCAAGAAAGCAAGAATGATCACGAAGAGACAAAAAATCCGAATACAGATAATCAGTTCACAACCGGTGGAGAAGAAGAGGAATCTCTGACTTTAAAAGAGAACTTTAGAATTCTATTTGGCGCTTCCAGGGGATTCTGGCTGGTGAACATGGTCAACTTTGGCGACGGAATAGCTTATTTCGGAATTCTTCATTTGATGACGCTGTTTATCAGCAGAGACGTTGGTTTCAGTGACCATACGACCGGAATAGCAGTTTCTACCTTTACAGGTCTTGTAACGTTATTCATGTTTGGCGGTGGTTTTATCTCGGATTGGCTTGGCGTGAGAAAATCGTTGACTTTGTGCCTGTTAGGTTTGTTGCTGGGAAGATTGATGTTTACCGCAAGTCCAGTTGCTCCTGGTGTTTTGGCTGGATTTTCTATCTGGTCGGGACTAATTATTATGGCGCTTGCGACTGGAATTCTTCAACCTACTTTATATGCTGGAGTCAAGGAATACACCGATCCGCGAACTGCCACCATAGGTTATAGCCTGCTATATGCTATCATGAACCTTGGCATTGTAGCTGAAGCATTTGTCTCACCTTTTATCAGGCAGACTTATGGAATCACCGGTGTTTACCTGGCACTTATCGGGATCACTGGATTAATGCTTCTCCTGCATCTCACATTCTTTACAAAAAAGAGGGAAAAACAAGATCGTGTCGTATTTGTTGAGAAGAAAGTAACAGCTGAACCTGAGAAGTCCAAGAGAATGAAACTCAGCGAACTTCCATTTCTCGATTCACGTTTTATTTTCTTTATCTTTGTCCTTTTACCGGTTCGCACACTATTCGCCCATCAATTTCTTACCATGCCGGACTATATTACCAGGTGTTTCCCCGAGCATGTCGGGGCGCGCCTTGAGTGGTTCCAGGGTTTGAATCCATTGATCATAGTCATATTCGTACCATTGATTGCCGCATTTACCCGCAAAGTAAGCGTGATAAAGATGATGATTATTGGTACAACTGTTTCAGCATTGACTACTTTCATTCTCATTCCGGGTCCAAGCCTGACCATGTTGATCGTCTATATAATCATCTTCTCATTTGGCGAGGCGATCTGGTCAAGCCGTTTCCTTGAGTATGTGGCAAATCTTGCACCGGTAGGCAGAGTAGGAGCATATATGGGATTGGCGGGAATTCCATGGTTCTTTGCCAAATTCACCACTGGATTCTATTCCGGCATAATGATTGAAAAATTCATTCCATTTGAAGGTGTTCACGACAGTGGCACTATGTGGCTGGTTTATTCATTCATCGCTTGCATAAGTCCCATCGGATTAATAATTGGTAAGAAATGGATAGACAAAGGAGTACCGGATTAAGTATAAAGGGTTACAAGTGAACTACTTAACTCCAATGGCTCCAGGAGTGAATATCATTCTTGACTTATAGGTATAGAATGTGTTAGTATTGCCTAATAAATGATGACGGACGGGCTATCAAGTGTTTCTGATTATTAGAAATTATGGAAGGCTCGATTTTTTAAAAACAATAAAACAATTCCCCCCCTTCACACAAAAGATTAGTGTGAAAAATTACCCCGCTTCTTTTGGGAAGCGGGGTATAATATTTTATACTGTTCAGTTAAGGTTCAGAGTCCACACTTCAGTGTGTTGAGTTTAGAGTCCACACTTCAGTGTGAAAAGAAAGCAACCTGAAGGTTGAACTCTATACTTTTACATTACAATATTCATCAAGAATATCTCGATGATCAAAAGCCATTTTTTCAGGTAGTTTATCAAAATGGAAAACATGGGCTTCTGCGGCATCATCACCAGCAACAATTTCACCAATTCCATCCGCTGTATAAATAACAGTTATAGTATGAAAACGCGGATCTCTTGCAGGATTTGAACGAACAGTAAATAATTCGAGGTTTTTAAGCTCCAGACCCGTCTCCTCTCGCATTTCTCTTACTGCCGTAGTTTCCGTGCTTTCATTGTAATTGACAAAACCACCGGGAATCGCCCAGCCATAGGGAGGATTCTTCCGCTTAATCAATACCACGCCGGATTCGTATCTGATTATCACATCCACAGTGGGGAAAGGATTCAGATATTTTTCCACTTTCGTTCCGCATTTCGGGCAGAGTAAATGTGTTGGGCTAACTGACATCAATCCGCTGGGTAGTAAATGAATGTTGCCTGAATCATAAAATATACCTTGAGAGATCTTCATCTTCCACGAAACCATTCAAGCGTTCGTTTACCATCTCTTTTGTCACATGAATATTCTTTATGTTTCGGTTTGGAACTCTGAAGAGATAGTCCTCAAGCAATGAAGTCATAACAGTGTGAAGGCGTCTCGCTCCAATATCCTCGGTACGCTCGTTAACTGTGGTGGCAATTGAGGCGATTTCACGTATAGCAGGAATATCGAAGGTAAGTTCGACTCCTTCCGCGGAGAATAAAGCTATATACTGTTTAATTAAAGCATTGCGAGGTTCTGTCAAAATCTTTATAAAATCACCTCTGCCTAAGGAATCAAGTTCAACCCGTATTGGGAACCTGCCCTGCAATTCAGGAATCATATCTGATGGCCGCGCTACATGGAATGCTCCGGCAGCGATGAAGAGAATATGATCGGTATTTATGGGTCCATATTTTGTCGCGACTCGAGTACCTTCAATAATTGGGAGGATATCTCGCTGAACTCCCTCACGGCTTACATCCGGACCACTGCCGGGTTCGGAAGCAGCAATTTTGTCGATCTCATCGAAAAAAATGATTCCCATTTCTTCTGAACGATACATTGCCTCGGAAATAATAGCATCCATGTCAAGGAGCCTATCAACCTCCTCACCAATTAGCAGGTTGCGTGCTTCACCGAGTGAGACTTGTCGTTTCTTATGTTTCTGAGGAAGTATGTTGCCGAACATTTCCTGCAGGTTCATCCCCATTTCTTCCATCCCGATGGGACCGAAGACCTGCATCATTCCACCCATTTTCTCCTGGATTTCCATTTCGACTTTTGAATCTTCAAACTTGCCTGCAAGTAATCGCTCACGCATTTTTTCGCGAGTTCGCATAAATCGTTCAAGTTGTTTTTCATCGATTTCAGGAGTTACGTCCTCTTCATCGGATTGCTCAGAATCTTCGCCTGAGAGGAGTTCTTGTAAATTCCTTTCTGGTTTTTTCCTGACTGGCGGCGGTAATAATAGATCAAGAAGCCGTTCTTCGACTTTTTCCTTAGCTATCTCTTCCACTTCTGCAGTTCGTTCAGACCGTACCATCGAAACGGCGACCTCAATAAGGTCTCTTACCATACTTTCGACGTCTTTGCCGACATAACCAACTTCTGTGAACTTGCTGGCGTCAACTTTAATAAAGGGAGCGCCGGACAACCGGGCAAGCCGACGGGCGATTTCTGTCTTGCCAACACCTGTAGGACCGATCATCAGTATATTATTAGGGATTATCTCATCGCGAATTGAATCTTCAATTCGTTGACGCCGCCAACGATTTCTTAGAGCGATTGCTACTGATCGTTTTGCCGCAGTTTGACCAATAATATAATGGTCAAGTTCTTTTACTATCTGACGGGGGGGAAGTTCAAATGGATTAATCACAGTTCTATTATCCTGATTTGTTCATTAGTATAGATACATATCTCAGAGGCGATCTTCAAAGATTCACTTACTATGTCACCTGCCGACATTTTCGGGCAGTGACGGATCAAAGCCCTTGCGGCAGCCGTAGCATAAGGCGCTCCACTGCCCACAGCCAGAACGCCATCATCAGGTTCAATAATGTCTCCGTTACCACCGATTAAAAAGAGATTCTTTTTTGTTGCTGCAACCAGTAATGCTTCCAGGCGGCGAAGCGCCCTGTCCAGACGCCAATCTTTTGCGAGTTCAACCGCTGCGCGGCGGACGTCTTTAGGGTAAGCCTTTAATTTATCTTCAAACCTGTCAAAAAGTGTGAGAGCGTCCGCAGCCCCTCCCGCAAAGCCCACAACAACCTTTCCATCGCCAAGTTCCCGTAATTTGTCAGCGCTGGTTTTAATTACAGTGTCATCAAGTGTTACCTGTCCGTCAGCACCAATAGCGCTTTTTCCTCTATGACGAACCGCTATTACGGTTGTGCTCCGGATATGCTTTTTTTCATCTAAATGAGATATGAATGCCATGAGCTACTCAAATTGGTTATCTGTATTTGAATTGGGAATTACAAATTTCGTGTTGAAAGTTAAAGCAGGATTCCGCTTGTATGTAAAATATCATCAACCTCTCGGGGCATGACAGAATTATGACTATAATCTTATTAATATTCATTTAATAAGGACTATTATTCCAGATAATCTAAACTAAAAACGGACGCCCGAGGATCATGGTTTTAAAGCCATCCATCCACGGGCGTCCCTGGAAGCAATATGAAATTTATGATGTATTTTCTTTTGAGTCAAGCTTTTTGTTGTATGGAGTACCTCTGTTATAGATGAAATATAAGTTTTAATATCAGGAATATTATTATAGACAGTGCCGCTGCAACAGGCAGGGTAAGCAGCCATGAGTTTACTATCGAACGTACAACTCTAAGATCAATAGAGTCAATTCCCTGGGCAATTCCCACGCCGAGTACCGCCCCGACAAGTGTGTGTGTTGTTGAAACCGGGAGACCTAATCTTGAGCATATAACAACTACACTGGCAGCTGAAAATGCCGCAGTGAATCCGCGTGAAGGAGTAAGTTTGGTGATATCCGAACCTACAGTACGCATGACTTTATAACCTTGTGTGGCAAGACCAAGTACTATTCCTATTCCACCCATATAGAGTATCCAAAGAGGAACTCCGACCTTCAGTGCAACGACTCCTTCTCCAACGGTAGCAATCACTGCTGCAACCGGACCTATTGCATTGGCAACATCATTTGCGCCATGAGCGAATGCCAGGTATGCAGCAGTAATCATTCCCAGGATTTTGAAGACACTTTCAATGCTTTTGATATTCTGGAAAGATGTTTCTTTTTTATGTCGCAATATGACAGAAAATAGAATGTAAGTGATGATGCCAATAGCTGCTGCAACAAGAAACGCTTTGTTTGGAGGTAGATTTAAGTTAAGGTTTTTAAGTCCTTTATATATCACTGCTAATACAATTATTGATAATGTTAATCCAGCAAAAAGAGGAGCCCAATTGATTAATGCTTTCCTGGTATCCTGTGCGGCAAATATCTTTTTTCGAATCAATTTAAACAGCAGGTAAGCAACTATTCCTCCTGCTACAGGTGATATTACCCAGGACAATACAATTTGAACTATCTTTACCCAATGAATAGCATTAAGACCATAGATTAGAATACCGAAACCTACAACAGCTCCAACAATTGAGTGAGTAGTAGATACGGGCAGCCCTAAAAGAGTCGCAACATGCAGCCAAATAGCGGCTGCGAGTAGAGCTGATAGCATCCCATACATCAGGAGATGAGGATCGCTTTCAAAAAGCTGGGCGTTAATGATGCCCTTACGGATAGTATCTGTGACATGGCTTCCGGCGAGCACAGCGCCGGCAAACTCCATAATTCCAGCAATCACTATTGCCTGGCGATAGGTTAGTGTGCTTGAACCGACAGAGGTAGCCATTGCATTAGCTACGTCATTGGCTCCGATAGTCCAAGCCATATACGAGCCAAATACGACTGCAAGCAAAGCTGCAATTACCATAGTTGGCTCGGTGGTGCCGAACCAGTTAGATAATAATTCCATATTAATCCGCTGCCATCAACCTAAGATAATCACTCATACTCTCCGCGTGGTTTGCAAGCTTACTCAGAGATTGAACCACTGCTAACAGTGTGTAACTTTCAGCAAAATTCCATGATGGATCTTCAATTGAGAGAATGCATCTGATAAGATGGAATTGATGTTCGTCAGCCTTGCGTTCATGTTTGCCGACTTTTGAAGCAGCGTCACGAATTTCGCTTGCTATTTTTCCGGTGAAAGCAGCTTTCTTATGCGTCACAATTTTTGTAAAGATTTCTGCTACCTCCTCAGCGGCTTCCACAGATTCAGCAGCCAGGGATAAAAGAGATTCCCTGAAATTAATTAAGCAATGATCTTCTGGAAGCTTGAATGGTCGCACTGTCAGCATCAAGGCGAGATCTTCAACCTTGTCGGCAATATTATCCTGCTCTTTCAGGTATGCGAGGAGGTCGATCCTGTCAACCGGCAGCATTCTTGTCTTTGGGAGATTGTCGCGAAGTCCAAGTTTTATTTTATCAGCCTCAGACTCAAGCATAAATGCTTGTTTTGATAATTTCTCCAATTGTTCTTCATTACCTTCCAATGCAGCTTCGAGCAATGGTATTACTAACTCAACGCACTCCATTGCCTTGTCGAGATGTTCTTTCAATGTCTCAAAAGGTGAAGTGCCGCCGATTAATTTCGACATTATGTTCATAAACCCTCCTGTTTAAATCGAATGAGCCTTGCGAGAAGATTAACAATAATGAATAAGTATAATCTTTCAAACAGTTGTAATAAAGGTATCGTAATTATCAGAGGATGTAACGTATTAACTCCCACGATATCGAGTTCCCATACCTGTCGCTAATCCAAGTGCAGCCATGGTGGTAAGCAGGCTTGAACCTCCATAACTAAGCAGTGGCAAGGGTAATCCTGTGACAGGCATTATTCCGATTGTCATTCCCACATTGACAACAACTTGTAAAGAAATTGTGGACGCAATTCCAACTATACAAAGACTTGAGAAAGGGGATTTTGTTTTTCTTGCAAGGATAAATAGACGTACTATCAATATCCAGAAGAGGATCAAGACAATAGTTGCACCGGCGAAACCGAATTCCTCTCCGATAACAGAGAAAATAAAATCTGTGTGTTGCTCCGGAAGAAAACCACGATGTGTCTGACTTCCATTTAAGAATCCTTTTCCCCAGAACTCACCCGATCCAACAGCAACTTTCGACTGGATTATCTGGTATCCTGAACCCAGTGGATCAGCTTCAGGATTTACAAATGTCATCAGCCTTTGACGCTGATATGGTTTTAAATGATCCCAGAGGCGGGGTGTAAGCCAGCCTATGATACCAAGCGCGACACCCCATAACATTGCAAGGTGGAGCCTGATCCCGGTAAAATATCCCAGGACAAGAGCAATTCCGATTACGACTACAAGTGCATAAGGATTGATACTGGCAATCATAACAGCGATTGGAGAAACAGCAAGAACCAGTGCGAGATATGGGAATCCTGCCCAGTAAGCGATCATTCCAGTAATAACCGGAATAACCAGTGATGTGCCAAGATCCGGCTCTATCAGGATCAGCCCAAATGGAATAATGGCAATTTGAGCCATTAAAAAGATATTCTTGAATTTCCTCAAATCTGTTCGGCGATCCGAGAAAAAACGTGCCAGGGCGATAATAACAGCAAGCTTACCCAATTCGGATGGCTGAATATGAAAAGTCCCCAATCCGATCCATCGTCCGGTGGGACCGGTTCCAACCATCAAGACTAAAACCAGGAGGAGCAGTATAAAAACGTAACCAATATATGAGAATGCAAATGTGATTCTGTCAGGCATTAATGCCAATGTAACGGCAAAAACCAATCCTATTGCCAGGTAAATCAACTGCCTTTCAAAGAAACCACCTCCGGATGCTTTTGAGGCGCTGTATAGCGCTACCATCCCAACTGATATCAATAATATTGTTACCAGGGGTACAATCCACTCGATTTCCAGGCGCCGCAATCTCATTCTTGAACCTCTTCCTCATTCGATTCTTCTGCAGCACGCCTGTTGGCGATTTCAGTAAGAACTTTTGAGCGGTAAACGCGCCAGGTATGTTCATCAAGTCCAAGGTATTGCCTGATAAGTTTATATGCTATCGGCGCGGCGGAAGTAGAACCATGTTTGCCATGCTCGATAACAACAGCCAGGGCAATTTGAGGGTCATCAAAGGGTGCAAAAGCAACAAACAGGGCATGATCTTCTCCGTGTGGATTCTGTGCGGTTCCGGTTTTTCCTGCTACATGCACCCGGGGATCGAACAGCCATCCGGCAGTACCATATTTTCCTTCTGTTACCCGAAGCATATCGTCCCTGACAATAGTCATTACTTCCGGATTGAAGCCCATTTGAATCCGGTCGGAAAACCTCTCGGGTTTGATCAGTTCAGTTTCATTCTTTAATTCTTTCACAATATGAGGTTTTATCCACCAACCTCCGTTGGCAAGAGCTGAGGCATAAACGGCTGATTGAAGTGGCGTTACGAGGGTTTCTCCCTGTCCGATGGAGATATTATATATTATTCCTTCGCTCCAGTTATTACGTCCATATTTTTTGTCGAGATAAGCTCGACTTGGCAGCAAACCAGCCGATTCATGGACAAGATCAATGCCGGTTCGCCTGTCGAAGGGAAAACGGCTGATCAGGTCATAATACCTGTCGATACCAAGTTTTGAACCCAGGAGGTAGAAATAGACGTCACAGGATGATTCTATCGCTAAATTATGTATAACATCTTTGCCATGACCACTTTTCTTCCAGCATTTGAACCATCTCCTTCCAAGCTGAGTACCTCCCACGCATGTGACTGACCAATTCGTATCAATTACTCCGCTTTCCAGACCTGCGCTCAACATCGCCATCTTGAAGATTGATCCGGGTGGATAAACTCCCTGTACCGCACGGTGAAGCAAAGGTTTTCCTGGGTCTTCCTGCAGTTTCTGCCAATCATCGCGTGATAGAACGTTCGCGAATGTTTCAGGTGGATAATCAGGCTTTGAAACAATGGCTAACACATCACCTGTTGCCGGCTCAATACAAACAACAGCGCCTGCTTTGCCTTTAAGTAGTTCTTCAGCAAGAAGTTGTAACTGAAGATCAATAGACAGGATAAGGTCATTGCCCGGTTGTGGCAAAACAGGATTTGTACCCACCAGGGGACCTATTATCCTGCCGACAGCGTCAACTTCAATGTACTTTATCCCTCTCAGTCCTGTGAGTTCATCATTCCATGTTTTTTCAAGTCCACGCAGACCGACAATATCACCTTCTTTTTGTTTTGGGTATTGTGCCAGATCACGCTCTTTCAGTTCACCTATATGTCCAAGGGAGTGAGGTGCTATATGGAAAGGATAGGATCGTTTGGGTTCCATCTGAAAGCTGACGCCGGGCATGTGAACCCGGCGTTCTTCTATTGCTGCATAGAGTGCGAATGGAACGTCACGAAGAATCCGTACCGGTGTATAACGGTTGTTGCGAATACGTCTGAGACGTTTCTCAAATTCATCATTATCAATTCCGGTCAGCTTTAGCAGTGTATCACGGATTGAGGGGTCATTATCTATTGTCCAGGGAGTAACGAAAAGCGTGTATGACGGAAAGTTATCTACCAGGAGTTTTCCGTTACGATCATACATCAAACCACGAAGGGGAGGAATTTCAATAACCCGGGCGCGATTAGTTTCTGAATGGCGAAGATATATTTCCGCCTGGACAACCTGGAGACGGTAGAGGCGTACTATGAGAACGATAAATAATATCGTAAACAGGATACCAATATGAACCAGCCTTGCCGGATTAAAACGTGAGTCTCCATTCATGGCAGGAATGTAGGGGATGATGTTATTACAGGCAATCAGAGATTGGGAATGATCAGATTCACCGTAGAGGCGGAGAGAAATCAGAATGTTAAAATATTGTTCAGGCTGATTCGAAGATTCCTTCACTCATTCGCAATGACGGCGGAATTTCAGGAATTGCTATATTGTCTCTCGGAGACAATAATGAAAAAATATGAAACAAATAGGAAATGTACTTGAAGTGGTTAAAAAAAAACAGCTTACATTTCATTAGGTGAATGTTATTTGAAGGATTTGAGAATTCTAATATTTTAATTCATTCAAGGAGGTGTATTGTGAATGGGAAAATTAGTATTAAATTTATGATAACAACGATAGTTGTTATGTTGGTAGCTTGCCTAGTGTCGATTGTTGTCAATCCGGCAAATGCTTGGATTATGCATGAAGAGCTTGATTCTACTGAGGATCCTGCAATTGGTTATTTCAACGAAGGAGCGGGTCTTTTCGATTGGACTTTAATCATTAATACCATGGATCACTCAGCTACAGCTAATGTAGATTGTAGAATCACAATTGATAGTGAAAGCGGGCAGGCAGGTCCGGAATTTGCCACAGCTATTGACTCGCGAACTGTATATAATAATGATGGCACATTGTACTGGACAGCAGTAAATGAGACAATTGTGGAAAATGCAACCCAGAATGACGATGAAGGGGTGGCAATTTTTCATCTTGAAGTAGATGAATAAAGTTACCAATCTTCTTACAAACAAACAGTAAAATTGTTAGTCTTTCGGAACGAAGATTAGAAACCATAAAAATACTTTAAAAGTATTTTTATGTTCGTTCCGAATGACATTTGAATTTAACTAAAACAGAAATAGAGTTTCGAGTGCGAGATAATTTTTTATTTTCTTTTATTAATGCTATTTTGACTCTTCTATTGCTAGTTGTCCTTTCCAGCGTTCTATATGCAAACATAATCAATGTTCCGGTTGATTTTGAAACGATCCAATCAGCAATAGATTCTTCGCAATCAGGAGACACTATTTTAATTGCTGAAGGGCAATATGAAGAAGAGTTGTTAGTTGATAATCAGGATTTAACACTTGCTAGTAGATATTTAATCGATAATGATACATCAAATATAAGTGAAACAATAATATCTGGTGATAGTTTATTCAGGATTCTCATTATATCTTCTAATAACGATCATAATGTAAATATAATCGGAATAACTTTTGTAGAAGGAACTACAGATCAAAATAATACCGCAAGCGCGATTTATGCCAATGGTATTAACCTTTTAGTTGATGAATGTAGGTTTATAAATAATTATAGTGCAGTGATTGCTGGAGCACTTACCGTAATAAATTGTGAAATATTAATATCGAACAGTATCTTTATTAATAATTACTCCCTTACAGGAAGTGCATCAAGAATAATAAATTGTCGTGGCATTATTCAAAATAACATAATTAGAAATAATATTGCTGCGAATTTTGTAGGTGGAATATATGTATTAGACTCTAGTGTTGATGTTGTTAACAACGAGTTTAGTAACAATAGATCTGAGTATTCAACAGGAGGTCTCCGCTATCACAATTCAACAGGCAACATAGAAAATAATATATTTTTAAATAATTATGCGAGATCTTTCGCTGGAGGATTGCATGCTGTTGGCACAGGATTTCTACTGATTGAAAATAACATCTTTCGTGGTAACCAATCAGGTGGTATTGGAGGTGGAGTAATAGTACATGGAGATAATGTTGAAATAAGAGAAAATTTGTTTGAAGAAAATATCGCGGCCTCATATAATGAAGAATATCAAAGATGGCAAGGCAATGGAGGCGGAATCTACGTTTCTGGTCATCAAGATGGTTACATAGAAATATATGAAAATTGTTTTATAGGAAATGTCGCAGCTTGGTATGGAGGAGCAATAGATTCAAGCGATTCTCTGTATTTTCATCATAATATATTTTTACGAAACAGATCACCATTAGGTTCTGCATTGTATGCTGTACAAGGTCAATTACCATACGTCGAAGGACATGACAATCTCTTTAAAGATAACCAACCGGCTTACGAATATAGTAACGATTATCATGGAGCTGTAACACAAGGTAATCAGGCAAACTTTCGACTTTATGATAATGATTTTATTGGTAATCCAATTGTGGCGGCAAAGGCAACGCATAATGGAACAATAGATGGGCGAAACAATTTCTGGGGAGACTCTACTGGTCCACAACATGAAGACGATAATCCTGAGGGTCGCGGAGATATAGTTGACCCTTCAGTGCAAGTCATCCCTTTTTCTACAGAACGGCATACCCCCTTCGCCCCGCCCGACTTTTTCGATCTCGAAACACCAGCCGATGAGGATACTACGTTCCTATCAACAATGAACTTTACCTGGAATTCCACCACCGATCCTAATGACGATCCGGTAACATATACACTGGAAACTGCTTTTAACGATACATTCTACGAAGCGATCAGGTATCCGGCGGGTACAGATACTTTCTTTCAGATCGACCAACTCGAAAATGATACCACGTATCGGTGGCGGGTATTTGCAGAAGACCATATCTGGATGAGAACTTACTCGAGTCACACTCATCGATTGACTGTGATTTTAGAGGATGATCACTTTCCCACTGCATTTAGTCTCGGTGAACCCGGAAATGATGCCGGGATTGAAGAAGAGTCTATCCTGTTCACCTGGTTTCCATCTGCCGACAGCACCGCCGGAGACGTGATCAGTTATACGCTTGAATTATCCAATGATGAAGATTTTGAACAAGCTGAGAGAATGTCTGCAAACAATGATACATTTTTTTGGGCAGCAGAATTTGATGAAAGTCTGTACTATTGGCGTGTTTTCGCATCCGACCTTCACAACCACATCACTTATTCAAGCGAATCCAGATCATTCAACTACCTGGATGTAGAAGATACCAACCTGGCATGCATACCCGGTTCCTGGGAGTTAACTGCCATCTATCCCAATCCATTCAACCCTGTTGTCAGGATTGTAGTAGGCGTCCCGGAAAAGGCTCACCTGAAAGTTGAAATATTCGATCTGCTCGGGCGAAGCGTCGCTGTTCTGAAAGATGATGAACTGCAACCCGGTTACCATAAAATGGTCTGGCTTGCCAAAGGTTCAACCGGCATATACCTGCTGAGAACAACATCCGAAACCGGCTGGAAAGAAACACGCAAATTACTATTTATTAAATAGTTGACAACTTTTAAGTATTTCTACAAGCACTAATTAGTTTCTGTAGAAAAATTACTGGAAGGTAGTCATTCTGAACGAAAGTGAAGAATCTCGATCATTTTAGATTGTTGTAATTCAGGAGATTGCTTCGTCGCTTCGCTTCCTCGCAATGACGGCGATGTTTGTTTTTCTATAAGAACTGATTATGTGATTTCAAAAAATTTCTTTTCCAGAAGTTTATGTTTTTTCACTACTTTTCTTACCCAGTGTAATTTTATGTCAAGCTTCTCTTCTTTTTCTAATTGCCAGTCGATATCCGTCTCTCGCAATCTTTCCATAATATTATACAACACCAGCGCCACACTCACCGAAATGTTGAAACTCTCCGTAAAACCGTATATCGGTACTCGAAGGAAATAATCGGCACAATCCATTGCCTCCTCGGAAAGACCGGTTTCTTCAGTACCAAATAAAAGGGCAACAGGATCATCCAAAGGCAGGTTGAAGGGTGTGAAATCTTCCCTGTGAGGAGTAGTTGCTACAAGTTTATATCCCCTGGACTTCAAGGATTCGATACAACCGGCAGTATTGTTATCGTCTTGCTTGTTATACCGTAGGAGATTAATCCATTTTGATGATCCGAGGGCAATATCCGGGTTAATGGTATAATGATTTCTATTTTCAATAACATGAATATCCTGAACGCCAAAACAGTCACAGGTTCGGAGGCATGCGCTTGCATTATGTGATTGATAAATATCTTCAAGCGCTACGGTGACAAAGCGTGTTCTTTGAGCTAATACTTTATCGAAGAGCTGCAATTTATTTTCCGATACAAATTGCGACAGGTATTCTATCAGGTCAAGTTTTTGATCGTTTGGTATATCATTGATAATCATAATTAATTTTCAAAACAGTTACTCAATATTTTTCTTCAAATCCGATCATCACCCAGGTCGTCATCCTGTACATAGTTACTATTGATTTCTTTAGACGATGTTTTTGCCTGTGTCATCACCCATTGCCATGATACTCCTAATCTTGCTATTCCTATCAAACCTAACAGTGACATTGTGATAAAGTTAAATGCATGCATTGCAGCGGCAAAAATAACCGCGATTGATTCCGGAACCCTGAACCATGCCAATGAAAGAAGAACTGAACCGTGATAAGTACCAAAAGCTCCCGGTGCTGAAGGAAGCCCCATACCAAATGATGTGACCACTGTAACCACACCGGCTTCGACTATTCCCGATCCATATAACAGCGGATAACGACCATCAGTGAAAGAGAATGCATCGAACGCAAATTTCATGATTATGGCGTACATTCCCCAGAGTAAAATTGTTGACCACACCACATGAACCATTAGTCCACGATTATTTAGTACCCCAAGTCCCTGTAAAATGCTATTAAGGGTCATCGCAAGTTTCTTGATAATATTTGATTTATTACGTGTTTTCCGTGTGATCCAGTTTGCAGTAGTATGTCTTGATCTGGCGAGCATCCACCCGGTAAGAATAATGATCCCAACAACCATCGATAAGAACCCGCCACCGATTCGGAGCCAATGTGGAAAGGGATATATTGTAAGTGTTAACGCGAATAATAATGCGAGGCCGGCTACATCAAAAATACGCTCAAGCACTACGGTTGCCACAAGCGAACCCGCCGGTAATTTTGAAAAACGCGCCACGAGGATTGCACGGATTATCTCACCGGCGCGAAACGGTATGACATTGTTGAATAAATATCCAATGGCATTATTCCAGAAGACAATTCTGAATTTTGTTTTTCCAATTGGTCTGATTAAGAATTGCCATCTTATTGTTCTTAGTACCATTGAAGCAAGAAGTATAATCAAGGCGATTAGCGCCGGTACCGGACGCAGCATCGTTCCGGCTTCCTTCAAATCGCTTACTCCAAATCTAAGTTCACCGAACATCGCCTTCCAGATATCTGCATCTCCCGAAAACCAGGCGACAGGATGCGGTTTGAATAACACTATATATATCAGGATAATACTAATAAGGAAACCAACGGAGTTTTTAATAAATCGTTTCATCATAATTTTTATCGCAAATCATGTATTGTTATGTCTTCAGGAATTTGAAAAGTGAATGTATCATCAGCTATTGCATGATTTACTTTGATGTCAGATAAGTATATTGCCGTCTTGTTGCCGGACTCATCCACCCGTTCAAGCTTTCGTAAAATCAAATCATTTGCTCCAATACATGCATTAGTAATTGCATTGGGAGATGATTTATCAGCCGATTTCAATTTGAGGTGAAACACCGGGTTTTCATCGTAAACCGTCTCGCTGATACTTTCAATAGAAAACATATTTAAATAATTAAAAATAATATTACTTGGTAAGATTTCTTTGTTTACATCTTTTAGATTCTCAATGATTACTTGTTTATTATCTTTGCTGTATCTCCACAGAGATTTTCCGTCTGAAATAATAACCTGTGTTCCAAGTTGAAGTTTGAAACGATCTCCTTTTGCATATTCTATCGTTCCCTCTTCAACGTTTGTTCTATCTGCCTGCATCCAAGCATACTCAAGCCGGTAAGTGGCAGAAAACGTTTCAATGGCTTCATATTTCTGTCTTATATCTGCAGCAAGTTTTTTGCTGTCCGGAACTTCAGCGAGGCATTTTCTGCCTGAAAGGAAAAACAGTGCGAATAAAAGAACAAATTCAATCACTCTTCTGAAGAGAGGATAAGTTGATTTCATTGAAGAAAGGTCTCCAGGTCATCATCATCCATCATAACTTCTCGAGCTTTGGAACCCTCAAATGGACCAACGACACCCGCTTGTTCAAGTTGATCAAGAATTCTACCTGCCCTGCTGTAACCAACCCTTAACCTTCTCTGAATGAGTGAAACTGAACCCTGCTGATGACGTACAACCAACTTCACCGCTTCATTAAAGAGTTCGTCGCGCGCGTCAATTCCATCGCTAAATCCGTTTGTACCACTGTCCAACGAAGCAGGCTGGTCAAGTTTACAGCGTTTTATAAATGCAGGCTGCCGAACAATATGTACAATTAGACGATGTACTTCGTCAGTTGTGATTAAGGCTCCGTGGATGCGAAGCGGGAAAGGAGCATCATTACTCATCAGGAGGCTGTCGCCTTTACCCAGTAGGGATTCAGCGCCCGGACGGTCAAGGATAGTTCGGCTGTCAATTTTTGACGCCACCATAAAAGCAAGCCTGGCAGGGAAATTTGCCTTGATAACTCCTGTAATAACATCAACTGAAGGTCTCTGGGTTGCAACAACGAGATGAATTCCTATAGCACGCGCCATTTGCGCTAATCTAGCTATAGGCTCTTCAACTTCCTTGGCGGCAGTTAACATGAGGTCCGCAAGCTCATCAATTATGACCACTATGTAAGGTAATTTAACGGCAGGATTGCCATTTTCGTCAGGTTTGACTTTTCCTGCTTCCACACTTTCGTTATATTCGGTTATGCTTCTTGAGCCAACCTCTGCCAGCCTGGTATATCGCTTTTCCATTTCTTTCACAACACTTTGCAGCAATGCTACAGCGTTCTTTGGATCGGTAGCAATAACCTCGTCACCATCGTCGATAAAGAGCAGGTGATGCCGTCTAAGTTCGGCATAAGTACTTAATTCCAGCTTTTTGGGATCGATCATCGCAATTAAAACTTCATCCGGTTTGTTCTTGAACAGGATACTGGCAATAATCGTATTTATGCATACTGACTTGCCCGATCCGGTAGTTCCGGCAATCATTAGATGTGGCATTTTCGCCAAATCTGTAACAAAAACTTCTCCGTCAGCACTCCGCCCCAAAGCAAGAAGAAGTGGTTTGTCGGAATCCTGAAAAACAGGAGTCTCGATGATTTCCCTTAATACTACTAATTTGGGGTGCTTGTTCGGGACTTCTATCCCGACCGCTCCCGCTCCGGGGATAGGAGCCTGGATGCGAATTGAACGAGCAGCAAGCGCTAAAGCGAGATCGTCAGCTAATGAACTGATACGTCCTATTTTTACACCAGGTGCCGGTTTTAGATCGAATCTCGTAATTATCGGTCCAGGATGAATCTGGACTACTTTTGCTTTGACACCAAATTCGGCCAGCCTCTCTTCGAGCATGGCAGCGGTCTCATGGAGAGCTTTTTTGTCTATTAAGTCACTTTCTGCAACATCTTCAGGTTCATTGAGTAAATCTGCCGTTGGCAGCAAATATATTGATTCAGAGTTATCATCAATTGTTTCTGTGTTTAAATCAATATTATTCAATGAATTAGTTCCTTCGGTAAGAGATTCCTTATCATCAATTATTTCGATGTCATCTCTTATCTTACTACCCGGTTCAAATAGGTCTTTATTTTTTTGTTCATTGAAATCAGAATCATCAGTTGAAAGTAATGAGCCATGTGAAATTTTAGGCTTTGAACCAGGTTTGTCATCGCTGCGAATAGATGTATTTAATATTGAGAATAATCCTCCCAGCCATGAAAAAACGGTATGAAATCCATTTACTATTATTGCCCAACGGATTCGGAGAGTGAAAGTCAGGTATATCAAAGCCAGGCCGGTAAGAATTATGACGGATCCGGTTCTTCCAAGCCATTCGAGCATTTTATCTACGAACCAGAAACCTATGAAGCCGGTAAATTCCAGGGGACCATGAATACCCTGTAAATCCCTGATTATCTCCCAGATCGCCGTAGCAAGTATTACCCCGATAAATAACTTCAAACCATTGCGAAAAGTCTGTCTGTATCCTTTTTTTCTAATAAGTTCAATAGCAAATATCAACATCATAATAGGAATAAATAGGGAAAGGATTCGACCGAAAGTGAAATGGATCAGATAAAAAGCTATATACGCCCCGGCGATATTTAGCCGGTTAGAAACAATACTTGCACTGCCGTTTGGAGGATCAAGAGGATTATAAGATACAATTGAAGCACCGATAAGGATTGCAATAGTAATTAATGCAATGCCTGTAACATCTCGCGCAATACCACGAGACTTTTTAGATTTAGATTTTTTGCTCTTATTTTTTACTGCTTTTTTAGCCATATTTCTCTTCAATAATTTAGTACTGAAAGTACTTATGACCTGCTTATCAATCAAGAGGTAAATGGTTTACCCCGGTTATTTGATTCATAATTAGACGAGCGTTGATTTCATATTTCAATAGTTCAGAAACGCGTTTCAATTATCGAGTTAAACTTTCTTAAAAGTATTGAATGATAGAAAAGTGTATATTAAAGTCTTTATCCATTAAAAAGTTTGCTGTATCTTGCACCGGTAATTTTCATGTGATGACTGATTAACATTTTGAGTTTTTGATAATGCGTTTTGTGTCGAGTTGTAGGTCAACTAAAATAAGAATACCGTTTATATTATTCCTCTGTTCAATATTTTTCATTCCATTGAATGTCGAAGCAGCTCGATACAGGCTGGACCGGGAATGGAAATCTTTAAGCCTGGGCAACATATATGTCCATTATCCAAGCGGTTACGAAAACTTTGCCGATTATGTGGCTATGCGGGCAGTGACTCATCTTGACAGTCTTGATTATTGGTTCGGTATTTTTCCGCCCGAAGTACATATAAACCTTAATCCTGATCTTGATAATAATTCTGCCTTCGCGACTATTCTTCCTCTCAGGGTTGAATTGCCTGTTACACCTGCAATTGAAAAAGGAATTCGACCGCAAAACGGTTTATATCTTGATAGAGTACTGATGCATGAATTGACTCATTCTGTTCAGCATAGCACAGTCTCAGGGATAACTTCAGTTTTACGACCTGTCATTGGTGAAACCATTGCGCCTTTAGGATTGCAACCTGATTGGATTACAGAGGGACTCGCGGTATGTACTGAGAGCATGGCAGGTGGGGGGAGGCTCAATTCCTCGTTTCATCTTATGTATTGGCGTACTGCAATACTTTCAGGCAACCCTTGGAATCTTAACAAACTTTCAAAACCAGGGAATATCAATCCCCCGGCAAATCGTGCTTATGTCGGCGGTTCATTCCTGGTAAATCGTCTTCTGAATGAATCATTCGGTAAGGATAATGTATCTGATTGGTTATACCGCCAGGCATCATTGCCAGGGCTGCCGGGAATAGCATTCAAAAAATCTTTCGAGGGACGTACTGCTTCATTCATTTACCGCCAGATCATCACACAAACCGACTGGGATCTTCGTGTGAAGATTCTCATGAGACAAAGGTCAGGATTTGCCTTTGGAAAAACACTTTTAGAGGATAAAAGAACAAGCTGGCGGCATCCTTTATGGATGAACAATGGTGAGTTGGTCGCTTCAAAGTCGAGTTACGATTTCCCCCCTGCATTTTCACGCTTGAATCCTGGTGGTATCAGGTCATTAAGTAAAGATGAATCAAGAAGTTATTCCGTTAATTATAAGAGTACATCCTATAAAGAGGGATTGATAACCTCAGAATTGCGAAGTGGAAAATGGGCAACTGAAGAACAAAAATCTTATATCGTATATGTTGATTCCAATGGCAAAAGCAAATTGATCGGAAAGCCTCCTCTTCGAGGCTGGTCTCCCGCCTGGTCAGAAAAGAATCATCAGCTTGCTTGGGTTACACCATCGAAATACGGCGGGACTGAAATCCGGGTTATCAACCTTGATGAAAATACCAAACCGATTGGAAGGTCAAGAATAATTGCCAGGACAAATTATGGCATTTTCGCTGATCCGGAATGGAATGCAACCGGACGTATCCTGGCATTTTCCGCAGACCTTGGAGATGGTGAAAAAGTTGTACTATGGGATGTTAAATCAAATCTTTTCTTTGAAATTAGTATCAACGGTGCAAAATGTACCTGGGATCCTTCATTTTCAAATGATGGTTCATTATGGGTATCAGCAGATCCTGAAGAAATTTTCGATTTGTTTGAGATTGATTTTATTAATAAACAAGCATGGCGTCGGACTCGAGTAATATCCGGTGCGATTGAGCCAGCGGTATCGAATGACGGTAAATCAGTCGCATATTCTCATTATACAAATGAAGGTTTTATCCTTGCATTGCTTGATTCTTCCATTTGGTCTGAAGAAAGTGCAGATGTTTCTTTAACGAGAGTTGATCCGGAGCGTTATCGTGAAACCTCCAAAGAAATCCAGGGTTTGGGAGTCACTGAACCGTATAACTGCTGGAAATACACCAAGCCAAGGTTTTGGCTGCCGGCCTATGGGAATACAAATGAGGATGCTGTCGGTATTGCAACTTATGGACGTGATCCACTTGGACTGATAGAGTGGCAGCTCCAGGCAATGGTTGGTATCGAAACAAGGAAGCCGGATATTTCTTTGTCAACAACATACCGGGCTTTACCATTAGACATGACGCTCTTCATGACAACTTACCCGGATGATCTCGCTAAAATTGTCCCGGTTGATACGGTAGATACACCTGACCCTAATATCAAGCAGATCTTATTCAGGTATGATACCCGGAATCCGCGACGATGGGAGGGTGGTCTATTTTTTAGTCAGAATTTCAGGTATGATAATTGGTTTTGGAGTAAAAGGTTTATTCCCCGATATGGAATAGTGAGGCGTGACAGATTCATTCAGACGAGACGGGATCAAGGACTTATGTTGCGTCATTTCAATGGCTTCTCGACAGGATTCGATTATGTTCAATGGCGGGGTGCAAGCAGGGATCCTGTTTCCAGGAATTTATTGAGAGTTAATTTGTCAGCGGAGCACGATCTTACAGGATTCAGCAATTTGAATGGCAATATGATTCAACTTGCCATTCGTTACCACATACCATCACCTGTCAATACTGTAGTTATTGGGATGACAGGTGCTGCTCAATCCCAAACTGGTTCGGCTCTATCTCGCAACAATAAACTGGACTATTCACGAGTTATTGCCCGGCCACGAGGTTATGACAGTGACAGCTTGCTCCCACCTTCGTTAACAAAAGGAAAGATCGCAAAACTGGGTTTGGAACTTCAATATCCTTTAATGTTCATTGATAAGGGTTTGGGACTGGGAATACTCTTTTTTGAACGGTTTAAGGGCGTAATGTTTTTTGAAGCCGCAAGTGGTTGGGGAGATAATCGAACTCTGCAATCATGGACAGAGAATGATAATTGTTTTTCAGCCGGTAGTGAAATTAGTTCGGTAGGTTATGTTTATGACGCATACCTGGATTTCACTGTAGGTGCGGCATGGCGTTCAACAACTGAAGACTGGTCAGTATATTTCCGTCTGGGAATCCCCTTCCTTAGAAATATTTACGGTGCCACCCTGCCAACAGGAAGGATGTAAAACGGCTGGGCTTTAATCGAAAGTAGTCTTTTCACATCATTATCATCTAAAGCACCTACAGTGGCGACTCCCAGGTTTAGAGATTGAGCTTGAAGGCATATATTCTGTGCAGAATGACCAATTTCTATCAATATATAACGCTCGGCACGCTCTCCATATTTTGCCGATGTTCTCGAAGTTACCGCAGTAATTATTATGTTGATCGCCGCATCACGGATACAATCCTGATTTAACGCAGCATTAGCGAGTTTGCCTGCATTTACACCCGATCCAAAGTATTCCAGGGAATGATTCTTCAAACCGGGACCAGGTTTGTAATGATAAATTCCAGATTTTAGACCTTCGACCCTGTCAACCACCATATATATTTCCAATGGGTATAGCGCTCCTGCAGAAGGTACTGTGTGGTAACCCATAGGTGATGTGATCCCCTGGCACGCCCAAAGTAATTGACTGACTTCTGCCAATGTGAGAGCCTCGTTGGAAAAACTACGTACTGATCTGCGACGCACTATCGCTTCTTCCAGGGACATATCACTTTTTAATTCCGGTTCTGGTAAATGAATCACTGGTTTAGCCTCAGATATTGTTGAGTCAAATATAATAACAAATGATAATAATATGATACTGATGAGGAATTTGCCGAATTTAGAATTTGTTTTTGTCATGTTTCTCTTCCTCTCGACTTCTTTGTGAATAATTCAAAATGAATTGTTTTATTGAATTTACCTCATTTCCAAGCCTCATGGAACCTTTGAGATAATTATCATTGACCTGATATTTGACGGGGAGTATATTCCTGCGAATGTAACGGGGCGTAGCGCAGCCCGGTAGCGCACCTGCTTCGGGAGCAGGGGGTCGCTGGTTCAAATCCAGTCGCCCCGACCATGATAAAAGGGTTACAGCTGATTAAACTGTAACCCTTTTTTATATTGGTATGCACATAGTGTGATAAAAGTCGCGAAAGTTATCCTTTAAATCCTATATATCCTTGTATCCTGTAAATGGAGATTTTGATTCCCCTGTTATGTTAGGAATAATTATACCGTAAGGTCTTAGAATTATTCAATATAATCAACTATTATTTCTACTGTTTCTTTGGAAGCTTTTCCACCGCCATATAGATCATCTACTAAACTATCAGGATCCCGCTCCTTGCTTAATGCTCCGACTATATCTTCATATACCTGTTTGGCACTAACCGTTGGATTGAGTGTATTCCATCCGGAATCGAGTAGCTCCACCCACTCTGTTTGATCTCTCAGTGTAACACATGGCACTTTACAAAAATAGGCTTCTTTCTGGATACCGCCCGAATCAGTAACAATCAAACAAGAATTCTTTTCCAGCGTAAGCATATCCAGGTATCCAATTGGATTTAATAAATGTAATTTCTTTTCAACACCAGCAAGCATACCTTCGTTTTCCAATACTTTACTAGTGCGGTGGTGGAGGGGAAGGACAACCGGATATTCCTCTGAAATTTGGCATAAGCCATCAAATATTGAGCGAAGTCTTGCCGGGTCATCGGTATTTTCCTGTCTATGTATTGTAGCAAGAATATATTTTCCCGATTGAACTCCTATGTCATTGATTATTTTATCATTATCACTAATTTCATTCAAATAAAATAATGCGGCATCATACATAACATCACCGGCTGAAAAAATGATATCAGGATTTACTCCTTCATGAAGCAGGTTACGAACTGCAGTTTTAGTAGGTGCGAATAAAAGATCAACAGCATGATCGGTCAGGATTCTATTGACCTCTTCCGGCATTTTTTTATTGAATGATCTCAAGCCCGCTTCAATATGAGCAATTGGAATGTGTAATTTTACCGCTGCCAGTGCTCCTGCAAGTGTGGAATTTGTATCACCATATACAACTACGATATCAGGTTTTTCTATTCCTTCAAGTATTTTCGCTGTTTGAATTCCATGAGATGCAGAACCCACTCCAAGGTTATATTTGGGCTTTGGTATCATCAACTCCTGAAAAAATATCTCAGATAGATCGTCGTCATAATGCTGACCGGTATGGAGCAGGACTTCATCAACATCATGTTTCTTTCTTAATTCATTACTTATCGTCGCAGCCTTTACAAATTGAGGACGCGCACCAACTATATTGATAATTTTTTTTTGCCTGCTGATCATGGTGCCGCAATCTCCCTTTTGTTATATTCTTTTATCGGCTCCGGCGCTGTAGTTCCAAAAGACGTTCCGGACTATGCTGTGATGCTGGGCGTTCCAGCCAAACAATATGGCTGGGTCAGCAGGCACGGTTTACCATTGAAAGACCCCGACAAGAATGGAATTTATACATGCCCGGAGAGCGGATTGCGATATAAAGAAGAAGAGCCCGGTATCCTGAGGTGTCTCGATCTGGATGAGGACGCCGCCATGCCTGATAATTTGAGAACCAGGGAACTTTTTTATGATGATATCGTGCATGGAAAGAGACTGAAATAATTCTATTTCTACTCTTCAGGCGGTGATTGCGTAAAGCATAATATTATTAACGCAATCTATTATAGTTTATTAGAAATCTTGTTGTTAACATTAATTGTAAAAAGAAAGGACACTTTATGAGTGTTCCATTACTTGATCTAAAAGCGCAGTATAGGACAATCAAAGATGAAGTTGACAGCGCTATACAGGAAGTTCTTGAGTCACAGTATTTTATTTTAGGTCCGACCGTCAAAGCTTTTGAAGAATCAGTGGCGTCATATTCCAACACTCCACATGCCATAGGCGTTTCTTCAGGAACCGATGCACTGCTGATTTCGATGATGGCAGAAGATATCTGCCCGGGCGATGAAGTAATTACTACTCCATATTCATTCTTTGCCACAGCAGGATGTATTTCACGCCTTGGAGCAAAGCCTGTATTTGTAGAAATCGAACCTGAAAGTTTTAATCTCGACCCGGCAAAAATTGAAGCGGCAATAACTCCTGCGACAAAAGCGATAATACCAGTACATTTATATGGACAGGTAGCTGAGATGGATCCGATTATGGATTTGGCTGAAAAACATAATCTTGCCGTAATAGAGGATGGCGCTCAAGCTATAGGCGCTGAATACAATGGACGTCGTGCCGGATCCATCGGACATTACGGCTGTTTCAGTTTTTTCCCTTCGAAAAACCTTGGCGGTGTTGGTGACGGCGGGATGGTCGTTGCTACTGATGATGACAGGGCAGAAAAGCTTAGAATCCTTCGCGCGCATGGCGGGAAACCAAAATATTATCATAGAATGATCGGCGGAAATTTCAGGTTGGACGCAATCCAGGCCGCAGTGCTTCAAGTCAAGCTGAAATATCTTGATAGCTGGACAGCAAAAAGACAGGAAAATGCGGACAGGTATAGAGAGATGTTCAATGATGCAGGAATAGTCCTGGAAACGCCGGAATGCTTGAAAAATGATTGTGTTCCCGGTCCGGAAGGTTGTTCATTAAATGGTTTGAAGGGTGTTGTGTTACCGGAGGAAATGCCGGGTAGAAGACATATTTATAACCAGTTTGTACTTCGAGTTGATAAAAGGGATGAACTTGTTGCCTGGCTAAAGGAGCGTAAAATCGGTGTTGAAATATATTACCCGGTCACTTTTAATAACCAGGACTGCTTTAAGTATTTGAATTATAAAAAAGGTGATTTCCCAGTCAGTGAATGTGCTGCCGAAAGCACGTTGGCTATTCCTATTTATCCTGAATTGACCGGTGATCAAATGATTGAAGTTGTAAATAGTATCGAAGAATTTTTTAAGAGCTATTAATTATATTACCTTGCGGGCAACATTTAAACTGTGTAGCCTGTGAAGTTCTGTCAGGTTGTTACACCTGAAATATAATCTTGTATCTATTACGATTCGCCGGTTTGATCGGGTTTGAACCTGATCAAACCGGTTTATTTTGCATGATCTTTAAGTAATAGCAGAAAACATCCCGAATAACCTATCCCGGCAAATGATGTTGTGTTATTGAACCTACTGAATATGTTATATTGTTATTGGAATTGAACGATAGAATTGAATGGATCAAAAAAAAGCTTAAAGATAAAAAATAGGTTTGTTGAGGAAATGAGTTTATTCTGGGAAGATCTTGGTCTGCCCAGGATTGCAGGGAGGATATTCGGTTGGTTGCTCGTATGTAATCCGTCTCATTTGTCAGCTTCTGAATTGGCGGAATTGACAGGCGCAAGCAAGGGAAGTATCAGTTCAATGACCCGGTTGTTATCCCAGGCAAGACTGATTGAGAGGGCTGTAATTCCCGGGGAACGCAGGGTTTATTGGCAGATGCGAGATGGTGGGATGTCTGAGATTGTACAGCAAAGAATGTTGGTTATTAATAATTTTATCGAGATTGCAAATGAGGGTTTGTATATCTTTAGAGATGAACCGGAATAGCATCTTGAAAGGTTACGTGAAATGAGAGATTTCTATGCATTCCTGTCCATCGAGTTTCCTGCTGTAATAGAGAAGTGGGAACAACGGAAGTCAGGGAGAGAGGTTATGAATGGAGAATAACTTGGTAGTTCAGGCAAAGGACGTCGTCAAAACCTATGATGAAGGCAGGGTGCAGGCGTTAAACGGTGTGAATCTGGATGTTGTGTCTGCTTCTTTTATTGCCTTAGCCGGTCCCTCAGGTTCTGGCAAAACCACACTTCTCAACATTATCGGTGCTCTCGATATCCCTGACAGCGGAAGTGTGGGGATTGAAGGCAGGAATCTCGAATCAATGAAAGAAAAAGAACGGACTACCCTGAGACGTGAACGAATAGGCTTTATATTTCAGCAATTTAACCTGGTGCCGGTTCTAACTGCCAGGGAAAATGTTGAACTCCCGCTTGAGATTCTTCCAGGATTCGATAGAGCCGCCCGGAAAAAAACTGCTCTGGAGATGCTCAGTCTCGTTGGACTTGAGGGATTAGAAAACCGCTTTCCGAACAAGCTATCCGGTGGACAGCAGCAAAGGGTGGCTGTTGCGCGTGCGTTGGTAAAGAGTCCGGCAATCATTCTCGCTGATGAACCTACAGCAAATCTCGACAGTGAGAACGGGATGGCTATTGTGGATTTGATGAAAAAGATGCGTGATGAACTTGGTTCGGCTTTTATCCTGTCTTCTCATGATCCGCGAGTACTAGAGCGAGTCGAAAGAGTAGTGCAATTGGTTGACGGGAGGATAGACCAATGACAGCGATCAGGTTAGCATATAGAAACCTTCTCAGAAACAAACGAAGAAGTATCCTGACCTCTCTTGCGCTGGCAATCGCCATGATGATGATGGTATTTGCGTTCGGAATGTTGGATGGTATGGAAGAGCAGTCTATCAGGAATTTTATCTCCTATGATTATGCCCACATGAAAGCTTACCTGCCCGGATATTTAGAAGAAGATTTTCCCGGTCTTGATCATGCCTTCACAGTCCCGGAAAGCTTGTTGACGCTTATAGAGAAAGAAAGCAACGGCGCAACTGTCACAGCACGACTTGAAATGTCCGGGGTGGTAATTCATGGTAGCGAGGAGACCTTTGTCCGTGTTGTCGGAGTTGATCCGAAACGTGATAAGGAGGTTTTTGAGACCCTTGAAACTTTGTCCGGTGGAGTAACCCTTTCAGATGACAAAGAGGTTGCCCTGATAGGAGACCGCCTGGCGCGTGATCTAAAGATTGATATAGGGGAGATGGCAACCCTGATGGTTCGCAGCGCTCCCGGTGCGTTAAATCCAAGGATGCTGCCTATTGCAGGAATCCTTAGAACCGGACATCCAAAAGTTGACCAGTTCTCGGTATATGTACCTCTTTCACTTGCGAGGGAGATGGCATTACTTCCGGATGGTGCAACGGAAATTGCGGTCTTGACAAAATCAAAAAGCACTTCTCCGGAAGTGACGGCATACCTTGCGAAAGTCCTTCCTGAGCTGGAGTGGCATACATGGGTCGCTCTCGCCAAGGATTTCTATTCTATGATTAGATTCAAGCGTTACGGACAAGCTGTAATGCTTGGAATCCTTGCACTGATGGCTGCTGTTGGTATCGCGAATACAATGGTTATGTCTGTCCATGAACGGACCCGGGAAATAGGAGCGTTACGAGCATTGGGATTCACCCCGCGGCTTATCAGCCGGATATTCATGTTAGAGGGAACAATGCTTGGTTTGGCGGCAGGGATAACCGGCGTAATCCTGGGGTGTATTCTCACCGCGTGGTCAGCGATAGATGGCTGGAGTATGGAACGTTACGGTGACATGGATATCGGTGTACCGATTCGTGATGCTATCTATCCGACAATACAGCCGGGCAGTATTGCTTTCAGTCTCGTGATAGCTGTTTTACTGGCATTATTCGCAAGCTGGGGTTCAGCACGCATGGCTGGCAGGGGGCAGGTCGTCCGGGCATTGCGGGAGGGGAAACTATGAGCATCTTTCAACTTGCCCTGCGCAACACTCGCCGAGAAACCAAGCGTTCCATTTTAACAGGCATTGCAATCGGTCTCGGCGTTGCTACGATCATTTTCACGGATGCGTATATCCGTGGGGCATTCGACAGTTTTCTTGAGAGCTTCATTCGTCTTGATGCCGGGCATGTCAAGATTATGCCCAAAAATGCGGTGGAACGTACTAAACCTTTACCGCTTGACGAGGGTATTAAGAACTTGTCAGAAGTAATCAAGACTGTAGAAGCGATTCCCAGCGTTTTGCACATTGCACCTCGCTTGAGATTTGGAGTCCTGTTAGACAAACCGGGAGGAAGTATTCCCGCCCTTGGTATTGCCATGATGCCCTCAAGAGAGACAGAGTTCATGGATCTCCAGGAATATATCATTGAGGGACAGTTGCCGTCTGATAACGAGAATAAATTGTTAATAGGAAAAAAGCTGGCAAAAGAACTTAACCTCAAAGTTGGTGATGAATTGTTCATGGTGGCAAAGGATGCCTATGGTGGTTTTGGCCCAGGGCTCTACACTGTTGCAGGTATAACCAGCACAGGAGTTCCGTCAATCGACCGCAGGACTTTTTACCTGCCGCTTCCCGCCGCACAGGATCAACTGGCTATCGAAAACTCAGCGCTGGAAATCGTATGCAGGGTAGAAGGAAGTATGTACGCTTCGGAAGAGGTGGCTTTAATAATCCAAAGTAAATTGATTGAAGCGGGATACGACGATCTTGAGGCTGTTCCCTGGCAAAAACAGGGTATGATTTACAGCATGATTGAACCGGCACGATATGCGAACGGGATTATCATAATGTTATTAGCGGTTATTGCCATCTCTACAGTAATCAACACTGTACTGATGTCTGTCATGGAGCGAACTCGTGAGCTGGGAACAATGCGAGCATTAGGTTACGGGAGACGTCAAATCGTCTGGTTGATAATATCCGAATCCTTCGTTATCGGTATAATCAGCTCGATTTTTGGAATAATTCTCGGTATGGGTATGGCATTATGGATTCAGAGAGTCGGGATCGATTTTTCTGCCGCAATGGGGAGCATCGACATACCCATGAAACCAATTATTTATCCGGAACCGAGAAATATTACTGCTCTCTGGGCGGCAGTTTATGGAGTGGTAATCTCCGCCCTGGCGGCTTGGTATCCGGCGAGAGTCGCAGTACGGATGCATCCCGCTGAAGCAATCAGAGCGGAATGAAAGCAATTAAGAATTATGAATTAATAATTATCTTAGCGACTTAGCGGCTTTGCGCGAAACGATTTTTTTTTTAGGTGAGATCGAGATGAAAACGATATTAAAGAACACCATCATAGTAAGTTCAATATTATTAATATTTTTAGTAACAAATATTAATGCTCAGACTGCTGAAGAGTGGATGGATCGAGTCGATAAGAATCTTGTTTATAAAACTGCTGAATCTGTAATGAAGATGACCATCCATCTTCCTAACGGAAAAGAACGTGTTTTTCGTATGTCAGGCAAAGTTCAGGGAGATGAGTATGCATTACTGGAGTTCCTCGAACCGAAGCGAGACAAGGGAACCCGCTATCTCAAACATGATGATAACCTGTGGATATATTTCCCCCGCGTGGACAGGACTATGCATATCCAGGGACACATGCTCCGTGAAAGCGTTCAGGGCGGTGACCTTTCATTCGAAGACATGACCGAAAGTTCAGCCTGGCAGGATAAATACACCGCTGAGATCAAGGAAGAGACTGACTCAACAGTAACTATTCGCATGGTAACAGATGATATGACAGTTAGTTATCCATTTCGTGAAATCCTGATTGACCGTAGAACCTCGATTCCCTTAAAAATCATTAACAGCGGGGTAGGGGAGGTGTCGATCAAAGAGATTGTCACGGTAGAATCCAAACGTTTCGGAAAGCGGTATTATCCCACAGTAACAGACATACGCAGCCTACTAGTAGAAAACAAATGGACACGGTTTGAGGTAGAGGACATCAAATTTGGCATGAAGTTCCCAAGTGATATGTTCTCAAAAGAAATGTTAGAACGATAGGCTGACTCGAAGTAAGCAGATTCTCTAAGAGGGTAATATAAACATTTATATTATACTACATCCCACTTAGATATTATCAGAGAAATTCTTCTCTTCCATAGATATGACGTGATTTCGGAATAAATCTTTCGAGTGTGTTGACATAATTATGCCATACATGGTATATTTCTATATGCCGCCAATTAAGATTTTATTTTATTTAGACAAGAAAACTGGACAATCGCCAGCACAATGCTGGTTAAATAATTTGGATGCTGATGCACGTGAAGCTGGCTTCGCGAGAATTCGACTACTGTCCGAATTTGGGCATGAATTGCGGCGTCCGCATTGTGAAAATCTGGGTAAAGGAATCTACGAGCTGAGATGGAAAGTGAATCGTGTGAACTATCGCCTCTTATATTTCTTTAACGGTAAAGATGTTGTGATATTGTCACATGGTTTTACCAAACAACAATCGAAGGTCCCGGAAAAAGAGATTAAACTTGCAATCGCGAGAAAACGTGAATCTAGAGAGATGTAAATTATGGAAAAACCAGAAACCATAAACGCTATTGAATGGATTGAAGAAGAAGAAAAGAGGGATCCGGATTTGACATCCAGGTTGGGTGAGCAACGTAAAAAACTATATCTCGGAATTCATATCCGCGATATGAGAGAAAAGGCAGGTTATACTCAAACAGAACTTGCCCGTCGAGCTTCCACATCTCAATCCATGATAGCACGTATCGAAGCAGGAGAACAGGATAACCTGAAAATAAACACTCTTCTGAAGATAGCAATGGCGTTAGGAAAAGATCTTGATATAGGATTTAAAAGACTAAAACAAAAGGATGATCGTTTCCCTGTATATGGTACTGCCGGGTAATATAAATCTTTTTCAGGACGACACAGCTTTCCAAAATCATAAATCGATATTCCCCCAATACAATCTGATCTCTTGCCTGACTGTCTCGCTGGCTCTAAATTCAAAGTTTGTAAATGGAGTATGTAAATGGGAATGATAAAACCTCGAAATTTCAAAGGCACACGCGATTTCAATCCTTCAGAGATGATTCAGAGGGAGTCGATGATCGAGAAGATGAAACGTGTGTTCAAATTATATGGATTCAGTCCACTCGAAACACCTGCCCTGGAAATGCTTGAAATTCTTTCAGGGAAATATGGTTACGAAGGGGACAGGCTGATTTATCGACTGGATTATAAAAATGAACGACCCAAAGATCGAGTTGCCTTGAGATATGACCTGACAGTACCACTGTCCCGATTTGTTGCAATGCATCCTGAATTGCCGATGCCCTTTAAGAGATATCAAATCCAACCTGTCTGGCGAGCAGACCGCCCACAGCCCCATCAAGGAAGATTCAGGGAATTCTATCAATGTGATGTAGATACTATCGGTGCGGAGGAAGGGATTGCTGACGCGGAAATCATTGCTCTCACAGTACAGATGATGAGTGAATTGGGTTTTTCAGGAGGCGATAAACAGCCTGTCACCCTGATCAATCACAGGAAAATTCTGGAAGGATTGTTGAAGCTAACCCATCTTCCAATAGATCAACTCCCTGATTTCTGCAGGATATTAGACAAACTTGATAAAATCGGATGGGAGGAAGTTCAGAACGAATTAATGGAGCTGGGTATCAATGCAGATGAATTGTCACGATTGAATGATATTTTTGAAATGAAGGGAACATCGGATAGTAGAATCGATGCGCTTAAACAACTTCTTCCGGATAATGATGTTCAGGATGGAATTAAAAGATTGAGCGAAATATTTGAACATTTTAAAAACCTCAATGTTGCTGAAGACAGTATCCGATTTGAACCACGTCTCGCAAGGGGTCTTGATTATTATACTGGTGTGGTATTCGAAACTGTTCTTCCTGATCATCCGCATATCGGAAGCCTAACAGGCGGAGGTAGGTATGACAAGCTCATCGGGCTTTACAGTGGACGTGATCTTCCGGCGACCGGCACAACAATAGGATTAGATCGCATATTCGCCGCTATGGAGCAATTGAATATGATCGATACGGTAAAATCGACTGTTAGTGATGTACTAATTGCATCTTTCAGTAATGATGAGATGGCATCGTCACTGAAAGTATCCGAGGAATTCCGCAGGAACGGGATAAATACCGAGCTTTTCCCCAACACCGGTAAACTCAAAAAGCCATTGAATTATGCCAACAAGAAGAAAATTCCATTTGTAGCGATTTTGGGACCGGATGAAATAGCCGACCCGGAAAATATCAAAGTTTCATTGAGGAATCTGAATACTTCTACCCAGGTGACCATCAGTATTGAGGATGCTATTCAGATAATGAAGAAATTGTGATATATCTGTGGTTTTTACGTGATGAGTTTTAATTCTAATTGGTCATTATTTTTCACGCAAAGGCGCAAAGGTGCAAAGAAAAGAAATCATGTAAATCTTGTAAATCCTGTCAGTTGCTGTTAACGGACCAATATCACCCTTTTAACTTCATTATACCCAGGTGTTACCATCCTGATGAAATATGTTCCAGCCGGGAGTGTCGAAGCTTCAAATACAATTCGGTGCAAGCCGCTTGTGAGATAACCATTGACAAGGGTTTCAACTCTCTGACCCTGGATATTCAGGACTTCTATCTCAGTCTTTGCCGGGTTTGCCAGGCTGAACCGGATAGTTGTCAGGGGGTTGAATGGATTTGGGAAAGGAGTATGTAGAGCAGAGGTATGCGGTAATGGTAATAGTGAGATTGAAAAATCCGGTTGTTCCTCGCCGGGTTCGGGCTCATTACCAGGTTCTTCCACATCAGGTTCTTCAAACTGATCCTGGCTGAACCTGCCGATAATACCGGGATTCTCACCATCTGCATTATTTGCCAGCCAGATAACCATTCTCCTGTCCTGATCGCCGCCAAGGAAATCGGGGGCTATTGCCATCGCAGGCTGCCTATCAGTTGATGATCTGGATTGATCCCAAGTTTGAGGTTCAGGCTGATCATTAGCGTCTATTTCATATTCCAACACATAAATATTATCCTCGTCAGTCCACCAGTCATGACTGGAATAAACTACGTCATAGGAACCTGAAGGGCGTCCGGAAACAGTTACATCACTTGAAATATTGAACCTGTTGGTTGAATAATTAATTGAGGTTGTTTCCGTCGGATATTCCCATCCTGCAACTGATAATTCTGAAAATCCTACACGAAAGCGATTTGTCACAATTTGAGTAGTCGTTGAATTTGGCTTACGAGTGTAGGCGCAGATAAAGTCATCCCCGGCAACAGACAGGGAAGGTTTTGCCACTTCAGGACGGTAATCAATCAGATCAATCGCATAAGCGGGAATGCGTGTGTTTTCGCTGGCTGTTTTTGGATAGATACTGCCGAGATAGATACCTTCAGTATCACCACTGCCCGCTGTCAAAGTATATGAAATAACAAAACGTGGATTTGCTTGCCTGCTCTTAAGGTATGTCACAGCCGGATATTGCTGAACAGATTCTATAAGATAACTACCGATCAGTCTTTCCGACATACCACCATTATTCCATCCCGCGCAGGTATGAACCTGCCAGTCTTCTTCGCCGGACTCACACTGTTCCCAGGAAACCAACCAGGTTCCGCCTCCAAAAGCAAGAGCGGGATTCCGGACTACCTCGTCTGAAATCGTATTTATTGTTTGAGGTTCTTCAGCGATCCAATCTTGTAATACCTGATCGTAGGTAAACTTTTTTATTTTTATTTGATTATAAATTCTTCTATTGTATGCCTTTGCCTCGTAAACGACGTAGAAATCATTTGTTTCAGGATCGAAAGCGATGTCCGGATTTCTATAATGTTCCAGGTTGCTTGACGCAACAGTTTTTTCTAAACGCTGTCCGAGTCCCATCTGGTTCAAATAACGATAGGTGATGCTGTGTGCGCTCGTATTTTCCCAGACGCTGATAAAATCACTATTCGGTCCTGCTGCAATCGTGGGATTTCCACCGGAGGAGAAGGATTGACGATTGATCAGGAACTCACGAGTGTCAGGAATTTCTACGTCTTCAAGTGTATGGGGTCCGTTAATCAGGGAATCACCTTCAAGGATGATATATGATCCATAATAATTAAGCGGTGTCCACTCTGAAAAACCGCCTCCGCTATCCGGTGATCCGCCACTGACGACGCACCAGATTGAGGGATCAACGTCGTTCTGGCTGTATTTTAGCGCAGGTCCAAGTGATCGAACGCCATAAATCTGCGTGCCATTCATGAAGAGTATATTTTTTGACCCGCCTCCAGTTTTTGTGATGAGTAAAGAGATTGTGCGATTAATAGCCCATGAGTCTCCAAGTTCATAATTGTCAGCAAGGAGAACATGTTTCATTAACAGCATTGCGTATAGTTCCGAGTCGTTGGCAATTTGCCTGTGGTTGTCGAAATCACCCCGCCACTGCCGGTCAAACATATCCAGAGCCCAATATTCATCCAGCATCAGGTTTCTTATTTGCGTCCACCAGCCACTCCTTAATGTACCATTATGACACATAGCAAGAGTACGACCGTTGAAACTGTAATAAAATGGATGAGGATTAGCTATATCGGTACGCCCGGTAGATCCACGGCGTGCATGGGAGATGGCGATAAGCAATGTGTCTTCGGTGCCATCATAATTTACATCGGGAGGGTATTCAATCGATAATCCACCTTCTTCTTCATCAGTCCATGGATCCCAAAGGTTTTCTATGGAATGATAGACTATTGGATGTGCCTGGTTTTGATCAACTCCAACAAATCCCCAACCATTTATCATTCCAACAGAATGCCAGCGGTACCAGTTAACTGTATAGGTGTATGCCGAATCGAGAAATCCGCTCGAGCTGACCATGCCCCACATTTGACAGGCGAGAATGGTGCCGGGGACGAGTAATGTCAGGCAGAAAATTAAAGCTAAAATTATATGCAAGGTTGATTTTAGTCGGCGACTAAATACCATATATGCCTCAAAAAGACCTTTAAATAAAAGTATAATAAGTAAAGAAAGAAATTTATTGTACGGTCAAAGATCCCAGTAATGAAAATATACCAACCACTAATGTACTCATAAGTACACAATATGTCAATCCAAACAAAGACAAGAATATGAATTAATAGACCATGACTTTGGTTGCAATAGAGAAGAGTTGTGCTTCTTGTACGGTAGTGCTGAGTGCATTATCTTTCATCTTCCGGAGAGTAAGAACTTGATATATACCTTAATTGAACAGAAGAGAGAAGAGGAACATGACTACTGGAATAAAAGATGTTTTTAATGCGAAATCATCATTCAAGACCAGCGAAGGTGAAATTGGTTACTGGCGACTGGCAGCTCTTGAGGAAGCTGGAATCGGTACTATTTCACGTCTGCCGTATTCGATCCGGGTACTACTTGAAGCATTGCTGAGGAATGTTGATAATTATATTGTTAATGAAGATCATGTCCGTGCACTCGCAACCTGGAATGCCAAAGCGCCAAAAGCGGAAGAAATCCCATTTAAGCCTGCACGTGTAATACTTCAAGATTTTACCGGCGTACCCGCAGTGGTAGATCTTGCTGCATTGAGAAGTGCAATGGAACGTCTGGGAGGCGATCCGCAAAAGATAAACCCACTGGTTCCGGTAGATTTGGTAATAGACCACTCGGTACAGGTGGATTTTTTCGGCTCCAATTCAGCGCTGCAAAAGAATACCGAAAAGGAGTTTGAAAGGAATAAAGAACGGTACGAGTTCCTTCGTTGGGGCGCAACAGCATTTGATAATTTCCGGGCAGTTCCACCCGCTACAGGTATTGTTCACCAGGTCAACCTTGAATTCCTGGCAAAATGTGTCATGTCTAAAGAGGAAAATGGCGAAAGAATTGCTTTTCCCGATTCACTTGTCGGAACAGACAGTCATACCGTTATGATAAATGGACTTGGTGTACTTGGATGGGGAGTGGGCGGTATTGAAGCTGAAGCTGTAATGCTGGGACAACCTATATATATGCTGACGCCGGAAGTAATTGGTGTAAAACTCTCAGGCGAAATGCCGGAGGGTGCAACTGCAACGGATATGACATTAACAGTAACCGAAATGCTGCGTAGAAGAGGCGTAGTAGGGAAATTTGTTGAATATTTCGGACCCGGTTATGCAAATATGAGTCTTGCAGATCGAGCTACAATGGCGAATATGGGACCTGAATACGGCGCCACGATGGGATTTTGTCCTATTGATGATGAAAGTCTGAATTACCTCAGGTTCACCGGTCGCACTGAGCAAGAACTTGAACTGGTAGAAAGATATTGCAAAGAAAACATGTTGTTTGTTACACCGGATACTCCTGATCCTGAATATACCGATGTGTTGGACCTGGACCTTTCCACCATTGAACCAAGCCTTGCAGGACCGAAACTACCACATGAACTCATTTCATTAAAAAATATGAAGAGCAGCTTTCATTATGCCTTGAAAGCACCATTAAAAGACAAAGGTTTTGAATTATCAGGAGATGAGTTAAAGTCAACAGGTGAATACAAAACGACTGATGAGACTATTCCCCTAAAGCATGGCAATATCGTCATCGCCGCGATTACGAGTTGTACAAATACATCTAATCCATTTGTATTGATTGGTGCAGGATTGGTGGCTAAAAATGCAGTTGAAAAAGGATTAAGTGTTCCTTCATTTGTAAAAACCAGTCTTGGTCCCGGCTCAAAAGTAGTCACAGAGTATCTCACAAAATCAGGACTCCTGGAATACCTTGAAGCATTGAAATTTCATATAGTCGGCTATGGTTGTACTACCTGTATTGGCAATAGTGGACCACTTCCTGATGAGACGGTTTCTGCTATCCAGGAAGGGAACCTTGTCGCTGCGGCAGTACTTTCGGGGAACAGGAATTTTGAAGGCAGAGTCAGTCCGCATACTAAAGCAAATTACCTTGCAAGTCCACCATTAGTGGTTGCTTATGCATTGGCGGGAACAGTCGATATTGATTTAATCAATGATCCTATTGGTGTTGGTGATGATGGAAATCCGGTATATCTAAAAGATATCTGGCCCTCAGATGCGGAAATCAGGGAGACAATTGCTACTTCGCTCGATCCGGAAATGTTTAAAGATAAATATTCTAATGTCTGGGATGAGAACGAGCTTTGGAATAAGATAAAAGTCAGCGGAGGGGCGTTATATGAATGGGATGAAAAATCCACTTACATTCAGGAACCGCCGTTTTTTATTGATATGACGGAAGAGGCGCCATCAATTTCCAATATAGAAAATACCCGGTGCCTGGCATTGCTCGGTGATTCGGTAACCACTGATCATATCAGCCCTGCCGGAGTAATTCCACGTGAATCACCAGCCGGTAAATTCTTGATTTCTGAAGGCGTCAATCCTGTCAATTTCAACTCATTCGGCAGCAGACGTGGTAATGACCGGGTAATGCTCCGTGGTACATTTGCGAATATCAGGTTAAAAAACTTCCTCGCACCCGGTACTGAAGGCGGAGTGACAAGATACCAGCCTTCAGAAGAGCAGATGTGGATCTACGATGCAGCGATGAAATACAAGGAAGACAATGTCTCACTGGTAGTCATTGCCGGGAAACAATATGGCACAGGATCAAGCCGTGATTGGGCAGCAAAGGGTACATATCTTCTTGGAATTAAAGCAGTAATAGCAGAGAGTTTCGAACGCATACACAGGTCAAATCTTGTTTTTATGGGCGTTTTGCCTCTGCAATTCAAGCCGGGTGATTCGTACTCAAAACTTGATATAACAGGCAAGGAAAAATTCCATATCAGAGGGCTTTCAAACGATATAAAGCCAGGCCAGGAAGTTGACCTTGTGATTCAAGATGATAATGGATCAACCCGAATTATTAAAGTGATAGTCAGAATTGATACGCCTGTGGAGGTGGAGTACTACCGAAATGGTGGAATTTTACATACTGTATTAAGAAGTCTCGCAAATAGTAATGACTGATCATTTTTTTTGCGGCTTAATAGTATTCTCGATAATTATTGATATTTGTTTAATTTTAGGATTCTCTCTTTAAGTTATATGAGCCTAACTTTTAGGGTATATTTATATTATTTTATCGGTTTATAATTATTTTCAGCTATTGAACTATTGAAATATTAACCTATATTTAATATTCGGTTCTGCATTTTCGGTATTACAAGTATTTTATCTTACGGAGATTTCAATGTCTGATGAGAAAAAGACGGTTGGCAAGTATAGCCAGGACTCTCGTATAGATACGCTTTTGAGCAATATAATAGGTGAACTGCGCCAGTTTACCGAAGAACAGGCGCAGAATCTGACTGAAATGACTGCAATAGGCAGAGCTCTCAGCGCGCAAAGAGACTCTGCAGTAATTTTCGAGATGATTCTGAAGCAGGCGCGCAGGTTCACCAATGCCGACGGTGGAACACTTTATCTGATCCACGATAATCAGAAGGAACTGATTTTTAATGTCCTTCATAACGATACTCTCAACAGTTACATGGGAGGCACCTCTGGAAATCCAGTAACCCTTCCGAATGTTCCCCTCATTGATGATGATGGAAATCCTAATCATTCCAATGTTTCAGCGTATGTAGCCACAACCGGCGAAATCGTCAATATTCCGGATGTGTATGAGGCAGAAGGTTTCAATTTTGAAGGTGCGAAGAAATTTGATGCAGCATTAAACTATCGTAGCATGTCAATGCTTGTAGTGCCAATGCGTGATCATGAAAACGAGATAATAGGTGTACTGCAATTAATCAATGCCAAGGAAAGACTATCTAAAGAAACAATACCATTTTTACCTGAAACTGTTGACATGACCGCTGCTTTGGCAAGCCAGGCTGCTGTTGTTATCACACAGCAAAGGCTTATTCGCGAACTGAAAATACTCTTCGAATCATTCATCAAAGCGATTGCAACCGCGATTGATCAAAAATCAAAATATACCGGCGGTCATATAGAGAGAGTTGCAGAACTCACAATGTCAATTGCTAATAAAATTAATAATACAAATGATGGATTATTTGCCGATGTACAATTTTCAGACGATGAATTGGATGAATTAAGAATTGCTGCATGGATGCACGATACCGGTAAGATCACAACACCCGAGCATGTTGTAGATAAGTCAAACAAACTGGAAACCGTGTTTGACCGTGTTGAGCTGGTAAAAACACGCTGGCAGGCAATTCGTCTTTCCAGGAAGCTTGAAGCTGAGAGAGCCAAGATTAAATTGTTGGAAGCTAAATGCAGTGCCGACGAGCTGAAAGCTATCGAAGAAGAATGTAATAAAGATATTTCTGTAATGGATGAAGATATTGATTTTCTGATGGTTACAAACAAGGGTGGAGAATTCCTTGGTGACGATAAAGTAGAGAGAATCAACAACCTTGCTGAAAAGCAATATTCAGAAAATGGAGATAAACATAATTACTTGAGTGAGAATGAGGTTTATAATCTAAGTATCAGAAAAGGTACTTTGACTAATGAAGAACGAAATAAAATGAACGATCATGCTACAATGACTATTAAGATTCTGGATACTCTTCCCTGGCCTAAGAAATTGCAGAATGTCCCTGCTATAGCTGGCGCACACCACGAAAAGCTGGATGGAACCGGGTATCCTAACGGATTGAAAGAGGAAGATATCGGGCTTGGCGCCCGAATAATGGCAGTAGCGGATATTTTTGAAGCCTTATCAGCCAGTGACAGACCCTATAAGAAACCGATGCCGCTTAGCCAGGCTATCAAAATTCTTGGTTTCATGGTCAAAGATCATCACATTGATGGTGATGTTGTTGATCTTTTCGTACAATCAGGTCTCTGTTTCGAGTATGCCGATAAATTTCTTAAGAAAGATCAGATAGATATGGATTTGAATTTAGAGAAAGAAGAATAAGCGAATTAATGCTGCGATTTTTCACTTGGGCAACCTCAAGGTTTGCCGGAATATGAAATCTTCACTCCCGCAGTGATCCAGCGATCAGGCATTAATACGCTTCCTGTTTCATAATATTCGCGGTCAAATAGATTAGTCACTCCTGTATATGCTTCTACAGCTTTAAATTCACGGGACAGTTTCATATCAACAATAGTATTATCCACCTTGTCAATTCGGTCAAAGTAACGCAAAAACAGGTTAGATCTGATCTTCAGGGGTAAGATCATGTAAACTTTCGTTGATATCTGGTGCTGAAGATACCCGAAGCCATATTTCCACTCATATATTCCTGCTTTTCTGTTGGATTGAAGCCATCCGTATCCAAGTTGGACACGCTGTAAGAGTGGACTATCAAGCCACTCATTAATCCTGAAGTCGAGCCCGACATCAAGCCCTTTCGTTGATATGTTTCCAACATTACGCACCTGCCAGAGATCTACTTCATTTGTTCGAGTCCAGTCAATAAGGTTATCACTGAGCCGGTAAAAACCTGACAGATTCATTTCCGTATTCCACTTGCTTTTTATTATTATTCCGAGTTCATAAGATTTGGCTTCTTCTGCATGTAAGTCAGGATTACCCAAATTATCCGGGCTGATATAGTAGAGATCGGTAAAAGTTGGAATTCTCAATGACCAGCCGGCTGATCCCCGGAGGCTGAGTTTTGGACTGATCTGAAAACGAGCATTTATATCCGGGCTGACCTTCCACCCAAATTCACCATAGTTATACAAATATGCGCTGAATGATGTAAACAATTGACTTATGGGAACCAAGCTATGCTCGATAATAAGTCCACCTTTATCTCGTTCATGGGTACCCAGGTTTGTGGATTCGATCGATTCGCGAGTCACCTCACCACCGATTGCTGTCAATCCAATACGTGAGGTGAATCGCGCTTGCAACTCTAATCCATATATATCTGTTGCATGTTCATTATGGTAAAAGGAACGGTTATAGCGATCAAGAACAAAATCGTCTGTGTGTCTGCGATAAGATATTCTTGGCATCAGGAGTGAATTTCCAACCGGGATATTCAAAGACGCTTGGGTTATAAGAGTTCCGGTTTTCTCGAATTGATTTGGAAATCTGGATGTATAGAAACTGTTTGCACCAAAAACTTTGTCATTGTATCCTACAGAAAGATTTACATCACTCTTTCGAATATGGTATGTACTTCTATAGAACGCAGACCACATCCGGTGATCTGTATTATTCATGTAACCATTTGATACCGAGCGGTTTGATGAGAAATAGTGATTGGAGTTATGTAGCGGGACTGAAATACTTGCAGTAGAGTGAATAAGTTGATGTTCACCACCGGTAATGGAGGCAAAGACATTTTTTTCCTTCCCTGATCTGGTTACAATGTTTATTGCACCGCTAAATGCATTGGGACCATGAAGGCTTGAGCCCGCTCCTCAAAGTATTTCGATCCTTTCTATATCATTAGTACTAACCGGTATATCCATATTATGATGCCCAGTTTGCGGGTCGTTCACCGGCAAACCATCAATCATCACAAGAGTCTGATCAAATGAGCCTCCACGAATTGAAAGATCAGCCTGAACTCCATGCGGACATCTCCGTCGGACATCAACTCCCTGAACCAGTTGGATCAGCTCCTCTACTGAAAAATACGAACTTGCTTCTATGTCATCTTGAGTCAACACTTCAACTGAACGCCCGGTTGTGTTGAGCCCCGTTGCTACCCTGCCTGCAACATAAATAACATCTTCCAATTCATACATTGGCAATTGTGACGTTTCCGCAGCGCAAAGTTTGTCGCTCGCAAAGAAAGCAGTGCAGACAAATCCTGACAGGATTACCAAGCTAATAAAACGTGAAATTGTATTCATTATTGCCGTTTCCTCAAGTTCGATCGGCGCGAAATCACTGTATATCAATACGCTCAGGGTAAATCTAAATGACAACCTATCCTGTTTTCATGGCTGCATTGAGTAAATCATTTGAAAGGAGCGAGGGTAAGTGAAATAGTAGAGGAACACAAGACTTAAAGGTTCTTTATGAGAAAGAGAAATCGAAGTGATAATAAGCAATATATGCTCGGTAAGCTAAGAAATACTAGATGTTGTTGAAATCGTTCATATCGTTGTTTTCAAAGAGGCGGATTTGTTCTGTTGTTTCTTTTGCTCCGTACCCGTTTTCTTTTATCCGACCAGTCAACTGGAGGCATCCAGGGCAATTGGAGAGCCCAATCGACCAGATCTTTTACTTCATTCTCAATTTCATCGGTTAGATGGGAATCTGATTTCTCAGATGAATTCAACGTCCAGGGGATAACTTCTCTTTTGAAACCCAACGGTTCGATGCCTATAATTTTTATCAACTTTCTGATAATTGCGCCTGTATCTATGGAAATAGGTTCACAATTGTTTGATTGAGAATCTTCTTTGTCCATCTTGGAAATTGATAATTGCTTAACTATTGTGTCAGTTGCCGAGTTCATCGATATAGTGAGCGCATTGCCTGGCTTTGATACAGAAACCGGCACCCGACTGATCAATTGTGTTATTTGTCTGAAAGGGAATGTTCTATAAGACTGACCTATACCAATCAATGTATGTAATTTGATTATTTTGATATTGTTACTAAGAGAATGATTGTCGATTTCATTTTGAATAGTATTTTCTGCATTCAGTATTGCCTCCCATAATGGATGGCTATTCGCATTTGCTGAATTCTTAGAATAATGATGATGTAAATATATTGTTTTTTTTATTTTATATGTTTCAGTCAGATTTAGTATTGTCTCGCTGAGATTCAGGTTGTTTTCATAAAGGAAGGAGCTATCGGGTAGTAGAGGTCTGAATGGAAAGACTCCAGCACAGTGAATAATGTATTGTGGAGTCGTCTCCTGAAATAAACTATCATGCATATCCTGATTACGTAAGTCCAAAGCAAAAAACTTGAAGTTCTCATAACCTTGAAGTAGAGAAAGTCTGTAATGATGTACTATTTCAGGTGCTGATCCCGGATCGAAATTATCCAAACCAAAGACATGAAAACCATCGTTTAAAAGCCTGGCAGCTAATGAGGAGCCAAGACCACCCAGTACTCCCGTAACCAGACAAGAATTGTTTTTATCAGGATGATTCAAGTAATGACCTGTTCTCTGACTACTTTATCCAACTCAATCCAGCCAGGTAGATGCTGTTCAAGGATTTCGGGAGTAATCATAGATGCTGCATCAGAAGGACTGGAGTCAGGGTCAGTATGAACTTCGAGAAACAAACCATCGATTCCGGCTGCAATCGCTCCGCGAACCAGGAGAGGAACAAATTCACGATTGCCGCCACTAATACCGCTTAATCCTCCCGGTGACTGGACTGAATGTGTAGCATCGAAAACTACAGGGGCAAAGTTGCGCATTATTGCCAGGGATCTTAAATCCAAAACCAGGTTCCGGTAACCCATAAACGTCCCTCTTTCAGTTAATGTTACCGCGGCGTCTCCTCCCATGTTTACTTTTTCCAGAGCGTATTTCATATCCTCTGGTGACATGAATTGCCCCTTTTTTATATTTACAGCATTCCCGTAACGACCGGCTGCGATAAGTAAATCAGTCTGGCGGCAAAGGAAGGCGGGGATCTGGAGGATATCTGCAACCTCGGAAACGGGCTCTGCCTGCGATGTGTCATGGATATCGGTAAGAACAGGTATGTGTAAAGAGTCTCTTACTTTTTTCAATATTGCGAGACCTTTGTGCATACCCGGTCCACGGGGCGATAATCCTGATGTTCGATTGGCTTTATCAAAAGAAGACTTGAAAATAAATGGTACCTGGTATCTCTCGCATATTTCTTTCAGCCTCGCTGCAATATCAAGAGAGAGAGAGTCTGATTCAAGGACACATGGACCTGCAATCAGAAAAAAAGATTCTTCATTCTTTATGTCATTAATATGCTCAAAAGGGTTTTTCAATTTCATGTGCATGACCTTAAAATTGTTTGATAAAGATCTTATGTGGTAGATATTGCTGGAGATATAATAACATGTCTTGTGGATTATCGTCTCCATTGGATAAAGAAATCATCATTGGAGTGGAATCCCAAATTTGTTTTTCTGCTATTTTCTCAATTGAATATAATTAAATTATTTGGACAGAATGAATCTTGTGACCATCGTTAAATAAAATTGGAGAATGTGACACAGATCGCATTTTTGCCTTTTTTCCGGTTGTAAAATATCTTAATTTACTTTTTAATATTATCAAAATCTATTTTATTGTTGACTACGACTGCATTTACACTATGATTGGATTTAATGGAGACTGTTTGTAAAAGATTTGTCTCGTATAAGAAATTGCTTGACACGCTTGATAGGAAACCTTTACTTCCAACCTTGCTTTTGGTTTCTCATCAAGGCAGAACTGGAAGTTCCGAATTTGAGGTATAGATGAAATTGCTGGTTTACCGGCTTCGTGATAATTATAAATTTTCGATGTTAAATAACCTATCTCAAAACTCGAAAATATATCTGATAGTTTTGGCATTAGTCCTATCTGCTTCTTCATGGGCGCAGAACATTATTGTTGCGCCCGATCCTGAGAATCTTCTCAGGGAGGATAAAGAAGAAAAGGTAGTGATTAAAGAGCTGACCTCTGAGCAATTGTCTGCTCAGCAGACTCGTTGGAGATTTAATAATTTCAGGAATTATTACTTCGCCAGGAGGCAAATCGAATTAGATGTAGAAATGCTTCTCCGAGAAAAATATCTGCTTGGGTTGTATAAGGCAATCAACAAGGAGATTAAGGAACGGAAAGGCATAGATTATTTATTTGAAATCGCTTCTTATGAATCCGGAGCAAATTATGCTGAGCCGGAGCTACCCGATACGATGCTGTCCATTGCGGACTATTACCTTGTAACGAAGGAATATATCCGTGCAGAACATCATCATAAGCTGATTTACACCGAAGCCCTGAAGGCAAAACTTGTTCAGGAAGGTACCGGGACTGAAATTAAGCGAATGTTTGATTATGATCTCCGCCTGTCATACAAGGCATATAACAAAGGTGATTTTCCGCTTGCTATCCTGATTTTGAACCACATGCTCCAGATTTATCCATATTCCAATATGGATGACATTCTGTTTTATCGCGCTGAAGCTGAATATGGCGCTTATTATTTTATTTCCGCTGCATCCAGTTACAACCGTCTGCTAGATCAGTATCCTGAAAGCCCTTACGTCACAGATGCACTTGCGCGGTTGTTCTATATATATGAGGAGATAGATAAATTCAGCATCATTAAGGAGAATGTTTGGGATAAATATGGCGAAAATGATTTTGGGTTTGGAGTTATTCAGGAATATGATAAACGCTGGGAAGAATTAAGCGATTCTCTCGATTCGGATACACTTGAAAAGGATGAAAAAAAGCGTCTGAAACAGGTTTTGAAAGCACATGAAAAGGGTCGAAGTTTTACTGATGACCAGGTTTTTAGAGCCTCAAAGATGTATTATGCAGCTGGTCTCGGCCTGTTTTTGGGTGGTTATTATGATGACGCACACGAGGCGTTAAGCAAAGTTCCAAACTTTACGCCAAACGAATACAAAGCTGCCTATCTTGATGGACAGTCACTACTTCATCTTCGACGATATGATGAGGCTATCAAATCTTTCAAATTTATTTCCGAATCAAAGTTTAAGAAGAAAGATCCGGAATATCTTTTAGCCGACGATGCAAAGGTTAAGCTTGGCTATTGTTATAGTGAGATTGGCGATATCGAAACAAGCCGCCAGAGCTTCAGGAGCCTTGATGATGCATCTGAAAGTTATGGTAGTGCCCTGCTTGGAGAAGCATGGTTAGAATATAGATTAAATCATTTCACTGCTGTTGATAGCATAACAGATTTAATTATAGAAAAGTTTCCGGATGACCCTCAATATTATGAAGCTATCTCTCTTGGTGGTTACAACAGGGAATTAATCGGACGGCAGGGCGAGGCGTTATCAAGCTATCAGAGCATGGTGAAGACTCTCAACAGTTTAACCGATGTTCGTGGATATATTGCTGAACGCAGAATAATTACTCGGCGAATAAAAGAAGCAAAATTGTTGGAAGAAGACATTATCGCTCAGAACGATCCCAATCTTTTCCTGTCTTATGTCGATTTAACCCAGGTATTAGACAAACTGTATAAAAGAATCAAACTGGCAGAAATTGTTGAACTTAATGCAAGGATGAAAGACTTCCTGCTTGAGCGGGATAGTTTGAGAGTATTATACGACGAATGGGTAGCATTGGGCGATACGATAGCGCTGGATGAGAATAATTCATTGGGCGGTGCATACCTAAGATTGGAAGAACGGTTAAAGAAATTATCAAAGTCTATTCAAATGGGTGGTTTTACTGAAGCTACAAGGTCAACCGCAACAAAACAATCTGCAGAAATCAGATATCATAATGAAGTTGTTGACACGCTTGTTTGCAGGTTGGAAAATGAATATGGCAGAGTTATTTCTGCTTTGAATGAAATGCAAACAGTCAGGGAGAGTATCAGGGAATCCGGAGATCTAAATTTACTGATAGAACTGGAAATGGCAGAGGCAGACCTCATTGGTTCGAATAAATCATTTGAGCAAAACATTGTCAATCTTTCCGAGGGTAGAATGGTCGAGATTTCCACTGATATTGAAACTTGGCGTGATTTTGCGTTTCGAAGATATGCTCTTGCCGACATGGATTTTGATTACCTGGTCGAGCAAATCAGTCTGTTGGATGATCTTAATGAGAAAATTTCATCAATCTCGAGAATGATCGACATGCGAGAACAAATCGAGATGGAACAACAGGGGGAAATGTCTTCAGAAGAAACGGAATCTCTTGATGAGGAAGTACCCTCTGAATCACCTGAAGAGTAAATACATTCTCTGAATATATTGAATTTGGTTATAGTCCGAAGCATTTGTAATTTAATGAAAGCTTATCTTAGCTTTTTTACTGGATATCTATTTTGATTAAGATTTTAATTTTTAGTGTGCTTGGAAGAATCCAATGAATAAAATGAAGCATTTGAAAACAGTTATCTGGTTTTTTCTCGCTTTTATTATTATAGTCATCCCCGTTTATGCACAGGATGAGATTTCCTCAAGCGAAACCTCTGTTGTATCGTATAGTGATGCACAAATGACAATTTTTGGACGTGATAAAATTGTCCAATGGCGGTCTCTCACTGATTCCAGGGACAAATCTCCTGAAGTAGAGGAATTGATCCAGAACGGTTTGTTGCTTCTTCAAAGGGCGGATGAATATTCACGTCAAATGCCACCTGAAGTTTTAGCTGAAGGAGTCGTTGAAAACCTGCGGTTGATGCGTCTGAAAAATGAGTTTTTAAATATACTTTTATCCCTTGAAGTTGAACAGGCAAAAGGCTTTCCACTCGATAGATTAAGACAAATACAAAACCGTTTCGAATCTGATCGCGATCATATGCTGGAGCAAATTTCAAGGAAACGCAAGGAATTAATTACAAAAGCTGAAAGATTTGTTGCCACTTACAGAACGAATGATTTAATCAGCAGCGTTGCCAACAGGGATGAAATTATTTCTGATGTTATGTTCCGGCTTGGAGAACTCTATTATAAGGAAGCTGAGGAAGAGTGGACTGAAGATGATGAGCAGTACTGGGCGATGGTTGAAACATTGCCTGAAGACGCTGAATTACCGCCCACACCTGTGCCGGATTTCAGTAAAGCCACAAATATGTACCGCCGAATCCTCGATGAATTTCCCAATTCTGCATTTGTTCACGAATCACTCTATAACATAGCCGTATTGCTGGTTGAACAAGAATCAGGTGAAGCTACAAAGAGACAGTCAAGAGATACTTTTGAGACGCTGGTCTCAAACTTCCCTGAAAGTCGATATACTGCAGAAGCGATGTACCGCGTAGGATCTTTCCATTTCGAAAATGCGGAGATGCCTGAAGCGATTCCATATTTTGAGGGTGTTCTCGATTATCCGGATTCAAAATATTACGACGATGCGCTCTACATGTTGGGATGGTGCTATTACCGAAGAAAACCTGAAAATATAGATGATTTAGTGACTACGAATCTCTATTATGCCACGGCAGTTGATTATTTTGATCAAACTATACACTACGGTATTGATCAACAGGAAGTTGTTGTAGCAGGCGGGTTTACCACTGACATGTCTGATGAAGCAATAGAATACCTTGCAATATGTTTTACTTTGGATGAGTCAGCAGGCGAATGGGAAGCAGCAGGAATTGACAGCGTTGTTACTTACATGTCGAAGGATGACCGCCGCAGGGAACGGTATGGGTATGATCTGCTACAGAGGATGGGTTTGATCTATCATGAACAGATCGGGTCTGATTTTATCGCTATTGATTCTTACCAGAAAGCGCTTGATGAGTATCCTTTTGAGCCGTCGAATCCCTGGGTGCATGAGGAAATAATCAACCTTTATATGGAAGCCATTTTTGATGAGGATGCTGCTCATGATGAATGGAGAAAGCTGTTTGAGCGTTATCGCCGTGGTTCTCCCTGGGATGAAGCGAATCATTTTGAACAGGTTAGGCTTGACGCGGACACCTTAATGCAGAAATGGTACTATCCCTATTATACCATCGCATTCAGGGAAGCAATAAATACCAAGGATCCTGTTAAAGCTACTGAGGCTCTTAGGATTGCTGAGAACTACCTGCTTGAATTCCCAATCTCAGATAAAACACCTCGGCTTCAGTATAACCTTGGTCTCTTCCTTGAAAAAGAGGAAGAGAATCTTGAATACCAGGTTAATGCATTTGAAGCTTACGATGACGTTGTTACAAGGTGGGGCGATAACGATTATCAGGAAAGAGCTGCCGAAGGTATGATTAAAGTGGCTCTTAATCTTATAAAGTTTGAAGAAGCTGGAAGTGTGGTACCTGAACCGACTTTTGTTGTCCCGGAAATTCTGGATACAAGTTTCCTCGGGGGACCGCTTGCTGCACGTGGCCCTGAAACTGATGAGCCATTGATCGAAGAAACTGCCCCGGCTGATACGGAGGCTGAAGAGACAAGAGAAGAAGTTTCTGAAGAAGAAACCATTGATGGTGAACCTGTTGAAATACTTGATGAAGAAGGGTTCGACGAAGAGGATTTTGAAGACGGTGATATGGACGAAGAGATTCTCGATGAGGATATTGATGAGGAATATTACGAGGATGATTTAGAAGAAGATTCTGAAGAGGAAGAAGAATTTGAGGATGAAGAATTAGAAGGAGATGATGAAGAAATTGATGAAGACGAAGAAGTAGAAGAGATCGACGATGAAGAATATTATGAGGATGAAGAAGAGTTTGATGAAGACGAAGAAGTAGAAGAGAGTGATGAAGAAGAGTATTATGATGACGAGGATTTAGAAGAGGGTGATGAAGAAGAGTATTATGATGAGGAAGAGGAAGAATTAGAAGAGATCGATGACGAAGAATATTATGATGATGAAGAAGAATTTGATGAAGAGGATTTTGAGGAATACGAAGATGAAGAGGAGTCTGAGGATGAAGAATCTGAAGACAGCGACTCTTCAAATGATCAAGGTTATTTGAATATTTTAATTCCGAATTTTGAGGAATTAGAAGATTTAACTCCAGCCGGGTGGGACGCCCTTGAGTGGGCCCTGGCATCAAATGATGATTATTCAATAATGCTATCCCTGGCGATGCAGGGTCAGGAACCCCAGGAAGAAAATCCGGTGGTGGAAGAAGAAAATGAGACGCCGCAGGATGAAGATAATCAAAGTGAAGCTGAGAAATCTGCCGAAGAAGAGGCTATCCCCGAAACCGATTCAGAAGAACAATTAGTCGGTGAGGAAACAGAAGAGGATCAAATACCTGACGATGGTCAGGTTCCTGAAGAGCCTGCTGTTGAAACAAGTGGTGAATCAGGCGAACCTAATGAAGCGCCTGTTCAAGCCGAAGGCGCGACAGAAGATGCTTCTATGGATAAAGCGGAGGATGCAACTCCTCTATTGAAGAGCGAAGAGATGTTGGTTTACGCCACAGACATCTTCGTTGAAAAGTTCCCGGAAAACAAGAATGCATCAGTTGTTGTTATGCAGGCTGGTCGTATTTACCTCGACAAAAAGCATTACGGTGATTCGCGGAATTACTTCGAGAGAATTGTAGCTGATTATTCCGAAAGCGAGTATTTTGAGGAAGCTTTCAGGGGAATATTGATTGGTTTTACAGCAAGTGGAAACTTCAATTTGGCTGAACAAACAACTCGTCGAATTCAGGATGCCGGAATTACCGGTGACCTGCTCGCAGAAGCTATCAAAATACGTGGTGAATCCATTTTTCAAGCTGCGCAAACCGCAAAGGATCAGGGCGACCCCAAAGCAGCAGCAATGGAGTTTCGAAGGACAGCACTTGATGTGCCGGATGCTGACTTTGCAGATCAGGCTCTCTTCAATTCCGGTATTGCGTTTATGGAGGTGGAGGAATGGCAAGAGGCGATCACATCGTTTGAGTTGCTCGTCCACAAGTATCCAAATTCCGAAAAATGGTTTATTAAAGCTTATCAGAACGTAGCATATATATATCAGGATAACCTGAAGCAGCTTGAAGTCTCCGCCGCAACTTTTGATACCATAGTAAATGTCCATCCCGACCCAAAATCTGAAGAAGTTCAGGTTGCAATGTCTCGTGCCGCTGATAACTATGAGGATATGGAAGACTGGAACAACCTTTTACGTGTTGCAAAAGAGTATATAATCCGGTTCCCGGAGGCAGAAGATGCTTTACAATGGTTGTTTGATCAGGCGGGTTATTATCTCAAGCTGGAAGATGAAGCGAAAGCAATGGATATTTATCAAAAATTTGCTATTGAATATCCTGATGATCCCCGGACAGTAAAAGCATATTACGACCAGGCGTTGTACTTCTATGAAAAGAGTCAGGATAAGGCGCGCGCAAAATCTGCTTTCGAGGGAACACTTGCCGCACATAAGCGCCAGGTTGAAAAAGGTGGAGTAGGAAACCTCGAATACGCATCAAGAGCAAAAGATGTGATTATCGGCTGGAAGATGGAAGACTTCGAGAAGATAGTTTTTGCCGGTAACACACGTCAAATTAATGCTGCCAGGGATAATAAAGAAGCAATGCGAGTGGAACTGGTAGCTGACTTGACAGAACTTAGAGGATTTTTACAAAAGGAATCTTTCAGCACCTATTACCGAATCGCGAAACTAACTGACGCGATGGCTATTGAAGAAGAGAAGATAAAGACAGAAGAACCTGACGATATCATTAAGAAAATTGAAGTTCGTCGAACAGCCGTCGATTCTACAACAGGACTATATTTTTCCGCCATTGCTGACTATGAAGGGGCTATTAAGGGTCTTGATGAGCAAATGGTAAGTTTCGTAGCAGCCAGAAAACAACTCGATGAAATTACTGTAGCCTGTGAACAGTATATAATTCAGACGCAGAAGAAATTGGCATCCCCAGATTATTCAGATGAGGAAATAGCTCAGTTTGAAGCTGCTCTTCCGGACTCCCAAAAGGCTCTGACGAACTACAGGAAGTTCCTTGAAAAACAAGATGAGTGGATTCAACTGGGCACAGCATATAAAGATTCTGCTGCTTCCAGAATTCCGGAAATAGCTTTACATAACGCAAATCTTACCGCAACAATACCTTTCTTGTTCTTGGATTATCCTGATCAGGGAACTATGCGTTGGGAAAAACTGCTGGGGAGGGCGGAACTTTTGAGATCCCTAATGCCTCCTGAGATCAGAGATATTGTCGAGGAATATTTACGTGTTATCCAAGCTGCAGATACCAGTGCAGTCAGTAAAAGAGGAATTGCAGATATTGCACGCCAGAAAATCATCTGGATTGCCGATTCAATGCAACAGGAATATATAAAATCTCTTGAGTATTCGATAGCGGAAGGGTATGAATATTATTTAGGCAGATGGGAAAGATTGATCACCGCAGGCGATGAAGAGGCTGTTACATTCGGTAGATTATATATTGAGGATTTCCCGGACGAGATTTCAATCTTCCAGGAAGTTATTTATTTATTCGCTGTTGGAATGCTTGAGATGACCTCACAGGTTCTTGAGCTGGCAATAAGTAAAGACAGTTCGGGGCATGAATTGTACTTGGATTATAGCGGTAAAACCCTTGAGAAAGCATGGTCGTATATAGAACGTTTTGAAACATTCAAACAGCAGGGATTAGAATCTCAGCAGAGCCATAAGGAAAAACTTGAAAGTTCACTTCTATATGTAGAGCAGGTTGGTATGGAAGGTTATGATGTAATCATCCCTGCCTGGGAAGATCCCATGTTGGATTTTGTAATAGCATGTTGGAATATTCCAGAAAACCTTATGCTTCAACCTCAACCATGGTCGAACCTCTTAGCACGGAAACTTGTGACCCTGGAACCAGCATCGTACGCTTATTTGCTTGGAATTCGTGAATTTGTAAATTATGCTGTCACGGATACTTCGTGGATTGCATCAATTGAGATGATTGATGCTGGATCTCTTGCTTCAGAATTTGATCAATATGAATTTAAACCCGTGAGTGTTGCTGGCTTTAGCGGACCGCTTGTTGGAATAGATGAACTTGAAGGACCACGACCCGATGCAATTGCCTATTTCGAAGGTGTTTTTGATACTACATGGGTAGATTCAATAGTCGTTGATCCTGATTATATACCGCCGGATATCTTCGAAACAGCGGACACATCGGGTATGATAGATACTCTCGGCGCTGACTCAAGTGATGTTGTCGATACCCTCGCTTTTGAAGTTGGCGATACGCTGGCTTTGGATACACTGGCTCAATCGGTAGTTGTTGATACGCTTGCGGCAGATACTTTGGCTCAAGCAGGAGTAGATTCTGCTGCCATAGCACCGGACGATGGCGTTCCGCCAGGGTATATGAAAACACGTGTTCCTGTTTTGACCGGACGTAAGGAAAGCTCTGATATAGTCTATTATGTGTATAAATTTTATATCAAAGATCGCGTAACAAGCGCTGAAGTTAAATTGACAGCTGACAATGATTACTGGTTTTATATAAATGGTGAATTAGTATCTTCAGATGACACAGAAGATTCAACTGACTGGCAGTATGTTGAGGACAATCCATTCGTTGAGTCGCTTAGGCAGGGTGAGAACATAATTGTCGCCGAGGTAACCGATCCGGATACTTCACTCGGTGGTTTCTGGATGAGTCTTATGTATTTGACTATTCCTGAATTAAGAGATGATATGCAGGTTATTCTTCCCGGGCAGACAGTTTCAACTGAATCTGAATCATATGATGCTGAAGGATATGGTGGTCAAGACGAGGAACCGGAAACAGCAGAACCAGGTGGATACTTCCCTGATTATCAGGATGCGGGTGAGGAAGAGGAATTCGAGAAAGAATCTGAAGAATATATTGAAGAGGAAGCGATAGAGGAGTTTGATACTGAAGAAGAAGCGGATTATGACGAGTACGAAGAAGAGAGCTACGAAGAAGAAGCTGAAGAAATGCCCGAGGAAGAAGCTGTAGAGGAGTATGAAACTGAAGAAGAAACGGGTTATGACGAGTACGAAGAAGAG